>Ga0209284_10001085_pt1 | contig 43069 bp, 39 predicted proteins | sample FRY03_FD_187211 | JGI IMG/M metagenome (GOLD analysis project Ga0209284, IMG submission 187211) | Freshwater microbial communities from Lake Fryxell liftoff mats and glacier meltwater in Antarctica - FRY-03 (SPAdes) (version 2) | ecosystem: Environmental > Aquatic > Freshwater > Ice > Glacier... | reverse complement strand
AAGCGGCAAGGACTTCAGCTTGATACCCAGAGCGATACCGGGCTCGACCAATACGGTCATTCTTGATGATGGAGGTAGGAGTGTTGTCAGACGTAGATGCCATAGGTCTGCATCCTATGGCAGCTATGCCCAATCTGGATAGAGAGGTTCTGTTGACCGCTTACCTTGGTGGGGTTTGGGGAGTTTTTTAAACCGCGAAAACCGCGAAACTAGGCGGGGATTTAGTCGAAGCACTCGGGCTCTGCGCCGGTCGGGTCTCTTTCCTGGTTGAACCAGTTCAGGTCCGGGTCGTCATCCGGGATCCATTCCTTGATGGCCTGCCAAGGTGGCTCGATGGGTTCCATGGTATGGATGTCGAAGGGCGGTGGTGGCGGACGGGGGAGATGGATGAGGCCTTCCCAGAGGCCGTATAAATTGGCTGACAATTCTAATGGGAGGCGTGACAGCACGCACGCTCTGACCTTTCGACCGACCAAAGGGAGGCGAGTCCGTTCACCGAAACGCTTTGAAGTGGGACGACGACGGACACCAGAGCAGATCTTGGCGGAAGGCTTTCATTGCAGGTTCAACAGCTTGCGCACATTGTCTGACAACGTGAAATCCAAACGAGACGGCGGCTTCCTTCGGGAGGCCGCCGTTTCTTCTGCCACAGACATGGACTGCTTAATGTTCAGACCTGTCCTCGTCAAACTCCAAGACGCTGGCGTATTGATCGGCCGGTTGACCGACAAGCAGGCGTAGGAGCACCGAGGTATCGAGCCCGGCTTGGAGATCACCGTCTCCCATCCCAATTTTTGGAATGAGAAAGGGACAGGTGATTTATGGGGACACTGCAAAATCAGACTCTTCTCTGGAGTCTTGTTCTTCCAAATTTCCACAAATCAATTTCCAAATAAATCTCAAAACCAACCCTCAAATCACAAACACTCTTGTTCTCAGTTTGGTTTTTGGAAGTTGAATATTGGAACTTATTTGGAAATTGGATCGTGGAAATTTCCCTCCTGGGGGTAGGGGACGGTCGCTCCGCGCCGTCCGGCTGTTACACCTTACCCCCCGGGGATGAAGCGTAGATGTTGCGAGCCATTTTGATATCGGGTCGCGTTTCCAAAGTGACGGCGGATGATTTTTCGAGAATTTCCACGCTGTCATCGAGTTTTGTGACCTGTGGGGTCGTACTTTGTGGAGCCCGTTATAGTGGGGTTGGCAATTTTGGGTGAGGTCCGTCCTCTGGTAGGGTTTTCTGGAGGGATGGACAGAGGCTCTTGATGAAATCTCTGTTTTTGGCTATTCTTGGCAGTGTGCTCCCCATCAGGGCGCATTAAATTTGACGATGAGTGGCAGAAAGGTGGTGGCTTGGAATCAGAGTGCTTCGAATTTCCCGGCCTCGCGGTTTTTACGAACTTTCCCAGCCTCAAAAACGCGTCCGTGCATGGCAATGTAGATCCCATCAGGGAGGCTTTGGAGTGAACCCACTGCGGTGCCGATATTGAAGATGGCATCGGTTACCCGGAATCGGGACGGGGCCATGGCTCCGGTGAGGACGATGACTTTTCCCTCGAGGGATTGCAGAGCTTCTGCAGTTTCAGTCATGGTGTCGGTGCCGTGGGTGATGAGGATTTGGCGTTGATGGGATTCTTCGCAGGCCTCTCGAATCTTGATGCGATCTTCGTCGGTCATTTCCAGACTGTCTTTGCGAAAGAGCGAGACGAGTTCGTAGTCGATCTGGGCACCGACATCCTGAAAAATATGAGGGATGGTGGGTTCACCGACTTCGAACTCCGAGGAAGCGTCGAAGTAGATTTTGTCGATGGTTCCGCCGGTGGTCAGAATGAGCATGAGGGGTCTTTTTTTGAGTCGCAGACTGAGGGGCCTACGGTGGACTACTCGCGATCCATCGGGATGGGGTCGGTGGGGAGGATTTTTTGGCCTTCCCAGATCACTTCCTTGGTGGCGGAGTCGTAGGTGAGGATTCTTGAGTGGCTGCCTTTGGCGGGTTTGCGGCTGGTTTTCGGGATCCACTTTTGGTGAGCGGCGATGACGTCTTCGAAGCCCGGTTTTCCGATGAGGTTGGTCCATTCGTTGGGATCCTTGACCATGTCGTAGAGTTCTTCGCTGCCGTCGGCGTAGCGAATGTAACGCCAACTTTCGGAGCGGATGCCGTGGTTGTCGTGATTGTGGGTGGTGATGGCGGGGCGGTCTCGTTGGGTGGTGGCGTCCTTGAGTTGCGGGAGGAGGCTGAGTCCTTCGAGGTGTGCGGGGGGCTTGCTGCCGGTGAGGACGCTGAGGGTGGGGTAGATGTCGAGGAGTTCGGCGGGTTGGTTGCTGACGCCTTGGGCGATGCCGGGGCCGGCAAAGATGAGGGGCACGCGGGTGCCGTCGTCCCAGAGGGAATTTTTTCCGGTGATGTCCTTTTCTCCGATGTGCCATCCGTGGTCGGACCAGAGGACGATGATGGTGTTGTCGGCGAAGCCATTGCGGTCGATGGCGTCCATGATTTTGCCAACTTGGGCGTCCACGAAGGTGGTGCAGGCGAGGTAGCTGCGGGTGAGATTCATCCATTCGTGGTGATCCTCGAGCCATTGAAGACGGGGCTCGGGGAGGGCCCAGTGCAGATACCAAGAGAAGCGCGGGGTGTCATCGCGGTCGCCGCGTTTGATGAGCGGGAGTTGGGTTTCTGATTCGGGGTGGAGGTCGAACCATTTTTGGGTGGCGAAGCAGGGGACGTGCGGGAGGAAGAATCCGGCGGAGAGGAAGAAGGGGCCCTCGGGTTGGGCATCGAGTTCCTTGACGGCCCACTCGGCGATTTTGAAGTCGCCCTTGTCTTCGTCTTTGTGCGGAAAAAGGCCCCAGTCAACGAGGGTCATTTCACTGGGGGTGTCGACGAGTTTCTTTTGGGGGAAGGGGGCACCGGTGGCCCCGGGGCCGAGGTGTTGGAACTCGCGGTCCTTGCCTTGGCGACCGTAGTTTCCGTGGTAAATTTTACCTGCGGAGTAGGTGGCGTAGCCATTTTGTTGGAGGTGCTGGGGCAGGGAAGTGAGTTCTGCGAATTCGGGAAGGTCACGGAACCAGGGGGCGAGTCCGTAGATGCCGGTGGCGTCGGGGCGCAGGCCCATCATGAGGCTGGCGCGGGAGGAATTGCACAGAGGAGACTGGCAGTGGGCATTGGTGAACAGGGTGCCGCGGGCGGCGAGCTTGTCGATGTTCGGGGTGAGAGAGTTCGGGTGTCCGCCAAGGCAACCGATCCAGTCGTTTTGATCATCGATGGCGATGAAGACGATGTTGGGTTTTTCGGTAGCCTGGGCGAAGAGGAGTAGGGAGCAGAGCAAGAGAAGGGCGGTTTTCATGATTTGGGTTTGCGGTAAACTTCGGCGCTGAAATCGACACGTGAGCTCATTTCGGACTCGCGAAGTTGGTGGTTGAGAATAATGCGGGGTCGCTTTTTGACCCATTCATCGACTTGATCGAGCCAGCCATCGAGGACTTCGGTGGGGCCGGTGAGGGTGAGGTTGGTGTCGACGAAGTCGTCGTCGTCGGACGGGGAGATCTTGACGTGATCGATGGTAAGATTGGCGGGAAGGGAAGGGAGTTGGCAGAGTTCGATGACTTGCTCGGCGTCGGCGCGGGCTCCGCGTTGGGATCGCCATTGGTCATAGGTGTGTTTGGCGGCAAGGGTCGCAAGAATGACCAGGACGCAGTTGAGGGAGGTGCGGAGTTGACGAACAGGCATGGAGGTAACGACTTGCCCGAAGGATAAGGGGCGATTACAGCTATCACCAATGATCTATTTGGACAACCACGCGACGACGGCAGTGCACCCGGAGGTGGTGGAGGCGATGCTGCCTTATCTGACGGAGAATTTTCATAACCCTTCGAGCGGCTATCGGGCCGGAAAGATCGTGAAGAAAGCGATCGAGAAGGCACGCGCCGAGGTGGCCCAGTTGATTGGGGCGAAGGAGGATGAAGTCGTTTTCACGGGATGTGGGACGGAGTCTAATAATATGGTGTTGAAGTCTTTGGCCCGGATTTACGGTCGGAAGTCTTCGCGGGTGATCACGCAGGAGATCGAGCACAGTGCGGTCCTCCGCCCGATTCAGGCGATGGAGGAGGTCGGTTTTGAAGTGGTGCGATGCGGGGTCGATTCCGAGGGTCGGCTGGATCTTGAGAAATTTCGGGAAGCCTGCGAGGGCGCGGAGACTGGTTTTGCCAGTATTATGTGGGCGAACAACGAGACCGGAGTGGTGCAGCCGATTGCCGAGGCCGTGGAGATTGCGCGGGCGAATGGGTTGGCATTTCACACCGATGCGATTCAAGCGATTGGAAAGATCCGGGTGAATGTCCGGGAGGTCGCGGTCGATTTTTTGAGCATCAGTGGGCATAAATTTCATGCGCCGAAGGGAATCGGAGCGCTTTATTTGCGGGAGGGGGTGCGTTTTGAGCCACTCATTCGTGGAGGGGGTCAGGAAGCGGGTCGACGGAGCGGGACCGAGAATGTTCCTTACATCGTGGGGCTTGGGAAGGCGGCGGCCTTGATGCGTGAGGCTTTGGAGAACGATGCGCATGCCGGGATTGCGGCGAACCGGGATCATCTTGAAAAGCGACTGGTCGAGGAGATCGAGGGTGTGACTTTGAATGGGAGCCGCGAGTATCGGGTTCCGACTTGTGCGCATGTGTCTTTTGAGCATTGCGAGGGGGCGGGATTGCTCATCTTGCTCGATGAATCGGGCGTGCAGGTTTCGACGGGCAGCGCCTGCATGACGGGCAAGCAGGAGCCGAGTCATGTTCAGAAGGCGATGGGGATTTCGAAGGAGCAGGCGAAGAGTAGTTTACGAATTTCGTTTTCCAGTTTCACGAGTCGGGAGGATACCGATGAGGCGGTTGAGCGGATTAAGAAAGCGGTGAAGAAGCTCCGCCAGGTGCAAGGCGGAGGCGGGGTGGGGCCGGTGGTTGTTTATTCGTAAAGAACGACCGTGAGATTCTTTAGCACGGGCGTGGCGATGGCTGGGGAGGATTTTGTGAAAGGGGTGGCGGCGAGATATTGGGAAGCGATGGGTCGGAAGAATGAACGGAGTCCGCGGCCTGCCTCGGGTGGCGGGGGTTTTTTCGTGATGAGGGAGTAGCCGGGTTTGATGGCGTGCTGAGAAGCCTCGATGGTTCCGTAGGGTCGTGGTTCGGCGTCGCGCTCACTTTCGCCTATTTCGGCTTTTTTGGTGGTCACATTGTCAGTCTGATGTTACCTAACGGCATATGAAATGGTTCAAAGTGACCGGATGCTTGGCGCTCTTTTCGATAATTGCCCAGATCTCTCTGCTGTCTGCAGCTGAACTCCGTATCTGGACTTCAGCTGCTGGGACGACGATTGAGGCCAAATTCCAGAAGATGGATGCCAAGGAAGTCGACCTCCTGACTCCGGAATCCAAGGTGATCAAGGTGAAGATTTCAGACCTCTCGCTCGCTGACCGTCATCATCTCGTGGAATATGCCCAGGCTGACAAAAAGATTCTCACCGAGGTTGCGCTGACGATTCCCGAGGAAGATATTCGCTTTGATAAGAAAACGCTTAAGAACCTTGAAAAGAAGATGGGCTTTGGAGACCGCACCGAGCTCCAGTTTGACCTTCTTGAGTCCGAGCACTTTCTCGTTGCGACCACCGGTCGATTTCGGTCGCAGCCTCTTGCTGAAATGGCCGAGCGCCTCTGGCACGGAATGGCCTTTCAGCACATGAACTTCCGCCAGGACTGGGGCGACAAGAAAATGGTCGTAATCGTGACGACCGATGAAGAAGTCTACGAATCTCTTGGTAAATGGTATGCCAAGTGGCTCATCGAGAACATCACCGACGACGATCAGGCCCAGGCCGCTTCCAACCGGATCAGTAATCTTTGGATGCGGGTCGCCGGAACATCCATTCGTCTTCCCGAGGACCAGCAGACGGAATTCAATGCCTTTGATACCGCCAAGATTTTTCGGATTCAAGACGGTAGCGACACCAGCTACAAGAAAGTCTTTGGACCTTTCCCAACTCATGGTCTCGCCGACATGCTTCTGACCCACCAAATGGGTGGCGTGAGTGAAATCTCTCCGACGGGATACTTCGCGATCACGACCGGGCACGCCTACTTCAAGGAAATCCAGCTTGCTGAGAAGTCTGAAACGCAGCTTCTCGATGCTTCAAATTACAAGGGCGACAACGAGTTTACTTCCGCCAGCGGATTCAAAGATGGCCGATCTTGGGCCAAGACTCTTCGTAAGCTTGTTCGCAAGGGAGAGGTGAAGCCTGACCTTGAGAAGTTGCTTTCTTATAAGTCAGCCGACCTGACTCCGGAGCAACTCGTTTTGATCTACTCCTTTGCTTACTATATGGAGAGTGATTCTGCCCGCATTGCGGCCTTCGCTGATATGGTTCGCCGTATCGAGTCAAACAACCAAGTGCCTGCGTCCATCGAGATGGCCAAAATTTTCGGATTCGAAACCGTCGAAGCGTTCCAAAACGATTGGATCGAGTTCATCAAAAGCACTAGTTTTAAATAAGCGGCCCATGAAATTCATTACCACACCACTTGTTCTCCTCTTCTCTCTGTGCACTCAGTTTGTCAGTGCTCAACAGGACGGGATTGAGCAGGAATACCGCACCTTTACCGGCAGCAACGGCGTTGAGTTGGAAGCTGTCCTGTTGAACCGGGACGACGAAAACAGCGCAGCCCAGCTTCTTCTGAAGAATGGTCGGCGCGCCAACGTGCCCTTCGACAAATTGAGCGCCGAAGATTTGGAATACGTGAAAGCGTGGTCTAAGGAAAAGGCGATCTTCCTGAGATCATGCCGTGGCTTGACCATTCGCCAACTCCTTGAGCTTCGCGGATACGAGCCCATTAAGTTCGAGCTCGAGGGCAATGCCATCATGCTTGAGGGTAAGCTGAATGGTAAGGTTGCCCGTATTCAGATCGACACCGGCGCCGGGACCACTCTGATGCACGCTCCTTTCGTGGAAGCTGCAGGCTGCAAAATTGGCCCGCTTGAGCATAAGATTTGGGGCGTTGCGGGTTTCCAACCTGCCGGGATCGCGCAGGTCCCCAAGCTTGAACTGGGGAGCAGCGTTTTCCTCGACGAGGAAATCATGGCGGCTGACCGCGATTTCAACATGCCCAAGGGCTTCAAGCGCCACGAAGATATTCTCCTCGGTGCGGAATACCTGATCAAGCTGGAGGCCGTCATTTCCTACAAGGAGCGCGTCATTTTCTTCCGCCCGGATAACTCCGACAAAGTCGAAATCGAAAAAGGCGGGGAAGACGATGACGACTTCAGCTTCCGAATCTTCAAGCTGAAGAATGGGAAAGCTCTTCGCGGAAAGATGATCGGTAAGACCGAGAATGGTGCGGAGATTGAGCTTCAGAATGGCAACGTCCAGCAAGTTGCGTTCTTTACGATGAGCGACGAGGACAAGGAATACGCCTTCGGCTGGAGCGAGCAAAAAGCAATGTTCATGCAGCACTGTCGTGCGCTGACCATCGAGGAGCTTCTCGATCTCCGCGCTTATCAGTCCTTCCAATACAAGCGCGAGGGGAACCACATCTTTGTTGAGGGCACTCTGAATGACAACGACGTCGTCTGGATGATCGATACCGGTGCTGACAACAGTCTTCTTCATCTGGACTCTGCCAAGAAGTTCGGCTGCGAAGTCGGGCCGATGACCAAAAAGGTTTACGGAATCGGCGGATCAGCTCCTGCTGCGGCGACTGAGATTAAGAAAATCACCCTGGGGCAAGCCGTTCTTACTAACCGCACTCTCTTGGCGACCGATATGAAACGCAATTCCGAGGATAAGGAACAAGCGTGGGTCGGTCTCTTCGGGGCGGACTACATGCGCGAACTTGAAGCGGTCATTACCTACCGCGAGAGTCGGATTTTCCTGAAGCAGTAACAACCTACTTGGCTCGTGGTCGATGGAACGCCGGCTGCGGAATGCCCGCGACGCTTGGGGATGAGGAGAATCTTGCTAACTTTATCCGCGATGTGCGCAAGGAACTTGGCGTCAAAGATCTTCCCTTCGTCATCGCGGACAGCGGGTTTGGCGGGGTAAACCAGAAAGGGGGCCGCCGCTTTCTTCCGCCCCGCCGATGAGTCCCCGTCCCGGCAAGGCAGCCACTGGAATGTCAACGCTGAGGCCTACTATTTGATTGGTGAATCAATGGGCGAGGGCTATGAAGAAACTCTACGGGAAGTGATCTCCCTCAACGCCGTTGTTACTTCCTCTTGTCCTCCTTGAATCGGAAAGACTTTCCGCCCACGAGATCCGCACTCGTAAATGACGGGCACCAGTGCTGCTCGACGTGCTGGATGACCAGATCCGTTCCGGTGAAATGATCCACCCCCGGCGGCATCTGTGGGTTATACATGGTGTCTGTCATGTCCCGCATCAGAGCCACCTTCTTACCAACTTTGACCATCTGTCGAATGCCAAACGGCCGCCCGAGCACACACATGTTGAGATGCACCCCGCACAAGATGACATTGTCGATTTTGCGCTCTTCTAATAAGTTCCAAGTCTCCTGACCGTTGTCGGTGATGGCATCTCCTGCCATGATCTCAATCGTCTTGATCTGCCGTGTCCACGCCTCCCGGATCTCGCACTTTGGTCCCTTGCAACTGCACCCCATGTCCGTATCGTCGATGGGTAAGACTCCTTCATATTTTGGATCCGGCCAGCACCAGTTTGTGCCCCAGCGCTCCTTCACGCTGAGCGGCACCGGTGATTTCGTAAACGGAGCGGCTTTCGCCAATTTTCGCGGTGCCGTTCCATTGTAGAACGCCACCACGCTGCTCGGCGCATGGATGATGAAGATTCCCTTCGCCCGTGCCGCTTCCACCATCTTGTTCATCGGGCCTGCCAATTCGCCCACTCGCCGCGATGCTGATTTGCACCAGTGGTCGTCCCACATGTCGCAAATGATCAAGGCCGTCTTCCCGGCTTCCCAGTCTTCCTTCACCTCGACCGGCTTCGCCGAGGCCTCCTTTGATCGCGACCGCAGGGTCAAACTCAGTTTCTCTTCGTCAGCCATTATATTGGGAGCAAGCGTTATCCCGATCGCTAACAGTCCAACTACCCGTCTTGCAAGTATCTTCATCCCTGCACAGTAAGGAGCAACTCACCCTTACACAAGGTCAAATGGGTGCCAAACCGATTCGGGCTGTTTCTATTGGCTTCCGCTCATGAATTTTTATGCGAGGATTCCCGAACTCCGATTCCTAAATCTATGAAGAAACCCAACACTCGCCGACAGTTTATCAAGACCTCCGCAGCTGCGGCTACCGGTTTGACCCTCCTGCAATCGGGTTCCGCCCGAACCTATGCGGCCAATGACAAGTTAAACGTGGCGGTCATCGGTGTCGCCAACCAGGGGGCTTACAACCTGGACAATGTCTCAAGCCAGAATGTCGTGGCATTGTGCGATGTCAACGAGAGCTTGCTGGCGGGAGCCGCGCAGAAACATCCCTCCGCCCAGACCTATTCTGATTTCCGACGACTACTCGACCAGAAGGATGTGGAAGCGGTGGTGGTGGCGACGCCGGATCACACCCACGCCGTCGCGACCGCCGCGGCAATTCGAAGCGGGCGGCATGTCTATTGTGAGAAGCCACTGACCCGGACTGTGGCCGAATGCCGGCGCATCCAGGAGTTGGCCCGGGAACATGGCTGCGTCACCCAGATGGGAACCCAGATTCATGCGGGAGCAAACTATCGTCGGGTGGTGGAACTGGTCCAGAGCGGCGCGATCGGCACGGTGGCCGAAGTGCATGTCTGGGTCGGTGGAGGCTTCGGCAACAAGGAATGTCCCAAGGACACGCCGCCGGTGCCAAAGGGACTGCACTACGATCTCTGGCTGGGACCGGTTGAGGAGCGACCTTATCATCCGGATTACCTTCCTTTTGTCTGGCGGCATTGGTGGGCATTTGGTGGCGGAACACTTGCCGATCTCGGTTGCCACTACATGGATCTGCCTCATTGGGCTCTCGAATTGCGGCATCCTCTCACCGTCGAGGCGGAAGGCCCGCCAGTCCACGCGGAGAGCGCTGCGAACTGGTTGGTCGCCCGATACCTCTATCCGGCGCGGGGTGACAAGCCGCCGGTAAATCTGACCTGGTATCACGGGGATCGGCGCCCCCCACAATTTGCGGAGAAAAAGCTGCCAGAATGGGGCAGCGGAGTGCTCTTCGTCGGCTCCAAGGGAATGCTCCTTTGTGACTACGGAAAGCATGTCCTTCTACCCGAAAAAGACTTTGCCGAATTCACGACCCCGGAACCCTTCATCCAGGACTCCATCGGGCATCACTTGGAATGGATCGAGGCGTGTAAACACGGTGGGCCGACCAGCTGCAATTTTGACTATTCCGGGCCGCTGACGGAAGCGGTGCTTCTGGGCAACGTGGCATTCCGTTCCGGCAAGAAACTGGAGTGGGATCCGAAAAAGTTGCGGGCCGCGGGGGCTCCCGAAGCCGACCAGTTTATCGATTATCGGTATCGTAAAGGCTGGACGTTGTGATATCTGCTCGTTTCTCGTCGTGACCCTTCCCGATGGATCCGCCCTTTCGATCCCTGTGCTCCGCGATGAGATCGGGGACGTCGGTGAGGCGCAGTGGGTCCGGCCTTGGCACCAAGTGCGTGGCGGTGGCCACGATGGGCGTCGCGTCGCGTAAAGGGCTGTGCCTCACGCGATTGACAGTGGGCGACGGGAAATCCCCGCGTCGCGCAAAAAAGTCGGTGGGTGGTCACTGCGATCCCTCATCTGATTGAGTAGAAATGTTGAGGTTTGTTAAGAAATTCCAAGGTTTTGAGTCGATGGTTGCAACCGCTTCAACAACACGTTGCCCCTCACTTACGCTGTAACCTATTGGTACCAAGGGGTTTATGGTGGCGCTCCGACCGGGAATCGAACCCAGATCTAAGGTTTAGGAAACCCTTGTTCTATCCGTTGAACTACCGGAGCGATGGGGCGGGTTTTAGGGGGAAGTTCGGCGCTTTGCAAGAAATCTGAGAGCTTCTACCGGAGCAAGAGGGGAACCGGGAGATTACAAATTGACGATTCACGCCGGGGAAGGGGGCGTTTTGCAATGTTGTCTGAGGTGATCATTGAGGTGTTTCCAATCATCGATGAGAGCCTGAGTTTGTCCGGGCTTGAGGCCGCTGAGGTCATACATGAGAACCCAGGAGCGACCGTCGGCGGGCGCGCGGAACCATCCTTCAGATCACGGGAAAACTTTCCGATGAGGCGGAAATTTGGGAGAAAATTCATTCTGCGGGCCCGCAAGTGGTGACAGGTCGGGGTTCATTCTGAACAAGGGGTAAAATGCGCTGTGCGTCGAAACGGCACACCTTTACCTTTGCCATGTCGGGAATTTTGGATAGATTTGCCATCCCTCGAGGCAGGGGATTCTTTTTCCAAGGCCGCGACGGGCACTCCGACATCACAGCACATGAGCGAGCAAGCGAAAGTCCGCATCTATGATACGACCCTGCGTGACGGCACCCAGGGCGAAGGGTTCTCACTATCAGGTTTGGATAAAATTCGAATTGCGAAGCAGCTCGATGCTTTCGGGGTCGATTATATCGAAGGTGGTTGGCCCGGTTCCAACCCCAAGGATATTGAGTTTTTCAAGGCGGCCGCTAAGGAGACTTGGACTCATGCCAAGATCGCGGCCTTTGGCTCGACCCGTCGTGCCGATCTTGCGGTCGAAGATGATCCCCAAGTGCAGCTGCTTATTGATGCCGGCACTCCGGTCATCACGATTTTTGGAAAGAGCTGGGAACTTCAGGTTACGGAAGTCCTGCGGACGACGGCCGAGGAGAATCAGGCTATGATTCGTGATACCTGCCGCTATCTTAAGGCCGCAGGGCGCGAGGTCGTTTACGATGCTGAGCACTTTTTCGATGGTTACAAGGATGGCGTCGAGCACGCCATGGCGACCCTGCGTGCCGCGGTTGAAGGCGGGGCGGACTGGTTGGTCCTCTGCGACACCAATGGTGGGTGCCTGCCTGCCGAGGTTGCCGAGATGAGCCGGGTCGTTCGCGAAGCCTTCCCTGACGTTCCGCTGGGCATTCATACCCACAACGATTGCGAGCTCGGAGTGGCCAATGCCATCGCCTCCGTGGAAGCGGGCGCGACCCAGGTGCAGGGGACGATCAATGGCTACGGCGAGCGGACCGGAAACTGCAACCTGACTTCCGTGATCCCGATTTTGGAACTCAAGATGGGCCTCAAATCGGTCGCTGACGTCTCCAAAATGCGCGATCTTTCCTTCTTCGTGGATGACGTTTCCAACAACCCGCACTTTGCCCGCGCGGCTTTCGTGGGGCGGACCGCTTTTGCCCATAAGGGCGGGATGCATGTCAATGCGGTCCAGAAATTAGCCCGGACCTACGAGCACATCCGTCCGGAACAGGTTGGCAACGAGCAGCAAATCCTTGTGAGCGAACTTTCCGGCCAGTCCAATATCCTCATGAAGGCCGAGCAGCTCGGCCTCCCTCTTGAAAAGGGGAGTGACGAAGCCAAGGCCATTCTCGGCACCATCAAGGAGCTGGAGCAGACCGGGTATTCCTTTGAAGCCGCCGGCGGATCGCTCGAGCTCTTGATTCGTCGCCAACTCGGAAAATGTGAGCGTCCCTGGAATCTCAGCGAGTATCATTGCTCCTTCCGTCAGTATCGCGACGGGCACCGTCCTGTCTGCGAGGCGACCGTCAAACTCGATGTTCAAGGCGTGCCGACCCATACCGTTTCCGAAGGTCATGGTGTGGTCAACGCTCTTGATAGCGCCCTGCGGAAGGCTCTCATGAGCTTCTTCCCGGAGATCGAAAGGGTGCAACTCATCGACTACAAGGTGCGGATTATTGACGGGGGAGAGGCCACTGCTGCCAAGACCCGCGTGCTCATTGTCCATACCGACGGCGAGACCACCTGGGGAACGGTGGGCGTCTCCGACAGCATCATTGAAGCCAGCTGGATTGCCCTCACCGATGGCATCGACCTTTTCCTTCAGCACCGGAAATAAGCGTAAGAAGCCGTTCTTCTTTTTTTCTTGTGCTCTCGCGGCACTTCTCTACTTCTAACAGAAGGTTCATATCAAACACCTACGAACCAAATTGTCCCGCGAGGGACAACCCTCTCCGCAAGGGGAACACATATAAAGGGATGCTCGTCATCCTGGTTGGGCTCATTGAGCCTGACCAAATTTCAACACCGTCTGATTCTCATCATCACCATCGGACGGTGGAATTTGTAAAAAAAGGCAGGGTCGAAAGAGATCCTGCCTTTTTGATGTTTCGGGAGAGCCTGTCCGCAGAGTCGGATCCGGAATTTGGAGGAACCGGCTCAGAGAGAGGGTCCAAGAATAGTTGGGATTGAGCGAATCCTAGACTTGTGTTGTGAGAATCAACCGGCAGAATTCGTATTCTCCCAGTTGGAGAACATAATGAGTAACAAACAACATGAGTAACACAGAAAAACCAAGTATGGCTCTTTTTTGGGGCTGTTTTATTGCCCTGATAACCACGGCATTCGGCTTCATCACCCGGATGTTCCTGCTTGATGATCACACGATTACCCAGGGATTGCTCGGCCTCGACGAGGCAGAGGTGGGGATATTTAAAGGGATTCAGATTTGGCCCTTTGCCATCAGTATTATTCTTTTCAGTCTGATCATCGACAAGGTCGGCTACAAGTTCGCGATGATCTTTGCGGCCTTAAGTCAAATTATTTGGGGAGTGATGGGGATTTACGGCCTTTCCGTGGCAGATACAAATCCTGAGCTGGCCAAGGACCTTCTTTTTTGGGGGGGATTGATTTTGGCTCTTGGTAATGGAACCGTAGAGGCCTTCATTAACCCGGTCGTTGCGACTCTTTTCGATAAGGAGAAGACGAAATGGCTGAATATCCTCCACGCGGGTTGGCCCGGTGGTTTGGTCATTGCTGGAGTCGCGGTGATTCTGATGGGGGGGTTCTCATGGGAAGCCAAGTTGGGGTTGATCTTCATTCCGGCTATTATCTACCTTCTGGTTCTCATTCGTTGCCAATTCCCCGTTCAGGAACGGGTTGCAGCCGGGGTCAGCTATCGTGACATGCTTGGTGAGTTCGGATTTGGGGGAGCGGCAGTCGTTGCCATTTTGATGTTCCTTCAATTGGATCAGGCTATCCCAGGCAATACGACAATGTGGATGGTCCTTTGTGCGGCCATGGCGATTGCTCTTGGTGTTTACACCAAGAGCCTCGGTCGTCCTCTAATGTTCATCCTGATCTTGCTGATGACTCCATTGGCAACGACCGAGATTGGAACAGACGGCTGGATTTCTGGAATTATGGCCAATGCCGTAACCTTCCACGCGGGTTGGATTCTTGTCTACACCTCGCTGATTATGATGGTGCTGCGATTCTTCGCGGGGCCCATTGTTGATTACTTCAAGCCGCTCCCTCTGTTGATTCTGAGCTCGATCTTGGCAATTGCCGGTCTCTTTGCTCTTTCAGGAGTTTCGGGCGTCTTCCTTATTTTTGCCGCCGCAACTCTCTACGCGCTTGGTAAGACCTTCTTCTGGCCAACCATGCTGGGTATCGTTTCCGAGCAGACTCCCCGCGGAGGAGCATTGACTCTGAACTCCGTTTCCGGAATCGGAATGCTCGCCGTGGGTGTTCTTGGATTCCCCTACATTGGAGCACTTCAAGAGAAGAAGGCGGTGAGCGAATTGGCTGCCCTCAAGGAAGCCAAGGATGTTCCCGGTTTGGTGGTGGATGGGAAAATTTCCACGGATGCCCTCGAAGACGGGAGCATTTACTACGGAACCATCCAGTATCAGAGCCTCAAAGCTGACAAGGTGGAAGCCCTTCTCGAAAGCCAGAGTGATGAGGTCAAGGATGCGGTGACAGCTTCCAAGAAAGGAAGCGGTCAAAAGGCTCTCGCCAACATGACAATCTTCCCTTTCATGATGCTGATCGCCTACGTGGGTCTTTACTTCTACTTCAAGAGCAAGGGTGGATATAAGCCTCTCGATCTCTCGGGTGGGACCCACTAATCTTGGGCTTAGATCCTCTGAAATCATTCAAAACGGCGACCTTTGGGTCGCCGTTTTTTGTGCATTTGAACATCTAGAAATCGCCTAAAAAAACGCCGAGTGATTACAAATTTAGATTGAAACGATTTTAAAAACCTCTAGACAACTCCTTCGACGGGAGGCAAACAGCCGCCGCGTACGGGGTTGACCCCATGCCGACACTATGAAAACACTTCCAATGATCATCAGCCTCGCCTGCAGCGTCGTTCTCTCCAGCTGTGGAAACTTATCATCTGTCTTCAATTCGAAGTCGCAGGGAATCCACGACCTCGAAAATTCGAGAATGGGATCGAAGGAAAAGGCACTGAGCGGAAGCGCTTACTGGTCTGCCAAACTGGCCACTGCCAGTTGGAACGAGAGCATCAAGGGTTTCCACCCGACTCCTGTTCCAGAATCTTCCGTGAAATTCGGATTCTCCTACGCCAAAGATAAGCATGGAATGCCAACCTATCGGGATGCCGTCCGCAATCGCGTCGTCCGCACCACTGCTTACTCACACGAAGAGAATGAGCCAGGAGCCCCTTGGAGGAAGAATGCCCTCGGCACTTACCTGAAGTATGGCAGCGTCCGCAGTGCGGCGGCTGACTGGTCTCTCTACCCTGTCGGAACCAAGTTCAAGATCAAAGGCCTTCCCCACACCTATCTCGTTGACGATTACGGTTCCTCTCTCGCTGGCACCAACACCATCGACATCTATCACCCGAATCTTTCCCTCATGCACACATGGGGAACCCGCAATGCGGAAATCACCGTGATCCAGTGGGGTTCATGGGAGCGCACTCTTGCGATCCTCAAAGGGCGCATGGCTTACCCCCACACCCGCCAGATGTACTACGCTGCTAGGGCGAAGGTCGTGTCGGGTAAGGTGGCCATGAACTAATCGTTCCGCTTTTTCCTTTTTTAAGCAGCCCCACGTCAAGTGGCGCTGCTTTTTTGTTTTCCGGAAAGCCGTCTTCCGTCAGCAATAGGCATGCTTAAAAAGGAACGCGCCCGGTTCGTCCACACCAGATTGGAGCAACTCTATCCGGAAACTCCGATTCCCTTGGACCATACCAACTCATTCACCCTCCTGGTCGCGGTATTGCTTTCAGCCCAGTGCACCGATGTCCGGGTCAATCTGGTCACCCCGGCGCTTTTCAAGCTGGCGGATTCAGCGGAGAAAATGAGGCATCTCACCATCGAGAAAATCAATGCCATCGTCCGCCCTTGTGGGCTCGCTCCCCGAAAGGCAACCGCCATTCAGGGGCTTTCGCAAATCCTAGTCGACCACTATGACGGGGAGGTCCCTGCTGATCTGGAAGCTCTCGAAACCCTGCCCGGGGTGGGGCATAAAACGGCTTCGGTTGTCATGGCCCAGGCCTTTGGCGTGCCTGCTTTCCCAGTCGACACGCACATCCACCGACTGGCTCAACGATGGAAGCTCACTGACGGTCGGAGCGTCGTTCAGACCGAATCCGATCTGAAAGAGCTCTTTCCCAGAAAATTGTGGAATAAACTGCACCTCCAGATCATTTTTTATGGTCGGGAATATTGTCGTGCCCGCGGATGCGATGGAACCGTCTGCGAAATCTGCCGAACCCTTTTTCCGACAAGGAAAACTCCCGTAAAAACACGCAAGTGAGAACGCGCTCTAAGCTTGGCGATCACAGGGAGTTCCTAGATCAAGCTGACGCTCGTGTTGAAATTGTAAAATTGCGTAAAACGTCCTTTACTGATTCACTCCACTTTCGAGAATGCTCGTCAGTTTCACACCAAACGTATCTCAAGAAATCATGACCCCAACTTCAAAGTTCCACACCGCTCAAGGATGGCTTGTCGGCTCCGCACTTTCTCTTCTCACAGCCGCTCCCGCTCTTGCCCAGGAAGCCGCTCATAAAAATAAGAGCGCCCTCGATAGCTACCTCCTCGAGGGTGGTCCACTGACCATCTTCATTGTTGCGGTCGGGCTTTTGTCCCTGATCAGCCTCTCGGTGTTCAACTTTATGAACCTCACCAAGGCCAAGTTTGCGCCCGATGATCTCAAAGGAGCCCTTCTTGATCACATGACAAGCTGCCGCGTGCGCTCCGCCATCGAACTTTCCGCCTCCCACCCCAGCTACCTCGGCCGCATGATGGCCTACTCTCTTCCGAACATCGACGCGACCCGTCCCGAGGATCTCGGTCGTGACCAGGTGGAAGATGCCATCGCTGATTTCTCGATCAACGAGACCCGGAAGCAGATGACCTTCATTACTCTTCTTTCCCTTGTTGCCCAAGCGGCTCCCATGCTCGGTCTCTTCGGAACCGTCTTCGGGATGATCGGAGCCTTCGCCCTGTTGGGTGAAAACGCCGGAGCTGGCGCCACCGAGCTCGCTGGGGCCATCTCGGTGGCCCTTCTCACCACGTTGTGGGGACTGGTCGTCGCGATTCTCGCTCTCTTCGCTTACTTCTTCTTCAAGAATCGCTTCAACTCTCTTGTTGCTGATTGTCATAGCACCGCTGAGCACCTTCTCAACGCGTCCATCCAGACCGTGAACGCTGACGCACATCTTGCTAAGATTCCTGAGGGGATTGCCGTTTAACCCGCCGGAGGGGAGGGCTCCCGCTCTCCCCGCCTTGTTGAACCCACCATCCACCTCTTAATCCCATGGCATCCCATAGACTTCGCACCGTTAACAAAGACCAAGGCGAGCCGGCGGAAATGGACATGTCGCCCATGATCGACATGGTCTTCCTCCTCCTCCTCTTCTTCCTCGTTGTTTCCAATCCCAAGACGATTCAGATCGATAACCGGCTTGTGCCACCCATTGCTGACGGAGCCCAGGCCGCCAAATCGATCCACGGCAAGATCGTCATGAACATCCACAAAGACGGCACATTTTACGCCGAGGATATGAAGACCCAATTCGACGACAAGGAAGGCATGATCGGCTACCTTACCAAGGAGAAGGAAAGGATCAAAGCGAAGGGCAACACTCCTGTCCTCCACATCCGTGCAGACAAAGGCGTCGACTTCAGCTACTGCCGTCAGGTCGTCCGTGCGGGTGCTGCGGCCGGTGTCGACCAGGTGGCTTACGGTGCCTTTAACAAGTAATTCAGCCTCAACTTAGAAAAATCCCATGGCACGCCATAAGAAAATGCAGCCTCCCGAGGAGGATGAACCAGGTTTGGACATTTCGTCCCTGATTGACGTGTGTTTCCTCCTCCTCATCTACTTCCTAGTCACTACCCAGATTGTCAAGAAGGAGCAGGAGCTCAATACCGCACTTCCTGCCAACACCCCTTCCGAGGCCCTGCCCAAGCTTTCACCGATGCTCATTCTCCTCGAGGAGAGTGGCAAGGTTTCGTTGATGGGTGAGAGTGGAGTTGCCGAACTGTTGGAGTCAGATCCGGATGCGCGTCTCCTTCCCAACCTCTCGCAACGTCTTGACCTCTATAAGAGTATCGCCGAGCAAGCGGGGACCGAGGCCCTTGTTCAGTTGAAGGTCGATGGTAAGACTGTCCAGCAGCGGGTCATTGATGTTCTCAACGCCCTCGCAAAGGCCGGAGTCACCAAGATTACCTTTACCGATCTCCTTGATCTCACTGACAAATAAGACGATGGCATTCTGCTCAATCCTCCTAAGGAAAAGCCGCCCTACATCGTTCAACGTCTTGCCGGAAGGCTGATGAGCCGCCCAAGCTCTCAGCCTTTCTTTTCTGAAAAATCACACACCCACACCCACACTATGAATTCCATCCAATCGCTTCGTCGTTCTCTCGGCGTGCTCTTGCTCGCCTTCGGAGCCTACTGTGCTCCGGTGAAGGGACAGGCTCTTGCCAACCTTCACGCCGAATCTCTCACTGAAATGAAAGCGGGCAACTGGCCCGGGGCTTACGCTCTCCTCGTTAGAGCCACTGATAACTTTGATGCCCGGGCTCCTCAGCTCTTTGGTCCCAGCTTTGGCTGGTTCTGGTATCACCGTGGATACGCGGAGATCAAACTCGCCAAATACGAGGATGCCATGAAGTCCTTTGAAATTTGCTACACCAAGTACAAGAACGTCGCGCCAAAAGAAGGGGATGCTCCCAGCTTGAATCTCTACAACAAGAAGGCACTTCTCCTTTGGGGTCACGCCGCCAAGGGCGCCGAGGAATGGGACACCTCTATCCGGATGTATAAGAAGTTCCTTAAGGAGCGTGATCCAGCCCGTGATTCCTACGAAAAGGGGGTCTTCTACATCAACATGGCGATTAATCACTTCAAGCTGAAGAAGATCAAAGAGGGTTCCGACTACCTCGAGACCGCGATCAAAGGGAAGGTGACCTTCCCGACGCCGAACAAAGGAATCATGGCGGCCTTCAATGATATGGTCGCTGCCGTGATTGAGAAGAAGGACGAAGCTTCCTTGCTCGACTTCATTTCCAAGAATCGCGCCCACATCAAGCTTGAGCCTTTTGAAGCGCATGAGTTCTCCCAGCTCTTTATGAAGTTGGCCCAGGATGCCAAGGCGTCTGAGATGTTCCGTTCGACCTTCGAACTCTACGCCTTGGTTCCCAGCACGATTGCGGCGATCGATGATATCCAGTCGCGCCTCGCCATGGTTGGAAACTATCCCCGCACCATTAAAGACGGTTCCATGATTGTGAAGAAGGAGGACCTCGAGGCCAGCCTTCTCGACCTTCAGAATGCTGATAAAGACGGCAAGATCAACGAAGTCTATGCCTTTCTCAACACCGCGGTGATGCATGAAGAGGATGGCAACGTCCGCGGAGCTTTCGCGGTCTACGAGCAACTTGAGCGCTACCTACCCAAGGCCAAGATCTTCCGGGACAAGAAGCTCATCGCTGCTCGTGAAGGCAACCTCTACAACCTCGTTCGGACCTCTGCGGTCATTGGCGAGGTTCTTACGACGGAGTATTATGGCTCGATCTTCCTGAAAGACTTCCCAAAAAGCAGCCACGTTGATGAGGTTCGGCGCATGATACTCACGAGTCTCTTCTTCAATGGAGAATACGAGAAGTGTATCGAAGTGGCCGAGCGCATGATTGGGAACCTCACCAAGCCCTCCAAGCCGCACGACATCTGTCTTTTCGTTCTTGGTGGAAGTAAGCACTACACTGCGGCCTTTGTCGAAGCCCAGCTGCTCTTGAATGAGTATGTCGACACCTACGATGGAAAAGAGGCGGACAAGATTCGCATCCAAGCCGCGCTCTACTTCCAGGCCGCCAATTACTCCCGCATGCAGGAATGGACCATGTCCGCCGGACTTCTGGATTCCTTCCTCAAGAAGTATCCCGATCCCAAGTCGAACCTCTACCTTCCCTTCGCTCTCTACGACCGAGCAAACTGCTACTATGCTGAACGTGAAAACGAGTCTGCGCTTGCGAATGTGACCCGGATCGAGGAGGAATTCTCCGGGGTCGCGATCATGGAGAGTAACTTTGCGCTCAAGGGCAACATCCTCGAAAGTTTGACCAAGCCTGCCGAAGCTGAGGCCTACTACAAGAAGGCTCTTGAGCTCGCCGAGACCAAGAAGAATGACCTTGTCGCCGGCGAGTGTCTTTCCTACCTCACCGCACTGATTGGTAAGGAAAAGATTGGGAAGTCTGAGAACCCCCGGGTTGCCGAGGCCGTTCCATTCTACAACAAGTTTTGGGACCAATACGGGGCTGATTCTCCCTTCAAAGCCAAGGTTGCGGTGGCCGGTATTGCCGGAATGGCCAAGATTGGAAAACTCGATGAAGCGCTCGAGCGTCTCCAGGGTGTGATTGCCGACATCGCGAAAAGCCCCGGCACTCCCGGACTTGAAGAAGCGATTGGTTCCTACACTGAGGCCTACCTGAAATCTCACACTCCCACGGAGCTGAAGGAGCACTACTACTCCTTCCCCCAGATTGACTCCCGTGACAAGGCCACCCGCGCTCTTCTTCGTATCGCGATTATTGACGTCTTCGAAGGCGTTCTTGAATCCGTCGATAAGGAGAAGGATCAGAAGCTGGCGATCGATGCCCGGGCGATGATTGACGTCCTCTTCAACGAACTCCGCACGGCCTTCGATCCCAAGGACCTCTCCAATTTCATCCTCGTGAAAGTGGGTGACTTCATCCGCAAGAAGACCTCCAACCCCGTGGCCGCGAAGCCCTACTATGAGGAAGCCCTCGCCCGCACCGATGACCAGTCTCACAAGTATCGTGCGATCTTCGGTCTTGCGGACGTCCTTGGACGTGGCTCCAGTGCTCAGAAGAAGGACGCAATCGACCTCCTCGGTCGGGTCATGGCGGATTCCGATGATGAGGGCGACAAGGAAGAAGCTCTCTACCTCATCGCATCGTTTCACAGCGACAGTGGTGACTACGAGAAGGCCATCGAGAAGACCAACGAGTATCTCAACACGCCCAACTATCGCCGTAAGAAGCTGGAAGCCCGCATGCTGCTGGGTGCCACCTACGACAAGGCTGGTAAAACAGAAGATGCCATGGGCGTTTACGCCCAGATTTGGGGAACCAGCATGGGCGCGATTCGCTACTCTGCTCCAGCGATCAAGCGCTGGCTGGAGATCCTCTGGGACCGCAAAGGAAGCAACCCCAACGGCAAGAGTGATCGCCAGTTCGCTTTCGAAAAGGGGGACGAATATCTCAAGCTCACCGTCAACGCGATTAAGAAGGCGACCACGGAGGAGATGGTCGTTTACAACCAGGTCAAGGAACTGGTTGCCGACTATGAATCACGCTCCGACACCACTCAGGTTGAGAAAAAGAAGTAAAGAGAGATTAAAAACAGGAACCTGACATTGAACAAAAAGATGAAAACCATTTTAACTGCCGCCTTTGCTCTTACGGCCTCCCTTGGATCTGCCCTCGCACAAAAGGAACCCCGGGTTCTCTTGATGACGGACAAGGAAACCTACTCCGGGTTCATGGTCTCAGCGGACAAGACGAATATTCTCTGGAAGGAGACGGAAGCCTCAACGGTGCGTCGTCAGCTCAGCCTTGCGACCACCACGGTTTACTTTATCGAGCCCGTTGAGTTCACCGAAGCGATGGAGCTTTTCAAGAGCCGCAACTATAAGGATGCCCGCACCAAGTTTACCGCGTGCGCCGACCTTTACGAAAAGGTTCGTGAGATGAAGGGAAACTTTTCCACTCTCGCGAAATTCTACGAGATGGAATGTGCCCGTAAACTCGAGGATCTCGATGGACTGGCCGCGCTCCACGCGAAGTTCGATCCGGAGAATCTCCTGCACGAGTATCACAAGTTGCAGGTGAAGATTTACGGGATTTTCTGGGATGCTGTTCGCACCAAGAGCTGGTCACGTCTCGACGGACTGGTGATGGCTGACGAGTGGCGCAAGACCCGCCTGCCGGGCAATCTCCGCGCCCAGCTTGCCTACTGCCATGGACTTGCTCTTGAGGGCATGAAGATGCCCACCAAGGCTCTCAATACTTACAATGGTGCTTTTGTTGCTGACTTTGGAGCTTCCGAAGAGATCACCAAAAAGGCCGCCCTGAACTGCCTCCGGATTATTTCCGAGCACCCGGACGTGAAGTTGACAATGGATCTCTACAAGACCGAAGACTATCGTGATGACTCCAGCGGCGCCTTCCTGATCAAAGAAGGAACGGCTTTGATCAAGCTTTGGGACAAGACTCTTGGCTCCGGGGAAAAGCTCCCTGAGAACTACAAGATCTTCTTGAAATATCCTCCGAAGAACTAAGCGGAAGAGTCCACTTCTTCAAATTTCACAAAGGGCGGAAGGCGAAAGCTTTCCGCCCTTTCTCTGCGCGCGGGCGGCCTGTAAAACGAGCGCCCAAAAATCTTCCCCAGCGCCATTCCTGCGGTAGTCTTTCTCTGTGGACGAAACGACTTCTACCCTCATCAATCTTGCCCTAGCGGAGGACATCGGTCCCGGGGATGTCACTTCCAATTATTTTGTGCCCGAGGATCGCGAGGCCCGCGGATTGATCGTCGCGAAAGCGGCCGGAGTTATCGCCGGGGTCGAAATCGCGGCGGAGGTTTTCCGCCGTGTCGATCCCTCAACCAAGGTTAAGATTCTCCTCGTAGACGGCAGCTGGATTTCGCCCCGGGCCTATGTCATCGAGGTGATTGGCAAGGCCCGTTCATTGCTGGCAGCCGAGAGGGTTGCGCTGAACTTTTTGCAGCGGATGTCCGGTGTGGCGACCAAGACTAAGCAGTTTGTCGATCTCACCGTCGGAACTCCCGCCCGCATTCTCGATACCCGGAAGACCACCCCCGGATGGCGTGCTCTGGAGAAAGCCGCCGTGGTGGCGGGTGGTGGGAAAAATCACCGCATGGGTCTCTACGACCGAGCCATGGTGAAGGACAATCATCTTGTCGCAGAAGGTGGAATCGCAGCACTGCAGGATGCCATTTACCGGCTCAAGAAGGAGAAGGCGGGCGTGGAAATCGAACTCGAAGCCGACCGGCTCGATCAGGTCGAAGCGTTTCTGAAGCTCGAGGGTGTCGACTACATCCTTCTCGACAATATGGACAATGAATCCCTGGCAAAAGCCGTTGAGATGCGCGCGGGGAGGGGGCCGCTTCTCGAAGCGAGTGGCGGAGTCCATCTTTCGACGGTGGCGGACATTGCCAAAACGGGGGTCAATTTCATTTCGGTCGGAGCCATTACCCACTCGGCCGTGGCGCTCGATCTTTCCTTAGAGTTTGTCGAATATGAAGCCTGAACAAGAGTGGGACGGGGAGCTTCTTGGCGAGCTCTCATCCGAGTGGGCCAAGAGGATCATTTTCCTTCCCGAGTGCGGCTCGACCAATGACGAAGCGCGTCGTTTGGCGCTCAAGGGCGCAGCGCATCACTCGCTCGTTTTAACAGAATTGCAAACTTCGGGGCGTGGTCGGCGTGGCCAACCCTGGGCCTGTCCACAAGGGGAAGGCCTCGCGTGTTCGATGATTATCAGGCCAAAATCCCCTCCGGCGCTTTGGTCGCGGCATGCCCTTGCGGCAGGTTTGGCGCTCGCTGAATCGCTTGATGGTTTTGGTTTGTCGGCAGGGGTCAAGTGGCCTAACGATGTCTGGGTCGATCGCAAAAAGATCTGCGGGATTCTCGTCGAGGCGGGTGCCGACTTCGTCATCGTGGGCATTGGCCTCAATATTAACGTGACCGTGTTCCCGGATGATCTGGCTCATCCCGCGACATCCCTCGCGCTCGAAACAGGGGCGTCTGTTTCTCGCGAGGAGGTTCTGATTTCCCTTCTTCAGCGCCTCCGGGTTCGGCTGGGTCAGATCGAGACAGGATTTTCGGAGCTGATGAAGGCGTGGGCAACCCGCTGTGTCCTCACTGGAAATGACATCGTGTTGGAGAGCAATGGCGAACTCATCACGGGCCGGATGGAGGGGCTTTCGGCCAACGGCGAACTTTTGTTGCGCACGCCCGAGGGCGTGAAGAAGTTCTTGCAAGCAAACACCATCCGGCTTCGGTGACATCATGCGTCTTGACCGGTTGATCGGAAAGTGGCTGGAGGCCGGGAAGCGGCGGACCCGCGAAACTTTTGATGCGGGAGACGTTCTCGTGAATGGCGCGGTAGTTTTAGAAGGTGCGGTCCAGATTGGAAAATTCGACCGTGTCGAGTGTCGGGGCAAGATTGTTCGGAACCCAACACGGCGGGCCTTGATGCTCCACAAGCCCTCCGGGGTGGTGAGCGCGACCACTGACGACGAGCATCAGACGGTCATCGATCTGATCGAAGAGGAGTGGGCGGGAGAGCTGCACTTGGCCGGACGACTGGATCGCTTTACAACTGGATTGGTGATTCTGACCAACGACAGCCGTTTCTCGGAGTCCCTCACCGAGCCAGGTGAGAGAGTGGGGAAGCGCTACCTTGTCGAGGTCGACGGTCCCATTTCCGTGGAGGTCATTGCCGACTTCCAGAAGGGAATGTGGTTTGCCAAGGAGCAGGCGATGACAAGCCCGGCAGTGGTGGATCTGTTAGAGGCAAGCCGATGCCGGCTCACGATCTACGAAGGCAAGCACCATCAGGTGAAGCGGATGTTCGCCCGATACGATCTCAAGGTCACCGCGCTTCATCGTGAAGCGATCGGGACGTTTGAACTCCCGGAGGATCTCGCTCCGGGAGAGTGGCGCTCTCTTCTCTGAACTCTATCTCCGGCGACGGCGTCTCTGTGACACTCCTGCGGGAGCTTCGGCTGTCCGGCGCTGACCACCGCCACCTCCGGAGTTGCCTCCTTGGTTTCGTCCACCACCACCACCACCGTCGCGTCGTCCGCCACCGTCGCGTCGTCCGCCACCGCCGCCTCCTTTATTCCCCCCGTTGTCGCGGGTGGAGAGTTTGGATTTGAGGCCGCGGGCATGGAGAGAGGCAAGCTCTTCGTCGTGATGATCGTGGCTGCTATCGACGGGGATTTCCTGTTGGATGAGTTTTTCAATATCGATCAGGAATTCGTGTTCCTCCGGGCTGCAATACGAGACGGCGGATCCGGTCGCTCCGGCACGCCCAGTGCGGCCAATCCGGTGCACGTAGGCTTCAGCCTCGTTGGGGAGATCGAAATTGACGACGAGAGTGACGTCTTTGACATCGACTCCGCGCGCTGCCACATCAGTAGCAACGAGGATGGGGAGGGCGCCCTTTTTGAATTTCTCAAGGGTGCGTTCCCGTTGGGGTTGCGAACGGTTTCCATGAATCGCTTCGGCGGTGAAGCCAGCGGAGTTGATCCAACGGCAAAGCTTGTCGGACCCGTGTTTCGTCTTGGAGAAGATAATGGTGAGGCCTTTGTCCCGCTCTTCTTCGAGATGCTGGGCAAGGAGTTCCTTTTTATTTTCCCGGTCCACAAAGCAAACCCGTTGGGCCACTTTTTCGGCGGTCGTCTTTTCAGGAGCAATCGTAACCGAGGCCGGGTTGTGGAGAATGCTCCGGGCGAGATCATCGATCGCGGGAGAGAGCGTCGCTGAGAAGAAGAGTGACTGACGCTTGCGGGGAAGGGCCGCGATGATGCGTTTGACATCGCGCAGGAATCCCATGTCGAGCATGCGGTCAACTTCATCAAGGACGAAGAATTCCACGCTGGAGAGATCGACATCACCTTCGCCCATGTGGTCGAGAAGGCGGCCGGGGCAGGCGACAAGAACATCGACGCCTTGGCGCATCGCGCGAATCTGTGGGTTCTTGCCAACGCCCCCAAAGATCAGGGTTTTGCTGAAATGAACGTGGCGACCGTAGGTCTCGAAGCTGGCGGAAATTTGGGTTGCGAGTTCGCGGGTCGGAGTGAGAACGAGAACGCGTGCCGAGCGGCTTTTTGGGCGGCGGGGATTTTCGTGAAGGGCATTAAGGATGGGCAGCGAGAAGGCTGCTGTTTTTCCGGTGCCGGTCTGGGCGATTCCCAAGAGGTCCTGACCTTTGAGCAGGGTTGGGATGGATTGTGCCTGAATCGGGGAGGGCAAAACGTAGTTCTGTTCCTGGAGGGCACGCTGAATGGGAGCCGCGAGTGCGATCTCCCCGAATGTAGTTGGGGTCATGTTTTTCTGAGAGGCCGGACGACATGAAGTGTCAACGGGCCGGGATTCGACGAGGGATTTTGAAAACCCGGAACCAGTCTCTCATCGACGTAGATTGGAAAAGGGGAGGGGCGGAGCCCTCAAAGACAGCCCTCCTTTAAGCGTGTTTGCACGGATAGCAAGGATGAATCGAGATCTCACGCGGTGCAAATCCCTTTGAAGGGAATCGGAAATCTGTTACCAGTGCCTTGCACACTATGTCCCAATTTGAAAAACCCGCGGGCCGCTATGCGGTTCCGCTGATCATTTTCGGCTTTGTTTCCCTCCTTCTTGGAGTGGCGACCGAGTTGTTGGGAATTTTTGGTGGTCTTACTGAATCGCTGCGTGAAGCCTGCATGAACGGCGGACTGACGTTCAACGCTGAGATGGGTCTGCCGGATACGACGGGGATCCTTGTTACTGCTGCGGGTGTCTTTGGTTTGGTCGGTGCGATGCTGGGAACACCCGGTGGGGCCCGCCGCACCATCATCGGGGTGTCAGCCTTGTTTTTGACCGTCACCTTGATTCCAGCCTTTGCGGTCTGGGGGATTTTTTGGAAGCCCTTCGGGATGATCATTGCGGTTCTCTGGGGGTGGCTGTCGGCGACAATCTATGCGCACTCTCATCTCATGCCTTGTGAAGGTGTGGTGGGATTACCTGCCGAAAACGTCATCGATCTCGACGGCGGGCTCGGATCTGAAAACTACAAGCGTCATGCTGATGGCCAGAGTTGAATACCCGGAAGAAGTGAGAGCGCTGGTCGCCGAATTGAAGCGTTTGCCTGGAGTCGGTCCCCGCAGTGCGGAGCGAATTGCAGTGCATCTTTTACAAAGCGCCAAGGCGTCACCGGGTAATCTTGCCCGGGTTTTGGACGGGTGTGTTGCGACGGTAAAATCCTGTCCGACTTGTGGATTTTTTTCGGGCGTGACCGGTTGTGCGGTGTGTCGTGAGGAAGGGCGCGAGACTGATCTTCTTTGCGTGATCGAGCAAGCGACCGACGTCCTTCCGATCGAACGCTCGGGTGTTTTTCGCGGACTCTACCATTGTCTCGGTGGTCGACTTTCGCCGCTCGATGATGTGAGGCCGGAGGATCTGAGAATTGGCGGACTCGTGAGGCGTGTTCGAGAGGCACCGGGGGTCGAGGTGATTCTCGCGACTGGCTCGGATGTGGAAGGTGAGGCGACGGCCAACTATCTCGCTGAAATATTGGCGGATTTGGAGTGCACCGTGACCCGTCTCGCGCAAGGGCTTCCGGCGGGCGGAGGCCTAGAGTATGCCGACGAGTTGACTCTTTCCCGCGCCTTTCAGGGACGGCGATCAGCCAAATCATTTGAACTCCAAAGGAATCAAATCAACCGGGAAACGGGGCCGGATCAAACAAAGCGTTGAGGATAATCTCTTGCGGCGTCTACGCGATAAGCGCGAAGAGGTGCTGCGGTTTGTGGCTGATTTCGAGGTTCCGTTTGACAATAACCAAAATTCACTTCGCAGGCTGTGAAAGCGGCAGAATACCATCCCGCTTCATCTCTCTCATCAGCACTTCCGCACGTTCGCGGAGTGCGGTCACCCTCCCGGGAAACTTCAAACTCAAGTCCACCGTCTCCCCGGCATCGTCATCCACTCGAAAGAGCATGGGCGGATTCACCTCATCCTTTTTGATCCCCTCACGAGACACTTGAAGAGCCTCATTCTGCTTTTGAGTAGCCCGCTTCGTGCCGCTTCCTTCGAGGGCATGACGACGATCGAAGAAGAGCTTCCAATCGCCCACCCGGATCGCTTGCGGCTCTGCATCCAGCCCGTGCCAGTAGAGTAACTCCGTCCTCGGATGATCGCCCTCGCCCTGCCAACTCTTCCAGAGACTGACCCCATCGATCTTAGGCTGACCATTGCTGACCGCCTGCCAGTCAATTCCGCAAGCCTCACAAAGGGTCGGAAGAAGATCCATCGCACTCGTCAGTCCGGGTAAGACCGTTCCTCCCGGAATTTTTCCGGGCCAAGTCACAAGACAGGGCACGCGCGTCCCCCCTTCAAGGGCGCTCCACTTCTCGCCCCGGTAGGGAAGGCTGCCCGCCTGCTCACCCGGATTCGGTCCATTGTCAGAACAAAACACCACGATGGTCTCCTCATGAATTTTGGCATCCTGCAGCTCCTGTAAAACTTCCCCAACCCGCGTATCAAGCTCCTCGACAACTTCGCCATAAGTCCCAAATTTCGACTTCCCCTTCCACTCCGGATGAGCCTCCACCGGGAAATGCGGCGCCGTAAACGGCAAATAGAGGAAAAACGGTTTGTCCCCTTGTTCCCGGATAAACCGCCTCGCCTCCGTCGTGAATTTCTCCGAAAGGAGCCGATTCTCAAAGGGCTCTTCCACCAGCTTGCCATCCCGCCAGACCTTTTTTGTCTGGTTGTTACTCATCGTCAAATAGTAGGCCGAGTCGAAGCCCTGCGCATTGGGATTGCTATCCTCTTGATCGCCGATATGCCACTTCCCCGAGAGGCCGGTGGCATAGCCAGCCGAGCGGAAGATCTCAGCCACCGTAAGCGCCTTGGAACTCATGCCATCATGCGCTCCCATCTTGTAGCCCACCACCCCCTGGGTCCAACCAAGTCGGGTCGGATACGCGCCCGTCAACAAGGCCATTCGAGAAGGCGTGCAAACTGTCGCTCCCGAATGAAAATCCGTGAGCCGGATGCCCCGCCCGGCCATCCCATCCAGAACCGGAGTTTTGATTACGGGATGCCCGTAGCACCCAAGGTCCTGATAGCCCAAATCATCGGCCATGATCAGGACGAGATTGGGCTGCCGCGCGGCACCACTCGCAACAAGGAAGGCCGCCCACGCCGCCATGGAGATTAACTTCTTCATCCTAAGATTAAAAGGTTCTACGGCGCAACCGCCGCCGGCCCCCAAACGTCATACATCACCTTGAAACCCTCGGGATCATGCTCACGAAGCTCGGCCGCCACGAAGGGATAAAAGTCATTCCGGTAAAGATACGCCTCGGTCGCCTCGGCAAAGTATTCCTTATGATTGGTGGCAGCGTAGTGCGTCACGATTTGACCATTAAAGAGCTTCACCTTTTCCAAAATCCCTTTCTTCATGGCATGATCATAAGCCCCAATCACGCTCTCATCTTCGAACCCAAGAATCTGATCATGATAAGCGTGCGCCAGCTCATGCAAAATCACCGCCGGGTGTTTCAAGAGTTGCCCCCTCGAAAAAAGGTCGGACGCCTTGGTGATGTGCACTTTCTTGGCAAGACGGGGATCATACCCTCGTCCCTCCAGCCAGTCTGCCCCGGGATGGTATTGCATCGCGCTCAGTTCAGGATGCTGATGCTCGATCCAAATTTCCATCTTCTTCATCTTCTCCAGAGGCTCCGCCGGAAGCAAAATGGCAATTCGCTGAAGATGATTGGCCAACATCTTGAGCGCCTTGCTACCGTCCTCGGCCTGCTTTCCCCCTTCCAAAAGAGCCGGGTCAACATGCACCGTCCATCCCTCGATCTCCTTCTTGACCGGCTCAATCCAACCAATCCTCTTCTGGTCTGACTTCTCGGTTTTTTCGCCGAACGCGACCCACACAAAAGAAAAAAGAAGAATCAGCGGCGCCCAGAGCTGTAGAAATCGAAGACGGGGCAATTTGGATGGAAACGAAACGGACATAGGATGAGACTACGGTGGTTTCTGGCAAGGTGTTACGGATGACGGAAAATCATTTGGGGAGTCAACGACCTCATCATCAGGGCCGTCGTTGACGAGCGCAAAAAACACCCCCGAAGACAAGGACCCTGATCGCGGCCTCCAGCACTTCATCTCCCATGTTCGCACCGGGACAAATTGTCCGGCAATTCAATGAGTCCGGTTGTTTGATCCCATTTTTAGATTGCGAAAATCAGACCGCGTGATACAAGAGACGGTGAAACTCACCGCTGCAAAAACTCACTGATACCCTGACATGGAAGCGCCCTCATCGACCCTCAAGCAAAATTCCCGACCTCTCCGCCCCAAGCGAAGAGATCCGGAATCGAGGTTCGTCGCGCCCCATCTCAAGACCTCTCAAGCCGAATACACCGACCTCTGCACCTACACCTACGAATCCCTGTTACGAACGTCCCGCCCAGTCCCTCCCAATACCCCTACCTTTCCCTCACCCACCATAGGCATAGGGAGTGCTCATGCCCCGAAGTATCACGATTTGTTAGACCCTCGTAGCCATAAGTCACCAGCGCTATCACTACCTCCACCGCAGGCCAGTTCTCGTCCTCCAAGGCGAAATGCCCCCGCCACCTACCCCTATGTCGCTCCACCCGTCAGAGATTGGCCAAGCAGAGATCCGATTGGGGAACGTGGGGGAATCAACCTTTATGGGATGGTTGGGAATGATGCGGTGGGGAGTTGGGATTTCCTTGGGTTAGTTAAAAAATGCAGCCCGGAAATGGAAAAAATTTGGAAGGAGGAAGGGTGTGTGATTCGCTACGAAAGACCGGCAATGGCCTCGTCTCCTCGCATAAGATATGAGACTGTAGATTTAGGTTGGACCAAATGGAGTAAGTGGTCGGAGGTTTTCGGAAAACCCAAATGGCTACATGATGCGGTAGAGTTTGATGTTTTAAGCGTATGGTATCGGGTCAGAACTCGCTATGAAGGAGAAAGAAAATTTTTGACTCAAAAATATGTTCGCCAATGGGCCCACAACAGCGAGAGGGTGAGATCTGTTGGAAGGGGTGCTTACTCTGATAGATGGTGCGCCTGTGGTGTTTGTGAGTTTGACAAAGAGATTGATTTGGGGATTGTGAATAAAGGTATGTCAGATATTGATACTCAAAGGGTTATTAAGCGTAGTCCTCCGAGCAGGACTCGTTGGCATGATTTTCCTGATGATGGTTGGTTTTAAGACGACTTCAAGTTTTCCGTGTTACCTATTACTTGTTTTTGTTAATGACCATCAGATTTGATTTTGTCTTTTTCGCTTGGCTAATTTTATGCCTCCTTGCCTTGTGGATGGTGTTGAGGTCTCGAATCCCAGTTTTACGGAAATTGATCGGCCTAGGGGTAATATTATTTACAGTTGCGGCCCCATTCCTCCGCCTAAGACACTTTACAAGCAGCTTTGATGAATATGGACTCGATACCAGTGGGGTGACCTACATATTAGCGTCAGCTGTCCTCCAGTGTTGGATGTATATAGTTCCATTTGCAGTCGCTACTTGGTTTTGGTTTATATCAAAAAAAGTTTGAATTATTTTATCAATCTGTCGATACTGTCATTTAATTAGTATGCTAGTCATCTCTACGGAGAAAAACCCTCTCAATCCATCTGTCTACAATGATCTTACGACGGGATGAGACTAAAGACTAAGGTGCCAGACACTTTATAGGCGTATGCGGTAGAATCCCCATACCTACAAAGCCTTCCGCTTGGTGGGGGATGATCAAACGAGGACGATTTCGTCGTAGTGGTGGCCATTTTCGGGGTGCGGTGATCTTTCAAAGGCTTCCGCCAAAACCTTTTCTGGTGTTCGATGTGGTAAGCCTGTCGGTGGTTCGAAAGTCCCAAGCACCCCGTCCTGCAACTCGACCGCTCCGGCACGCTGTCTGCGGGGCGGCAAGCGCCCTTGTCGCAGACATCGCGCCTCCGCTCGTGGGTCCGTGTTCTAGCGATCGTTCGCTGGGCCTCGTGGCTCAACTCTGGCGGCTCGCTTCGCTCCCACGCCATTCGTTCGCCTCGGCCGCTCCCTTTTTGAGTTGTCGGCGTTCCTCCCGTGCTCTTTGGTCACCGCTCCTCGCGTCGCTTTCGTCGGCGGCCTCCTCATGCCCACCGCCCGCTCGTCACTCCCACGCTACGGCGTGGTTGGGTGGGGTGAGCGCTCAAACTAGCTGCCTATCGGCAGGTCGGAATGGTCACCCACCCACGCCTCCGCTTTAGGTTTCTTTTTTTGGGGTTCTCTCATTTCACGTTGTCAGACAATGTGCATTTCACGTTGTCAGACAATGTGCGCAAGCTGTTGAACCTGCAATGAAAGCCTTCCGCCAAGATCTGCTCTGGTGTTCGTCGTCGTCCCACTTCAAAGCGTTTCGGTGAACGGACCAGCCCCCTTTGGTCGGTCGAATGGTCAGAGCGTGCGGGCTGTCACGCCTCCTTCGTCCATGGCCATCGCACAATGTTCAATTTCCCGTAGTAAACGTAAAGGACCTAGCAACTACGGTGATTTTCACTTCCAAGCTGTTCGCTGGTTCGCGCTGCCGCCGGTCGGGTCCGGCCTCAAGCGGAACCTTTTCGACGTCCGACCTCTATTCCGCTTGACCCCGGCCCCTCCTCGGCGGCTTTGGTTGATACGGACTTTGTCCCAAAGTCCTTCGCCAACGAAGGCCCGGACCATCCGATCTCCACCGATCCTCTGCCTCTGCCGCTGCCGCGCCCGAGGTTCAAGAGCGTCTCGCAATTCAGATTGCCAATTCAGATTGCCCAATTCAGATTGCCAGACAATCTTCAGGGATCGTGACTGCCAAGGGGGGCTTGCAGGCGTTCGAGAAGGTGAGGCTGCGGGAATCGCGAGTGTCAAGAAAAGGGGTGTTTGGTTTGGCAGGGGCGAAAGTTTGGTCCAGTTAGCTTTGAGTCCGGAGCCATTCGATGAGGTTGGCAAAGTCTTCGGGAGTCAGAGTGTGGCCGAATGTGGGAGGCATGAGCGAGATGGGGACGGTGAGACGGGATGCGATTTGGGCCTTTTGTAGTCGTTTGGCGTTTCCGACGAGGTCGCGGATTTGGAGGGTATTGCCGCGTTCACCGGTGATGAAGGCGCTACTTGTGGTGCCGTCCTTGAAGGTGAAATTGCTGAGATGGAAATGGCTGTCGACATTGCGATTTGGGTCGAGAAGGTCTTCGGCGAGGCGTTCAATGCCACGGCTACCGATGCCGTCGAGTTGGGGGCCAATCAAGCCGCCTTGGCGGTTGATTTGGTGGCAGGTTGCGCAGTTGATTTGAAAAATAAGGGCACCCTTTTGAGCGTCAAGGGTCTCGAGTTTTTTGGCGGCTTGGTATTCCGAAATCCGCTGAGTGATGAGCTCTTTCAACGGTGCGCTCTCCGGTCCATCGAGAACCTGCGTCACGGTTGTTTGGCTGTCCTTTGGGAGCCATGGTTTGAGTTGGTCTCGTAGGGTCACCGGGGCATTGAATTTTAAAAGCTCTGCCAGCGTTGTGAGTTGGGCGTCGAGGTTGGAGTTCCCGGCAAAGGTGTCCGTGCTGAGACCTTCGACTCCGCTGATTCGGGCGATTCCCAGCCACGCGTAGGCATTGCCGGGGTCGCCATCGGTGATCTGCAATCGCCTTTGTTTTCCAGGTTCCGTTGTCCAGGTGATCTTTTGTGCGACATCGTTTCGCGGCGGTTCTGCGCGGTGGAAGACCGTTCCTTCGTCATCGATGAGAGTGAGGTGGTTTTTGAGATGAGTTTCTTGATTCGGGTGGCCTTGATGCCCGACGATCCAGAAGGAAAGTTCGTTGGTCGTGGTGAATTCCTTGGATCGCAAAATGCCAGTGCGTTGTTCTGCGTCCGGCGCGCCCATTTGGAGGCTGGAGATCACGGCGACATCCTGACCGTCTTGACATTGGCGCTTTTGGGTGCTCCAAGGGGAGGGACTCTCTGGATGGGTGGGGTGAGGGAATTCGATCCACTCACGGTTTGCCGATTTCTGTTGGGTTTCTAAAAAGGTTCTCGCGAGGTTTTGCGCCCAATTGAGGATGTCGGGGTGGGGTTCCAAGCGGCCCCGTTCGTCGAGTCCGGCCTGGAGGGCATCGAGCTCTGTGAGTTGAGTTTCCGGAGTGCCCTGATTTGCGAGTTCCTTGATGAGATCCGTGATGATGGTGTCGGCGGCGTAACGCGCGATTTGGGTGAGATGATCTCTCTTTTTCGGTGAAGCTGCCAGGAGCGAAGCGGCCTCCGGGGTCGAAACCGCCGGGATGATTTTTGCTAAGATTGGGGCGTGAGGGGATTTACTGAGGATGCTTTTCGGAAAGGCGGTGAGATGGTTTCGGATTGCCATGCGGAGGACGTGGACGAGGTGGGTGTCGTCTTCAGGAGTGCCAGCGAGAGCGGCGAGTAACGGTTCCAGAGCTTCCTCGTGCGGTTGAAGTTGGAGCGCTTGGGCCGCGTCTCTTTGCACAAATGGATCGTCGTTTTTGAGGGAGGTGATCGCATCGGAAAGAGGTTCGGCACGCGGAGTGGTGGGATGAGGGGAAGTGTTTCCTTTTTTGGTGATTTTCCAAAGGCGTCCGCGTTCCCGATCCCGGCCGGGATGAGTGAGGGGGACTTCGTAGTGTCCGATGATTCGGTTGTAGAAATCGGCAACGTAGAGGGCGCCATCGTGTCCCAGGCATATGTCAACAGGGCGGAACCAAAGGTCGTCGCTGGTTACAAAATCACGCTGTTCAATGGCGACTGGGGTACTTCCGCGGAATTCAATCCGGTCGTGGTTGATGCGTGACGTGACCGGGTTGCCAATCAGGAGATGGTCGTTCCAATCCGGTCCCCAGCAATCGCGGTCGAGGTAGGCGATGCCGCAGATTCCGGTCGATCCGTGGGTGTGTTCGATCATGGTCGGAGCAAAGCCGAGTCCGTCGTGAGGCTTACCGAAGCTGGGATAGACCCCGCCCTGGAGAAGTTGGTAAACTGGGGCGCTGTGGCAGTCTGCGCTGTAGAGATTATTCTGTCGGTCAAAGCAGAGCCCGAAAGGATTGACCTGCCCGCGGGTGAAGACTTCCACGCTGGATCCATCGGGACGAAATCGGAAAACGTTCCCCGAGTGGAGTTCAATTTGGGTGCCATCCTTTGCGGTGAGAGTGCTGGTATTGTTGAAGCCATGGGTCGCGTAGACCCAGCCGTCCGGACCCATCCGGAAACTTGAACACATCCCGTGGGTGTCTTGTTCATAACCGAGAGGGCCGAAGAGAACTTCGCGGAGGTCGGCTTTTCCGTCGCCGGTGGTGTCGGCGAAATACCAAATGTTGGGAATGCTCCAGGCAATGCAGCCGTCGGCGTGTTCCGGTTTGTGCCAGGGGAGAACGCCGGTGGGAATGTTGAGGCCATCGGCGAAATCAATCACCTTGTCGGCGCGGCCATCGCCATCGGTATCCTCGAGGATCTTGATGGCATCCTGGCTGTCGCGAACACGCGTGCCGAGTTGATCGGTCCAACGATCTTTTGCGGCAGCGTAAGGATATTCGGTAGTGGAAGAAACCCAGACGCGCCCCCGGGTATCGTAGGCGATGTTGATCGGTTTGTTGATCTGAATTCAATTTCCCGGAGTAATAGTAGTAATCCCCTTGTTTGCGTTGTTTACCGTTTCTAAGGTCCTGCCATGCTGAAGGTCTTGCCATGCCAAAGCCACGATTGATAATCCGTGCAACCCCCTTTCTCCCTCCCACCGATCCCTCCAATGACGCCCTCAACCGTTCAACCTCAAAAGCAAATTTCTAGCAGTCCCCGATCCTTCGCGCCGGTGATTTCCATCGTCATCGCCGCGTCTCTCGTCACGCGAGCAAGCGCGGAAGAGCGCTTCGAGCAGATGGACTACGGAGCTTTCATGAGTTCGTCGGTCACGATGCCGTGGTCGAAGGGGGGCGAGCACGTGGACGGCGTGACGACAAAAGGGATCAGCGTGAAGCTGCCCCACGGCGCGAGCATGTCCTTCGATACCGATCTCCTCCGCTACGCCGCAGGGTGGTCGGGTGGCTGGCTGAAATTGATGGGCACGCCTTTCGACGGGGCGCATCGTCCGCCGGAAGTTTCCCGGCCGGCGGTCTCCGGCGACTTGATTTTCGCCAGTAAGCCGAAGCCAGGCTGGGCGGCAGCGGAGGGCGATTTTCGCGATCCGCGCCATGAGCCCTACGGCCCGCTGCCAGCCAACCAAGCGAAATACCGCGGCCTCCATGTTTCCGGGGATCGCGTGGTTTTTTCATACACCGTCGGCGATTGCGCGGTCCTCGATCTACCGGGAGCGGAGAAGGTCGGCGACGTTATCGCGATCACGCGGACGCTTCGGATCGCCCCGCACGCCGCGCCATTGGAGCTGCTCGTCGCGGAACTCGATCCGGATTTCGGCAGCGGTGGCTACGATGGACGGCCGGCCGCCTACAACAATACCTGCCAGGAAATCGGCGACCTCAGCGTGGGTCTCGCCGGCGGGGCGGGCGGACATGTTTGGAAGGTCGCAGGGGCAAGCCGCCTGTCGCTGTCGCTGCCGGCGGCGCGGGAATGGCAACTCCTCAAGCTGATGATCGCACAGCGTCCGGTGACCGAGGTGCATGACGCACTTGCCGGGGCCATCGAGGATCCGCAGGACTTCGTGAAAGGTGGCCCGACGAGGTTTCCCGAAACCGTCACGACCCGGGGAACGCTCGGCGAGGCCAGCCGGGAGGCCTCCCACGTCGTCGACACGCTGACCCTGCCCGTGAACAATCCTTGGAAATCGTGGATGCGCGTCGGCGGCTTCGACTTCTTCCCCGAAGGGAATCGGGCCGCCCTGTGCACCTGGAGCGGCGATGTCTGGACCGTGGATGGGATCGACGGATCGCTGGCGGAACTCAGGTGGCGGCGGATCGCCAGCGGGCTCTTCCAGCCGCTCGGTCTGAAAATCGTGGATGCCAAGATCTATGTCCTTGGCCGCGACCAAATCACCCGGCTTCACGACCTGAATAGCGACGGCGAAGCCGATTGGTATGAATGCTTCAACAACGACTACGGCGTCACCGCGAACTTCCACGAGTTCGTCTTCGGCTTAGAAACGGATCCGGAGGGAAATTTCTACTTCACCAAAGGCGCGCCACTCCTGGGGACGCAGTATTTTGACCCAACCTGCGCTGACAACGGTTGCGTGCTGCGGGTCTCGAAGGATGGCAAGAAGCTGGACCGCTTCGCCACCGGACTGCGGGCGCCGAACGGCGTCGGGGTCGGCCCGACCGGCCAGATCACGTGCAGCGACAACGAGGGCATCTGGACCCCGGTTTGCCGGCTGAATCGGGTGAAGGAAGGCGGATTTTACGGCTGCATGGGAACCGCCCACCGCGATCCGTTGCCGTCCAGCTACGACCCGCCCCTGTGCTGGCTGCCCTTCGAAGTGGACAATTCTTCCGGCGGCCAGGTCTGGGTCGCGGATGATCGCTGGGGCCCGTATGCCGGCGAAATGTTGCACCTTTCCTATGGCAAGTGCGCGCTCTTTCACGTCCTCCAGCAGGAGCTCGACGGCGGGGTCATCCAGGGCGGCGTGGTGAAATTCCCGCTGGCCTTCGCTTCCGGCATCATGCGGGGGCGCTTCAATCCCGCCGATGGCCAGCTCTACCTCGCCGGCTTGCGCGGGTGGCAATCGAATGCCGTCACCGATGGCACTTTCCAACGCGTCCGCTACACCGGCAAGCCGGTCCGGTCGGTGCGCGCGATGCGGGTGACGAAAGGGGGCATCGAGCTCGACTTCACCGTGCCACTCAATCGCGAACTTGCCGGGGATCTCAAAAGCTATTCGATCCAGCAATGGAACTACCGCTGGTCGCAGGAATACGGGTCCGCTCTCTACTCGGTCTCGGACCCGGACAAGGTCGTCGGCCAGAAGGGCTCGATGCAAGGCGAAGCGCTCGCCATCACCGCTGTCGCGCTGTCGGCGGATGGAAAAACGGTGGTATTATCGATTCCCGACATCGCACCGGTGATGCAGGTGGTCCTCGACTTTGATCTGGAATCGGACAAAGGTGCCCCGATCATCCAGGAGATCTCCGGAAGCATCCACGCGGTGCCGAATTGACTCTCCCATCCCCAAGAGGATTCACTCCGGCTTCCACCAAGCATCCAGTGCCTTGGTCAGAGCCGCGACCTTCTTGGGCTTCTCTTCAATGAGGTTCTTCTTCTCCCAGGGGTCCGCTGAGATGTTGTAGAGCTCATCCGCTTTCCCGACATGATCGAGAAGCTTCCAGTCGCCTTGCACAACGTAGCGGGTCTCAAGGTTGGTCGTGCTCTTTTGCCAGTCGGAGATGTCGTGGTTGCCATCGAATCCGAAGACAATATTGCGCTTCTTCAGGGCTTCTTGATCGCGAAGATCAAGACCAGGCATGGTCTTAGGAACGTCCACGCCGCAGGCCTTCAAAATCGTGGGCGCGAGATCGATTGCGGACACGAGCGTTTCCTGGTCCATCTTGGGCTCAATCGTGCCTTGCCACTTCACCATGATCGGCGTGCGAACGCCTCCGTCGTGTGGGTCCTGTTTGGAAAGCGGCGCATAATGTCCACCGTTCGGCGATTGAATCCAGCCGTTGTCGGTCACGTAGAGAATGATGGTGTTCTCGGCGAGACCGCGTGAATCCAGTTCATCAAAGAGCTCTCCACAAGTTTGGTCAAACCACTCGACCATGGCGTAGTATCGCGCGATATACTTGTTAGGCTCCAGCTTGAGATACTTGTCGTAAAGTGCCTGGGGCGGATTGTGCGGAGTGTGCGGCAGGAAGGGAGCGTGCCAGATGAAGAAGGGCTTTTTGTCGGCCTTCGATTGATCGAGAAAGCTTTTGATCGGGGCGATGCCCTCGCGGGAGACCCTCAAACCTTCGTCACCATGACGCCCGCCACGCGTAGGATCTCCGTGCGTCATCGCATGGGTGAAACCCGAGAGCTTAGGATCTCCCTCCCAAAATTTTCCAGTCTGCAGCGTCAAATAGCCGGCCTCACCCAGAAGACGGGCGAGGTTGGGATGCTTGCGGAACTCCCCATAAAGGTGCTCATGCCGGGGCGCGTATTTCTCGGAAACCCGGGAGCGCTGGGAATTGATCTTCTGATCACCCGGATCCACACTGATGTCGTTCCCCGTGATACCGTGGCGAGGTGTCGCTAGGCCCGTGAAGATGGAAGCGAGCGACGGACGACAAAGCGGCGAGGTGACATAACCTCGAGTATACGTCAGCGATTCCTTCGCAAACTGATCGAGGCGGGGCGTCTGAATGACGGAATGCCCCATGAAGGAGTAATCATGCCACGATTGGTCATCCGAAAGAATGAGGACAACATTGGGCGGGGCCGCGCACGCGAAACCGGGCAACAGGAAGGTAATGAAGCACAGGAAACCTTTCATGACCCACTTTTACTCAAGAGATCGGGCCGGTCTTTCGAGAACTCCTCTCGCAGTTCATCATAACCTCACGATTCTGCCCTCTCTCCGCCCTCCGATCAACGCCGAAAAACACCCCGCACTTCATACCAATAAGTAGATCACCGAGCTCACAATGATCCACAGAGCCATCCCTATTTTAAGCCTCTTCGTGCCCAAATAAACCGCCAGCCGCTTCGCCAATGTCCCTCCGATCAGCGCTCCCGGTGCCGCAAAGGCCACCACCTCCGTCATCATCGAACCCGTCCCGAAATAATGGGGCAAGCCCGTGAGCACTGTCACCGACGAGACACACACCGCTAATGCCACCGCATGATTAACCCTAAATCTCAGTCCAATCAGATAAACCGCCACCAACTCACCCACCCCCACCGACAACCACGCCGTGATCGCGCCCCCCACCAATCCCACAAGCCCAAGCCCCCAAAGCTCCACTCCATTCAGAGCCCAGGAGCGCTTCTCCATCCTAGGACACGACGAAAGAGTCCGCTGCAAAATCAACAAACCCACCGCAATCGAGAACACCGGAAAGAACACCTTGATATCGACCTGCGGAGACGGGAGCCATTCCTGCGCCGCCCGCAGCCCCACCACCGAACTCGCCGCGCTCACCAGGAAGGCTCGCCGAAAGTCAGAGGTCACCGCATCCTGGGGCGCTTCCTTTTTCTTGTAGAGGAGCCACGCCAGCGCCCCAGCCGTCATCCCGAAACACTGGATCGCGAAACTCGTCCCCAGCGATTGATTCAGCGAAAATCCCAAACTTGTGAAAAACGGCAGGAAAACAATCCCTCCGCCCGCACCCGTCGAATTCGCAATCGTCGCCCCAAAAATCCCCACAAAAAAGTAAACCCCATGGGTCGCGATTCGCGCGTAAGGCGACTCCCCGGAATCAAAAACCCCAACTCCCATCGCCACCAGGACCACCGCGCTCAACAGAAAAAAACCGAAGCGAAAACACTCAAGGCCATTCCGCGATCCATCCACATTCATATACGCACTACCTCATCTCCATCCCGAGATTCTGCAAGCGAAACTCTCATTCCTCGAAAGATCGCCAACCCCGTACGCTTACTGTTAGGCTCCCGCATCATGAAATTCCTTCTCGCCCTCATCGCTTTGCTGCCCGCCCTAGTCTTCGCTAAAGAAGACCGCCTCATCCTCGTTGGTGCCTCCTATGGCAAGAACGTCCTCGCGATCTGCGACAACGACGGAAAGGTCCTCTGGAAATACGACACCGCCGGTCCCCAACAAGGGCACACCGGCCATCACGACGTCCACCTCCTTGCAAACGGCAACATCCTCTTCCACGACACCTGGTCCAAAACCTCCGAAATCACCCTCGATCAACAAATCGTCTGGGAATACGAGTCCCGCACCGCCAACGGCAACGAAGGTAAAAACGTCGACGTCCACGCCTTCGACCGCCTCCCCAACGGCCACACCGTGATCGTCGAAAGCGCGATCGGTCGCATCATCCACGTTGATCAAAAAGGCAATATCCAAAAAATAATCCCCCTCGGCAAAGACGGCCGCGAAAACACCCGCCTCGTCCGTGTTCTCAAAAACGGCGGCTACCTCGCCTGCGCCGAAAACCCCGGCGTCGTCACCGAGTATGATGCCGAAGGAAAAATCGTCTGGGAATACCCCACCAACACCCGCGTCTTCGGGGCCATCCGCCTCCGCAACGGCAATACCCTCATCGCCACCGGCAGTGGCAACAGTGTCATCGAAGTCACCCCCGCCAAGGAAGTCGTCTGGGAAATCGCCAAAAAAGTCCCCAACACCGAAATCGAGATCGCTTGGACCACCGCCCTCCAGGAACTCCCAAACGGCAACTTCATGATCGGCAACTGCCACGCCGGCGAAAACAACCCTCAGATCTTCGAGATCAATCGCGACAAGAAAGTCGTCTGGGAATTCCAACAATGGGACCTCGTCGGCAACGGCCTCGCCTGCTGGGAAGTTCTCAACCCTGAGCAATCCGCCCTCGTTCGTGAAAAACTCAAGGAACTCACCCCCACCCGCTAGGGCTCGAGTCGAAAGCAACCCTCGAGGCCTACCGCGTCATCACCGCGGCAGGCTTCCTCAAAGGTCTCACGCCGCCGCCGCGCCACCAGCGTGTCTCCTCTCGCGACCCCTTGGCTGCCAACCTCCGCGCGGCCTCGCGACCCTGATTTTCCGCCCCTTCTGGTGACCCTCGCTTCGACCGGAAGGGCTGGCCCGTCTTCATTCACAAAGATCTCATCGGGCCATGTCACCGCACCCTCGATCTCCTTGCGCTCCCGGGGTTCCCTTCTTAAAAAACCCTCTGCGCCCCTCCGCCGCTCCGTTCCTCCGTGTGAACATCGCCTCCCATGCCCCCTCCCACCTGGTTCCTCTACATCCTCCGCTGCCGCGACGGCTCGCTCTACACCGGCATCGCTACCGACGTCGAGCGACGCTTCGAGGAGCATCAATCCGGGAGCCCTAAAAGCGCCAAATATACCCGAGGAAAACGCCCTCTCGAACTCGTCTACCAACGCGAAATCGGCACCCGCTCCGAAGCCACCAAAGAAGAACTCCGGATCAAGGCCCTCTCACGCTCCCAAAAACTCGCGTTCATCCTCCCGCTTCAAGCCGCCGGGCAAACTCAAAGTCCAACTTCGTCAAAGCCCCGCAAGAATGGGTCGAGATCGTCACCGTCACCTTCCGCCACTGCACCAGGAGATCCGGATGATGATTCATCTCCTCCGCGATCTCCCCGCACCTCGTCGTAAATCCCAAACCGTCCATGTAACTCCTGAACTTAAAGCATTTCGTGAGCTGTCCCTTCACGATTTCCCACCCCGGCAGAGTTTTTAAAAACTCCGCGCGTTCCATGTCATCAAGAGCCTTCGCCATCCCTCACCTTCATCTCCAGCTCCCCTTCCGTCAACCCACCTTCTCCTTCTTCCGATTTTTGAAGACCCACACACATCATGAAATTCGCCCTCGCCACCCTCGCTACGACCCTCTGAAGTTTCACCCTTCCCGCCGCCGAAACACCGCGAGCCCCATAGGATCATCGCCTCCCCTCATCGGGCTCTCAAAGAGATACTCATACTCCTCCGTGACCACCACATCATCCTCCAAATAGAGAAGGTGCGTAAGCGGTCAACAGAGCCCCTCTGACATTTTTGCCATAGGTCTGGCATCTCTGGCATCTCTGGCATCTCTGGCATCTCTGGCTGCTACGCAGCGTCGCTCTGATCGAGGGCTGCTCCAGGGGTGCGTCGGGTGGCCACCCAGTTGACGGGAAGGAGTTCTTCGAGTTCGGCGGGTGTCGGGTTCTTCATGCGCATGAGTTTTTCGAAGACCCATTCGAAATAGGCGTAGG
>Ga0209284_10001083_pt1 | contig 43090 bp, 39 predicted proteins | sample FRY03_FD_187211 | JGI IMG/M metagenome (GOLD analysis project Ga0209284, IMG submission 187211) | Freshwater microbial communities from Lake Fryxell liftoff mats and glacier meltwater in Antarctica - FRY-03 (SPAdes) (version 2) | ecosystem: Environmental > Aquatic > Freshwater > Ice > Glacier... | reverse complement strand
CAAGTGGTGAAAAAGGCCCGAGTGGGCGGTAAAAACGGTCGGATTTCTGGAGCTTGCGCGTGAAATCTCGTCATTTGAAAAATATCGACCCCCTACTCGACGTGGCGGTGAGTTATTCAGACCATCCCTAGGCGTTGATGGACTGCGCGCCAATCAATCGCCGCTTTCCTGGTCTTGAGCGCAGCCGGTTCATGCGTGTTCATGTGCGTTTCCTCCTTATGCGTTCGCCGCTACAGCGTGCGGCAGGCTGGCCAACACGGACGTGACGATTTCGACGAGCCGCCCAGCGGTCAGCCCCTCCGACTCCGGGAGTACCTCGTCATGCGGGTGCGCCTGCAGTGTCGCCAGCGTATTCGTGAAATGGCGCTCGGCTTCCCGGCGCTTGCCCTGCGACAAGCGAAGATTTCCCAAAGCGAAGTGCGCCAGCACGAAGCCGGAATCGAGATACAACGCACGGTTCAGCGACTCTGCGGCGGCGTCAAGCTGTCCCTGCTCCTGCTGAATGGCGGCGAGCAAATAGTGGCGCGCAGGATTCATTTTGTCGGCGGCGATCGCCTTTGCGCACCACTCGATCGCCTCGACTAGCCGGCCCTGGTTGGCGCAGTCTCGTGCATTGAGGGACAGCGCCTCGCAATCGTTTTGCTCTTGCGTGAGCGCGTTATTTGATGCCATCGTCGCCGTTTGTCCCGGCGGCTCCGCTGGCATTTCCGGCGGGAATAATTCCAATTCCATTTTATCGGTGACACGGTGTTGGCTTCCTCCCTCATTCCTGGCCGTACCGAATGTACTATCTTCGTCGTCCGCTCGTCGCCGCCTTGTTTCACCTTCGAAATGGAATTGGAATAAGGCTGGTTGGAGCGCCGGGGGCTGATAGTGCGTCGCGGCAACACCTGCTGCGTTGTCTTGCGCCTTGCGGTAGAGCACGGCCCCGTGGAAATTGACCGGCGTGAACAAGGGAAACAGGGCAGCCGAAGTTTCCGTCGCGTTGACGATCAGCCAGCCGTCCTCCACCAGCGAGCGGTGAAAATTCCGGGTGACTTTCTTCGCTCGCTGCGCGGTGAAATACATCAGCACATTGCGGCAAAAAATCACGTCCATTGCGTTGGTGTTGTTCAGCAGCGAGGGATACGCATCGTCGGCGAGATTGAGATAGGAAAAAGTCACTTTGCGCCTGATATGCGCGGACAGCTCGAAGCGTCCGTCTTTGCGTTGCTTGAAATACCGCGCTCGAACCCATTTCGGCGTATCACGGAACGACCATTCGCCGTACACGCCCTCTGCCGCCTTGCGCAGAAACCGCGGGTTGATGTCCGTCGCCAGCAGGGTGATGGTCCAGTCGGTTTGATCGGGGATCAGCCGGTCGAGGAGTATGGCGATGGAGTAGGGCTCCTCGCCGGTGCAGCAGCCCGCGCTCCAGATTCGAAGGTGCCGCTCGCCACCCTGCCGGGCGCGGAGTAGTTCCGGCACGATCTGCGTTTCGAGAATTTCGAGACTTCTTTTCTCGCGAAAAAAATAGGTCTCGCCGACGGTCAGGTGGCTGGCCAGAATTTCGATATGGCTTTGTGTCAAAGACGCTTCGAGTAGCCAACGCGCGCACGATTGCGCATCCGGCTGGCTCCACTCGGGCGTGGCGGCGATCAGGCCTCGTTCCAGATCCCGCCAGCGTTCTTGCGGAAAGTGCAGGCCAATACGCGCGGCAACAAAATCGCTCAAGCCGGAGAGAAGCGAATCGGGAAGTGTGCATCGCATCTCCATCTCAACCGCTCTCCATCGCATGATCCAAGGATGTTTCTTCTTCCAAGGAAAGAAACGTGTCCAGATTGTGGATCAGGATCAAGCCGTCGCTGAGCTTTACCACGCCTTCGATGTAGTCGGCATCGGCAAGAATGCTTTGCGCCTCGGCGAGGCTGCTCTCGGGGTATTCGAGCACATCGCTCACCGTATCGGCCACCAGGGCGACCGGCCGCCGCGCCGTGTGCGCGATGATCAACTGATCGGTGAGGACTATCTCCCGCTCCGGCAAGCGGAAGCGCCGGCGCAGGTTGATCACCGGAATCACCCGGCCCCGCACGTTGACCACGCCGAGAACGATATCCGGCGCCTGCGGCAGGGGGGTGATGTCTACCGCGCGCACCACGCTGTCGACCGCCGACAGAACCAGGCCGTAGCGCTCGCCGCCCAGGGTCAGGACAAGGAGTTGATTCGGTTTCCCCATGACGGTTGCGGAATCGGTGTTCATGGATAAGGACGCGACCAGCTTCGGAGGAGAAGGTAGGGCATGCGCGCACTGAAGTCGCCCTTGCGGTAGGCGTCAAGCACGGTGAGAAGCTGTTTCAGATTGAGTTCGCCTGACGGCGTTTGCTGGGGTGTGGCCATGATTTATTCATACGGGGCAGCTGGTATTCGCGCAACTGATGGATCATCTGCCACTGACGGCTAGGAAATTCAACCGCATGAACCCGAGTATCTGACCGTATCACGTCCTCAGAATACGTGTTTACCCTCGGGTGGCAGGCTGACGCGCGAAGATTTTTTGCCTCATTGGGCACAAGCGGCGTGCTTAGCGCTTGTTCAGAAATAACTTGCACATTTGGCACGCCAGCTTTGGGCGCACTGCGTTGTTGCGAATCGCTGGGGGCAGAGTCCGATTAATCCACGCCTTCGACCACGCGTATGTCGCGCTCCGCCGAGCCCTTGCCCAGCGCCTTGAGCGCCTCCTGGTAACCCGCCCCGTCGTACGTCGCGAGCGCCTGCGCGAGGCTCGGGAACTCGACTACCACCGTGCGCTGGTTCAGTCCGGCCTCGTAGGTCTTCGCGGGCGTCGGGGCGCGCACCAGGAACTTTCCTCCGGCGGCCAAGATCGCGGGCCCGGCCAGCTTCGCGTACGCCGCGAGTGCTTCGGTGTTGCTGATCGAATGGTAAGTGGTGATCCAGTACGCCTTCGCCATCGTCATCTCCTCGGATTCAGGGATTCAGCTTCGATTAGGGATAGGAAATTCAACCGCATGAGCCCAAGTATCTCACCGTATCGCGTCCTCAGAATACGTGTATACCCTCGGGCGGCAGGCTGACGCGCCAAGAATTTTTGCCCCATTGGGCACAAGCAGGGTGCCGGTCAGAGAGTCAGATGCTGCTGATTTGTTGGCGCCGACGCCGATTTGATCAGGTGGGGGTGCGGCGTAGTATCCTCACAAAACAACAGGAGACAAACATGATCCGCAGACACTTTAACGCACGCCGAAACCAAGCTGTTAGCCAGGGACCCTCTGTATAACTCCCTGCGGTCTATGATTGCGCGGGCTTGAGCGGTCCGCTGCCTCGCTGGCGCCGCCACAGCAGCAGATGAGCGCCGTGCAATCGGGCATTTTGGACGTGGATTTTATCGGCAATCCCTATAGACAGAGGACAACAGTATGACAACAACATGACAACAACACGCACACAAGTCATCATCATCGGCGGAGGCCCCTCGGGCCTGATGCTGTCACATATTCTGCAACGCGAAGGCATCGACAACATCGTGTTGGAGAGGTCCTCGCGCGACTATGTGGTGCAACGCATTCGCGCCGGCGTGCTCGAGGACGGAACGGTGCAGATGCTGCGCCAACACGGCCTGGGTCAGCGCCTGGACGCCGAAGGCAGCGTGCACAACGGCACAGGCATTGTCTGGGCTGGTCACGAGCGGTTTTTCATCGACGTCAAGAAGCACACCGGCCGCACCATGATGGCTTACGGCCAGACGGCGATTACCGAAGACCTTTACGCGGCGCGAGATGCCGCAGGAGGCGTGATCATAGAGCAAGCCGCAAACGTGGAACTGAACGACATCGACACGGCCAAGCCGTGGGCGACCTACCAGAAGGACGGGGTGATGCACCGCGTCGATGGCGAATTCATCGCCGGCTGCGACGGATTTCATGGCGTCAGCCGCAAGTCCATGCCGGCGTCGGTGCTCAAGACCTTCGAGAAGGTTTATCCATTTGGCTGGCTGGGCATCATGTCGCGCACGCCGCCGGTGCCCGAGATCATCTACGCAAACCACCCGAATGGCTTTGCGATGTGTTCGCAGCGCAACCCGATGCTCAGCCGCTACTACGTGCAATGTCCACTGACCGACACGCCGGAGGACTGGAGCGACGACCGCTTTTGGAGTGAACTGACGACGCGCATGGGCCCCGACATTGCGGCTCAGATCCAGACCGGGCCGTCGATCGAGAAATCGATTGCGCCGCTGCGCAGTTTCGTCGCCGAGCCGATGCGCTGGGGCAATCTGTTCCTGGTCGGTGACGCAGCGCATATCGTGCCGCCTACCGGCGCCAAGGGCCTGAACCTGGCCTTCTCCGACGTGTTCTACCTGGCACGCGGAATGGTCGAGCACTACCAGGGGGGTAGTGACACGTACCTGGACAGTTATAGTCAGACTGCGCTCAAGCGCGTCTGGAGCGCGACCCGCCTTTCATGGTGGTTGACCAATCTGCTGCACCGATTTCCCGACCAGATGGAGATTGATCAGCGACTGCAGGAAAGCGAACTCGATTTTCTGCGCCGCAACGAGGACGCACAACGCGCGCTCGCCATGCCCTATGTGGGCGAACCCTTCTAACCCAGAAAAAGGAACTGAATATGAAATTGGGTGAGAACCGCATTGCGGCCAGTGGGCTGCCGTTGATCTGCCGCGTCGACAACGCAAGCGATTTGGGAATGGGTACGGCTGAACTGCGCATGGGAGATGCCGTCCGAACGCTGGTGCAGTCGATGTCCGGCTTCCAGAAGGAAGCGCTGGTGGCATCGACCCGATCAGGACGCACCTGGCGCATGGTCAGTGACGAAGGCAAATACCTGAACGGCCATGATGCGGCACCGCCGCCGCTGTCCTTCCTGACCGTTGGGATGATCGCGTCGTACATGAATGAAATCATTGCGCTGGCCAAACTCGAAGGGGTCGAGATCCGCAAGCTGCGCCTGATCCTGGACAACTACTATTCGATGGTCGGCTCGATGCAAAAGCGCACCATGGTTGCCGGAGCGCTGCCCGTCGAGATGGAAGTGGAGATCGATTGCGACCTGGAAGGCCGGGCATTGACCCAGTTCCTGATGAACGCGGTCCACGCCTCGCCGCTCAACGGCCTGATGCGTGGCGAGCACGACAGCCTGTTCACGCTGGCCCGCAACGGTGTCGAGATTGCTCCGAACAAGGCCCACAAACTCGATCGGCCCATGCTGCCAGATCCGAAGGACGCGGCCTCCCGGGCCAACCTGGACGCTCCAGATATGGTATTGCTGCAGCCACTGGGACTGACCCCGAAAGAGGAAGTCGCCGGCGGAACCCATGCCGTGGGTTCATCTCTCAGCGATCACCAGGATCGGCGCCTGAAGATATCGGCCATCGCCGTTCTGCGCGATGACGGCATCAAGGAGATTCGCCAGCAGCTCTATTCGCCGCACGGCACGGAATGGCTGTTTCTCTCCGAAGAAGCGCCGTCCGATGGTGGCCAGGGCCGCGCACCGGATGCCAACAGCTATATCTCGGCAGGAATCGGACTGTGCTTCATGACGCAGTTCGGACGCCAGATACCCACGCTCAAGGTCGATTTGCCAGACTACCAGATCATCCAGGATACTCACTTCAGCCTGGGCGGGGCAAGTGGCGGAACCCGCAAGGCGGGTGAAGCGATGCCGGTGGAAACCCACGTCTACCTGAACACCGAAGCCAGCGACGAAGTGGCACAGGACATGCTCGATTTGTCCGAGCAGACGTGTTTCCTGCATGCGTTTTGCCGCACGGACCTGAAGACGAAACTCAAGATCACCAGGCTCGCTTGAACGCGAGCCTGGCCAATCCGTTTGCGGCGCGGGCATTGGCAACAAACGGACTTCCGACAGGGCCGGGACTGGCGCAACCTTTGATGTCATCAACCCGTCGAACCTGTAGGTGACGATGTCGATTTGACCACGGGGGGGTGCCAATTTTGGTGTGGTTCAAAAAGTGCCGGTTTGGGGTAACACGGACCATGTGAATTTTGGATGGTTTGCCTATGACTCAACCGATGGCCACCCGAAAAACGTGCTCTGTCGCAATAGCGTATAAGGGCCGTTGAAAGGCGACGATGGAGCTTGGAGATCAGAAAGCCAGGCTATAGAGCTGGACACCCGCACTACAGCCGCTTGGATAACATGCTCACGTAGTCGTGCAATTGGGTGTTGATGGTTGAAATGCGGTATTCGACCGGCTTGTCGCCGAAGGTCAGGGCCGTGCGATGCACCTCCAGCACCGGCTGGCCCTGCGGCACACCGAGCACCCGCGCGGTATTGCGATCCGCCGCAGCCGCGCGGGTACGCTCCTGGGCATGCAGCACGGTGATGCCGAACTCGGTCTGGTAAAGGCTGTAGATCGTGCTCTGGCGATCGCGCAGCCGCTTTTCGGTCAGGCCCTTGAACATCAGGGCCGGAATCGTGATGTGGTCGTGCACCACGGCCCGCCCGCCCAGCGATAACCGGTTGCCAAAGCGGATTACCGGGTCGCCGGCCTTGATGCGCAGGGCGCCGGCATCGATTTCGCTCGCACGCTCGCGCTCGAAGCCCAGGCTCTCGACATGCGGGTATTCGGCCGCCGGGGGCAGGGCGCCAAAACGCACATCCTGGCGCGGTTCGACATGAAAGAACTGGAACAAAAAGCGGTCGTTGCCATGCCGCGCAACAAAGGTCCCCTTGCCCTGGCGGCGCACCAGCACATGCTCGTGCACCAGTTCGTCTACCGCGCGGCGCAAGGTGCCAATGCTGACCTGCAGTTTCCCGGCGATGACGGCCTCGTTGGGCAAGGCGAGGCCGGGGCGGCACCGTCCGGCCTCGATGGCACGCTGCAATTGCTGCTTGACCTGGCGGTACAGGGGCGCGGCGCCGGTGTCGGTCAAGGGGGTGAGTTCGAGGGTTTCGATTTTCATGGTTGGCGCCAGTGTAGTGGCGGCTGGCCATTCATTCATGTCATATGAATGACTTGGTTGACAGTCGGATATCGGTCCCTACAATCCAAACTTTTCGCGGCCCCAATAAGTGGAGAGAACCCATGATTCATTTTGTTTTGCATGACGCCAAGGACACCGTGGCTGTCGTGGTGGTGGAAGGTGTGACCGCCGGTACCGACATGACCGGCTGGATCATGGACGAGGACAAGACCATCAAGGTGCAGGCCAAGCAGGACATCCCGATCGGCCACAAAGTGGCACTCAAGGACATGGCCGTCGGTGACACCGTCATCAAGTACGGCATCGACATGGGCAAGGTGGTGGCGGGCATCAGCGTGGGCCAACATGCCCACGTGCACAACATCAAGACCAAGCGCTGGTAAGCAGGCCAGAACCTACCGCCAACCCATCCATCATTGATCAGAGAAACACACCATGTCCGTCATCGACAAAGACACCACCTTCCTCGGCTACCGGCGTGAAAACGGCCGTGTCGGCATCCGCAACCATGTCATCATCCTGCCGTTGGACGACCTGTCCAATGCCGCAGCCGAAGCCGTGGCGCACAACATCAAGGGCGCGATGGCGATTCCGCACCCCTACGGTCGGCTGCAGTTCGGCGCCGACCTGGACCTGCATTTCCGCACGCTGATTGGCGCTGGCTGCAACCCCAACGTTGCTGCCGTCGTCGTCATCGGCATCGAGGACGGCTGGACCCAGAAAGTGGTGGACGGCATCAAGACCACCGGCAAGCCGGTCGTGGGCTTTGGCATCGAGCTGCATGGCGACCACGACACCATCATGCGCGCCAGCAAGGCCGCCAAGGAATACGTGCAGTGGGCCAGCGAGAAGCAGCGTGAGGAATGCCCGATCTCCGAGTTGTGGGTCAGCACCAAGTGCGGCGAGTCCGACACCACCAGCGGCTGCGGCGCCAACCCAACGGTCGGCAACGCATTCGACAAGCTGCACCCGCTGGGCAATTACCTGTGCTTCGGCGAAACCACCGAACTCACCGGTGGCGAACACATCGTGTCGGCGCGTTGTGCCAACGACGACGTGCGCAAGAAGTTCCAGTTCATGTTCGACCGCTACCAGGACGTCATCAACCGCCACAAGACCAGCGACCTGTCCGACAGCCAGCCGACCAAGGGCAATATCGCTGGCGGTCTGACGACAATCGAGGAAAAGGCACTGGGCAACATCCAGAAGATCGGCAAGATCTGCACCGTGGACGGTGTCATCGACAAGGCCGAAATGCCGACCCATCCGGGCCTGTGGTTCATGGACTCGAGCAGCGCCGCCGCCGAGATGGTCACGCTGTGCGCCGCCTCGGGTTATGTCGCGCATTTCTTCCCCACCGGCCAGGGCAACGTGATCGGCAACGCCATCCTGCCGGTCATCAAGATCTGCGCCAACCCGCGCACCGTGCGCACGATGAGCGAGCACATTGATGTCGATACCACCGGTCTGCTCCAGCGCGAGATATCGCTCGACCAGGCTGGCGACAAACTGCTCGAATGCATGCTGCGCACCGCCAATGGCCGCTTGACGGCTGCCGAGGCATTGGGCCACCGCGAATTCGTGCTCACCCGCCTGTACGAAAGCGCATGACCTAATATACTCACTAACACCTGTGCGCCAGCGGGCAGCGATTCGCATGCGCAGGTGTCCCGTCGATAGGGCCGGCCGACAGGTCGGTCTGCTTTCACAACCACCAGGAGACAGCCCATGACTTTTCGTTTTCGCACCACCTTGATTGCTGCAACCGTTGCATTCGCCGCGCCTTTGGCCTTCGCTGCCGGATATCCGGAGAAGACCGTCAACTACATCATCCCGTTTGGCCCTGGCGGTGAGTCCGACGTCTCGGCACGCTTCCAGGAGCCGGTGTTCAAGAAAATCACCGGCCAGGGTCTGGCGATCCAGTACAAGGCGGGCGCCGGCGGCGCGGCGGGCTGGTCGCAGCTCAACAGCATGTCCGGCGACGGCTACACCGTGATGGGCACCAACCTGCCCCATATCGTGCTGCAGCCACTGGAGAAGAACGTTGGCTACAAGACCGATGAGATCACCACGGTATTCTGGTTCCACTACACGCCCGACGCGTTGCTGGTGCCGACCGACAGCCCGATCAAGAACCTGAAGGACTACATCGAAGCGGCGAAGAAGGCGCCGGGCGCCACCACCCTGTCCGGCTCGGGCACCAACTCGGCCAATCATCTGGCGCAGCGCCAGTTCGACAAGATGGCGGGCATCAAGACCACTTATGTGCCGTTCGGTGGCACCGGTGCATCGAACACTGCGCTGCTGGGCAAGCAGGTCAGTGGCAGCTGGGGCTACACCACGGTACAGATGTCGCTCGGCAACCAAGTCCGCTGCCTGGCCGTGGCGATGGAAAAACGCCATCCCAAGCTGCCGGACTGCCCGACCTTCAAGGAACAGGGCTTCAACCTAGTCGGCGGCGCGTATCGCGGCGTGGCGGTGCCCAAGTCGACCCCGGCTGACATCCAGAACAAGCTTGCCGCCGATCTGGCCAAGGTCAATGCAGATCCGGAGTTCATCCGCAAGATGGAAGAAGGTGGCTTCGCCATGCTCAACATCGGTCCGGCCCAGATGGGCGCGTTCATGACCGACGTGAAGGCCCGTTACGAGGCACTGGCCAAGGAAATGGGCATCGTCAAGAAGTAAGCGACACCCCGACGCCACCGCCGCCAGCACCCCATGGGCAGCCTAGACTTCCTCCTGGCGGCGCTCTCGCCGCTCAACCTCCTACTCGCCCTGGGCAGCGTCGTGGCTGGCACCGTCATCGGTGCGCTGCCAGGGTTGACCGCCACGATGGCGGTCGCCGTACTGGTGCCGTTCACATTCACGATGGCGCCTGCGGCGGCGCTGATCGCCCTAGGGGCGATCTACACCGGGGCCATCTATGGCGGCGCCTATGCCGCCATCCTGCTCAACACGCCCGGTACACCATCATCGATCGCCACCACCTTCGATGGTTATCCGATGGCACGCAAGGGCGACGGCGACCTGGCGCTGACGCTGGCCTGTCTGTCGTCCGTGGTCGGCGGCTTGGTCGGCGCCGGCTTTCTGCTGGTGCTGGCACCGCCGATGGCGACTGTGGCGCTCAAATTCGGCCCGGTCGAATATTTTTGGCTCGGTCTGTTCGGCCTCACCTTGATCGCCTCGCTGGGCGAAGGCAGCACCATCAAGGGGCTGATTGGCGGCGGACTGGGTCTGCTGTTGTCCATGGTCGGAGTGGCCGAGGTGGGCGGCGACATCCGCTTCGTCGGTGAATTCAAGGCCTTGCTGGGCGGTGTCGACGTGGTCTCGGCATTGATCGGCCTGTATTGCATACCGGTGCTGATCGATCTGGTCGCAACACCGGTCGCGCACCTGGAAGCCGGCAAGCAGGTGGCAAGTTTCCGACTGGCCGAAGCATTCGGCATCCTGCGCCGCTCGCGGGTCAACCTGTTGCGCAGTTCGATCATCGGCACCGTGGTCGGCATTCTTCCCGGCGCCGGTGGATCGATCGCCTCGCTGGTGGCTTACTCCGAGACCAAACGCGGCTCTGCCCGGCGCGAGCACTTCGGCAAGGGCGAACCCGACGGCGTCATCGCCACCGAATCGGCGAATAACGCCACCGTCGGTGGCGGTTTCATTCCGACACTGGTGCTGGGCATTCCCGGCACACCACCGGACGCCATCATCCTGGGCGCCTTGCTGGTACAGGGCATACGCACCGGTCCGACCCTGTTCACGCAGCAGGCACCCATCGTCTACACCTTCATCTGGGGCCTGATCCTGGCCACATTGATCATGTTGCCCGTCGGTCTGCTGATCGGCCGGTTCGCATTTCGCTCCATCGTCGCGATTCCAAAAGCGGTGCTGGTTCCCGGCGTGGCACTGCTGACCGTGCTGGGCAGCTTTGCGGTGCATAACAACATCCATGAAGTGCAGCAGATGGTGTTGCTCGGCGTGGCCGCCTGGGGTGTCGGCCGACTCGGTTTCAGTGCCTCCCCGATCGTGCTCGGTCTGATCCTGGGCACCATCGCCGAGCGCGGCTTCGTGCAAGGCCACCTGATCGGCGGCGCACGCGGCAGCATCCTGGCCGAATTCTTCGCCAGGCCGATTTCCATAGCCATCATCTTCTTCATCGTGCTCGGTCTGTTCTGGCCCTGGTGGGCCGCACGCCGCATCCGTCTCGCAGGGGAACGCAATGCCTGAGATCCGACCTGATATTCCCGGCGCCATCGGCAGCGGACTGATGGTGTTGCTGGGCGCCGGCGCTATCTGGGCGGCACGCGACTATTCGGACCTTGGCGCGGTTTTCCCGCGCACCGTGGGCGCGCTGCTGGTGGCACTCGGCTGTGTCTACATCCTGCTTGTTCTGATCGGCCGCACCCGACAGGCCAGTGCTTCGGACGGCTCGTCGATGCGCCGCACGCTGGTGGCCGTGGTCATGCTCGCCTGGGGCTTCGCACTCGGACCGCTGGGCTTCCTGCCCAGCGGCGCGGCGGCCATGGCCGCCCTGCTGCTGATTGCCCATCACGAACGCTGGACCTTGCGGACTGCCTTGCTCTATGGCCTGTCGACCAGTGTCATCCTGCTCGGGATGTATGCCTTGTTCAAGCACGCCCTGCAGGTGCCGCTGCCCTGATGGCGTGCGCCCGATCCATTGACTGTTTCACTCCTGACTGAAGACGCATGAAGATACTGATTTCCGAGTTCATGGACGAACGCGCGGTGGCGCAGCTTGCCGCCCACCACGACGTGGACTACGCGCCGACTCTGGTGGATGACATGCCGCGCCTGATCACGCAGGCCGCGCAGGCCGATGCGCTGATCGTGCGTAACCGCACCCAAGTCCGTGGTGACCTGCTGGCCGCGCTGACACGCTGCAAGGTCATAGGACGCCTAGGCGTGGGCCTGGACAACATCGATGTGCCGGCCTGCGAAGCGCGCGCCATGGCGGTGATACCGGCCACCGGCGCCAATGCACTGAGTGTGGCCGAGTACGTCATCACCGCATCCATGATGCTGTTGCGCGGGGCGTTCGTGTCCACGCCCGACGTTGCCAGCGGCAAATGGCCGCGCAATGCATTGGGCAATGGCCGCGAGACGGCTGGCAAGGTGTTGGGCATCATCGGATTCGGCTCGATCGGCCGCACCACCGCGCGACTGGCGCAGGGCCTGGGCATGCAGGTCATCGCGTTCGATGCGATGCTGGGCGCCGACGCGCCCATGTTCCAGCAGAACGGGGTCAAGTATGTCGGGCTGCAGGAATTGATCGGGCAGGCCGACGTGGTCACGCTGCATGTGCCGTTGGTCGACGCCACGCGCGGCCTGTTTGACGCACGATGCATTGCGTCAATGAAGCCTGGGGCGATTCTCATCAACACCTCGCGCGGACATATCGTCGACATCGCGGCCGTGACGGCATCGTTGCGAAGCCGCCATTTGGGTGGTGCGGCCATCGATGTGTTCGATGCCGAACCGCTGGCCACCAGCGCCGATCTGCAGGACTGCCCCAACCTGTTGCTGACCCCGCATATCTCGGGGGTCAGCGCGGAGTCGAACGAGCGCGTGTCGTTCCTGATCGCCGAGAAGGTGCTGGAGGCTTTGCGCTGATGCCACAACTGAGCATCCAGCAAGCCACCGATTTGGTGACGCAGGCGCTGGCAGCGGCGGGCGCGAACGACACCATGGCGCGCTCGGTCGCGCGCGCCCTGGTGCTGGCCGAATCGCAGGGGTTGTCCGGCCACGGGCTGAGCCGCGTCGGCCAATACAGTACCCATTTGCGCAACGGACGCGTCAACGGTGCGGCCATCGCCAAAGTGGTGCGGAAAAAAGGTGCCACCTTGCTGGTCGACGCTGGCACCAGTCTGGCCTTCCCCGCCTGCGATCTGGCGATTGAAACAGCCATCGCCACCGCACGCGAATTCGGCGTGTGTTTTGCTGGCATCACCAACAGCCATCATGCGGGCGTCATGGTCGACCATCTCCGGCCGGTCGCGGCGGCCGGCATGGTCGCGCTTGCGTTTGCCAATTCGCCGGCGGCCATGCCGGCGGCCGGCGGCCGACATCCGGTGTTCGGCACCAACCCGGTGGCGGCGATCTTCCCGCGGCGCAACGGCGACCCGTTGATGATCGACCTGTCCCTGAGCGAAGTGGCACGCGGCAAGCTCATGGTGGCAGCCAAGGCCGGTCTGTCGATTCCGCTGGGATGGGCTCTGGACGCTGATGGCGAACCCACAACCGATCCGCAGAAAGGCATGATGGGATCGATGTTGCCGGTCGGCGCCGCCAGCAGCCCCAAGGGCGCCATGCTGGCGCTGATGGTCGAGCTGATGGTCACCGCCGTCATCGGCGCGCAATTCGGCTTCGAGGCCAGTTCGTTTTTTGTCGACGAAGGCAACCAGCCCCGCATCGGCCAGGCCTTCATCGTCATTGACCCTGGCGCATTGGCCGGCACCGATGCGTACTACGACCGCATGGAAACCGTCATCACCGAAATGCTGCGTGACGATGGTGTGCGGCTGGCCGGAGCGCGGCGACTGGCGCTGGAACGCAAGGCCCAGGAGACCGGTCTTTCCGTGCCTGACGCCATGCTCAAGCAATTGCAGTCGTTGGCCCAGCCGTAGATGGCATCTGCGAGCAGGCACGCCAGGCTCTGTCGCAATAGCGTACAAGGGCCGTTGAAAGGCGGCGATGAAGCTTGGAGATTAGAAAGCCAGGCTATAGAACTGGTCAGCTGCGGACATGGCTTGTCCAGCGGGGCAATGCAACTGCCCCTTCTTGATCATGTGCATGGTTTCGATTCCGGCGATCAACCTCTTGGCACTCCAGAATAACTCCGGGTACAGGTATTTTTACTGACCAGCGACTTTGATGTAGGTCTCATCCATACGCCAACTCAGCGGGTAGGCTGCGTACCAGCGAACGCACACCAGCATGACCTCCAACGGGTAGTGCAGGCGTTTGGGCACCTTGCGTAGCTCGCCTATCATCGCCATTGAGGTTGTCTCGATGATACCGATATTGTCAGGCATGGCTTATTGCGACAGAACCCTAAAAACGGCTGTGCCTCAATAAATACGGGCGTGATAAGCTATTAAAAACAGAGCACTTCGGCTTACCTAACTGTCGCTTACTGATTGGAAAAGCTTTCTTGAATAACTCCCCAGCCTCGCCTGATTCTCCAAAACCTTTTCGTGTCGCTGTTATAGGTGGCGGGCCTGCTGGCTTGATGGCCGCCGAGGTGCTGGCCAATGCCGGCGTGCCCGGCTTGCAGGTACAGCTCTACGATGCCATGCCCTCGGTGGGCCGTAAGTTTTTGCTGGCAGGCAAGGGCGGGCTTAACCTGACGCATTCAGAAGGGTTCGTTGCTTTTTTGAGCCGCTATGGTGAGCGCAGCGTGCAGCTACAGCCGCTGCTGGCTGGTTTTGGCGCGGCACAACTTTGCGCTTGGGCCGAAGGGTTGGGCATTGAAACCTTCGTCGGCAGCTCGGGCCGGGTTTTTCCAAAAGACATGAAGGCCGCGCCGCTGTTACGCGCCTGGCTGCATAGGCTGCGTGCGTCTGGTGTGCAGTTTTTTATGCGGCACCGCTGGACCGGCTGGGCTGATGACGGTGCACTGTTGTTCTCAAGGCCTTCAAGCCATGAAGGGGATGTGCGGGTACAGGCCGATGCCGTGGTACTGGCATTGGGCGGCGGTAGCTGGGCGCGGCTTGGCTCGAATGGCGCGTGGGTGCCGCTTTTGAAAGAGCGTGGCGTGGCGGTAGCAAAGCTTTTGCCATCTAACTGCGGCTTTGATGTTGCCGCTTGGAGTGAGTATTTTTCAAGCCGTTTTGCGGGCCAGCCTTTCAAGTCGGTGGCCATCAGTTTTACCGATTCACAGGGCCGCAGCTTTAGCCGCAAGGGGGAATTTGTTGCGACGGCCACGGGTGTTGAGGGCAGCCTGATCTATGCCGCGTCAAACCTGCTGCGGGACGAAATTGCTGCCTCAAACGGGAATGGTAGTGCCACCTTCATGCTCGATTTATTGCCCGACAAAACGTTGAGCCAAGTGCTGGCCGAAGTGCGGTATCCGCGTGGTTCGCGATCCCTCTCCAGCCACCTCAAAAGCCGCCTGAAGCTCGACGGCATCAAGGCGGCGATGCTGCATGAGCTGCTGGGCAAAGACGCTATCAATGACCCGGTGCGGCTGGCCCAGGCCATCAAGGCACTGCCGGTCACGCTGGTGGCTGCACGGCCGCTGGATGAGGCCATCAGCAGTGCCGGCGGTGTGGCGTTTGAAGCCATGAATGGACAGCTTCAGATCAAAACGCCAGCTGGCCTACTGTCACATTTACCGCCTTTGTTCTGCGCGGGTGAAATGCTGGACTGGGAAGCGCCTACCGGGGGCTATCTGCTCACCGCCTGTTTTGCCAGCGGGTATTTGGCAGGGCACGGTGTTCTGGGTTATTGGGGTCGGACACCAATAACCCCCGGTTGAACCGCTGTAACACGGGTTTCACCTTTGCCCGCATACAATCACGCACTGCGCATTTTTCGCCTTCATTTCCCCGTGTGTTGTTATTTATAAATTATGGAGTTTGCCGTGTTTATTTCTTCTGCCTTTGCTCAAACCGCTCCTGCCGCCGCTGCCGGTGGTGGTGACATGTTGTCTTCGTTCACCGGCATGCTGCCGCTGGTGCTGATGTTTGTGGTGCTGTATTTCGTCATGATCCGCCCGCAGATGAAAAAGCAGAAAGAGCATCGCTTGATGATTGATGCGATTGCCAAGGGCGACGAGGTGGCCACTGCCGGTGGTCTGCTCGGCAAGATCACCAAACTCGGCGAGTCTTACCTGACGCTGGAGGTCGCAGCAGGCGTTGAAGTACAGCTACAGCGTAGCGCGATTATCCAGGTCTTGCCAAAAGGTGCCATCGCTACCCGCCAGTAGTCGGCAAGCGGCCATGATGCGGGCTTGCCGCGTGTATGGTGTCTTTCACATTCTCAATCAGCCTACCCGGAACAGTCTTCACATGAACCGTTATCCCGTCTGGAAGTACGCAATCATCGTTGTCGCGTTCTTGATTGCCGTCCTGTACGCGTTGCCCAACTTTTTTGGCGAATCCCCGGCGGTGCAAGTCTCCAGCCGCAAAGCCAGCGTCAAAATTGACAGCACGACCGTTGCGCGGGTCGAGCAGGCGCTCAAGGAAGCCAATATCGCCGCCGATGTGGTGAGTTTCGATGGCACTTCCGTGAAAGCGCGTTTTGGCGACACGGATACCCAGCTCAAGGCCAAGGATGCCATTGAAAAGGTTTTGATACCCGATCCGGCCGCGCCGTCTTATATCGTGGCCCTCAATTTGCTGTCGCGTTCGCCCGCATGGCTGACGGCGCTGAACGCCAGCCCCATGTACCTGGGGCTGGATTTGCGCGGCGGTGTCCACTTCATGTTTCAGGTGGACATGCAGGCCGCCCTGAGTAAAAAAGCGGAATCCCTGTCGGGTGACCTGCGCCTGTTGCTGCGCGAAAAAAACATTCGCCACGCCGGTATCAACCGCACTGCGCAGGCCATTGAAATCCGTTTCAGGGACAGCCAGACGCTGGCGGCGACCAAGGTCCTGATACAGGAGCAGTTCCCCGATTTGCAAACCACCGATGCGCCCGATGGCGCGGAGTACCGTCTGGTGGCCAGCATCAAGCCAGAGGCGGCGCGCCGGGTGCAGGATCAGGCGCTGAAGCAGAACATGGTCACGCTGCACAACCGCATCAATGAGTTGGGCGTGGCCGAACCAGTGATACAGCAGCAGGGGCTGGACCGCATCGTGGTGCAGTTGCCAGGTGTGCAGGACACGGCCAAGGCCAAGGACATTCTGGGACGCACGGCCACGCTGGAGATGCGACTGGTCGATGAAAGCGCCGAGGGACGCGCTGCCGAGAGTGGCGCCAGCGCCGTTCCGTTCGGCTCCGAGCGATTTCTGGAACGCGACGGCCGGCCCGTGATTGTTAAAAAGCAAGTCATCATCACCGGTGAAAACCTGACGGACGCCCAGCCGGGTTTTGACTCGCAGAATCAGCAGCCCAAGGTGGACTTGACGGTCGACGCCAAAGGCGGGCGCATCATGCGCGATACCAGCCGCGAGAACCTAAAAAAACGCATGGCTATCGTGCTGTTTGAAAAGGGTAAGGGCGAGGTGCTGACTGCCCCGGTGATTCAGGGCGAGCTGGGCAACCGCTTCCAGATCTCCGGCTCGATGAACGTGTCCGAGGCCAACGATCTGGCACTGCTGCTGCGCGCCGGATCGCTGGCCGCGCCGATGGAGATCATTGAAGAACGCACCATTGGCCCGTCGCTGGGTGCAGAAAACATTTCCAAGGGCTTTCACAGCGTGGCCTGGGGTTTCGTCGTGATTGTGTTGTTCATGGGCGGGTATTACATGCTGTTTGGCATGATCTCGGGCATTGCACTGGCCGTGAACCTGCTGCTGCTGGTAGCCGTGCTGTCGATGCTGCAGGCGACGCTGACGCTGCCGGGCATGGCGGCCATGGCGCTGGCGCTGGGCATGGCGATTGACTCCAACGTGCTGATCAATGAACGGGTGCGTGAAGAGCTGCGCAACGGCGCTGCGCCGCAGGCCGCCATTCACACCGGCTACGAGCGCGCCTGGGGCACCATCCTGGACTCGAACATCACGACGCTGATTGCCGGGCTGGCGTTGTTGGCCTTCGGTTCCGGGCCGGTGCGTGGTTTCGCGGTGGTGCACGTCATTGGTATTTTGACCAGCATGTTCTCGGCGGTGTTCTTCTCGCGCGGACTGGTCAATCTCTGGTACGGACGGCAGAAAAAACTCAAGTCGGTGTCTATCGGTACGGTGTGGCGCGGTGCAACAGCGCCGAGCATTGAAAAGGCGAGGGCTTAAGTCATGGAATTCTTCAAAATTCGCAAAGACATTCCGTTTATGCGGCATGCGATGGTCTTCAACGTGATTTCATTCACGACCTTTGTGTTAGCAGTGGTTTTCCTGTTTTCACGGGGTCTGAATCTGTCGGTGGAATTCACCGGCGGCACCGTGATGGAGGTAAGCTATTCACAGCCTGCCGACGTTGAAAAGGTGCGCGGCAGTGTGTCCGGTCTGGGCTTTACCGATGTGTTGGTACAAAATTTCGGGACAGCACGCGATGTGATCATCCGCTTGCCCGCCCAGAAAGGCTTGACCACCGCCCAGCAAAGCGACAGGGTGATGGCGGCACTGAAAGCCGATGATCCCCAGATCGTCTTGCAGCGGACCGAGTTTGTCGGTCCGCAGGTCGGCGAAGAACTGGTACATGATGGTCTGAAGGCCTTGGCGATGGTGGTGGTCGGCATCATGATTTACTTGGCTTTTCGCTTCGAATGGAAGTACGCCGTGGCGGCCATCATTGCCAACTTGCATGACGTCGTGATCATTCTTGGGTTTTTTGCATTTTTTCAGTGGGAGTTTTCGCTCGCTGTGCTGGCCGCTGTGCTGGCCGTGCTGGGCTACTCGGTCAACGAATCCGTGGTGATTTTCGACCGTGTTCGTGAAAATTTTCGCCGTTACCGAAAAATGAACACAGTGCAGATCATTGACAGCGCCATCACATCGACGATCAGCCGTACCATCATTACCCATGGCTCCACGCAGATCATGGTTTTGTCCATGCTGCTGTTTGGTGGGCCAACCCTGTTTTATTTTGCGCTGGCGCTGACCATTGGTATTTTGTTTGGTATCTATTCCTCGGTGTTTGTGGCTGCGGCCATCGCGATGTGGCTGGACATCAAGCGCGAAGATCTGGTCAAGACTGGCATCCGGAAAGACGAAGATCCCAACGACCCTAACGCCGGGGCTACCGTTTAGCTAGATTCTGAATCAGTGTCCCCGCCGTTGCTCGGCGTCGTCGCACAGCTCATCCAGCACCAGCGCATCAGGCTCTTCGCCGAAGCTCCAATACACCATCAGCACGATGATCTTCAGGTCATCCAGATTCACCGGATTGCCGGGTGAGGCCATGGCCCGGTCAATGACGATCTCGCGCATGTGCGACGGCAATACGCCGGACGACTCCAGAAAACTCACAAACCCCAGTGATTCAGCGCCCAGGTGCTCCTGCTCCATGGTCGAGTAAACCCGCAGGCTGCCAGGTGACTGATTCTGAACGTTATCAACGCTGCTGCTGGCCGTGGATACCTGCGAGTCACCCGGCGGCAGGCAGATCTGGGTGCTTTGTGCTGCCAGGTTCAGGCCGTCCAGCCAGACCAGAGCCTCGTGGATTTCATCGGCCTCAAAACCCACTGCTGTGAGCTTGCGGCCCAGTTGTGGCAGTTCGGGGCAGGCGTCCCCTTGCCAGTAGTTTTCATAAACATAGACAAGTACTTCAAACATGCTTTCAATATAACGCAGATAACCCGTTCTAAAATCACCCAAACATAACATTGGAGCGCAATGGTCTTTTTCAGGTACGCACTGGCAGGCGGCATCGCCACGGCGGTGCATTACGCCGTACTGTTGCTGCTGGTAGAAGTATTTGCATGGCCCGCAGCGCCTTCGGCTGCATTTGGAGCCCTTTGCGGCGCTGCCGTTTCTTATCTGGTGAACCGGTACATGACCTTTCCCGGTACCACGGCACGCCACCAGCAGGCCGTTTCCCGGTTCATGCTGATCGCGCTCGCTGGCGCTGCCCTGAATGGCGGCCTGGTATGGGGCGGTGTTCATCTGCTCAACTGGCATTACCTTGCAACACAGCTTGTAGCGACTCTTCTGGTGCTTAGCCTGACCTTCCGTCTTAACCGTTCCTGGACTTTTGTGTGACCCACTTGACTACCCAAACAACGGCTTTTGCAAGCCAGCCCCCATTGGGGATAGCGCCTTTGCAGGCACCTTGCGCCTTGAGTATCATCGTGCCCTGTTACAACGAAGAAGAAGTGCTGCCCATTTTTCACAGTCGCCTCGTGGCATCGCTGTCAGGTATTGAGGGCGGCTGGGAAGTCATCTACGTCAACGATGGCAGCAAGGACGGCACGCTGCGCATCATCAAAGAGCTGCAGGCGGCAAACCCCTGCACAGGCTTTGCGGCACTCAGCCGCAACTTCGGCAAAGAGGCCGCCATGAGCGCCGGGCTCAGGCTTTCGCGCGGCAGTGCCGTGATACTGATTGACGCTGATCTGCAAGACCCGCCCGAATTGATTCCCGACATGCTGGTGGCCTGGCAGCAGGGCGCTGATGTGGTCAACATGAAGCGCAGCAGCAGGCAGGGCGAAACATGGTTTAAAAAGGCCTCGGCCAGCTGGTTTTACAAAATGATTAACTGGGTGTCGGAGGTGCCGATTCCTGAAAACGTCGGCGACTTCCGTATGTTAAGCCGTCGTGCGGTTGAAGCCCTGAACCAGTTGCCCGAGCGCCACCGATTCATGAAAGGCCTGTTCGCCTGGATTGGCTACAAGCAGGTCACGATTGAATACGACCGCCATGCACGTGCGGCGGGCGAGACCAAATGGCCTTACCTCAAGCTGCTTAATTTTGCGATTGAAGGCATCACTGATTTTTCAGTTGTGCCGCTCAGGTTTGCCAGCTACGCCGGGTTTTTAACGGCTGCCGGTGCATTTCTCTATGCGCTGTATCTGCTCGTCAAAACCTTGACGATAGGCGAGTCGGTCAAGGGCTTTCCGACCTTGATTCTGACCATCCTCATCATTGGCGGTTTGCAACTGATGGCCATGGGCATCATTGGTGAATACCTCGGGCGTCTGTTTATGGAAAGCAAACGCAGACCGCTGTATCTGCTGGACGAACATCAGAACGCCACTCTTGACACGCCAACAACGCCTAGCCAGCAATGATGAGCGACGGTAAACATACCGGTAACAGCCGGATAGTGTGGGCAACGCTCGCCATCGTCGCGCTCGGCAGGCTGCTGACGCTGGGCCTTTACCCGCTGACTGACACCACCGAAGCGCGCTACGCCGAAGTGGCGCGCAAGATGGTCGAGCTGAACGACTGGATCACGCCCTGGTACGACTACGGCGTGCCTTTCTGGGCCAAGCCGCCGCTGTCAACCTGGCTGACGGCGATCAGCTTCAAGCTCTTTGGCATCAACGAGTTTGCAGCGCGCCTGCCGTATTTTTTGCTCGCTGTGTTGATTGCATGGCTTGTGTGGGACTGGGTTGCGCGCAGCGCAGGGCCACGGGCCAAGCGTGAAGCCATGCTGACTGTCGCGCTGATGAGCGGCACCATGCTCTACCTGGTTGCGTCAGCCGCCGTGATGACCGACTTGGCGCTGGTACTGGGCACCACGCTGGCCATGCGCGGCTTTTGGGCTGCGTTTAAAGAGTCCGATAAAGAGTCTGAATCGTCACGGCCAAAAGAAGTCTGGCTGCTGTTTATCGGCCTTGGTATCGGAATGCTTGCCAAAGGGCCGATTGCGCTGGTGCTGAGTGGTCTGCCTATCGGCATTTGGGTGCTGGCTAGCGGTAATCTCTTCACCGTTTGGAAGCGCCTGCCGTGGATCAAGGGCACGCTGCTGACGATTGCGATTGCACTGCCGTGGTACTGGCTGGCCGAGATGCGTACGCCGGGTTTCTGGGAATATTTTTTCATTGGTGAGCACTGGAAACGTTTTACCGTCACCGGCTGGGCAGGCGACAAATACGGCACTGCCCACGCCACTACACGCGGTGCTATCTGGCTGCTGGCGCTAGCGGCCTGTCTGCCATGGACGCTGTTGCTGCCGTTTATGGCCATTGGTCGCAAGATTGCAAAAAACCCGCAAATACAAGCTGATGCGCCTGCAAGCAAAGCCAAACGCGATTGGCTCATTTATCTGCTGGCCTGGGGTGCTGCCCCGTGCCTGTTCTTCACCATGTCCGGCAACATCCTGTGGACTTATGTGCTGCCCGCGTTGCCGACACTGGCCATACTCGTAGCCGGCTGGCTGGCGCTTGATTCACGTCATCGCAGCGTCGATGCAGTGGTTGCCAGTGGGGTGCTCATCATGGCGCTGCTGATTGCCAGCTTCTTCATCAAAGAACAAGTGGCTGACTCGTGGAAGTCCGCCAAAACCGCAGTCGCCGAGCACCGCGTGCGCGCCACACAACAGCAGCCGCTGCTCTTTGTCGGCGACCTGCCTTATTCGGCATCGTTCTACAGCCAGGGCAAAGCCAAAGCGGTGCTCACCCATGCCGACCTGTCTGCACGGCTGGCCAACGCATCGGCATTCGTCGCGCTAACGCCTGCACAGGTGCTGGCGCTAACGCCAGAGCTGAAGGCCAGGCTGCGACTGGAAGCCAAATCGGGTGCCTACGATTTGTTTTTTTTCAAAAGGCCACCATGATCGTCCGTTTCCATATCGACCCCAGTGATGTGATGCAGCAAGGCAACTACGACTACCGCGTCAGCTATGAAGGCGAAGACCTGATTTGAATGAGGTGACGAGCCTTGACCCCGGCACTGGCTCCACAGTTAGGGCTGCTTGGTTCCCCATCTGACCCGGTTGGCCGCTTTACCATGCGGGAAGGCCCGTCACCCGTGATTGTAATTGACTCACCAATGTCCCTTGCGGTAGATGGCTTGCCGGATGGCCGGTTTGGGCTTTAGTTAATGCAAGCTGTGACTTTAGAATGTAGTGATGTCCTATCTCGTTCTTGCCCGCAAATACCGCCCCAAAGATTTCTCTGAAATGGTGGGGCAATCGCATGTGGTGCAGGCGCTGAGCAATGCGCTCACCACGCAGCGTTTGCACCATGCTTACCTGTTTACCGGCACGCGGGGCGTTGGCAAAACCACCATTTCGCGCATTCTGGCCAAGTCGCTTAACTGCATTGCGCCAGACGGGCAGGGTGGCATTACCGCTACGCCGTGCGGTGTTTGCCAGGCGTGTACTGATATTGACAGCGGGCGTTTCGTCGACTACACCGAGCTGGATGCTGCGTCCAACCGTGGTGTGGACGAGATTGCGCAACTGCTGGAGCAGGCGGTCTACAAGCCCGTGGTTGGCCGCTTCAAGGTCTTCATGATTGACGAGGTTCACATGCTGACGAACACGGCGTTTAACGCCATGCTCAAGACGCTGGAAGAGCCGCCCGAATACCTCAAGTTTGTACTGGCCACGACCGACCCGCAAAAAGTGCCGGCCACCGTGTTGTCGCGCTGCCTGCAGTTCAACCTGCGGCCCATGGCACCTGCTTCGATTCTGGAGCATTTGGGCCATGTCTTGACCATTGAAAACGTGCCGTCTGAGGTGCAGGCGCTGCGCCTGCTGGCGCGAGCGGCGCGTGGCTCGATGCGCGATGCGTTGTCACTGACCGATCAGGCGATTGCCTTTGGCTCGGGCGAACTGCTGGAGGCCAGCGTGCGCCTGATGCTGGGCAGTGTTGACCGCAGCTACGTCTTTCGCCTGCTCGATGCGCTGGCGCGGGGCGATGGCAAAACGGTGGTTGAAACCTCTGAAGTCTTGCGCCTGCATGGCCTGAGTGCTGCGTCAACACTTGAAGAAATGACCACCGTGCTGCAACGCATGGCGGTGTTGCAGGCCGTGCCAGAGATGATGGCTAAAGCGGCTAAAGCGGTTAATGTGGCTAAGGCTGCTGCTGAGCGTGTTACTGACGCTAGCGCCAGCGACGACGATGCAGACCCCGAAGCCACTGAAACCGCCCGCCTGGCGCAAACCATGCCTGCTGATGAAACCCAGTTGCTCTACAGCCTGTGCCTGCACGGCCGCGCTGAGCTGGGCCTGGCACCCGATGAATACGCGGCGCTGACGATGGTGCTGCTGCGTTTGCTGGCCTTCAAGCCCGCTGGTACGCCAGTGGTCGCGGCGACTATGCCAGCCGTGTCTATCCCAGCGTTCAGGCCGGGGAGCGCCGCCGAGCCTGCAAAAAAGCAGCAGCCTGAGCAGCAGCAGCCCCAACCGCATCAGCCAGCAAAGCTTGCGGTACAAACCGCGCTCGGCAACACCTGGAGCGATCTGGTCGGCAAGCTGGTGGCGGCTGAGGCCATTGGCGCGATGGTGCGCGAGCTGGCCTTGCAGTCAGAGCTGGTTTCGCAAGACGGCAGCAGCTGGACCTTGCGGGTTGAGCGCCAGTCACTCAAGCAGAGCGCGGCCTGCGAGAAGTTGCAGCTGGCACTGCAAACGCTAACCAGTGCTGACCCTGCGGTCAAGCTCATGGTTGAGGTAGGCCCGATTAGCGATTCACCCGCCCGCCGCAACCTGGAGGCCCAGCAGCAGCGCCAGCGTCAGGCTGAAGACATCATTCACAACGACCCGTTTGTACAAGGCATGATGCGCAACTGGGGGGCAAAAATTGGCCCCATCAGTGTGACCTCGTGAAAAAGTGCTTCAAGCACCATCAATACATTCCGGGCCGATATGATAGCCAGCGGGGTTATTGGGGTCAGACACCAATTTCGCTGCGGTGCATCGCACCGCGCCCTCCGGGCGAGCCGTAGGCCCGGCGAATTTGGGCTCTGACCCCAAAAAACCCACTCACAGCGTATTTTTAAAGGAAAACCATGTTCAACAAAGGACAACTCGCCGGCCTGATGAAGCAGGCGCAAGCCATGCAGGACAACCTGAAAAAAGCCCAGGACGAGCTTGCATTCATTGAAGTGACCGCAGAATCAGGCAACGGCCTGGTCAAGGTCACCATGACTTGCAAGCACGATGTCAAGCGGGTGGAAATCGACCCCAGCCTGCTGGTTGACGATAAAGACATGCTGGAAGACCTGGTGGCCGCAGCGTTTAACGCCGCCGTGCGCAAGGCCGAAGATTTGAGCCAGGAAAAGATCGGCAAACTGACGGCGGGTATGCCTGCCGGAATGAAACTTCCGTTTTAGCCCTACGTGCCCACCTCCAACGCCCTTGAAGGCCTGACCCAGGCCCTGCGCAAGCTGCCTGGCGTGGGTGCCAAGTCGGCTGCCCGTATGGCCTTTCATTTGCTACAGCACGACAAGCCTGCCGCACTGCAAATCGCCAGGGCGCTGGAACATGCGGTGGACAGCATCAAGCACTGCCTGCTCTGCAACACATTGACCGAGCTGGACGTTTGTAGCACCTGCGCCAGCAGCCAGCGTGACCGCAGCAAGCTGTGTGTGGTCGAAACCCCGGCCGATCAGGCGGCGCTGGAGCGCACGCTGGCTTACAAAGGCTTGTATTTTGTGCTGATGGGTAAGTTAAGCCCGCTCGACGGCATAGGCCCCAACGACATAGGGCTGCAAAAACTGTTTGACCGTGTGGTGCCCAAAAATGAGAGCGGCCAGCCCTTGGCGACGGAGGCGCGTGAGGTGCAGGAGGTTATTTTGGCCACCAACTTCACGGCTGAAGGCGAAGCGACGGCGCATGTGATTGCCCAGGCCTTGAAAAGTCGCGGCGTGCAGGTCACACGGCTGGCGCGCGGCGTACCTGTGGGCAGTGAGCTTGAGTACGTAGACTTGGGTACGATTGCCCATGCGCTGGTGGACCGGCGTTGAGAGTTATTGGGGTCAGACACCAATTTCGCAGCGGTGCATGGGTTATTGGGGTCATGGGTTATTGGGGTCAGACACCAATTTCGCAGCGGTGCGAAGCACCGCCCCCGGAGGGCGAGCCAAAGGCTCGGCGAATTTGGGCTCTGACCCCAAAAACCCAGCCGAAGACTCGGCGAATTTGGGCTCTGACCCCAAAAACTCGTACAAACCCGCAAGGGATGATACCGATGCGGGTTTTTTGATGCATTGATAAGCTGGGGTGGAATAAAAAAACAAACAGATCCATCGATGCCTGCTCCATGCAATCCGCCCCGTCCGCACCAAATAGCCCGCCGAAGTTTCGCAGCTGGCACGGCACTGACAGTGGCAGCGCTCGCTATGCCTGCATTGCGCGCCCAGGGCAAGCTTGAGAAAACCAAAATCACCCTGTCAGTCGGTGGCAAAGCGGCGTTTTACTATTTGCCGCTCACCATTTCCGAGCAGTTGGGCTATTTCAAGGCCGAAGGCCTGGATGTCGAAATCAGCGACTTTGCCAGTGACACGCACGCCTTGCAGGCGGTCGTTGGAGGCTCTGCTGATGTATGTTCTGGCGCGTTTGAGAACACCATCAACCTACAGGCTAAAAATCAGATGTTTCGCGCTTTTGTGCTGCAGGGCAGGGCACCGCAAATCGCCTTCGGCATCTCGACCAAAACGATGCCTAACTACAAAACAATTGCTGATTTGAAGGGTAAAAAAATCGGCGTATCGGCACCTGGCTCATCTACCAACATGATGGCCAATCTGGTGTTGTCACGCGGTGGCCTGCAGGCCAGTGATGTGCGCTTTATTGGCGTGGGCACAGCCGCCAGCGCACTCACCGCGCTGCGTTCTGGCCAGATTGATGCCATCAGCAACACCGACCCGGTGATGACCATGCTGGAGCAAAAAGGCGATGTCAAAATCATCAGCGACACCCGTACTCTCAAAGGTACAGTGGAGGTGTTTGGCGGTGCCATGCCGGCAGCTTGTTTGTATGCGCCGCAAAATTTCATCCAGAAAAATCCCAACACCTGCCAGGCTCTGGCCAATGCCATTGTCCATGGCCTGAAATGGCTGCAAACTGCCGGGCCGGGCGACATCATCAAGACGCTGCCAGAAAGCTATTTTCTGGGTGACAGAGCGCTGTATCTTGCAGCGTTCAACAAGCTGCGCGAATCCATTTCGCTTGATGGGATGATTCCCGAAGATGGCGTGCGTACCGCGCTCAAGGCGCTGGCCAGTTTCGATGCCAGCATCAAGGTCGACAAGATTGATTTGAGCAAGACTTATACGAATGAGTTTGCACGTCGTGCCAAGGAACGCTTCAAAGCTTAGGGTTATTGGGCTCTGACTCGAAAAACCCCTAACGTTTTTTCTTCTTCTTTGACACGGTTTTGCTGCTACGCTTGACCCCTTTGCCAGCACTGCGGCTACTCGACTGCGCCTTGACGGGCAGAAACACCACCACCTGATGCCCGAGCTTAAAAGTCGCCGAGGTGCCGACATTGTTCCATTCGGCCACGCTTGCCGCACTCAGGCCGTAACGCCGGGCGATGCTGGTCACGGTTTCGCCCTTGCGCGCCTTGACGGTTCTGCGGCGCGTGACGCGCTCCGGCGCCAGCGTCATCTGCGCGGTGTCGGCGACATGGCTGGTCACGTCATTGAGCACCTTTGCGGTGCGCTGCACCAGTAAGGTGGACCCCACCTTGATCAGCATGCGCGGTGGAATGTTGTTGACGCCGCGCAGGTCCGCCTCGCTCATGCCGACACGCCTTGCGGCGTCGCTGACGCTTAAGGTCGCGGGTGCAGTCCAGGCCGTCCAACTAGCGTATTGGCCCTTCGTGTAGGCCTCGAAGTTGCGCTGGAATATCTTGGCGTTGTCCCAGGGTAGCAGGATGAGTGGTGTGCCGGCGGCCAGAATCACCGGGCGGTGAGCCGAAGGGTTGAGTGCCTTGAAGTTGGTGATCGACACATCGGCCAATTTGGCGGCCAGCGCCACGTCGATGTCGCGGGTGATCTCGACTTGCTGGAAGTAGGGATGGTTTTCAATTAGCGGCAGCTCGGTCTGATAAGCCTGCGGGTTGGCCACGATGTTTTTGACGGCCTGCAGCTTGGGCACGTACAGCCGCGTTTCGTCGGGCATGCGCAGGTCGGTGTAGCTGGTGCCCAGGCCGAGTTTCCGGTTTTTGGCGATGGCGCGGCCCACGCTGCCTTGGCCCCAGTTGTAGGCCGCCAGCGCCAGATGCCAGTCGCCAAACATGGCATGAAGTTTTTGCAGGTAATCGAGCGCGGCGCGGGTGGATGCAAGCACATCTCGCCTGTCGTCACGAAAGGCGTTTTGCTTCAGGTCGAAGGATTTACCGGTGGCCGGCATGAATTGCCACATGCCGGCGGCCTTGGCGCTGGAGACGGCTTGTGGGTTGAAGGCGCTTTCAATATAGGGCAGCAGCGCCAGCTCGGTCGGCATGTTGCGGCGCTCCAGTTCTTCAACGATGTAGAACAGGTATTTGCTGGAGCGCTCGGTCATGCGCTGGATGTAGTCGGGCCGACTGGCGTACCACTGCTCGCGGTTGGTCACCAGATCACTTTCGAGGTTGGGCATGGCGAAGCCGAGGCGTATGCGTTCCCATAAATCGGCGGGCGGCTGCAGCTGGGCGACGTTGCTCGAACTGGCCTGCGCCCGGTCAATGGGCGACAACGGTCCGCTGGGGAAAACCGGTGTTAGCGCGGGCACGGTCAGAGGTGTTAGCGCGGGCACGGTCAGAGATGTTAGCGCGGGCACGGTGAGAGGTGTGAGCGCGGGCACGGTCGGAGGTGTGAGCGCGGGCACGGTGGCCGTCGAACTGCTTAGCACCGGATCGCCGGGCATGCCGGGCGATCCGGTGCTGGCGCAGCCTGCGAGAACGGCCACCGTTACGGCAAGAAAAAAGGCTTTCAGCGGACAAGCCAGTCGCACAAGGCCTGACAGAAGGAGGGGGGGCGGGGTGGAGAACGTTGGCTGCGGCTCGGTCATTTGAATTGGTTCTTCCACTGCCTGATGGCGGCAAATACGGTGTTGTCGTCATGTGCCGCCGGATCAAAACGCTGGGCGGCGGCCATGACCGTGGCCTGCCGGGTACGCAAAAAGGGATTGATCAGCAACTCCTGGGCAATCGAGGTGGGCAAGGTCGGCTCCCCATTGGCTCTTAAAGCAGCACAGCGTGCATGGTAACCAATCAGCGCGCGGTTGTCAGGTTCTACCGCCAGCGCAAAACGCAGGTTGCTCATGGTGTATTCATGGGTGCAGCATACCTGCGTGTCGCTGGGCAGGGCGGCTAGTTTGTCGAGTGAGGTCAGCATTTGCGCCGGCGTACCTTCAAAAAGGCGGCCACAGCCACCTGAAAAAAGCGTGTCGCCGCAAAACAGCAGTGGGCGATGGTTCATGTCTGGAGGCGGACGCAGCGACGGGCCGCCCCTAGCAAGGCCAGCCCCCTCGGGGGGCAGCGCATTACACGAAGTGAAAAGCGTGGGGGCACAAAAAAAAGCAATGTGACCCGAGGTGTGACCTGGGACCTCGATCACTTCAAAATTCAGATCCATTGCTGTGACACTATCGCCCTCGACCAAAGGTGTATACGGTGCTGGAATACGCTCCGCAGCCGGGCCGTAGACCTTCGCGCCAGTAGCCTCTCGCAATTCATTAACACCGCCGGTGTGGTCAGCATGATGATGAGTGACTAAAATCGATTCGAGCTGCAACGCATGCGCTTTAAGATATCGCGACACAGGCGCTGCATCGCCAGGGTCCACCACGAGGGCGCGCTTGCTGTCATGCAACAGCCAGAGGTAGTTGTCGGCAAAGGCGGGAATGGGTATCAATGTCAACATGAAGTGGTCCTGATGAACTCTGAAATTATAGGTTTGACTGACTGGCTGAAAACCCCGCCCGGCGAGTACCTGCTGGCCTGGGAGCGTGCACAGTTTGACGAGGCTGTCAGCGACATCTTTGGCTACCACGCGCTTCAGCTGGGTTTGCCAGAACTCGACACCCTCAACAGCAACCGAATGCCGGACAGATGGCTTGCTGTTCCGAATCTGACCCCTGTGCCCTTGGAGAGTTCCCCCCTGCGCGCTGCGCTGGTGCTGGATACCGAAGCCCTGCCTTTTGCCGAGTGCAGCCTTGACCTGGTGGTGTTGCCACACACGCTGGAGTTAAGCCGTGATCCGCACGCCACACTGCGTGAAGTGGAGCGCGTGCTGGTGCCGGAAGGTCGCGTGGCCATCAGCGGCTTTAACCCCACCAGCTTGTGGAGTCTGCGCCAAAGGCGGGCGCATTTTTTTCAACGCCTAGGTTACGGGGATTTGTTTTTACCTGAAGCGGGCGAGTTTATTGGCCACTGGCGGCTGCGCGACTGGCTGCGGCTACTCAGCTTTGAGGTAGAGTCGGCTCGCTTTGGCTGTTACAGGCCAGCCTTGAGCAGCCAAAAGTGGCTGTCCCGGTTTGAGTGGATGGACAAGGCTGGCGCGCGCTGGTGGCCTATTTTTGGTGCCGTGTATTTTTTGGTGGCTGTCAAACGTGTGCGCGGCATGCGCTTGCTGGAGCCAGCCTGGAAATCGCGTCAGGCGGTTGCCGCTGCATCTGCGGCTATAGCCAACAAAAACCCACTTCCCCTGAAAAAATGACCGATACCACGCCACGCCAAGTCGTGATTTACACCGATGGTGCCTGCAAGGGCAATCCGGGGCCGGGCGGCTGGGGTGCACTGCTGAAATCGGCGGACTCGCAAAAAGAATTGTTCGGCGGCGAGCTAGTCACCACCAACAACCGCATGGAAATGCTAGCGGTGATTGAGGCGCTGACAGCCCTGAAGCGCCCCTGCCATGTGACGCTGCACGTGGACAGCCAGTATGTGCTCAAGGGCATGACCGAGTGGCTTGTGGGCTGGAAGGCCAAGGGCTGGAAAACCGCCGCCAAACAGCCGGTGAAAAATGTCGACCTATGGCAGCGGCTGGACGAACTGGTCAGAACCTCGGGCCACAAGATTGACTGGCGCTGGGTCCGGGGTCACAACGGCGACCCCGGCAACGAGCACGCCGACATGCTGGCCAATCGGGGTGTGGCGCAGGCGCTGCGACAGCGCTGAGCGTCAAAATTCGCCGAGCCTTTGGCTCGCCCCTAGGGGACAGTGCTTGCACTGCGGCGAAATTGGTGTCTGACCCCAATAACCCCCCGCAAATTTACAACAATGCTGCTACATTGAGGAGCTGATTTGCTCGTTTCTGTCCCCTTGCTTGGGTTTCCCCTGGCCGATTGTTGAAAAAAATAGCGCTTATGTCTAAAAAAATTATCTACCGGATCGTGGCTGTGTTCGGCATTGCGGTGGCATCCGGTGCGGCCTGGTGGTACCAGGCGATACCCAAGAGTCCCAAAGAGGCGACTGGTGCGCCTGCGACAGTTCCGGCGGTTGGGGCTGCGCCGACCCGGCCTGCGAGTGTGGAAGTCGCTAAGGTCGAAAAAATGGCGCTACAAGACGATGCCAAGTCGGTCGGTAGTTTGCGCTCGCGCCAAAGCGTCATGGTGCGCCCTGAGATTGCCGGTCGGATCAAGGAGCTGGGCTTCAGCGATGGGGCACGGGTGCGCAAAGGTCAGGTGCTGGTGCAGCTCGACGACGTGTTGCAGCGCGCCGAGGTCAAGCAGTCGCAGGCGCAGGTATCGATTGCGCAGGCGACCTTCAGGCGCAATCAGGAGCTGGTGGCGCAGAATTTTGTGGCGCAGAGGGTGTTGGAGGAGAGTGCGGCCAACATGCAAGTGGCCGAGGCGCAACTGGCGCTGTCAAACGCTCGCCTGTCGCGCATGGCCATTTTGGCGCCGTTTGACGGCACCGTGGGCATCCGCAACGTCAACCTCGGCGACTATGTGAAGGATGGCGCAGACCTGGTGAACATCGAAGACATCAGCAGCATGTATGTGGACTTCCGCCTGCCCGAACGCTTTCAGGGCAAGCTCAAAGCCCAGCAGGTGGTGGAGTTGACTCTTGATGCCTTTCCCGGGCGCGTTTTCAAGGCTCGCGTCGAGGCCATCGACCCGCTGCTCGACGCCAATGGCCGCTCTGTGAGTGTGCGCGCCGTGCTGCCCAATACCCTCGGTGGGCCGATTTTGGGCGGTAAGCGCTCGGCTGGGGCTGCGGGTGCTGCCGCGGTGCCCGGTGCCGCAAAACCTGCAAGCACTGCCAGTGCGTCCGGCCCGGCCCCGCTGCGCCCCGGTATGTTTGCCCGCGTAACCGCGGTGTTTTCTGTCAATCAGGCCGCCCTGGTGCTGCCCGAAGAAGCGATCGTGCCGCAAGGGGGGCGTCAGTTCGTGGTCAAGGTGGTGGAGCCGTCGGCCGTGCCCGCCGCCGCGACGGCGACGCTGCCGCCCGACACCAAATTCGTTTCGCTCCGGCAAGAGGTCAAGCTCGGCGTGCGGCGGGCCGGCAAGGTCGAAATCACCGAGGGTCTGACGCTGGGGCAGACCGTGGTGGTGGCAGGGCAACAGCGCTTGCAGCGCGATGGCACGCCGCTGCGCATTGTGGTGCTGGGGCCGCCGCCGCGGGGCTCAGCGTCGACACCAGGAGTCGCTGCTGGTGCCTCTGCCCCGGCGTCGGCATCTGCCCCGGCCGTCAGTCGTTGAGCTGCACCGGAGCCCCTCATGCAATTGGCTGAAACCTCCATTCGTCGCCCGGTCTTTGCCACCGTGCTGACGCTGCTGATCGTGCTGATCGGCGCCGTGTCGTTCAACCGGCTGACCGTGCGCGAGTATCCCAAGATCGACGAGCCAGTGGTGTCCGTCACCACCACGTTTACCGGTGCATCCAGTGAGGTGATGGAAAGTCAGGTCACCAAGGTACTGGAAGACTCATTGTCTGGCATCGAGGGTGTTGATGTCATCACCTCCACCAGCCGTCAGGAGCGCAGCCAGATTACGGTCCGCTTTGCACTGACCCGAGATGCGGATTCAGCCGCCGCCGATGTGCGCGACAAGGTCACGCGGGTGCGCCAGCGGCTGCCCCAGGGGATTGATGAGCCGGTGATCGCCAAGGTCGAGGCCGAGTCCTTTCCGGTGATTTTCCTGGCCCTGAGTTCGGACACCCAGAATGCCCTGCAGTTGTCGGCGATAGCCAACACACTGGTCAAACCGGTCCTGCAAACCGCGCCGGGTGCCGCGGAAGTCAACATTTATGGTGAACGCAAGTTTGCCATGCGCATCTGGGTCGATCCTGACCGGCTGGCCGCCTATCGACTGACGATTCAAGACCTTGAAGAGGCCCTGCGGCGCTCCAACCTGGAGGTGCCGGCCGGACGCATTGAGAGCCGGCAACGCGAGTTCAACGTCACCGCCGCTACTGACCTGCAGCGTCCACAGGAGTTTGCCCAGGTTGTCATTCGCAGCGTCAACGGCCTGCCGGTGCGTATTGCCGACGTGGCGCGGGTACAGGAGGGGCCGGTGGACGAGCGTTCCAGCGTGCGCTTGAATGGTCGTGATGCCATCGGCGTCGGCGTGGTCCGCCAGTCAACCGCCAATCCGCTTGAATTGTCGGCCGGGGTGCGCCAGTTGCTTGACAAGGTGCAAAGGGACTTGCCAGCCGGCGTGACGATCGAGGTTGCCAATGACAACTCGGTCTTCATCGACCGCTCCATCAAGGCGGTGTTTCGGACTATCGTGGAAGCTTCGGTGTTGGTGGCGCTGGTCATTTTTGTGTTTTTGCGCACGCTGCGGGCCTCGCTGATTCCGCTCATCACCATTCCGGTGTCCCTGATCGGCACCTTTGCCATGATGGCGCTGGCCGGCTTTTCCATCAACACCCTGACGCTGCTGGCGCTGGTGCTGGCGATTGGCCTGGTGGTCGATGACGCCATCGTGATGCTGGAGAACATCTATCGCCATATTGAAACGGGCATGGAGCCATTTCAGGCCGCCATCAAGGGCGCGCGTGAGGTCGGCTTTGCGATTGTGGCCATGACCATGACGCTGGTGGCGGTGTATGCGCCGTTGGCCTTTGCACCCGGGCGCACCGGGCGTTTGTTCACTGAATTTGCGCTGGCCTTGGCCGGCGCGGTGCTGGTGTCGGGGCTGGTGGCGCTGACGCTGTCACCCATGATGTCCTCGCTGCTGCTCAAACACAATCCCAAACCATCCCGCTTTGATCGGGGCATGGAGCGTGTGTTGCAGGCGGTGACCCGCGGCTACGGCCATGCGTTGGCCTGGACTTTGCAGCGCCGCTGGCTGGTGCTGGTGGTGATGCTGGGCAGTGGGGGGGTGTCCTGGGCGGTGTTGGGCGACATCAAGCGCGAACTGTCCCCGATTGAAGACCGGGGCGTGGTGCTGGCGCAGATCAACGGGCCCGATGGGGCCACGCTGGAGTACACCAACCGTTACGCCAAAGAGATTGAGCGTATCGGCCAGAGCTACCCTGAGTTTGACCGCGTGTTTGCCAACATTGGCAGCCCCACGGTGGCGCAGGGCAATATCTTCTTCCGAGCCAAGCCATGGGAAGAACGCACGCGCACCACACTGGAGATGGCGCGCGAGATGACGCCGCGGGTGTCGGGCTTGCCGGGTGTGACGGCCTTTCCGATTACGCCGCCCTCGCTGGGGCAAGGCTTTACCCAGCGCCCGATCAACTACGTGATCATCACGTCGGACAGCTACCAGAATCTGGCTCAAACGGTGCGTACGTTTCAGGACGAGCTGGCCAAAAACCCCGGCTTTGTGCAGGTTGATACGGACTTGCGGCTGAACAAGCCAGAGATCAAACTCGAAGTGGACCGGGAACGCGCCGCCGACATGGGGGTCAGCGTGGACCTGATTGCCCGCGCCGTTGAAACTATGCTGGGTGGGCGCAAGGTTACGCGTTACAAACGCGAAGGCGAGCAATACGACGTGATTGTGCAGACCAACCCGAGCGGGCGCGAAACCCCCGATGACATCGAAAAAATATTTGTGCGCGGCAAGGGGGAGGCCATGATCCCGCTGTCCGCCCTGGTCAAGATACGGGAGGTGGTGGTGCCACGCGAGCTCAATCACTTTGGGCAGCGACGCTCTGCGTCGATCAGCGCCAATCTGGCTGCCAATTACTCGCTCGGTGAGGCGCTGAACTTCATGGACACCACCGCCAAAAAGGTGCTGAAACCCGGCTACGCCACCGACCTGAACGGCGTCAGCCGTGAGTTCCGAAAGTCATCGGACTCACTGACGTTGGTGTTTGTGCTGGCGCTGGTGTTCATCTTTCTGGTGCTGGCGGCGCAGTTTGAGAGCTTTGTTGACCCGTTCGTCATTTTGTTCAGCGTTCCGCTGTCGATGGCCGGTGCCCTGTTGGCCCTGCGCTGGTCCGGCGGCACGCTCAATGTGTTCAGCCAGATCGGCTTGATCACGCTGGTCGGGCTGATCACCAAGCACGGCATTCTGATTGTGGAGTTTGCCAACCAACTGCGTGAGCAGGGGCTCGACACGTTGCAGGCCGTTACCCGCTCGGCCTCACAGCGTTTGCGGCCCATTTTGATGACCACCGGCGCCATGGTGCTGGGCGCCGTGCCGCTGGCCTTGGCAAGCGGCGCGGGGGCTGAGAGTCGGCGCCAGATTGGCTGGGTGATTGTCGGTGGCATGAGCCTGGGCACCTTGCTCACGATATTTGTGGTGCCCGCCATGTACACGCTGCTGGCACGCAAACACGCGCCCGGTGCCATCAAGACCGTGGTGGTGGAGTTTTTGGGGTCAGAGCCCAAATTCGCCGAGCCTTCGGCTCGCCCTCTGGGGGCGGTGCTTCGCACCGCTGAGAAATTGGTGTCTGACCCCAATAACCCAAGCACCGCAGCGAAATTGGTGTCTGACCCCCATAACTCTGACCCCAATAACTCCACCAAATAAACCTTGGCAGGGTGGTGGGATGCCTCAGATCACACCATCAAACATCAGTACATCCACTTCATCGCCTTGCGCGATGTTGCCCTGTGCATGGTGCAGCACCATCAAACCATTCGCCTCGGCCATGGAGCGCAGCACGCCGGAGCCTTGATTGCCGGTGGTTTTGACTTGCAGTGAACCATCAGCAGCAGTCGATACCCAGCCGCGCTGGTATTCGGTGCGGCCCGGTTTTTTGCGAATCGCCTCCAGGCTGCGGGCCTTGAGCAGCGGCACAGGCGCAGCACTGGCCCCCATCATCTGCAACAGGGCGGGGCGCACAAAAGCCAAAAACGTCACCATCACTGCGACCGGGTTGCCGGGCAGCCCAAATAACACGGCGCCGTGCTCGTTGATTTTTGAGGCCATCAGCCGTCCAACAGCCATCGGCCGGCCAGGCCGCATGGCAATGCGCCAGAAGGCCACATCGCCGAGCTTTTTCATCATCGCTTTGGTGTGGTCTGCCTCACCGACGCTCACGCCGCCCGACGTGATGATCGCGTCGGCGCGTGCTGCGGCGCTTAGGAAGGCGGCTTCAAGCAGCGCAGGGTCGTCGCGCACCACGCCCATGTCCATCACCTCGCAGCCCATGCGGCGCAACATGCCGAACACGGTGTAGCGGTTGCTGTCGTACACCGCGCCTTCGCGGGGCGCTTCGCCCAGCGACAGTATTTCGTCACCGGTTGAAAAGTAGGCCACGCGAATGGGCCTGAAGCAACGTAGCGTTGCAAGGCCTAAAGAGGCCGCCAGCCCCAGGCGGGCCGGTGTGAGCAGTTCACCTTTTAATAGCGCTGGTTTGCCCTGCATGAGGTCTTCGCCGCGCAAACGGCGGTTGTCGCCGGGCTTGAGCAGATTGGCTGGGATGCTGATGGCGTCCCCTTGACTTGACACAAACTCCTGCGCTACCACGGTGTCAGTTGCGCCCGGCATGATGGCGCCCGTCATGATTTTTACGCACTGCCCGACATGTACGCTGCCGACCCAGGCCTTGCCTGCCAGCGCTGTACCGACGACCTGCAAGGCAAGCGCTGTATTCGGCATCAATTGGCCGGCATCAAAGGCATAGCCGTCCATCGCCGAGTTGTCGTGTGGCGGCACGTCGAAGGGCGACACCACATCTTCAGCCAATACGCGGCCCAAAGCCTCAAACAGCGGTAACTCGATCACGTCCTGAACCGGAATGACCAGCTTTGAAAGAAAGGTCAGCACGCCGTCAGCAGACAGCGCTTGCGGGTCGTAGCCCTGCAACTCGGCGGCTATCTGGGCAAGCGTTTTCATGGCTGGCGTGATTCAAGCTGATGCAATTCAGCCAGCGTGTTGGCGTTGTAAAAACTGTGGCTGTTATCACCCGGCAGGTTAAACGGCACGGCAACGGTTTTGTGCTGCGCCGTCCATGCATCAATCTTGCGGCCACCGCTTTTGGTGAAGGCAAGCAGGCTTTCAAGCATCCCGGTGTGCATCAGGCAAAACACCGGTTGCGGCCTTAGTGTGACGTTTTTGTCGTCATCTTCTTCCGGCGCAGACACAACCGCAAAGTCAGCCCCTTCAGCTGCAAGTGCTTCGGCAAGCCGCGCCACCAGGTCGGCAGGGAAAAGCGGTGTATCACAAGGCACGGTCAACAGGTAAGGGGTTTCGCAACGCTCCAGCCCGGTTATAAAACCGGAAAGCGGCCCGGCGTATTCGCCCAGGGAGGTAGCGTCGGGCCAGACTGGCACACCGAATGATTCGTAAGCCGCCAGATTGCGATTCGCATTGATCATGATCTCGCCTACCTGCGGGCTCAGGCGCAGCAGCGTGTGCAAGGCCAACGGCACGCCGTTGAAGTTTTGCAGGCCCTTGTCCACGCCACCCATGCGAGAACCACGTCCGCCTGCAAGGATAACGGCGGTAATCGCCTCGGTGTGCAGGGGAGGACGCATGTCAAGATTCATAAAATTATCCACCGATATAGCTCATTTCTACGCGTTTTAAAGATGCATTTTGCGGGGAGGTGTCTGCCGGTAGCGCTGCCCGCAGCTCTGAATATCTGTCCCCGCGTGCCTGCCAGATGTGGGCTACCGCAGCTGCAATCTGATCATCGGCATAGCCGCCGCGCAGCAGGGCGCGCAGGTCATGCCCCTGGCTGGCAAACAGACATAAAAACAGTTTACCTTCGGTCGACAGCCGCGCGCGGTTGCAATCGCCACAAAAGGCCTGCGTGACGCTGCTGATAACGCCAATCTCGCCAGCGCCATCCAGGTAGCGCCAGCGTTCGGCCGTTTCGCCCACGTAGTTTGGGTCAACCGTCGCCAGCGGAAATTCAGCGCTGATGCGTTCAACTATCTGAGCGGAAGGCAACACTTCGTCCATGCGCCAGCCGTTGGTGGCACCCACGTCCATGTATTCAATAAAGCGCAGCACCACGCCTGAATTCCTGAAGTGCCTGGCCATGGGCAGAATCTCGGCATCGTTGGTGCCACGCTTGACCACCATGTTGACCTTGATCGGTGCCAGGCCGATCTTTTGCGCCACTTCGATGCCCTTGAGCACATCGGCAACCGGGAAGTCCACATCATTCATGCGCCTGAAAACCGCATCATCCAGAGCGTCCAGACTCACGGTCACGCGCTGCAGGCCGGCATCTTTCAGTGCCTGGGCTTTTTTCGCGAGCAGTGAGGCATTGGTGGTGAGTGTGATGTCTAGCGGCCTGCCCTCTGGCGTTTGTAGTTTGGCCAGCATTGCAATCAAAATTTCAAGGTTCTTGCGCAGCAAGGGTTCGCCGCCAGTGAGCCTGATTTTTTCGACACCATGGGCGACGAATATTTTGACCAGTCGGGTCATTTCCTCAAAATTCAGGAGTGAGCTTTGCGGTAAAAAGGCATAGTCCTTGTTGAAGACCTCGCTGGGCATGCAGTAGCTGCAGCGGAAGTTGCAGCGATCGGTGACGCTGATGCGCAGGTCACGCAGCGGGCGTGCCAGCGTATCACTGAGCAGGCCGCTAGGCGGACTCAAGTGCGCAGGGATCACCGGTATGCGGCTTGCATAGCGGATGTCTGCGATGGGGATGATTTTGTCTAGCATGGAGAAGTCATTATTGGCTCTTTTAAAAACGAACGCCGCGAAGGGCCGCCCCGAGCAAGTTCAGCCCTCTCGGGGGGCAGCTGGTTTTTGGGGTCAGAGCCCCAATTCGCCGAGCCTCTGGCTCGCCCTTCGGGTGCGGTGCGTGCACCGAGGCGAAATGGGTGTCTGACCCCAATAACCAGCGTGGGGGCCACATTTATACGCAGCGTGCCCCGTCCACCTCTATGCACACGCCGCTGATGAAATCCGCCTCATCACTGGCCAAATACAGCGCTGCGTTGGCCACATCAAGCGCGGTTGAAAAACGCCCCAGTGGAATGCTGGCCCGAAACTTGGCTTTGCGCGTTTCATCCAGCGGGCCACCTGCAAAGTCAGCCGACAAACCGGTGTCGGGGTTGAACACCGGGTTGATGCAGTTCACGCGAATGTTGTCTGGCCCCAGTTCGGCGGCGAGTGATTTGGACGTGGTGATGACCGCGCCTTTGGATCCGTTGTACCAGCTCAGGCCGGGACGCGGGCGCACGCCGGCGGTCGATGCAATGTTGATAAAACTCCCGCCGCCTTGGGTGCGAAACACCGGCGTGGCGTGGATGGTTGAGAGGTAAATGCTTTTGACATTGATGGCATAGCACTTGTCAAAGTCGTCTTCACTGACATCAAGAGCAGGCTGGTTGCGGTGCGTCCAACCTGCGTTATTGACCATCACATCGAGCCTGCCGTAGCGTTCTAGCGCTGACGCAACAAGCGCCTTGACTTCGGCTGATATGGTCACATCGGCCTTGAAAAACGATGCCGTGCCGCCTGCTTTGACGATGGCCGCCACAACGGCCTCACCCATAGCTACGTTGATGTCGTTCACGATGACCTGCGCACCTTCAGCCGCCAGCCGTTTGGCAATGCCTTCACCAATACCGCTAGCTGCGCCGGTGACGATGATGGATTTGTTTTTTACCCGCATGATTTTGTTTCCAGTTTTTGATTGACGATTGAGCTTAGTGCATTTTGCAAAACCCACTTCGTTCAGCCATGTTTTACCGCCACTGTCTTCAAGGTCGTAAAGCCATACAGCGCCTCAAACCCCTTCTCGCGCCCGTAGCCTGACGACTTCACGCCGCCAAACGGCAATTCCACCCCACCACCCGCGCCATAGTTGTTGATAAACACCTGACCACTTTTGACGCGTTTGGCCATGCGGAACTGGCGCGCGCCGTCTGCTGTCCAGATGCCTGCCACCAGCCCGAACTGGGTGGCGTTGGCCAGTTCAACGGCATGCTCTTCATTTTTAAAGGGCATGGCGCACAGCACCGGGCCAAAGATTTCTTCCTGTGCCAGGCGGTGCATCACGGGTACGTCGCGCAGCAGGGTGGGCGCTTGGTAAAAGCCGGTGTCAGGGGCCTCGTCAACGATTTGGCCCTGCGCCACCATGGGTATGCCTGCAACTTGCGCATCGCTTAAAAAATCCCACACGCGCTGCTGTTGGCTTTGACGAATCAGCGGGCCCACGTCCAGGTCCATGGCAGCCGGGCCGACGCGCAGGTTTTCAAAGGCCTGGCCGAGCTGTTCAAGCAATGGCTCGTAAATGCTTTGCTCGATGAGAAGGCGTGAGCCGGCCGAACAGGTTTGCCCAGCGTTTTGCACGATGGCGTTGACGATAGCGGGAATGGCGGCGTCCAGATCGGCATCGGCAAACACGATTTGCGGACTTTTGCCGCCCAGCTCCAGCGTGACCGGGCAATGACGCTCGGCCGCTGCCTGTTGTATCAGCGTGCCTACGTTGGGGCTGCCGGTAAAGCTGATGTGATCTATGCCTTTGTGCCGGGCCAGCGCGTCGCCAACCTCATGGCCATAGCCGGTCACGATGTTGATGGCGCCCGCCGGAAAGCCGACCTCAGCCGCAAGCTGTGCAACGCGGAGCAGGCTCAAGCAGGCATCTTCACTCGGCTTGACGACGCACACATTGCCGGCCGCCAGTGCACCGCCCACGCTGCGGCCAAATATCTGCATGGGATAGTTCCACGGCACGATGTGGCCTGTCACGCCATGCGGCTCACGCCAAGTCATCACGCTGTAGCCGTCCAGGTAGGGAATGGTTTCACCGTGCAGCTTGTCACAGGCCCCAGCATAAAATTCGAAGTAACGCGCCAGCGCCGCCGCATCGGCTTTGGCCTGCTTGACGGGCTTGCCGCAGTCGCGCTGCTCCAGCAGTGCCAGCTCTTCGGCGTGCTCGGCGATCTTGACTGACAGCCGCATCAGCAGGCGGCCGCGCTCTGCCGCACTGAGCCGGCTCCAGACCAGCTCGAGGCAGTCTCTAGCGCTGCCCACGGCCACGTCAATGTCTTTGGCATTGCTGCGCTGAATCTCGTCAAAGACCTGCCCGTCGGAGGGATCTATGACAGGGATGGTTTTCCCGGAAGATGAAGGGACGGATGTGTTGGCGATGTAATTGAGTTGCATACCTGACATTTTAGAGTTTTTGGGGCCAGAGTCCAAATTCGCTGAGCCTTCGGCTCGCCCTCCGGGGGCGGTGCTTCGCACCGCTGCGAAATTGGTGTCTGACCCCAATAATTCAGGGTGCAGATGCGAGGCGCGGGTGAGTTTCCTCGCCCAGCAGCCACAGCAGGCCACCGGACAAGAACATCGACAGGGCGACGAACCAGAAGGCCGTTTCCATCTGGCCGGTGCTGTGCGCCACAATGCCCAGACCGAGGCCTCCAATGCCGTAGCCGAGATCGCGCCAGAAGCGGTAAATGCCAATCGCCGATCCGCGCCAGTTCGGGTGCGAAATATCGGCCACGGCTGCCAACAGGTTGGGGTAAAGCAGCGCCATGCCAAAGCCCGAGACGGCAGCCGACAGCGACCACCAAGCCACCCCTTGCCCTAGCACCATCATGGCTACACCCGCACCGCAAATCCACATGCCCCACACATTGGGCCGATGCCGGCCGATGCGGTCCGACAGCTTGCCGGTGAACAGTTGCGAGCCACCCCAGACAAAGCCATAGACGCCGATGATCCAGCCCACGTTCGGCAGGCTGATGCCCTGCTGGTAGAGGAACACCGGGTAGAACACCCAGACCAGGGCATCGACAAACTTCTCCACCAGCCCGGCCTGGCAGAGCGCGGCCATCCTGCGATCACGCCAAGTCATCAGGGTAAACATCTCCCATGTGCTGGGGTTGGCGGAAACATGGGCCGGATAGCGGGGTGCCGGTCCGACGGATTTTCCTGCCGCGTGGCGCGCGACTTCGGCTTTGGCCCAGGGCAGTGTTTCTTTGACGAAAAACTGCGTCAGCACAAGCGCGGCAACCAGCACGATGAGGCCAAAGATCAGCAAGCCCTGCCGGGCCCCAAGAGCCGTGGCCATGTAGCCGGTGACAATGCCGGCAATGGCGACGCCCACATAGCCGGAAAATTCGTTCAGGCCGATGGTCAGGCCGCGCTGGTCGGGGCGTGTGATGTCAAGCTTGGAAGTCTGCGTCATGGACCAGGTCAATCCCTGGTTCACGCCGAGCAGCACGGTGGCGGCCACAATCCAGCCCCAGCTGGTTGCATACAGGATCATGAAGGGGATCGGTACGGCGCACAGCCAGCCGAACAGCAGTACCTTCTTGCGCCCGATCTGTTCGGACAGGCGCCCGGCCACGAAGTTGAGCGTTCCCTTGACGAAGCCGAAGGCCACAACAAAGGAGATGAGCAGCATGAAAGAGCCCTTGGGCACACCGAACTCAGAGCTTGCCAGGGCCGGCACGACAGTGCGCATCATGCCCAGCGTCAAGCCGACCAGCAGCACCTGAAGCAACTGGTAAACAAACTGGGCCAGATTGCCGCGTATGCCGTGCAAATAGTTCTGGTAATCATGGCGGGCTGTTGCTAATTCACTCATGTGCGTCTCCGTGAATGGTGTGGTTCAAAATGAATTTTTTTGGGGTCTGACCTCAATAACTCATTTTGAACCACGCCGATTTCTGCCCGTCCCGGAGGCGGGTATCCGTAAAAAAGCCCGCCGAAGCGGGCTTTTGGTCCGAAGGACCGTCGACGGGCCCTGTCGGGCCCTATTTGGAAGCAGCCGGTGCGCTTATCGCAGCGGGCGCTGCCATGGGCGCGCTGGGCGCAACTACAGCTTAACCGCCATGGAACTTCATCATCAGCGGTACGATCAGCAGCGCCACGATGTTGATGATCTTGATGAGCGGGTTAATCGCCGGGCCGGCGGTGTCCTTGTAGGGGTCACCCACGGTGTCTCCGGTTACCGCCGCCTTGTGCGTCTCGGAGCCCTTGCCGCCATGGTTGCCGTCTTCAATGTATTTCTTGGCGTTGTCCCAGGCGCCGCCACCGGTGCACATGGAAATCGCAACGAACAGGCCGGTCACGATGGCGCCCATCAGCAGGCCGCCGAGCGCCGCCGGACCTAGCAGCAGGCCGACCAGAATCGGCACCACCACCGGCAGCAGTGACGGAATCATCATTTCCTTGATGGCCGCAGTCGTCAGCATGTCCACTGCACGACCATACTCAGGTTTTGCCGTGCCCTCCATGATGCCGGGGATTTCGCGGAATTGACGCCGCACTTCAACCACCACCGCACCCGCGGCGCGGCCCACGGCTTCCATCGCCATGGCACCGAACAGGTAGGGAATCAGGCCGCCGATGAACAGGCCGATGAT
>Ga0209284_10001082_pt1 | contig 43222 bp, 32 predicted proteins | sample FRY03_FD_187211 | JGI IMG/M metagenome (GOLD analysis project Ga0209284, IMG submission 187211) | Freshwater microbial communities from Lake Fryxell liftoff mats and glacier meltwater in Antarctica - FRY-03 (SPAdes) (version 2) | ecosystem: Environmental > Aquatic > Freshwater > Ice > Glacier... | reverse complement strand
CTTGACGATCTACGTTTGGATTAGCTATTTTATTGATAATAAGTAGGCCGTCCACTAAGTCTTGCTCCTCAGTAGCTAGCCATTTTTCTAGACTATTAACCAGCATATTCTGATTGATGCTCTTGATTAGCTCTACCATACGCTCTTGGCGTGCAGTACTCTCTTCCATGGGCCATTGTCCTTCCAAAAAAGGAACGACCTCAATACCCAAAGATAGAATTTTAGTTTCTATCTGCTCCACTATACGCTCATCCGAGTCATCTAGTAGATAGAGCATAGATTGCAGTTCTTTTTCGTCGATCATCTTAGTACATATCAAAGATAGATAACGAATCTAAAACCAAAATCGTTTGCACTTTAAGTTATAAACGTGGGTGTCTTCTTGCTATGAATATGCCCTACGCCCTAAGTCTGAAATACAGAAGAAACAGTGGCGTTATGGCTACTTTTTCTTGGCTGCAGATCTCTTGTCTGGAGCTTTTTTAGCTGGAGCTTTTCTTCCTTTGGCAGGCTGATTCTCCATTATAACCTTTACCTCTTCAAGAGTTAGCTTAGATGGATCTTCTAAATCCTTCGGTAGTTTAAAGTTGTTCTTACCTGATTTTATGAAAGGACCCCATCTACCATTAAGAATCTCTATATCTGGCTCTTCTTCAAACTTTTTAATAAGCCGCTCAGCATCAGCTTTACGCTTAGCTAGGATAAGTTCTATTGCCCTATCTATCTCTATTTCCATTACATCCTCTTCCTTGGGAATGGATACAAACAGTTTAAGATGCTGCACATAAGGGCCAAAACGACCAATATTAGCTTTCACTGGCTTCTCCTCAAACTCACCTAAAACACGCGGCATTTTAAATAAGTCTAACGCCTCGTCTAATGTAATGCTATCTATATTCTGCCCTTTCGATAAACTAGCAAAGCGAGGTTTTTCCTCATCATCTTGCTCACCTATTTGCACCATAGGTCCAAATCTACCTATGCGAGCTATAATAGGTTTACCTGTCTTGGGATCATTACCCAAGGCTCTTTCACCTGTTGCTCTTTCGGCATTTTCTAGGGTCTTCTCTACGTCTTTACTAAAAGGTTTATAGAAATCGTCTATCATTTTAGACCAATTCACCAATCCATTAGCAATCTCGTCAAACTCCTTTTCTACAGAAGCAGTAAACCCATAATCCATAATATCAGCAAAGTGCTCTACTAAGAATTCTGTGACTACTTTTCCTATGTCACTAGGGTGCATTTTATTACGATCTGCACCGTAGTTTTCTGTCAGAGTTACGTGTTCCACTTGATCATCAGCAAGAGTCAGTAGTTGGTATTCTCTTGTTTTACCTTCTATCTCATCTTTTACTACGTAGCCTCTTTTTTGCACAGTACTAATAGTAGGTGCGTAGGTACTAGGTCTACCTATACCTAACTCTTCTAGTCTTTTTACTAAACTAGCCTCCGTATATCGAGCAGGAGGTCTGGTGTATCTCTGAGTTGCTTTTATTTCATTCACTCCTAGTATCTCACCTACAGACACTTTGGGTAACAGTCCACTTTGTTCTTCGTCATCCTCATCATCTGTACCTTCTAGGTACACTTTCAAGAAACCGTCGAATTTGATAACCTCTCCTTTTGCTTTGAAAACATCTTTATTTTTATCGTTTTCTAATTCTATGGTGGTACGTTCTAATTCTGCATCACTCATTTGAGAAGCGATAGAGCGTTTCCATATCAGTTGATACAAACGCTCCTGACCGTCATCTGCACCTGCACTGCTCACATCGAAATCTGTAGGTCGTATAGCCTCATGAGCTTCCTGAGCACTATTATTTTTGGTAGTATACTTACGTGTGTGGCTGTATTCTTTTCCATAGTCTTTTTCTATGGTAGTTTTTGCACTAGCAAGAGCAAACTCTGATAAATTTACAGAATCTGTTCTCATATAGGTAATATGTCCGTTCTCATAAAGACGCTGTGCGAGCATCATTGTTTTTGACACGTTGTATCCTAGTTTTCTACTTGCTTCTTGCTGCAGTGTCGATGTAGTAAATGGAGCCGCTGGTTTTCTTTTGCCAGGAGCTATTTTTACATCGGATACTTTGAAAGTAGCCCCTTTACAACTCGTTAAAAATGCATTAGCTTGTTCTGCAGTTTCTGGTCTTTTGGCCAGATCCGCTACTATATTTTTTTTAGATGCTAAAAAGTCTCCTTGTATTTTAAAAGAAGAGGAAATTTCAAAGGCATTTATTTCTTTTTCACGCTCTACGATTAATCTTACTGCGACACTTTGCACTCTACCAGCACTTAAGCTTGGCTTCACTTTTCTCCATAGCACAGGAGATAGCTGAAAACCAACCAATCTGTCTAATACACGTCTAGCTTGCTGTGCATTTACCAAGTTTATATCTATGTCCCTAGGATTTTCTATTGCATTTAAAATAGCGGTCTTAGTAATCTCGTGAAAAACGATACGCTTGGTATTACTAGGCTTTAGTCCTAGCACCTCAGAAAGGTGCCAAGATATGGCTTCTCCTTCGCGGTCCTCGTCCGATGCTAACCAGACCATCTCCGCAGATTTAGCTTGCTTTTTTAATTCTGCAACTATCTTCTTTTTATCTGGCGAGACGATGTAGTTAGGTAGATACCCTTTTTCTAGGTCTATGGCACCATCTCCCTTGGCTAGATCTCTTATATGTCCAAAACTAGACATTACGGTATACTCTTTACCGAGATATTTTTCTATTGTTTTGGCTTTGGCTGGTGATTCAACTATTACTAGGTTTTTCGACATTATTTGCTAATTATTAGTTTTTTGGTCCACCTTCTTCCGTCTTGTTCCACTACTACTGAATATACCCCATTGGTAAGTTCCGAAGTATTAATAGACTGATTAGAAGGGTCTAATTTTTGCTGCAAAAGTAATCGACCTGCTATATCCACAATAGAAACTTGACCACCATTTATATTTTGAGCAAATTTTAAGGTCACTTTGTTCTGTGCTGGATTAGGTATAAGTGTTAGATGTATGTCATTCTGATAGGAAAAAATAGACAGCGGATGTGACCCCACATTTATATCGTCAATATAAATTGAATTTCCACTTTGACTTCTTACATCAAAGCGAACATATAGGTTGGTGACATCTGCATAATCTGTTAAGTCTAAGTCGCCAGCACCCCAGTCTGCTGCACTACTAGGTGCCCAATCAGGTGAGATCTCATGAGTTATAAGACGTGATGCTGTATAGGCTTTGAGGTTTTTCCATTTTTCACCACAATCATCAGATACAAATACAAGTAGAAGATCCGTAGTTCCTGTTGCTCTAGCAGCATATGCATATTTAAAATAAAGTCTTTTATCTCCATCGTAAGCAGTCATATCCACAGGAGGCATAGTCGCCACATATGGTAAGCCCGCAGGCGTGTTTTGGTCTATAACCATCTCTAAACACTCATTGCCAGAGTATCCTGTACTCGTGTTTAGCTTCCAACCATAGCCTTCCGCATCTACTTTTTGTACTTCCCATCCATTCAATGCATTAGAAGCCGCAAAATCTTCTCCATTTGGAGCTTTGATAGACGAGATACTTGGTATTACAGTAATATAAAAATCTCTAGATATCTTATCTGTTCCTTCTGCATTAGACACTTCTAGTTCCACTCGATATACCCCTACTTCATTATAGGTTACAGTAGGATTGCTCTGAGATGAGACAGCTGGCGAACCACCTGCAAAAGTCCAAGTTCTATTCACCACGTCACCATTATAACTTAGGTCTGTAAAATCGACTGTACCTCCTGCACAAATTGTAGTTTTATCAGAACTATACCAAAAATCAGCTATCGGACCACAAGATGGATTGGTATTGATACCTGTAGCTGTATGTGTAGCTGCAGATATATTAGTAGCTCTGCCAGCAGAACTCGCTAAATACCCTTCTACCCTATTTAACTGTCCAGTGGTAAACATATTCATACATCCCCCATTGGCATAGTCCATGAAATTTTCTACGTTATCTACCTCGTCTGGAAAGTCATTGCTACATGTATTTGGATTTTGACCAGCAGTACAACCATAAGACGGATCAGCCACTGGTGGTGTATCATCTACCCTGTCTGTCCTATTGTTGTTTGTAGAACATCCTCCTTGAAACGGGTGATATAATCCTAACCAATGTCCAATTTCGTGCGTTAGGGTACGACCCTTGTCTCCTGCACTTGCAGAACCTATGGTACCTACTCTGTTATGGATCATCACTACACCATCTGTAGAAGCTCCCTGTCCAGGGAACTGAGCATAGCCTAAAATAGTACCTTCACTAGTGCTTTGGATCTCTGTAACTACCCACACATTAAGATACTTACTGCGATCCCAAATAGGTACAGCTGTTTTTACTTCACTGTCTGGTGTAGTATAGTCTTCAATTGTATTTACTGGATCATACGTACGTGTGATACCTTCCGTACAAGATCCATCAGGAGCTATTCTGGCTAGTTTAAATGCTAACTCAAAGTTGGCAGCTCTACTTTGAAATACCGAACGAGTACTAGATGCATCTGCATTTGTACGTTGAAAATCTTCATTAATTATTCTCATTTGATCTTCGATTTGCTCCTTAGAAATATTCTCTTCTCCGTACGCATGTACTACATGGAATACTACAGGAATAGTTCTAATGGCTTTCTTAGTCTTAGTATCATAAGACTCCTCAAACTCGAAGTCTCTTGTTCTCTCTAGATAATCTGCAAAGTCTTCCCCAGGCAGCAATTTATCTGCTACTAACTGACGATTGTAGTCATCTGTACCGCACTGTGCGTACGAAATGAGCGAAAATGTAATGGCAACGACTGCGAATAATATATTTTTCATGTATTGTATCTTGTGCAAATAGAACCTTTCTAGGCTATATATCTCATAGTAAATAAGACATTTTAGAGTAAGGTTTTATTCCAATTCTTATTTTAATTCTCGTCTTCTATGTTTTCAGAACTTTGAATGATAGAAGCCACAGTGGCATCACCCGTAACATTTACTACCGTACGGCACATATCTAATATTCTATCTACAGGCAAAATAATGGCTATCCAAGCGGGATTGAGACCTACACTTTCTAGCACCACAATCATGAGTACTAACCCAGCACTAGGTACCGCCGCAGCTCCTATGCTAGCAAGAGTGGCTGTTAAAACTATAACCATCTGCTGTGTGAAATCTAAATCTATCATATGAAACTGAGCCATAGCGACTACCGCCACTGCTTGATAGGTACTGGTTCCGTCCATATTTACAGTAGCTCCTATGGGCAACACAAAGCTAGTCACTGGTTTAGAAACTTTTAAATTCTCGTGCACACAATCCATAGTAACTGGCAAAGTTGCCATACTACTACTAGTACTAAAAGCAGTGATTTGAGCTTCGCGTATTCCCTGTAAAAATTGCTTGATAGTAATTCGTTTTGCAAACAAATGAATGAGCAAAGGATAGTAGACAAAAGCTACTACCACTAAAGCTAGAACAAGTACCCAAGAATAATGCCCTAGAAAATATAGTTGCTCGCCTAACTTATCTAATTCACCTCCAGCAGACTTAACCAAACTACCAGCCATAAGAGCAAACACAAATATTGGCATGGCATTTATTACTGTATTAATCATCCCAATGAAAACTTCATTCAGTCCATTCACAAGTTTCTGCACAGGCTTGCCGTGTTTCTTGGGCAATTGCACTAAAATAACTCCGAAGAATATAGCAAAGAATATAACCTGAAGCATATTGGAACTCCCGTCTTTATCTGATATAGCATGAAAAATATTAGAAGGAAAAATATCAACCAACTTAGCTAATGGACCTTTTTGCTTTTCTGCAGCAGATATATCTAACTTACTTTGAGTGGTAGCGTCTATCGTTGATACGGCCAACCTATCTTTCACAGAAGCTACTTGCACAGCGTATTTTGGATTAGTGAGAAAATTCTTCTCATCTAATTTAGGAGCTGATGGAGTCTCTGATAACCAGAGTTCATACTCTATGCGTTTTTCAATTCTAGTACTTTCTTTAGCAAGATTTCCTGGTTGGATAACGTTAACAAAAAATAGTCCTATTAGAATGGCACTCATAGTGGTGCCCACATAAATAAGCAGGGTTTTCACTCCTACTCTTCCTAGTTGTTTAATATTTTTGAGGCTTCCAATACCTGAAATGATAGAAAAAAGCACCATTGGGACGGCTATGAGCTTTAGTACATTTACAAATATTTCTCCAAATGGAGCAATGTAGTCTGCCGTAAAATCAACCCATCCTTGCTTTACGGCAACTATAGCGTATACAATACCCAATACCAAAGCTATGATAACCTGCCAATGCAGAGCCATTTTTTTCATAGGGTCAATGTTAGGGAAATAATCGGGATTTTATTCCTGCCCCTCATCTCTAAGGATAACTGACATATAAAAAAAAGGCCAAGTACTTTTAATACTTGACCTTCTAATCTTTTTTATGGAGCTATTATCCTAAATGTAAAGCAGCCATTATACCGCCAGATAGTGCTAAGAAAGCAACTGTGTAAGATGCATCTATTAGAAATAGCTTAAGAGATTTCCTTTGATACAGATAGTGTATACCTATAGCTGTAGCTCCATAAAACAAACCTGCTAGTGCTCCGTGAAAAGCTCCGTGGGCAAATGTTTGGTCTGCTAAGTCATGACTGTTTATCACGTATGCATTAAGAGGAAATGACATTAATATCATACATACTAACGCGAGGCCGTGGGTTAGTCCCATCCCTTTTTTTGCTTCATCATCTGAAATCCCAGTTTCTGCTTGCCACTGCTTTCCGAAAAGAACTGTGTACCATAAAAATCCGAGTAAAAAGGCAGCGATGCCGCCTAAAATTGGTTCTAAAAATTGCATTTTTGTTTAATTTAATTTGGTTTAACTGTTACTAAAGTAAACAAAAAAAACAAACAGGTGTACCTACACTGATTAGCAGTAACTTGATAAAAGTCTTAGTCGAAGAATGCCACTACCTCATTTACCACACTAATGTCTCTCAGCTTATGGCCGAAACCTGAGGTCGTCACCATTTTAGAGTTAGGCCAAAGTTCATTAATTTTTTTAGCGTAGACATAGGGAGCCTCCTTATCTTCTGTATCGTGTATTATTAGAGCCTCTGCTGACTGTGCCGGGGCAAATCTCACGGTAGAGTAATAACTAGCCTTCACCCCAGCGTATTTTTCAAAATATGTGTGTAGATTTCTTTTCACTCTTGGGCTAGTTTTTAGTACGCGAGCATACTCATCTACAAAATCTGTGGCTTCTCCAGGTGTACCAAGCATTGCTATTTTAGCAATACTTGTTTCTGGTTTTTCGTAAAACAAGCACATAGTGGCAAATGCTCCAAGGCTATGAGCTAAGATATAATCAGCCTTGTGAATAGCCAGTAGTTTCTCGATAAGCTTGGCGTACATCGGCACATTGAATATTTTGCCATCTGAATTACCGTGAGCAGGTGCATCCACTGAGATCATAGTATACTTCTGTTGATCAAAGGATTCTATGTACTTTTTCCAACGGTAGGTTTGACTCTGCCAACCGTGAAGACACAGAATAGTCTGCGGACCACTGCCCCAAGTATACATCGCTATCTTCTTCCCTTCAATACTTGTAAACGACCGCTCACTTGTATCGAGAAACTTCTGCTGTGCTGGCTTTAGCTTTACCGGGAATGGATAACAGAACAATAAGAAGGCGTGCTTCCCTCCTACTTTTTTGGAGATTAGATTGATGGCATTTAGGTATCTGCCAAGTATGAAGATGATGATTTTTTGCACTTATATTAGTCTTGAATTTTAAGACGAGAATTATGAATGCAAAGGTAGGAGAAGGAATGGAACTAATATCCATTATAAATCCTTGTTCTGATAACCTTTGTAGGCTTTTTCCGAACCGCTAATTTTTGATTTGGTGTAGCCCCCAAGTAATGTATTTTGTCGTAATACCCCATAGCCTCTACCGTAACAGCAACTCTCCCGTTACGAAGAAATTCTACAGGAACAACGATTTCTATTTGACCGATGCTATCGCCTACTACCCCCATAGCGGTATCTACTAAAATGACCATAGGATATGTAAGCCATTCCGAGCTTAAGCTATCTATTACTACTCCAGTGACACGAACTAAAGACCTATCAGTCAAAGAATCCATATCAAATGCAACATTTAACTCTTGACTATTTATAGTAAAGACATTTTTCACATTGCGACACCCTAATAGTGTCAGAAGTAAAAAGGCTTGATAGAGTTTATTCTTCATAATAAATCGGATTACCTAAACCAAATAATCTCCCACCACCAAAGCAGCCAATGTCTCCACTATAGGCACAGCACGAGGCACTACACACGGATCGTGACGACCTGTGGCTTCTAGACTTACTTCATCTCCAGAGGTGCTTACGGTAGATTGCAGCGTGCCAATAGTAGCGGTCGGTTTAAATGCTACACGGAATACAATATCCATTCCATTGCTTATACCGCCCTGTATTCCTCCAGAGTTATTGGTTTTAGTAAAGGGCTTACCCTCTTTCATTTCGAAGGAATCATTCACTTCACTTCCTCGCTTGCTACTCATCTCAAAACCACCACCGAGTTCAAAACCTTTCACAGCATTGATATTTAGCATAGCGTGACCTAGAGCTGCGTTTAATTTATCAAAAACCGGATTGCCTAGTCCTGCAGGCACTCCAGTTATTACACATTCTATTACTCCACCTAGGCTGTCTTTGTCTTTTTGAGCCTGCTCTATGGCAGCTATCATCTGTGTGGCTATGGCCTTATCTGGGCACCGCACTATGGTAGCATCTACTTCTTCTACGGCATAAAACCTTGCTGGAGTTTCCAGTTTTACTGCTCCTATTTGTTTCACGTAAGCAGATATGCTTATCTTATTCTCTTTGGCTATATAGTCTTGCACGAGTGCTCCTGCGGCTACCCACCCCGCTGTTACTCTGGCACTGCTTCTGCCACCACCTCGGTAGTCTCTATTTCCTTCACCATAGCGAGCATCGTAGGTATAGTCTGCATGGCTTGGTCGGTATACTTCTTTTAGGTGTGAGTAGTCCTTTGGTTTTGCGTTGGTATTTTTTAGCTGAAAATGAATGGGAGCTCCCGTGGTTTTACCATTAAACAAACCACTATTTATGATTACCTCATCTGCTTCAGCACGCGGTGTAGCTATAGACGACTGTCCTGGCTTACGTCTGTCTAGCTGACTTTGTATGAAGTCTTGGTCCAAGACAAAGCCTGCAGGAAACCCATCGAGTATAGCTCCTACCACTTCTCCGTGTGATTCTCCGTAACTAGTTAGTCGTATATTTTTCCCAATTGTATTCAATGTGGCGAAGATATAGCAGAGAAATTAGATTATAGATTATTAGACAGTAGACTTCAATTTTTACTATACTCAATTTGTATAATTGGCTTCCTGAGGGGACTCAATGAATGCAAACAATACACCCTATGAAATAATATAGTCTCAAATCTCACTTCTAAAGTCTCATATCTTCTTTACAGTAAACCCTACCGATTTCATATCGTCCCAAAAGTGCGGATATGATTTCTTTACTACGTCTTCATCTTCTATGCGTATCGGCTGTTTTAGTGCCAAAGGGGCTACGCACATGGCCATTCTATGATCGTCATACGAGGAAAAAACTGTATCCGGATTTAATTTATAATTTTCCGCATTAAGCACCCAGCTTGTTTCTGATTTCACTAGGCTTACTCCAACTTTGGCTAAGTGCTCTGCAAGAGCCACTTCCCTATCACACTCTTTATATTTAAGGCTTTCCAAACCTTTGAATTGATGGTGTGTATACCCAAGAGCAGGTAGCAACATTCCAAAGGTCATTGAACTATCTGGATACTGAGAAAACTGCATTACATCTGGACACTCTCCCACTCCTTGTTTCTTTTTACTGATGAGCATCCCGTCATCCTTTTCTTCGAAGGCCATTCTTGTATTCCCTACTTCAAAAAGATGTTTACGCTCCTTCTGCATGTTATCTAATCGCAGACCTGGGAAGAAAAGTTCACACTCATTAGATAGATGTGCCATACTAAACCAGTAGTAGAACGAACTCCAATCTGGTTCTATTAAGAAATATTCTCCATCAAATTTCTGTTGCTTGCTTACCGAAATGTACATCCCTTTCACGTATACAGAAAAACCCATTCTTCTGAGACAAGAGAGCGTGAGCAGTACATAGGAATACGATGACATCTTGGTATTTACCTTAAGATTAAAATCACCTTGAATACGCGGAGCTATCAGCAAGAGAGCAGAGATAAACTGACTACTCTTCACAGTAGTAAGGTCTATAAGATTCGTACTCGTTTTTAAATTTTTACCCACTATACGCAGTATGGCTTGCCCTTCCTGCTCTAAGTAGTTGATATCTGCACCAAAGAGACGAAGTGCGTTTACCAAACCTATGATAGGTCGCTCCATAAGTCTATCCGTACCACGTATAATGTACTCCCCTTTGCCACATGCAGCATATGCTACTAAGAATCGAAAGGCTGTACCTGCATCTTGCACATCTATATCTCGTGTATCGGTATCTAATATTTCTTTGAGCAGTACAGAGTCATTTGCATTACTTAGGTTATCCAGCTTCAAGCCTGGCTCATACAGCTTTTTTAGAATGAGCATTCTATTGCAGATACTCTTAGAGCTAGGTAGCTTTATGGTTCCCTTAAGTATTCCTGTAGCATGCGATACGCGTATCATTTTAGTTTGCGGATATAATCTAGCGATTCCTTTATTAAGTCAACAGATACGGTATAATCTTGTTTGCAATCGCCTATGGACTGAAGAAGTGAAAAATTAATTCCGTCTCCATCATTCTTTTTATCTTTTATCAAATAAGGCATCAGCGTATCTATACTAGGAATAGACTCTTCCACCTTAGACAGTATACGTTGAATCACGAGACTTATCTCATGGTTTTCTTCTTCAGAAAGTCCTGCAAGTTTTGTACTAAGGTAGCTCTCACCTAGCATACCTATAGCTACCGACACTCCATGACTTAGCGACTCATTTTCATCATTGATATGCAGACTGTGTGACTCTATGGCGTGCCCTATCGTATGACCAAAGTTGAGGCGTTTACGTATTCCTTCATCTTTAAAATCTTGCTCTACGTGTTTTTGCTTAATGGCAATAGAGTCGAAAATGAGCGAAGTATTTAATTTTTCATGCTCTTTTAAAAAGAGCATTTTCACAGCATCATAATGCTTTTTATCTGCTATTAGACCGTGTTTAAGCATTTCCACATACCCATTTACACACTCCTCGTAAGGCAAAGTATTCAGAAACTCCGGACAGATAAATGTTTCCTCTGCTTTAATAAATAGCCCAATATAGTTTTTGAAACCTAGAAAATTGACACCTGTTTTGCCACCTGTACTGGCGTCTACCATAGCTAGCAGGCTAGTAGGTGCTAGCACCACTCGCATACCTCGCTGATAGCACGCACCAGCAAATGCTCCCATATCGCACAGCACACCACCGCCTAAACATAGTAGAATAGTCTGGCGAGTAGCATTGAGTTCTGCTAATTTTTTCCAGATGTACTCACAGCTATCTAAATTTTTGTACCCCTCACCATACGGCACTGTAAAATGAGGCAATTCCTCTCCAAGCAAAGAATAGCATTCATCTAGCGTATGCTTATCAGCAAGTACAACAGTATTGGCCTTGTGCTCTTTTATGAAAGCTTGTAAATTAGGTAATCCTTGTTTCAATACTTCAAAGGTATAACAAGGATTCAAGAAGTGTGAATATTAGATTCTAGGAATCTACTCATACCTATTTATCACTACATCTACATCCCATACGATTCTATGCGGTAGATCCACATAGAATCGTATACGCTGTCCTGGGTCAAAATAAGTATCTACCTATAGATACTCGTAGTCTATTATCACGCCTCGCCAATCATACAAGCGTATCTCTAGCTGAACGGCACTGATGTACGTCTCGCCATCATTATATATATCCTGATACTTCCGTACCCATATTATCTGCTATAAACTCGTAGTAGACGTCTGCATCTGTGATAAGCGGGGCATATACGTAAACGGTCTCTTTGACACATCCTACAGAAAAAAGTAACCCAAAGGCTAAAAGTGCGATCCATTTATTCTTCACACTTGTTTTATTTTTTAATACAGTTCAACATTGTAAACACTTCTAGTCTATTGTATATATTAAAAACGCCAAGTATCTCATTACTTCTCATAGTATATATTTCAAAAGTCGAACCACTCTTAAGCCCAAGACCCAATTTGCTAAAAAACGCTATGAATTTGCGTGAAACGAATGTTACTTTGAACCCGTAATGAAAAAGTATATTTGGATAGTCTTGTTAATACTAGCTGCTGTAAGCATAGTAGCATTGCTTTTATATGATAATGGAGAAGCTAACATGCGAGATGAGACCAACTTTGCTATCGAAAATCCTGATGTAGTGTCCAAAATCATGATGAAAGACAGAGAAGGCAAAGAGGTAATATTAGAAAAGAAGCAAGACATTTGGTATGTAAATGAGGACCACAAAGCTTTTCTACCTAGTGTTAATCTTTTACTGAACAATGCTTTAAATAAAATACGCATAAAAGGCCCTGTGCCCAACAGCATGCGAAATAATGTAATAAGTGCAATGGGAAGCAGATCTATTCACATACAAATATTCGATGAGAATAAAAAAATAAGAGATTACTACCTAGGTACTCCTACCCCAGACGAAACTGGATCTTACCTACATATAGAAGGAGCCAAAACTCCGTATATCGCTCACATACTAGGTTTTAAAGGAGTATTGGACCCCAAATTCAGCACGGACGAAAATGATTGGATAGACCGCAGTGTGTTCGATTACACAGCAGAAGAGATAGAGTCTATTACCATTAAAAATTACGAATTGCCAAATGAATCATTTACACTGAGTAAGAAAGATAGCAACTATATCCTCACCCCTCCTTTGCCTTCACTTTCTACATCCGCAGCACGTAGTTATTTCGCCTTGTTTACTTTTAAAAACTATGAAGGATTCGCAGAATACCTACCGCAAGCAGCTAAGGATTCTATACAAGCTAGCCAACCTTTTATGACCATTACCGTAAAAACCTACGAAGGGAAATCTAAAGCATTGAATATTTTTCGCAAGGGTAGCAACCAAAGCAAAACCATTTACGACAACAATGGTAACTTGCTAGTAAAAGATACAGATAGATACTTCGCTACCTTCACAGGTTTCGATAGACTAGTAACTATACAGGATTATGTGTTTGGAAAGATAATCACAAAGAGAAGTTTCTTTGGATTGCAGTAACCTGATTGCTAGCTAGAAACCGTAGGTTTTAGCTGCAGATCTCCATTTTTCTACTACAGTAGCCATATCGTGTGGTAGTTCAGAGTCAAACTGAACCCACTCTTTGGTAGTAGGATGAGTAAACCCAAGAGACCTAGCGTGTAGCCCTTGACGAGGCATTATACTAAAACAGTTTTCTACAAACTGCTTGTATTTGCTAAACACTACTCCTTTTAATATTCTTTTACCACCATAAAAATCATCACTAAAAAGTGTATGACCCAAGTGTTTTAGATGTACTCTTATTTGATGTGTACGGCCAGTCTCTAGCTTACACTCTACTAATGAAGTGTATAAGAAGTTTTCTAACACCTTATAATGAGTCACCGCATGCTTACCTCTCTTTTCATCTTCAGAAAGCACTACAAACTTCTTACGATCGTATTGATCTCTTCCTATAATAGTAGAAACCGTTCCTTCGTCAGGATCCATACTACCCCATACTAAAGCGTTATACGTTCGCTCTATCGTGTGATCTTTGAACTGTTGGCTTAGGTGTGCCATAGCGTCATTGTTTTTAGCTACTACTATAAGTCCGCTCGTATCTTTATCTATACGATGTACTAGCCACGGCCGTTTACCCTTATGAGTAGCTTTATCATCTAGCAAAAATGCCAATGCATTAAGCAATGTGCCACTTCTATTTCCAAATCCAGGATGCATTACCATACCTGCTTCTTTATTGATAATCATAAGATCATCATCCTCATACATCACATTCAGTGGTATATCTTGCGGAAGCACCTCTAGTTCGTCTGGCTCTTTGTCCACCAGTACTTCTATATGGTCGTTTGGTTGCACTTTGTAGCTAGCCTTTACTGCTTTGCCGCCTACTACCACTTGCTTACGCTCTATGGCTTCCTGTAGCTTATTACGCGATGCACGCAGTATTTTGTTCACCAAATACTTATCTACTCGCAATGGCTCTTGGCCCGCATCTACGTTAAAAGTATATTTTAAGAAAAGCTCGTCTTCTTGCACTTCTATTTCATTTTCTGTTGTATCAGACATTCTCTCTTTATTGTTGGTTTTTAGTACTTAGAATAAGTTGAATTAAACCTATTTTTGAACCCACAAAGGTATTAGGAAAATAGCATGATTACACACGAATCCTCATTAGAGAACTTTACAGAACAATTTGAGTACGTTTTAGACAACTACACTACTCACGGATTACAGATAGATGATTTTGATACTATAGTATTAGGTGGCTTAGGCGGTAGTGGAATAGGTGCAGTTTTAGCTAAAAATTGGCTTTTTGATAAATGCCCACTTCCTATAGAAGCAGTAGCAGACTATCATCTGCCAAAATTCATCAGTAGAAAAACATTAGTAGTACTTAACTCCTACTCAGGCAATACAGAAGAGACTCTTAGCCTTTTTGAAGAGGCAAAGGAACAAGGTTGCAAAATCGTTATAATAACGGGTGGCGGTACGCTCAAGGAACTTGCTAATGAGAATAACCTAAAAACGTATGACCTGAAAGGTGGCTACCAACCTAGGATGACTGTTGGGTTTGGATTAAGTTTTATACTTATGATTTTAGGAGAACTTATGGGTCAAGACCATGCTCCTATCTTAAAAGCAGTAAAAGATCACTTTGATAGCAACCTAGAAAGAATGCAAGAAAGCGGAACTCGTATCTTCGAATTCTTTAAAAACACACCTCGTAAAAAGTTTGTGATAGTATGCGACAGAGAGTTTGCTCCTGTAGCTACTCGATTCACGCAACAACTTAATGAGAACAGTAAGCTAGAAGGTTTCATCAATATATTGCCAGAGAGCAATCACAATGTGATAGAGAGTTATACAGACAGATTAGACACTAATTTCATAATGCTATACTCTACACAAAACCTGAGAGTAGAAGCTCGTTTTGATTTCCTAATATCTCACTTAGAGTTAGAAAACAACAAAGTACTTCCACTACAGATACCAGAATATACGGTGCAGTCTGTCTTTGATGTAATCTATAGATTGGACTGGGTAAGTGTACACTTGGCTAATGAACTAGGTTCCGACCTTATGAATGTACCTATCATTATGAATCTAAAAGGATTTCTAAGTGATCTAGAGATAGTGGAAGAAGAGTAGATCCCTTTTAATCTACCACATCAAAAAATGCCGTTGCTAATTTACAACGGCATTTTTGTTTAAAGATATATTATTCTAAGACTACTGGTCGGTCAAGATTAGATACTTCGTGAATAGGTTACCATTTATCACACATCTTATATGATATACTCCTGCTTGGTATCCACTTAGGTTAAGCACTATTGGTGTATTGATATCAACGTTATTTAAATCAATATGGGTTATGCCATAACCATCTGCAACTTCTAAAGTTGCAAGCTCTCCTACAAATTGATTTAATATCTCATCATTGAAAGACACTGTAAATGAACCATTGGTTGGATTTGGATGTAATAAAATTTGAAAATCTGTTGCTATAGCTATGCCTGTACTATCAGTAGCACCAGCACGGGTATCAATAATTCCAGTATTTATAATCTCATCATAACCTTCTATTGGAGGCTGACAAGCATATTGTTCTAGCTTATCATAGATGCTAATTTCACCATTGAGCACTCTGTGCTCTCCTTCAGCAATGCACTTATAGTACTCAATAAGGTCATACTGACTAGCATATTCGCTTTTTAGCAACATATCATCATACATGCTTAGAGCAGTAAGTCTATCATCTTTTGCTCTGTAACAATCTGCTAAATCTACTTCTAGCATAAAGTTATACGAATTCCATCCTGTTGTAGAATCTTCCGCCTTTATAAGCAAGGTATTTAACAAGCCTATGGTATTGTCTATAAGAGGAGTTTTGGGAATTTCTAGAGAATCTACATCGCCAAGCAACTTTGCATATCCCATCATGTAATTTTTATAGGATGTATACATAATATATTGTGGGTCATTGGACTGAGGACAATCAAAATCATGTAAAAGCAATTCTGTAAAATTAACCATTGCTAGTTCCGGATTATTATCTTTAAAAAGATATGTCTTCCCTTCTTCCCAAGCTACTACTACTGGCTGACCATCTAGCACTCCACCATCAAAAGCATCTGTACAATCAATGATATGACCACCAGAAAAGCTATCAGGAACCATTAACTCGCCTTGAAGGCAAGTACCAAACTGGCCAGAAAGGTGCTGATATTCTGAAAACAAATGATTGCCATTGGTAGCTATATCTGGATACATTAATGGACTTCCCCAGTTATGTTTTAGATAAGTTTTATAATCTGTTTGATTTACAGGAGCAGTACTCGTACCCCAATAGTTTTTACTTGATTCTAAAGTGTACGCACCCATTGAAACAGTTATACTGCCTGGGTTTATAACCGCATCAATTGCATATGTTCCGTTGTCCTTAAAGCTATTAAAACCATCGAGTAGTTCTATACCTACACCTAATCCTTTACCAGCTCCAAAAAGATCTCCTTCAAACGTACGGTCATAAATTCCAGCTTTATCATTTGATGTAAAATAATTATAGCCTGCATCTAATCTAGCACTCAGAGATACATAACTGCCCCCTCTTGTTTGTAATCCATGTCCTGCATTATTTCTAATGCTCAAACACTTAGGCTTGAAAGTAGTACCTACTACTAATAATCCACTTTCATAATTATTGCTTATGCCACCTTGATACCAGTTTAATACTCCACTAGAAGAACCACTAAATAGATTTGTCTTGCTTTGTCCAAAATACACTTCTTCGAACACACAGTCTGTGTTAATACCAAGGGCTACAAGGTTCCAGCTATTTACACTTGCAGATGTATTTTTTAAATCTAAGCCTCCACCATCTACACGTATGGCTATTATCATATCTTCAAACCTGCACCCATCAATAACTGGCTTGCTATGCGGATAAAAATAATTTTCTGCCAACACACCCATTAAACCTTGTCTGAAAACGCAATTTTTAACTAATACATTTGACTGCCCAGCAGTAATAAGACCTGCATAATAATAGTAGTCATTTACCTCGTTTATGGTGTTTATTCTACAATTATCCAAAGTAACAGGACAAGCTACGTGCAATCTACTTAATTCACCCAATTCTATTTTGCCATTAGTCACTTTAAAACGTGAAATAGACTCTGGAACTATCACGCCAAAGTTCCCATCTATTTTTAGTACCCTTTGAGTACTACTAGTCCCTACTATATCTATTCTAGCATTAGGTCCAGCACCAATAATCTCGGCAAAAGTTTCATTTCCGTTGACAGCATTTTTATGTTTTTTGAAAGTAACATAACCAAGTCCTTTTGGCCCACCAAGTATCCTAAATGTTGCATTCCCTTTTATTTCTAATGTCCCTTCTATAATAAGATTAGCATTCGGACCATCCAATATTATAAGTACATTTTTATCTATTACTAATTTACCTGCACTACCTATCCGTAATGTTGAGTTATCGTCTATTCTCAGTCTTGCGATGGACTGCATATTAAGTATACCACCATTATCTACTATCATTTCCGTAGGGTAGTTTGGGTCTGTATTGGGTATAAAAACTTCACCCCCATATTCCACTGTGAGTTGTGCTCCACACACCGTTAAATCTCCTGCGACTCGTAAAAGTCCGTTACTTTTGATTGCTACGTCATGAGTTAGATAAAAGGATTTTGGGATTTCTATATCTGCATAGTCAGAAAATTTACGAGGTGTGATTTCTATTGAACTAATTTCAGATACTTTAGGTTTAGCATCCCAAGAATGAAGTATACTAGAATTATGATTGCGGACTAGAGCCGTGCTATAGCAAGGGCACAGCTCTTCTTTAAATACATCAGTCTGATTGTCATCAGCCAGTCTCCATAAATTATGCATCAACATATAGCCCAAACCAACTCTTTCGGTATTATTTACTTCTGATTCCGGTTTAGCTACAGCGGTAAGACTAAGCACCTCCCCAATTTTCCAATAAGTAGGCGTAGTGTTTAAATTTAAAGCTGTTTTGCCAGCTCCATAACAATAAGCCTCTGATAATCTTGAATGCCAATAAGAAGTTCCAATATTACTTGGCAGATTATATTTAGTAGGATGTAATGAGTGACGAATAAGTGCAAATGGCTCCGAATTTGGAACAGCATTTATCATATTTTGAAACCGTAAATTGCTATTATTAGGATTCATTGCCGCTACTTTCAATATCATCTGATTTGCTAAGTGTTCATTAGGTCTCAGGATTGGGACTTGTTGAACATTATACCATATCATTTGTGGATCATATGCCAATTGTTGAGTGATCATTATTGTACCAAGCACTGCGGATACTCCTGCTACAAATCCACCACCTGCACCAACTGTCGCCCCTACGGGGATGCCTACAAGTGGAATTCTTGACCCGATTGCTCCTCCCAATACAGTTCCTCCAGCAGTGCTAACAATTGGTATAGCTATCGAGGCCCCAACTAACTTTAATTGATCTATAAGTTTCGGAAATTCTATCAATACATTGGCATGATAGATCTTACCGGTCATCTCATGGGCTATCTGGCTCATGGGATATGCAAAAGCCCATAGATTTGACCCTCTCCAAACCTGTCTGTCATTGTTGTTTTTATTGGTAATAAACCAAGTAGTTCGCATCTCAGAAACACGATGCCACCATTTATGATCTAAGTTATCATTTATTGGTACATAGGCATTTTTCACAGTTTTCATCTTAGCACAATAACTCACTATTTCATCTGTCAAATATTTTACATAGCTATGAAAATTTATGTAATCATCGCCATCTTCAGCATTTGGTTGAGCACCTACATCAGCAGGCACTAATTTGTATACACTGTACAGACCCAGTATAATACCATACACTTGGTCCTGGCTCATTTCATTATCGACCATATGATCGATATCTCGTCCGTCATTAAATCGTTTAAAGTAACAATCATTTACTGCAGTAACGATATAGTCTGTAGTACCTCCATATAAAAAATTGGTTGCCTTTACCGCCCCACCTTCTGCATCTGGATTATTAGCAGGTATTGGGCCCGCGGTATTGGGACTGTGCTGAAAATTTAAACCAATATTGAGCGGTTGATAGTCTTGCAACGTAAGTACACTACCATCTGCTGCGGCTTCATTATGATTAATGATGCGGTACATATCACTAGGCACATCTGACCGAGAAAAGAAACCATTATACGCAGCTTGTAAAGGGTCTAGAGTGAAGAATATTTCTGCAAATCCATCTAGTCTACCAATAGCTTTTAGTGCATAGTACAACTCATTAGTGGTAGCAGTGAGATCTTGATTGCTTTGCTTTAGCAGTTTGTACTCACTTGCGAGTGTGGCTATATACTCACCTAAGTCTATTACCCCATCACCAAAAGAGATAGTACCATAAGTGTCTCCACACTTCTTGCTGTAGTCTCGTTGATATGCAGGCAGTGAGTGGCCGGGTTCTGAACCAATTTTAAGAAACTCTGTTTTGAGCTTATGTCTATAGCTCCAATACGTATTTTCTAGTTCGTCTACTGGTTTTACTTGAGCCGAGGCCAAAGTTTGAAAAAGGATAATAATTAATGTAAATTTAGATTTCATATACTTCTATTTTTGATTATTGTGTTACGTTATATTTGATTAGGTGCCATCCTTGTATATAACCATTGTCCAAATGGCTGTATTGCTCACGTTTTATCAAACCAATGTTCTTTGCCCAAAAATATTTTGTGGGTTTACTATCCCACATCCAATCATTATCTATCTCAAATTCGGCTACATCATAGAACCATTCTCCTTGTACTTTAAGACTGTCATGGGTTTTATTTAAGGTAGTGATTTGTCCGCTTACGCCACCCCCATATTTATGTGTTGTAGGCATAAATACAATAGTACTTGGGCTTCCTGCTTCCTGGGTAGTTGTAAATGCCCATCTTCTTACAGAGCTTTGCCAGATTTCATCAGGGGTAACGTCAACAAAAGGGTGAGGTGTGTATGAAATATATGAACCACTGTTATTAAGATTCCATTTAAACTCAATGTGTTCTCTGTAATACTCTCTTAAGTATTTTCCTTCAAAATGTATCATTTCTGATCTATACCATGCCATTGTAATACTATCTCGTTCCCCTGTTTTATCATTTTCATACACCCAGTAACTCCCCGGTTCAAATTTGATGTAGGCTTCTCCTTCTGGGCCTAGTCGGAACTCACCGAGGTATTGTGGCTCATCCTCTTTGCACGTAGTCAATACAAAGGGAAGTGCAAGAAGTAATATAATGAGAGACTTTTTCATACGGTAAAGATACGAAAATAGTAAAAAATATCAAATAGCAACAATTTTGTTTACAAAATAAATTAATACAAGAACCTACTTGCACTTGCTTGAATATAGAGGAATTGCAAAAGAACATTGGCACTAATATTAGACATGCAAGACAGTCTAAAAATTGGTCTCAAACGCAGCTGGCTCTGGAAATGCTGAAGGATAGACAATCAATAAGTAGAGTTGAAAAAGGTAAAACAAGCATCACCCTGCGTACACTTTTAGAGTTTGCTGATGCTTTGGATATAGATTATAAGGAGTTGCTTGCTTAAGAGTAACCTTTCCTATTTACTATCAGCGAGAATTACTTCCCGAACTTTTTCCTATAATCTATAATCACCAGCCAAATCCAATACCAACGGTGAGCATGTAATCTGGAGGCACTGACGAACCAAAGAGTCTTTCAGAAAACGCCGGATCTGCACTAAGTACTTTCCCGAAACCAGCCTGAAGATGCAACCCAAAATCTCTTTTCCTAGAAAAGGGTATTCTCCCACCAAACTCTAAACCAGCCGTTTCTAATAATCCGAACCCACCATCTTTATAATTAATATTAAAGAATGGGCTATTCTTTTTAGCGTTAGTATGTACTTTCAGTCCAGCAGTATAGCCAGCGAAGCCTCCCCCGAAATGAATACCAAAATTATCACTAACTCGAACCTCATAGTCTAAACCAACTAATGTAAATCCACCTATTTGATAGCCTATAGTAACTACATTTCGTTTTTCTGAACCTTGCTTGCTATTTGTCTTTTCCATAGGTGGATAATCTCGCCGCACCAAGTCTCGTGACTGTTCTTTTGTATCTGCAGATATCAAGTCAATGCTATTAAGAGTATCGCTATCTGTCAGCTTATCTTGCCAGTTAGTTCTATCAAAATGACGTAGCGATTGTATTAAAACATCAGAAATATTTGTAGGATGAATTTTTGTAACATCTAGGCCTCTAGTTGTCAATTCTTCCTTACTTGTATATAAAAGATTAGTGCCGTAATAGTATTCAATGGTAACCTTCGCTACAGCAAACTCCGAAGAAAATTCTGTAATTTCTGATATTTCAAATTCCATAACCCTTACCACAATTGGTCTTTTATCGCCTCTTCTTGGTAAGCTATAGTTGAAATAGTTTTCTAGCATAAAGAGAAGTCCTCCACTCAATTTCGCTCTCACCGGCTTATTAAAAAAGCCTTTTTTCACAAATCCAATATCCTCTTTATTCGTTCTATGATCTTCTACAGTATCTATATAGAAGCCTCCTTTGAGCATATCTAACTTTTCTGCTGTAAGTGAAATCTCATGCATATCTTGAGCATTAGAGCTTAAGTGGCAGCATATAGTTAGTGTAAAAAATAGGATGAAACAGATTTTCATAAAATTACAATGTCATACAAAGTAAAGATAAAACAACGCACTAATACCATAAAAAAAAGGCCTCTGCTGAAAATCAGCAGAGGCCTTTAGTAAATATTATCAGCGAGAATTACTTCCCGAATTTTTTCATATAATCTACTACGATAGGAGTCGCTATACATACAGAAGAGTATGTACCTACTGCCACACCTACTAGTAGAGCAAAGGTGAATCCTTTTAGTCCTTCACCACCGAAGATGAAGAGTATCAAGATTACCAATAAGGTAGTTAATGAAGTGATCAACGTTCTACTCAATGTAGTATTGATCGCTTTATTGATTATTGAGCTTAAGTCTTTCTCATGCTTGTTGAAGCCTAGGAACTCACGCACACGGTCAAATACTACCACCGTATCATTGATAGAGTAACCTACCACAGTAAGTATAGCCGCTATGAATGCTTGATCTATAGAAAGCTCAAATGGCACAATACCCCAAAGGATAGAGTATAGTGAGAATACTATCAATACATCGTGAAAAATAGCTACGGTAGCTCCTAAACTAAACCCTACGTTACGAAAACGAACAAGGATATATAAGAACATGCCTATAATAGCTAAAGCAATAGCCCACGCAGATCGTACACTAGTATCTTTTGCTATAGTAGGACCGACCTTACTACTAGATAGTATATCATCTACAGATACACCATATTTAGCAAGAGAAGAGATCATATCTCCTTCTACTTTATTGCTTACGCTCGAGTCTTTACTATCTATAAGATATGAAGTAGTGATTTTATACTGATTTGCATTACCGTATGTTTTCACCTCGTTGTTTGCATTGTTCAACACTTTACCCATCTCAGCTTTAATATCTGTAGCATTGGCATTGTCTATCTGCATCACATAACTCCAACCCCCTTTGAAATCTACACCTGTAGAAAGTCCTTTGGTAGCTATAGAGACTATACCTGCTACTATTACAATAGAAGAGATAATATAAAATATCTTTCTCTTGCCTATGAAGTCAAGGTTTACATTATTTAGTCTATGTCCTATTTTAGTAGATATGCTAGTATATAGAGAAGTTTCTTTCCCTTTAGCTATGTCTCTATCTATTAATAAACGAGTTAAGAAAATAGAAGTGAATAAAGAAGAAAGTATACCAATGAAAAGTATCACGGCAAAACCCATAACGGGTCCTTTACCTAGAGCCCATAGTATAACTGCTGCTATCCCTGTGGTAATATTCGCATCTATAATAGAAGAGTAAGCACTTGAGTAACCATCTTTAATAGCTGCCTTAAACGACTTACCTCCTTGTAATTCTTCCCGTATTCTCTCAAAAATAAGTACGTTGGCATCTACCGCCATACCTATAGTCAATACTAAACCAGCCATACCTGGAAGTGTAAGTGCTGCGTGCATACCAGCTAGTACACCTATAATAAATATAAGGTTGACAAGCAAAGCGATATCTGCATAGAAGCCAGCCTTACCATAGTATACTGCCATAAAGATAATTACTAATAAGAAACCAACTACTAAAGAGATAAGTCCTGCACTAATTGCCTTAGCACCCAATGTAGGTCCTACTGTGCTTTCTCCCGCTATACGAGCTGGAGCTGGCAGCTTACCGGCTTTTAGTATGTTACTTAAATCTGTTGCTTCTGCTTGGTCAAATCCTCCTGTGATTACTGAGCTACCATTTGGTATCTCACTCTGTACCGTAGGAGCACTAAATACTTGACCATCTAATACTACTGCAACACACTCCTTAGGATTAGCTGTAGAAGCGGCGGCTGTTATTCTTTTCCATGCAGATGTACCTTCCTGGTTCATTTGCATACTTACTGCTAGATTTAAGTTATCTTGACGACTTGGTCTAGCATCTGTAATCACGTCACCAGATAGTGCAGGCTCTCCAGATCTATCACTCTTACAAGCGTATAAAGCTCTGAAATCTTTACCATCTATTTTTAAAGGTTTGAAACCAAATTTGAAATGTACGTTGGATGGAAGAGCATTTATTACATCTTCTCTATTAAAGTATTTAGTAAATAATGCTACGTTGTTATCATCTACATAACCTATCTCTGCTGAGCTAGACCAGTTTTGACCTTCATTAGCCAAATTGGGTATAATTTTAGAAATGATAGGATTTTCTGCTTCTATCTGTGCTTTAGATTTTTTAGCTGTATCTACTCCAGCCGAATCTTTACTGGCTAGGTTACCATCTAAACCACCGTTTAGCGAACCATCTTTACCAACTTCCTCTGCATCCTTAGCAGGAGTGCTAAGAGTAGTTGTATCATCAGGCTCACTTAGTTTAGACTGACCATATACTATTTTATTTACTTTTTCTAAGTATTCAAAACCCTTAAAGTTAGGAAACACATTCCAAAACTGAAGCTTTGCAGATCTCTCTACTAAGTCTCTTACTCGCTGTGGATCATCCACACCAGGAAGTTCTACTAGAATTCTGCCATTATCTAGTCGTTGTACGTTAGGCTGAGAAACACCAAACTTATCAATACGAGTACTGATAATCTCGAACGCTCTACTGATAGCACTTTCGCTCTCTCTCTTTAGATAATCAAATACCTCTGTGTTAGAAGAGCTATATCCGTTTGGCAGCTCAGCTTCTATGCCTTTACCATAAAAAACACCCGCTATTTTACCTTCTGGAGCTATTTCATTGTAGTTTTTGGCTAACAGATCAACGAAGTTTTGTTGACCTAAATACTCCTTTTTAGATTTGGATAAAGCTTGGATAAACTGCTGATCAGTAGTTTTGCCTGCCATAGCCTCTATTACTGTAGAAGTTTCTATTTCAAGAGTCACGTTCATACCCCCTTGTAAGTCAAGACCTAGATTAAGCTCGTTTTCTTTACACTGTTGATAGGTGAAACCAAGAAGTGGATACACCTCCTCTTGAGAAAGTGAGTCTAAGTAAACGCTCTTAAAAGAGTCGATGGCAACCTGATCGCCAGGATACAGATCTTCTGCTATTACTTTAGCTTTTTTCTCTACTGAGTTAGTTACGAAAGTGAAAGACAGTTGATAAGCACTTGCTAGAAGCAGTAAAACTGTAATTATTTGGACGAAGCCTTTATTATTCATTTGTTATTATTTTCTGTTTGCTGTTTGCAAAAATTTCAAAGGCCGCAAAAGTAAATTTATTAGGTCAACTTAGCAATAATAGTTTGCACTGTTTCATTTACCCTCTTGCTCTGCTATCACCTCTTTGAACTTGGTAATAACATTCGCTAAACACGCATCGAAATCTTTGTTGTTTTTGATAATGTAATCTGCTGACGATTTATGCGGCTTCAGAAACTCAGCATATGCAGGCTGTACGTGTTTTTCCCACTGATACATAACCTCTTCATGGGTCATGCCTCTTTCCTTGGTATCCCGTTTTAGTCTCCGGTCTAGCGTTACATCATCATCTGCGTCTATATATAGACGATAGTCGTACATCTTATTCAATGCTTTATCTGCATACACAAATAGTCCTTCTATAAGCACTATAGGTGCAGGGTTGTATACTATCTCCTTTGGAAATATCTTCGGATTATTAAATGTGTATTCTACTATTTTTACGGTTTCACCTTTGAGCAGTTTTCGTATATCTTTTTTTATTCTGCTAAAGTCTATGCCTGTAGGATGGTCAAAATTTACCATACCATTTTCATCTCTCAACTGCTCAGAGAGACCTTTGTAGTAGTTGTCTTGCGTTATCACGCATACCATATCGGACCCAAACTCCTCACTTAGCTTTCTGATAAAGGTGGTCTTACCACTGGCACTACCTCCTGCCAAACCAACTAGAAAAATATCCGGTTTTTTCAAGTTGCGAAATTAGATATAAATATTACAGCTATGGTCACCAAAAGCCTACAGACTTTCAATAAGTAACCTTCCTTTTTTTCATTACCTTCGGCTGCTAACATATATACTTGATGATATGACTAGTATACTCAGCATACAAAACTTAACCAAAACCTACGGTGGCAACACAGTGCTCAATGGGCTAAATTTAGAAGTACCCAGAGGTACAGTATTTGGTCTACTCGGGCCAAATGGCAGTGGAAAAACCACAACTCTTAGCATATTGCTAAATGTGATTCCTCAAACTTCAGGTGCATTCACTTGGGGTTCTGATATAAACCGTAAAAAGATTGGCTCACTACTAGAATCGCCAAATTTCTATAGCCACCTTACCGCAGAGCGTAATCTAAAAATAGCAGCAGATATAAAACAAGTTCCATATTCCGATATAGACCGCGTATTACAATTCGTATCTCTGCTCGATCGTAAAAAGAGTAAATACAAGACATTTTCCCTAGGTATGAAGCAACGGCTTGCCATTGCCTCTGCTCTACTTGGCAAGCCAGATATATTAATACTCGACGAACCTACCAACGGCCTAGATCCTCAAGGTATATTTGAAATACGAGAACTAATACACACGATATCAAGCCAAGGCATCACCATCATAATCGCTAGCCATATGCTAGACGAGGTACAAAAAGTATGTACCGATGTGGCGATAATTAAAAATGGAAATCTCCTTGTGAATGGCAAGGTAGACGAACTCCTAGGTGAGGATAACATAATAGTACTGCAGGCAGAGGACTCCGAAAAGCTTAAAAGCATATTGGAACAAAGAAGTGATGTAACCAATATAAAGCCAGACTTGAATAAACTTGTAGCTGTCTTCTCGTCTGATGTGTCCGCGGGCACTCTAAACAAGGAGCTTTTTGCACAAGGGATAATCCTTAGTCATTTAGAAAAAAGACAGAAAAATTTAGAAATGCAATTCTTAGAACTTACCAAATAGTTATGATACGATTACTCAAAATAGAATTACACAAAATCATCTATAGCCGCCAAGTTTGGATAATACTAGGTCTCTACATCTTACTTATCATACCCGTGGCATATCTTATAGATTCTATATCTCTAGGAGGCAGTTCTAATGGAGAGGCTATGCCTGGAGGAATGGCTATCAATTTTTTTAATTTCCCTGCTGTATGGCACAACATGGCTTATCTATTTACTTGGTTTCAGCTATTTCTAGGTATTGTTATTATTTCATTAGTTACTACTGAATTTAGCCAACGAACCTTGAGACAAAACATAATAGACGGTCTTACCAAATGGGAAATAGTATGGTCAAAAGAACTCGTAATCATTCTATTGAGCAGTATCTCCACTTTACTTTTGGTGGCATTTACTTTAATCTTTGGAAACCAAGGTCCAGATACTTCTCTCTGGGCAGGCATACGCGTGATTCCTGTCTACTTTACATGCACTATGCTTTATCTCAATTTTGCATACTTTTTAAGTTTTTGGGTTAAAAAATCGGGACTAGCCATAGGCTTACTTCTACTATACAGTATCATAATAGAGAACCTAATCACCTTTAAACTACCCGACACAGTAGCACAGTATTTCCCTATGAAAATGCTTTCTGCCATGATTCCCAATCCACTTGGGGCTATGCTAGCTTTGGAGTCTGAAGTGCAGCTTACATTGCCGTACATACTAGGGAGCATTGCGTATATTGCTCTATTTATAATCCTAATTAAATGGATGCTAAACAGAGGGCACGCTGCAAAATAGATTAGGACCGCTAGGCAAAAAATTTTAAAAGCATTCTTTGGGCTAACCCTTTTTGTGTAACACACTCTAGGTTTAGTATCTACTTATCTTCGATAAAAACTTTGGAAACTACTTGCTTATTAAAAGTTTCCGACGTGTATTTGCACTCGAATTTGGAAGAATCAGTAAAAATATTGGACGGAGCAGCTAGACTGTTTATGCGAATAGGTATAAAAAGTGTAAGCATGGATGATATAGCTCGTGAGCTAGGAGTAAGTAAAAAAACCATCTACAAACATTTTTCTGACAAGAAAGACTTAGTCCTAAAAGTACTAGAGGATGACATTCTTCAAGAGACGGAAGCTTGTAATAAATGCTATAGTATTGAGGGAAATGCTGTGCAAAAAATGATTGACATAAGTAGACACATCAGCAATAGGCATAAGGACCTGAATCCTACTGTCATCTTTGATGTACAAAAATACTATCCATCAGCTTGGGCTAAAATGGAGGAGTACCAGAATGTATTTATCTCTAATATTATGATACAAAACATAAACGAAGGTCAAAACGAAGGTCTATATAGGACCGAAATCGAACCCAAAATAGCAGCAGCTATGTATGGCACCTTAATACAAGGCATGATGCAGCAACTAATACAGGGGGATAACGACTACGATTTTAAAACCTTACATCTTCAGATGGTGAGCTATCATCTATTTGGTATATGTACCGAAGAAGGTCGCTCATACTTAGACCAACATATAAACGAAATAACTAACGAATAATGAAATATATTTTCACCCTTGTAACGTTCCTAAGTGTTCAATCAATCTTTGGGCAAAACCAGCTTTCGCTGAGTCTAAGCCAAGCTCTTGAGATGGCATTAAAAAAAAATACCATTATGCTAAATGCGGCTCTTGATATAGATTATGCAAAAACTCAGGTAGATGAAATAAAAGCTCAAGGACTACCAAAAATAAACGGCAGCACAGATTTTAGTCACACTTTTAAAATACCTACACAGATAATCCCAGGAGATTTTGTGGGACAACCAGGCACAACTATAGCTACCCAATTTGGGGTTCCATTTAATATAAATGCAGGCATAGGTGCTAGTCAACTACTGTTTGACGGAACTTTTTTTCTTGGGCTAAAGGCAGCTTCTGAATTTGTAAATATCAGTGAGCTAAGTGCCTCAGCATCTGAGATAGACATAAAAGAAGGAGTATCCAAGGCATACTATCTGGCACTCATCTCCCAGCAAAATATAAGTCAACTAGACAGCAGTTTACAAAACATCAAAAAACTACAATTTGAAACAGAGAAGCTATACGAAGCTGGATTTGCTGAAAAACTAGATGTAGATAGACTTACGTTATCTGTATCTAATTTGGAGATTAATCTAACTAAGCTTCAAAACCAAGCTAAGCTAGCCAAGCAGTTACTGCTAAACAGCATAGGAGTAGACGTAAACCAAAATTTAACCTTAACGAGTGAAATCCCGGGCGAGCCTACTAAAGATTCAAATACGGCTGATTTTAACCCCGAAAATAGAGTTGAAATAAGACTTATAGAGCAGCAGCAAGAGCTAAACCAGCTCAATCTGAAAAGATACAAAATGGGCTATATTCCAAGTCTATACGGCAACTTCTCATATGGTACAAGCACTTTTGCTAGTGATGGCAAGTTTGGCGAACTAGGAAACCAATGGTACGGGAATGGCCGATATGCAGTTAGTCTTAACGTTCCCATTTTTGATGGCTTCTACAAAAAAGCAAAAATGAATCAGGTTAAAATTGACATTGAAAAAACAGAAAATACGAAGCAGCAAGCTCTACTCGGCATGAATTTGCAAGTAGGTCAAGCTAAGACTAATTATCTCAATGCTCTAAAGACCATTGAGCTTCAAAAGAAAAGTCAAGAGCTTGCAGAAAGCATTTTCAGCACTACAAAAATTAAGTTTAAAGAAGGTCTAGGCAGCAGTTTTGAGATGATAAATGCTGAAAGAGAAATAACTCAAGCAAAAACCAATTACTTAAATGCCCTATACGAACTAAGCGTTACGAGAATAGATCTTAATAAAGCACTAGGAACACTATAAATCAATGATTAACAGGGTAATTAAATAATAGGATAAAACTAAAATATTTAATTATTCATCCATTTATTCAATCTTAAAAAAAACAAATTACAATAATGAAAAACATAGTAATCACACTTTCCATCATCGCACTATTTACAGCTTGCGGTGACACAAATAAAGGAGCCTTAGAAGTCAAAAGAGCAGAACTAGAGGCACTCCACACAGAGATGACGACTCTAAAAGCTGCAATAACTAAAGTGCAAAACGAGATAACAGAACTAGACACGAATGCTCGTCCTAATGCCATAGCAGTGATGACTGAGATAGTGAATAAGGGGCAGTTTAAAAATCCTTTTGACGTGCAGGCGTTGGTAGAATCCGACAATAATGTGATGGTATCGCCAGAAGTGCCAGGCCGACTAGTAAGACTATATGTAAAAGAAGGCCAACGCGTATCTAAAGGACAAGTAGTAGCAAGTATGGATGGAAGTACCGCCAATTCTCAGATAATAGAACTAGAAGGGGCTCTTAGTCTGGCAAAAACTAACTATGAGAAGCTAGGAACGCTATGGAAACAAAACATAGGAAGTGAAATGCAGTACCTACAAGCCAAAAACCAATACGAAAACCTACAGAATAGCATTAAAACTGCCAAATCTCAAGCTGGTAAATACACGCTGAGAGCACCTATCACAGGGACTGTAGATGCCATAATGGCTAATGAAGGAGAACTCGTAGGAAGTATGACCGGAGGACCTGTGATGCGTATAGTGAATATGGGAGACATCAAGTTGAAAGCCAATGTATCTGAAGCTTATGTAGGAAAAATAAAAACAGGACAGACAGTAAAAGTATACTACCCTAGCTTAAATCTAACCACTGAAGAGACGGTAAGTGCTGTAGGTAGTGTGATAGACATTAATAATAGAACCTATAGCGTATATGTAACTCCGCGTAAAAACACTAAGAACCTCAAGCCAAATATGCTAGCAATGATAACTGCATACGATTTTGAGGATAATGACGCTATGAGTGTGCCTACTAAACTAGTGAGAAACGACGGAAAGGAAGACTACATACTTACTATAAAAACAAATGGCGAAAAGAAAACTGTATTGAAAACAGTAGTGGTAATAGATCAAGAGTTTGCCTCTGAAACTATAATCAAGTCTGGGCTAGAGCCAGGCTCAGAAATCATTACTGAGGGGTACAACAGCGTTATAGAAGGTGACGAGGTTAAAGTAATAACAGAGTAATTCAATAATTGAAGGAATAAAAAGTGAAGTATTCAAGAGATCATAACGATTCCTATTCATGGGTGGCACAAGAAGAGACAGGAGTTTACGATGTTAAATCAAGGTTTGACTTCATTGAACAAATGAAATCACGCACTGAGACTCTAGTGATTGATTGTTTACTGCTTTGTGATGAACTACCCCTCAATAAAAATAGTACTCGAATAATATCTTACCAACTCGGAAAAAGTGCTTCTAGTGTTGTTGCAAATTATAGAGCTTCTTGTAGAGCTAGATCTGGTAAAGAGCTCTTTTCCAAAATTAGCTTAACTGCAGAAGAAGCGGACGAAACGGTTTATTGGCTTGAGGTACTGAAAAAAGATAAGTTCCTTGATTCTAAAAAACTTGAAGTACTCATTTTAGAGTCTACCCAAATTTTAAAAATAGTAGCTACGGCTAGAAAAAATAGTAAAAAACACGAATAAGACGATCTCAAAATATTCCGTTATCCAATTATTCATTAATTCATTCATATGTTAGAAAAGAAAAAAGAAATAATAAAACACTTCGGTATATCGGCTTGGGCCGTAACCAACCGGACCAGTGTATATGTGATGATGGTGATTATCGTCATTATCGGTCTTATCAGCTACACGAGTATGCCCAAGGAAAGTTTCCCGGAGATCAAGCAACCTACGATTTTCATTAACACCCCATATCCAGGTAACTCACCCATAGATATAGAAAACCTAGTCTCTCGACCCTTGGAAAAAGAAATCAATACCATAGATGGACTGAAGAAGTTAACATCTACTAGTATTCAGGATTTCTCCATCATTGTAGCAGAGTTTGAACTAGACAACCCTACCGCAGAAGTACTGCAAGAAGTGAAAGATGCTGTGGATAGAGCAAAGGCTAACTTACCGAGTGACCTACCTGTAGATCCTAGTGTATCTGAGCTTAACTTTAGTGATATCCCTGTGATGAACGTAAACCTCTCAGGAGATTACAGCCAAAACAAGCTAAAAGAATTTGCGGAGTACTTACAAGATAAATTCGAAGCACTATCAGAAGTAAGTGCAGCAGATATATCAGGACTTACAGAGGAAGAAGTAGAAATTTCCATAGATAGAGTGAAGATGGAGTCACTTGAGATTTCACTTAATGATGTAGAGAATGCTATAAAAGGAGAAAACCTCACTATGTCTGGAGGCGACATCAAAAGTATAGAAGGCTCAGATGTCACCCGTAGGAATGTACGTATAGATGGTGAGTTTAACGACTACAGAGACATCCTCGATGTTATTATCAAAAATGAGTTTCAAAACATTGTATACCTACGTGATATAGGCACAGTAAAGTTTGGCCAAAAGGAGCCAACTTCATTTGCTCGACTAAATCAAAATCCTGTAATAGCTCTAGACATTAAGAAAAAAAGTGGTTCAAATCTTATAAATGCAGCAGAAGGGATACAGCAAATAATAACCCAAGCACAAAAACATACACTTCCAAAAGACTTGGAAATAACCATAACAAATGACCAGAGTAAGAACACCAAAAACATGGTGAGCAATTTGGAGAACAGTATTATCATGGGTGTCATTCTCGTGGTAATAATACTTGTTTTCTTCTTGGGATTACGCAACTCACTATTTGTCGGTATAGCTATTCCACTATCCATGCTTATGGGTATAGCCATCCTAAACTTTGGTGGTAATACTCTGAATATGATGGTACTATTCTCTCTCATACTCGCACTGGGTATGCTAGTGGATAATGGCATCGTAGTCGTAGAGAATATATACAGACTGCGGGGTGAAGGTAAAAGTCCAGTTGAAGCCTCTAATGAAGGAGTAGGAGAAGTAGCTACAGCTATCATCGCTTCTACAGCCACTACAGTAGCTGCATTTGTGCCGCTCCTATTCTGGAAAGATCTCATAGGAGAATTCATGAAATTCCTTCCTATCACCCTCATCATCGTACTATCCTCTTCCTTATTTGTGGCCCTAGTGGTTAACCCTGTACTAGCTGCAGATTGGATGAAAATAGGCAAGACCGAAAAAACCAAAGCAAAAGGATTCTGGATACGAATGGCAATAGCAACTGTTCTTGGCATTCTACTTCTTTTAAGTGAAAAGGCTGCTTTATTAGGAGGCTTATTTATTACAGGAGTATTATTTTCTGTTCTAAACAGATTTATCCTTACTCCTGGCGGCAATTACTTTATGGCTAATCTAATGCCAAGACTAGAAAGTGGATATGCCAATATAGCAAGCTACGCTCTTAAAGGCTGGAGACCTGTATGGTTTTTTATAGCCACTCTTTTTTTGATGGTGGGCTCTGTAGTTTTCTTTGTCAATAGTGGAGCACCTATCGTTTTCTTCCCAGATGGTGAGCCTAAGTATGTAAATGTTTACATAGAAGCACCACTAGGTACCGATATACTAAAGACCAATGAGATTACTAAGAAACTAGAAAAGAGAATAATAGCCGCTGTAGAACCGAACAAAGTCATAGTAGAAGCTGTTTTAGCTCAGGTAGGTGAAAAAACCGCTGACCCAAATGCGGGTGCACAAAGTGGGTCATCTCCCAACAAGGGGCGTATCACTGTATCCTTTTTAGAGTTTCAAAAACGTGTATTCCTGACAGATGTGAGCACCTTCGATATTATGGCAGACATCAAAGAAGCCTGTAAAGATTTCCCAGAAGCCGAACTCACATTTGCTAAAGATGCCGTAGGACCTCCAGTAGGTAAACCTATTAACGTAGAGGTAAAAGGAGAAGATTATCTAACCCTAATAAAAGAGGTAGAAAAAATCAAAAAGAAGATGGAAGATGCCAATATCCCTAAGGTAGATCAACTAAAAACAGATCTTGAACTTGGTAAGCCTATGCTTGAGATCACCATAAATAGAGAAGCTGCACGTCGTTTTGGACTTAGTACTATGCAGATAGCTAGCACACTACGCACAGCACTTCTAGGAAAAGAAATTACCAAATATAAAGATGGTGAGGATGACTACGAGGTTCAGTTACGTTTCCAAGAGAACTACCGTTATAATCTAGAGAATCTACTAAACACTGTTATTACCTTCCGTAATATGGCTACAGGCAAAATCTCGCAAGTACCTATATCGGCCGTTACAAGTATAGACTATAACTCCACTTACGGCACCGTGAAACGGAGAGACATGGATAGAGTAATTACTATCTTCTCTGAGGTAGAAGTAGGGGGCAATGCGAATGAGATAGTAGGTAAGTTTAAAGAATTACTCGAGGATCACGAAATGAAAGAGGGGTATTCCTTCAAATTTACCGGTGAGCAAGAAGAGCAATCTTCTTCTACAGACTTTTTGGTAGGAGCTATGATCTTGGCGGTATTTATAATATTCTTGATTATAGTAACACAGTTTAACTCTATCGTAGGTCCTGTCATAATAATGTTCTCTGTACTCTTCAGTACTATCGGAGTATTCTTAGGGTTTGGTATATTCAAAATGCCCTTCTCTATAATGATGAGTGGTATTGGGATTATATCTCTAGCAGGTGTAGTAGTAAATAATGCTATTGTATTGATAGACTATACCAACTTACTGCGTAAAAGAAAACGAGCAGAGCTGGGTCTCTCAGATGAAGATAGACTTCCAGAGTCTGAGATATTGAGTTCCATAGTAGATGGCGGCCGTACAAGATTGCGTCCTGTACTTCTTACTGCCATCACCACCGTACTGGGTCTTATCCCACTGGCAATCGGGCTTAATATCAATTTCTATACACTGCTCACTAAGTTTGACGCAGAGTTTTATATGGGAGGAGATAATGCAAGCTTCTGGGGACCTATGGCCTGGACCGTAATCTTCGGATTAATCTTTGCTACATTCCTCACATTGATAATAGTACCAGTAATGTATTGGCTCAGTGATAAGGCAAGTGTAAAAATAGCACGATTATTTAAGTAGTTTTCTGACACAGTCCGCCAAAGATCGGATAGTCTGAAATCACAATAAGAGCTTAAACTTTGATTTAGTCTTTGTTTAGATAAAGCCCTTGTTCGCCGTGGTGAATGAGGGCTTTTTTATGCAATTCCTATTCGTACTTTTGACACTACGTCATGAAGCACAAAATACATTGGACCATAAAACACTTTGAGGAACTCACCGCTCTAGAGTATCATCATGTTCTGTCTTTGCGTATAGCTATTTTTGTAGTAGAACAAGACTGCCCCTATCAAGATGCAGATCACAAAGACCTCCACTCCTATCACGTATATGGGACTATAGATGATAAAGTAGCCGCAGTCATCAGAATAGTATCCCCAGGCATATCGTATCCCGAGATAGCGATAGGCAGAGTAGCAGTATCTAAAGAATATAGAGGCACTAATGTGGGGAATGATCTCATGACTACAAGCATAGACTTCATTACGCATACCTTGGGCAAGCAAGACATCCGGATCTCAGCACAAGAGCATCTTAAGAGTTTCTATCATCGATTTGATTTCAAGCAAGTCAGCGAAATGTATCTGGAGGATGACATTCCGCATATTGAGATGTTACGGGAAGGATAATTATAAGTGATTAGTCATCAATTGCACTCATATGTGTATAGCAATATGTTATCTGATGAAAATCCAGTCTTAGTGCTTTTAGTCGGATATCCATGTTCATTATATTCATATGAAATTGACACCTCTAAATCTTCATGAAAAGGCGAAACTGCAGTATAAGAAGTAATATTATTTCCACACAGTACATTCAAATCCCCGTACTCTATAAAAACCCAAAACATGGTTGCAAAATCCTTCTGAAAGATACTTTTTTTATCGTCAGTACTTATTCTATATACTGAAGTATCCAATGTGGTTTCTTGTGTATATTTATTATATCTGCCATCAGTTACCAATGAGATATTACTTTCTACATAAAAAAAACGGGTCTTGTAAACAAATGAATCTTTGCTCGAAAAATGATATTCTATTTCAGAGAGGTTTTCTCCTTCATAAGTAAATAGGTTATACTCCTCTGGACTGATTGATAATGCCACATTCAAGTTACAAACGCAACCCCTGGGTTAAATAATAATTGCTACCATATTCAAAAGTTGCGGAACCGCCATCAAACAAGACATTGATTAGCCTGTCGTTTTCATAATTAAAAGTAACAGCTGTAGCTAGACTTTGATATCGAGTCAATTTTCCCAAAACACTATACTCAAACTTACTATCTTCAGATGTAGAATCATTCACCTCAGATATATTTGACAATATACAGTCCTCTGCTGTTGGAATAGGTTCTTCATCTGGCTTATCCTCTTTACAAGATGTAATTACAAATGCACTTGCACCTAAAAGACAAAGTAACAATATATTTTTGAAAATTTTCATTGACACAAATATAACAACTCCTGCTTTCTTAAGCCGCATCTCTGCTCAACAGCATCTTAAGAGTTTGTATAATCGGTTTGATTTCAAGCAAGTCAGCGAAATATATCTGGAGGATGACATTCCGCATATTGAGATGTTACGAAAAGCTACATTGTCTCCCATATAATTAGCCTCTCCAACTTAAAAATGGATATTGCACATTCTTAGCCAATGATAAAATTATCGTTTAAAAATCCATACCTAGTATTCGTACTGGTAGTAGTAGTTGCGGTGCTATCTGCAGTGCTCATACCGCGAATGCCTGTAGATATTCTTCCGCAGTTCAAAAAATCTGCAATGCAAATCCTGACACTCTATCCAGGAATGCCAGCTGAAGTAGTAGAAAAAGACATCACAAGTAGAATGGAGCGATGGACGGGTCAGTCTCCGGGTATAGAGAAGCAACTATCCAAGAGTCTGATGGGCGTGAGTATAGTCACTAACTTTTACGGGGAAGATGTAGACCCTGCGGAAGCCATGGCCAATACCTCTGCGTATGCTATGAGTGATATGTACTACCAACCTCCAGGCACTCTGCCTCCTATGGTGCAACCTTTTGACCCTACAGCTAGTAAACCACTGATGCTACTTACGGTAAGTAGTAAGGTAAAAAGCGGAAAGGAATTATACGGTCTCGCTTATTATAACCTGAGACAAATGCTAAGTAGTGTGCCGGGCATAGTAGCTCCAGCTGCTTATGGTGGTTCTAAAAGAAGAGTATATATCTATGTGGACCCGTCTAAGCTAGAAGCTTTGGGAATATCTCAAACTCAAGTAAACGACGCCATAAAAGAAAATACAACGATGATTCCTTCCGGAATAGCGGAGATAGGATCTATCAACTACGGCATAGATGCCAAGGGGATGATTATCGATATTGAGGATTTCAATGACATAGTGGTCACCTACAAAAACGGAAAGCCCATTTATGTGAAAGACATAGGAGTAGCGGCAGATGCCAGTGTGATACAGACCAACATAGCACGTGTAGATGGAAAGGAGCAAGTATATCTCCCTATTTTCAAAAGACCCGGAGCAAATACCATAGAATCTGTAGAAGCAGTAAAAGCAGCCATTCCAGATTTAAAACAACGCATGCCAGACGATGTCAATCTAAATGTAATCTTTGACCAGAGTTCGTATGTTAGAAATGCAATCTCAGGATTATCATACGCAGGACTAGGAGGACTAGCATTAGTAATCATCGTACTTATCTTATTCCTTGGAAACTTCCGTTCTGCACTTATCGTGTCTATTAGTTTACCGCTTTCTATTCTCTTTGCATTCATCGTACTGTCCATTACCGGACAAGCTATCAATAGTATCACACTCGGTGGTCTAGCCTTGGTGCTTGGTCTACTCGTAGATAACTCCATTGTGGTATTAGAAAACATTGACCGACATCTGAAAATGAATAAGACTGCTTGGCAAGCTTCTTTAGATGCTGCTTTAGAAGTAGCTACACCCGTATTGGCTTCTACATTAGTAATCATAGTCGTATTCTTCCCAGTTATGTTTTTGACTGGAATGGTAAAATTCCTATTCACTCCATTAGCCATTACAGTTGCCGGAGCTATGATTGGTTCCTATATATTCTCCCTAACACTAGTACCATTAGCGGCGGCCTATCTATTCAGAGATAAGCTACCTCAAAACAACGAGCAGAAGAAGTCTTTGGGTTTCTTCCAACGATTCATAGAGCGACTGAGAGATAGATACGAACGAAGTCTTGTAGCCGCTATGAAAAGAAAGACTGGAATTTTAGTAGTGACACTACTCCTATTCATTGGTTCATTATTCGTAATGAAGACACAACTAGGCTATGAATTATTTCCTAAGTCTGATGTAGGACAAATGGAAATACAAGTACGGATGGAATCTGGGACTCCACTGAAGACTACAGAGAAAACCATTGCCAAAATGGAAGAGCTCATTCGCTCAGAAACAGGAGAAGACTTAGAGCAACTCATCTCTAACATTGGCGTATTCTATGATCTGCCTGCAGCCTATACGCCTAACTCTGGTACACAAGATGCCTTCATAGGTGTCCAGCTAAAAGAGGGACACAGCATCAGCACATTTGATTATGCTATAGCACTACGTAAGAAACTCAATGCAAACTTCCCAGGAGTAGAAGTGAGTTTTAATACTGGAGGGCTAATTACCGCAGCTCTCAATGAAGGGAAACCAGCACCTATAGATGTACAAATCATAGGTAACGATTTACACGTACTAAAAGGTCTTGCTGAGAGATTACAAGATACTATATCCGCCATAGCATCTACTAGAGACGTGAGAGTATTACAGCGTCTGGATCAACCCACTAAAGACATTAACATAGATAGAATCAAAGCAGCCGAGCTGGGAGTAAAGCCCGTAGATGCTATTAAGAATATGGTTTCCGCTCTTAATTCATCGGCTACTTTTGATAAAGCCTTTTGGATAGACGAGAACAATGGAAATCATTACTATGTAGGAGTTACCTATCCAGAACACCTAATCAATAATGAGAATATTCTGAAGAATGTAAACGTAGTCAGTAAGACCAGCAACCAGTCTGTACCATTCAGAAATTTCTCGAAAATATCAGAATCTACCAATCCAGTAGAAATTAACCACTACGAACTACAACGCGAGTTTAATGTATATGCAAATGTGGAAGATGCGGATATAGGTTCAGTATCAGATGAGATACAAAAACGTATCGATGCTATGGATTTACCAAAAGGATATAAGGTCAACTTCCAAGGAGAAGTAGCCACTATGAATTCTTCTTTTGGAGACCTTGGACTGGGTTTAGGATTGGCAGTAATATTGGCATTCCTAATCATCACGCCATTATTTAGATCCTTCCGCCAGCCCTTGATTATTATAATGGCATTCCCATTGGGCATTATTGGCGTAGCACTACTGATGTGGATCACAGGAACCAATCTTAATATCCAATCTTTAATGGGAATTATTATGATGGTAGGAATAGCGGTTTCTTATGGCAATATCCTTATTGATAGAATCAATGGTTTAATACAAGAAGGAAAAGAGAAATCTGAGGCTATCATAACTGGAGCCAAGGATAGATTTAGACCTGTATTAATGACAGCAGGAACTACCATCTTTGGACTATTACCTACGGCAATGGCTTCTGGACCGGGTACTGAGGCAAATGTTCCTCTGGCTATCGCTGTAATAGGCGGAACCTTTATGGCTACTCTTCTTACACTCTACATCATCCCAATACTCTACTCACTAATAGCTAAGACGAAATAAAATGAATTTTAAAATACATCACATCCTACCTATCTTTCTTTCCCTGCTAGTCTGTTGCACCTCTTCAGATGTACACGATTCAAACGGAGACAATCCATCTGAAGCAGTAGCTACTGACAAGATACAATCTGTAGAAGTAGTGCATCCTTCTGAGCTCTCTTTTGATGCAGAAGTACTGGTAACAGGAACTGCCATGCCTAATCAAAAGGTAACGGTATATGCCATGGAAAGTGGTGTCATCACTAGTATCCGAAAAGACATAGGTGACTATGTGGAAAAAGGCGAAATCATAGCCACACTAGCTAATCCTGAAATAGCAAGGAAAGTAACTGAGCTTCAAGCCTTAGTGAATGGAAAGCAAACCACCTATAAAAGGCTACAAGATATACAAGCAAGCACTCCTGCCCTTACTACTCTTCAGGTCGTAGAAACTGCTGAGACTGAATACTTGACATCAAACGCAGCTCTAAAAGGAATGCAAGACCGTCTTAACTATCTTACTATACGAGCTCCATTTAGTGGAATCATTACCAAAAGAATGGTAGATCAAGGAGCATTGATACAAAGTGGACTCTCCCAAAGTAATCCTCAAGGAATAGTGGAAATACAAGACATCAATCCTATTCGTCTTACAGTACCGCTAGCAGAATCGGACATAGCGAGTACCCAAAAAGGTATGTCAGTTAAAATTGCTTTTCCTGAGCTTCCCGGCGAAACATTCGATGCTAAAGTCAGTAGAACGCAGGGAGTACTAGATGCTCTTTCTAATACTATGGACATAGAAATAGATCTTAATAATCAAACCGGAAAAATAAAACCCGGTATGTATGCTAAGGTACTTCTACAAAATAAAAGCAGAAAAGGTGTAGTTTCATTGCCCATTACTTCTCAGCTGATATCTAAGAATGAGCCCTATATACTCGTGGTAAATAAAGATAATGTGGTAGAAAAAATGGTGATCAGAAAAGGACTAGCCAACAAGGATTTCTTTGAAGTACTCAATGCGGAAATCACTAAAGACACAAAAGTAATCGTGCAAGGTAAAGGCTTAGTTAAAAAAGGCGATACCGTAACCCCAATAATGAAGGAAAATGATTAGAAAAAATTTCTTAATTCTAGTTGCACTTTGTATTTGTTCGCTTTGTACTTTGGGGCAAAATGAGTCTGAGATCAAAGCAATTAATCTAGCAACAGTTTTGCAACTCGCAGGTGCCGATAATCTGAGTATCCAAGAGTATAAACTAAAACAGAAAGTAGCCGAGGCTGATCTACACACTGCTCAAGAATGGTGGCTGCCTAATGTATATGCAGGTGCTAATGTGCATCAACTATGGGGAAGTGCTATGAATGGTGACGGAGCTTTTTTTACGGATGTAAATCGCCAGAACCTTTGGGGTGGTATAGGTATAAACGGAAGTTGGGACCTCGGTACTAGCCTACATAAAGTCAAAGCTCAAAAGCTGCGAGTAAAAGCAATGACTTTTAAAACACAAACTCAAAAGAATCACGTCTTACTACAATCTATAGATGCATACTATGCTTTCCTAAATGCACAATTAAATTACGAAGCATATCTAGAGTTAGCTAATCAATCAGAAAATATTGTACAGCAAATAGACAACCAAGTAAAAGCTGGACTTCTAGTAGAATCGGAATACTTACTGGCAAAGAGTAATCTAGGCCACCTGAAAATTGAGATGCTAAACGCAAAGCAAGAACAACTGTCCGCTTCTAATGCATTGAAGATACTACTGAACCTAACGGGTACTTTCAGCTTACGTGCCACAGATACTGCACTATATCCTATTCAGCTTACGCTAGACAAACTAGCTTCGAGTACAGAAGAGATTTACAAAGCGAGACCAGAAATAGCAAGTCTAGAACTAGGGTTAAAGGCTCTGGATCAAGAAAAGAGAACCGTAACCTCTGGACTGTGGGCACCTACTCTAGCGGTCAATACATACACTTCTTATTTCGGAGATGTAGTTTCTCCGCTATATCCTACTAGTGCTATTAATGCATCACTACTTTGGGATATCAATCTAGGTAGAGCATTAAAAGGAGGTCAAGTAGAGCAGTACAATGCAAATATTGCCTTGCAAAAGAACCAAATCCAACAAGCAAAGACAATTATCAGCAATGAAGTAGAACTAGCCAAGCAACAAAAGCAACTCGCCAAAGAATCCGCTGCCATTGCCCTAGAAGGAAGCCAACTTGCTCAGAAAGCACTGGATCAAACCAGAGCCAGACAACAACTAGGAACAGCTATCCCACTAGAGATACTACAAGCACAGGAGCTATACATCAAGCTTCGTTTAGACTACCTCAAAGCAGTAGCCAATCATAACAAAGCAGAATATGCATGGTATGTGGCCAGTGGTGGTGTGTTGTAAGGAAATACATTCATAGATATGGCAATCGAATATCTGATATACGGCTTATCTCCTCTCATTGCATATTATCTGGTAACCAGAAAAACGCTTGCCCACTATTTTTCATTGCAGTATTAATTTTAGCAGTAATACTATTGTCCCCTCTGTGGTTCACAAATTATGTTTACACATACTACATTTTTGAATTATTTGGCCGATTTATTTTGTTAGCGTCATTATCAGGCTTACTCATTGACAGAATAAAAAGTTTCAAACATTTTCGGAAAATAGCTTATAATTCTATAGGTCTTAGCATAACACTATCCTTGTTAATTACTGCAGTGATATTCTTTGCAGAAGCAATGGGAACTACAAACATAACACTACAAGAATGGAAGACTGAAAATTACAGAATAACTCACTATTCATCTATTGCATGGGCAGGTCAACCTAGTGAGTACATTTATTTAAAAGGATATAAAGCACGAGGACTACTAAACACAACGGTTGGTTATCTTTATCAGAATGACATTCCTAAAGAATCAGATTGCAAGATTGGGTTTACAAATTACATATTCGATAAATGCACAAATACCATCACTAAGAAAGAATGACCAATCCAGACAAACACTTTATGCAGAGATGCATCGAGCTTTCGAAACTAAGCTTAGATCAAGGAGATGCTCCTTTTGGTAGTTTGATAACTAGAGACAATGAACTAATCGCTGAAGGAATAAACGCCGCCAACACCAAAGTATCTGAACATGCAGAGATAACTGCATTGCACAATGCACATCAAGTAATAGGAAGTTCAGACTTATCTGGCTGCACACTCTATACCAGCTGTGAGCCTTGCCCTATGTGTTCTTTTATGATACGAGAATACAAAATCAGTCGTGTGGTATTTGCACTTCCTAATTTATATATGGGTGGATACTCCAAATGGAAAATACTTCAAGATACAGACCTCACTAAATTTAATTTGTTCTTTGGGAAGCCCCCAGAAGTGATAGGCAATTTTATGGAGGATGAAGCCAAACAAGTAATGGAAGGAACTATCTTTTGGATGTTTGGCAAAGACCCAAAGGAGAATAGCTAGGCTATACTGAAAATCTTAGTCTATCACTGATTTATTCAATCATTAAATTTTATCTTCGC
>Ga0209284_10001072_pt1:10000-43447 | contig 43447 bp, 47 predicted proteins | sample FRY03_FD_187211 | JGI IMG/M metagenome (GOLD analysis project Ga0209284, IMG submission 187211) | Freshwater microbial communities from Lake Fryxell liftoff mats and glacier meltwater in Antarctica - FRY-03 (SPAdes) (version 2) | ecosystem: Environmental > Aquatic > Freshwater > Ice... | reverse complement strand
ACTGCTCTACCCCGCTGATTATATACTACCATAGATCTCTATTTTCGTGGTTCGGGTTTCTGCGTTTCTGACTTTGAAGAGTAGGATTTCGGAGTTTTCTGATTGAAGGGTTTTTCTGACTGACTTCCTCTTCACTCACTGACTGCAGTGAAGAGGAAGTCAATCAGATTTCCTAGCACAAGTGAAACGGGATATCGCGATATCGGGACCGAAAAAAAAAGCTTGCTTTTTGCGAAACGAACTTGTATATTGATAGATAGAATTAGATGCCTTCTTAGCTCAGGGGCTAGAGCATCGCATTTGTAATGCGACGGTCGTCGGTTCAAATCCGACAGAGGGCTTTTTTACGATTTCTGAATTCCCTGACTGACTGACTGCAGTCAGTCAGTGAATCTGATTAGAGGAAGTCAATCCTTGGTTTCTATGTTTCTGATTTTTAACATAGAGCTATCTAGTTTTTCTTTCAACTCTATAGTAGACTATAAGCGTTCACCCAGCAAAAAGATTAATTTAATTGTTATTAACGAAATGTATTGGAGGGTTTGATATGATGATCGAAGCTTTATTAAAGATGGATGTTTTAGGCCGTTTACCGGAAGCATATGCTCCGTTTGATCCAATTGTTGATGTACTTCCTATTATTCCTGTTCTTTTCTTACTTTTAGCTTTTGTTTGGCAAGCTTCTGTAAGTTTTCGATAATTCAGAAGCTCGGAAACCGGGGTTTCCGAATACAATAAAAGTCATTTTTAAGAGGTAATCAATGAGTTTAGAATTAGTTTTACAATTAGCATCGGTAGCGTTTATCATGGCAGCAGGTCCATTAGTTATTATTTTACTATCGGTTCGTCAAGGAAATCTTTAATCTTTTTCGAAAAAGATAAATAGTCAATTACAATAGGTTGCAAAAATTATGCCTTTATCAGACAGTCAAGTTTTTATTGCATTATTTACTGCGTTAGTGACGGCTTTATTCGCAATGAAGCTAGGTACGGAACTGTACAAGTAACGTGAAAAACCTATTACGTGCTTTTTTTAAAAGCACATAATAGGTTTTTTAAACTTTATTCTGAAATCAGCAATCAGCAATCAGCAATCAGCAATCAGCAATCAGCAATCAGCAATCAGCAATCAGCAATCAGCAATCAGCAATCAGCAATCAGCAATCAGCAATCAGCAATCAGCAATCAGCAATCGCTACGATTTCCGAAAAACACAAATCTAATCTATATCGGTTTTTCTGAATATCCGGATATCGGGGCCGACGGGACTCGAACCCGCAACTTCCGCCTTGACAGGGCGGTGCTCTAACCAATTGAACTACGACCCCACTTCGTGCTCTTCATTAGTATTACATAGTAAAAATGGGTTTGTCAAATTTTCAAATAAATAGACTCGTTTTTAGATATTTAGTAAGATAGTTAAAAGATTATAAATAGATAACTTTAAGAATTTATTTCTTTTTGCTTTGTACTCTAACAAAGCTCAAAATGTATATTTATTTGGAAAAAGAATGGTTTTTTCATCTTATACCAATTCTATAAAGGAGACAAAATGACTCGAGTAAAACGCGGCTCCGTTGCCAGGAAACGCCGAAACAAAATACTAAAATCGAATAAAGGATTTCAAGGTTCACATTCTAAGACTTTCCGTGCAGCCAATCAACAAGCCATTAAAGCTCTGTGCTATGGTTACATTGATCGTCGTAAGCGTAAAATTAATTTTCGAAGACTTTGGATTCGACGAATTAACGCTTCTTCAAGATCTTACGGTGTAAACTATAATCAGTTTATCTACGGATTAAAGCAGTCTAGTATTTTACTAAATCGTAAAGTAATATCTCAACTTTCTATTCTCGACCCAGTTTCGTTTAAGAAACTTCTTTTTTGTATAAAAGACAAAACGGTTACCAGCAACCCGTAAACGGACTGACTGGGTTTCTGAGTTTCTGACTTCCTCTAATCAGATTCACTGACTGCAGTGAAGAGGAAGTCAGTCAGCCAGTCAATCAGAAATCACGTTTTCCTAAATCTGGTTTCTGGTTTCTGGTTGCAGAAACCAGAAACAGGCGAAATAGTTTACGAATTCAGAAATCGAACCACTAGTTTTCAGAAACCAGAAACGACGATTCGGTCCTATAGGCTCATTTTAACTTATTCAGTACCCTAACTCAAAATATATGCCCACTATTCAACAACTTATACGTTTTCAAAGACAAAAGATTGAAAAGAAAACGAAATCACCAGCATTAGTATCATGTCCACAACGACGTGGTGTTTGTACAAGAGTTTATACTACAACTCCGAAAAAACCCAATTCTGCATTACGAAAAGTAGCTCGTGTTCGTTTAACTTCAGGTTTCGAAGTTACGGCCTACATTCCGGGAATTGGTCATAATTTACAAGAACATTCAGTAGTCTTAGTCCGTGGAGGACGAGTGAAAGATTTACCAGGTGTTCGTTACCATATTGTCCGTGGCTCATTAGATACAGCGGCGGTAAAAAACCGACTTCAAAGTCGTTCTAAATATGGTGCTAAAAAACCGAAAGGTTAATAGTTCCGAAATTCAGAAATCCTATTCGCGATATTCAGAAACCCGGATATCGCGAAAATAGAAAATAAGAAGGCGTTTTTTACAGAGATCAGAAACCATGTTTTACTTTTTAATCATTTTTAATTATGTCACGTAGAGCCACACCCCAAAAACGAACAGTTACACCGGATCCGATTTATCATAGTCGGTTAGTCAGTATGCTGATTAACCGAATCTTAAAAGAAGGTAAAAAAACAGTTGCTCAGAAAATCTTATATCAAGCAATGAAACAAATTGAAGATACAACACAAAAAGATCCTTTAGAGGTATTACGTCAAGCAGTGCTTAATGTAACACCTTTAGTGGAGGTTAAATCCCGACGTGTTGGAGGTTCTACTTTCCAAGTTCCTTTAGAAGTAAAATCAGAACGTGGGACCACTTTAGGTTTACGTTGGCTTCTCGATGCGGCCCGAAATCGTTCAGGTCGTGGAATGGTTTCGAAACTTGCCAATGAAATTATTGATGCTTCGAATCATACAGGAAACGCAACACGTAAACGCGAAGAAACACATCGAATGGCCGAAGCGAATAAAGCTTATGCTCATTTTAGGTTTTAACGACTCTTTTCACTGACTGACTGACTGCAGTCAGTCTGTCTGGATTGCTGGATTGACTGACTACAGTCAGTCAGTCAGTCAGTCAGTCAGAAACCAAAATAACCAAAATCAAATAGAAAAACGAAAGAATACTCATTATGGCACGCGAAAAATTTCAACGAAAAAAGCCACACGTAAACATCGGAACAATTGGTCACGTAGACCACGGTAAAACAACTTTAACAGCTGCCATTACGATGGCTCTAGCGGCGTTATTCGGTGGATCAGCTAAGGGTTATGCAGATATTGATTCGGCTCCGGAAGAAAAAGCACGTGGTATTACTATTAACACTGCGCACGTAGAATATGAAACATTAAATCGTCACTATGCACACGTAGATTGTCCAGGTCACGCTGACTATGTAAAGAATATGATTACTGGTGCAGCTCAAATGGATGGTGCCATTCTGGTTGTTTCTGGCGCGGATGGCCCAATGCCACAAACAAAAGAACATATTCTTTTAGCAAAACAAGTTGGTGTTCCAAGTCTAGTTGTCTTTTTAAATAAACAAGACCAAGTAGATGACGAAGAATTATTAGAATTAGTTGAAATGGAAGTTCGTGAAACATTAAGTAATTACGAATATCCAGGCGATGATATTCCAGTATGTCCTGGTTCGGCACTACTTGCTTTAGAAGCATTAACAGAAAATCCAAAAATCCTTAAAGGAGCCAATCCGTGGGTTGATAAAATCTACGCATTAATGGATGCTGTAGATTCTTATATCCCTACACCTGTGCGAGAAGTTGATAAACCATTCTTAATGGCTGTCGAAGATGTTTTCTCAATTACTGGTCGTGGAACAGTTGCAACAGGTCGAGTAGAACGTGGTGTAGTTAAGGTTGGTGAAGTAGTTGAACTTGTTGGCCTTGCTACGACTCGTGAAACAACGGTAACTGGTCTTGAAATGTTCCAAAAGAGTTTAGACGAAGCTATGGCTGGTGATAACGTAGGTGTCCTATTACGTGGTGTCCAGAAAGATGATATCGAGCGTGGTATGGTTATTTCGAAACCAAAAACAATCACTCCTCATACAAAATTTGATTCTCAAGTGTACATTTTAACAAAAGAAGAAGGTGGCCGTCATACGCCATTCTTTGAAGGATACCGTCCACAATTCTATGTACGTACAACAGATGTAACTGGAAAGATTGAATCTTTCCGTGCAGATGATGGTTCGTCGGCACAAATGGTTATGCCTGGGGATCGTATTAAAATGGAAGTTGAGTTAATTCAACCTATTGCTATTGAGAAAGGTATGCGCTTTGCGATTCGTGAAGGTGGCCGTACTGTAGGGGCAGGTGTTGTTTTAGAAATTAAGGAATAATGAAAGGCTGAGTTTTCTTTTTTCTGATTTTCAGAAATTCAGAAAACTCGGGATTTCTGAAACTGACTGACTGCAGTCAGTCAGTCAGTTTGTATTTCGTTTTAAAAAAGGTAGTTTTAAAAATGAAAACTACCTTTTTTAAACTCAATAAAGAAAAAAGAAATGAATAGTTAGGGAAATAAAAATGGCCGCTTCTCCTGATTTTCCTGATAACTTAATTTTCAGGGAGCAAGTAGTAGGATCACGTAGGTTTAGTAATTATTGGTGGGCTTCTATTATTTTTATGGGAGCTTTTGGCTTTTTTATTGTTGGGGTTTCTAGTTATGTTGGGTTTAATATTATTCCTTTTTTAAACGCCTCGGAAATTAGTTTTTTCCCGCAAGGTTTAGTCATGTGTTTTTATAGTATCGTTGGTTTTTTATTAAGTTTATACTTATGGCTTATCATTCTATGGAGTGTAGGTGAAGGATATAATGAATTTAATAAACAAGATGGGACTATGTGTATTTTTCGTTGGGGGTTTCCTGGGAAAAACCGACGTGTCCAATTAACATATGCATTAAAAGATATTGAAGCTATCCGTGTTGAAATAAAAGAGGGGCTTAATCCCCGAAGAACTCTTTATATAAAAATGAAAGGAAAACCTGATATTCCTATTACACGAATTGGTGAGCCTTTAACATTAGGTGAACTTGAAAGAAAAGCAGCGGAATTAGCTTCTTTTTTACAAGTTTCTATTGAAGGACTGAATTAATGTAGAAAATCCTGACAGACCGAAAAACGCTTCTAGTTCAGAACATTGTTAGGGAACATTTTTTTGCAATAGAAAAGAAGGATTTCTGGTTTCTGTAAACTAAACCTGACTGCAGTCAGTCAGTCAGTCAGTCAGTCAAAAGGAAGGATTGAAAACCCTGACAGTAGTGTTTCTGGTTTCTGCAACCAGAAACCAGAAAAACTCAGAAAATCAGAAACCCCTTTTTTTTATTGTTAAACAAAAAAGAAACAGCGGTTTTCTTACTAAAAAAATGAATTCTTTCCTACAAAAGCGTATTTAGGTGTTTATAATAGAATTAAATATTTAGTTTATTAAAGAATATGCAACAAAACGTAACATTTTATTTTCGAGGGCTTGTAGCTACTTTCATGGTACTCGTTGGGAATAGTGGATTTGCTTCCATTGCAGAAGCGTACCCTATTTATGCACAACAAGGCTATGAAAATCCTAGAGAAGCTACTGGGCGTATTGTTTGTGCAAACTGTCATTTAGCACAAAAAGCTGTAGATATTGAAGTGCCTCAAGCAGTTTTACCTAATTCTGTTTTTGAAGCTGTTGTCGAAATTCCTTACGACCAGCAAGTACAACAAGTATTAGGAAACGGGAAAAAAGGTCCTTTAAATGTAGGTGCTGTTTTAATTCTTCCAGAAGGGTTTGTAATTGCACCTCCAGAAAGAATCTCTGAAAAACTAAAAACGAAAGTAAATAACCTTTATTTTACGCCTTATAGTGAAGATAAGAAGAATATTATTGTAGTTGGTCCAGTTCCTGGAAAAACATACCAGGAAATGGTATTCCCAATTCTTTCTCCGGATCCTGGGAAAGATAAAGATGTATATTTCTTAAAATACCCTGTTTATCTTGGTGGTAATCGAGGTCGTGGTCAACTTTACCCTACAGGTGAAAAGAGTAATAATACAATTTATTCTACTGCAGCAGCAGGTACTGTTCAATCGATTGAAGTTTCGAAAAAGTTTACTGATATTGTAATTCAAAGAGCTGATGGAACTACAGTTACAGAGAAAATTCCAGCAGGTCCAGAAGTGATTGTTTCGCAAGGTCAAGTGTTACTAGCAGACCAACCATTAACAAATAATCCGAACGTGGGTGGTTTTGGTCAAACAGAAACAGAGATCGTGCTACAAGATCCATCACGTGTACAAGCTTTATTAGTATTCTTTGCTTTTACTATTATTGGTCAAGTTTTCTTAGTATTAAAGAAAAAGCAGTATGAGAAAGTTCAATTAGCTGAAATGAATTTCTAATTTCATTTCTCTTTCTTGATTTCTGAAAATGAAAAACTATTAAAGGGTGTATGTTTTAGCCCTTTAATAGTTTTTCCGCTTCACTGACTGACTGCAGTCAGTCAGTCCATGCTTTTGAAATAGAAGCTTTTCTATGGTAATCTAGAACTAGTTGGGGTGTGGCCAAGTGGTAAGGCAACGGGTTTTGGCCCCGTCATTCAGAGGTTCGAATCCTTTCACCCCAGTATTGCAGTATTGTTGATCGTAATGAAAATAGAACACAAATTGAATCTTTCTGTATCAGAAATCAGAAATCAGAAGAGAATAGTCTAGTAGACTCCAAAATCATGAAGGTTGAAAAAGGTCCGAGTCTAGTGAGAACATGTTCTCACTAGACTCGGACCTTACTCTTTTTATAAAGATGAGCCTAGGCCAGAGTAAGACCCAGAAATGAATAGAGCTAGTAAACCAAGAGCTGCAACACCAGCAACTGTTCCAACCAGCCATAACGGAATTCGTCCTTTCGTTCCAGTATTAGACATGAACAATGTTCCTTGATCAAAAAAATAAAAAAATGCAATCACTCTTCTCTAAAAAAGGTAATGTTACTTGTTTATACAAAAGCCAATTCTGACTGACTGACTGACTGCAGTCAGTCAGTCAGAAATGGGCTTGCATAAATAGTTTAGTTAAAGATATAACTTGAAAATAAAACAGCTAGAACAAAAATAAGTAATAAACCCCAGTATAAACTAGTTCGGTTTAATTCAACTTGCTGTTTGTTTGGATTAGGTTGTGTCATAATGATGTCCAGGGATCGTTAGTAATGTTACCCTTTTCTGAATTGGAATAAAAAGGGTAGTTTATTTAGCTGAAATGGGTTTCTGGTTTCTGCAACTCTGCAACCCTCTCCCATGCATTTCTGGCTTCTGGTTGCAGAAACCAGAAACCAGAAATGCATGGGAGAGGGTTTTTCAGAAATCGGAAATCAGATTTTCAGAATGGATGTCCATTTCTATACAGAATTAACGCTGAATAAATTGCATTGCTGAAATAGCTCCTAAGAAAAAAACTGTAGGAACTGCTAGAGCATGAACTGCTAACCAGCGGAATGTGAAAATAGGGTATGTAAACGTTTTATTAGTAGTCATATTCTGAAATTATATAATTGACTTTTTCTATTTTAGAAAAAGAAAAGGGTCTGTAAGGTACCCTTCTTAGACCTATAATTCAATTCTAAAAAAAATCTTTCTAGATTTGACTTTCTAGTTGCTCTAAAGCATTGAAACGGTCTGTAATTAATGGGATCTCTTGACGAGTTTCTGTAAAATATTCGTTCGGACGGGGAGTACCGAATACATCATAAGCTAGGCCAGTACTTACGAAAAGCCAGCCTGCAACGAAAAGAGATGGGATAGTAATGCTATGAATAACCCAGTAACGAATACTCGTTACAATATCCGAAAAAGGACGTTCTCCTGTAGAACCTGCCATAATAAACTCCTTTAATTTAGTAACTTTTTAGGTGCGTTCAAAAATGAACCAACCTTTTTTTCAAATAGAATAATAACTCTTTCCAAAAAACCACTCTCTTCTTTTTATTTAATAATGATAAAAAAAAGGTTATTTTGTCTTTCTAGACCCACTGACCGACTGACTGCAGTCAGTCAGTCAAAGTAGTTTTTACTTTGTGTGTGCAATTTCCTAAATCAAAATTAGTATAGCCTTGAGCTTTTTCTAGATCAAGATAGATATTTATCAAAATATTTATTTTATAAATGATAATAAAAATTACTGACTGACTGCAGTCAGTCAGTCAGTGGCTCAAAGCGAATTCTGAAATCGAATCCTGTTTCCGTTAAGGGAAACCTTCAGACTGACTGACTGCACTCAGTCAGTCAGTCGGGGTTTAACTAATTTGGTCCTGTTCAATAGTTCGGTAGAGCTTGATTACGAAATAGCCCTCCAGTAGAACCAATACGTGCTTTTCTCAAAGCATATGGCTCAAATATTTTTCTCGAGATGGAGAATGAATATTCAAAAGAATTTTGGGGTCACAATTTCTTGATTAATTGAAATATCCTTTTTCTTTTATCCTTTTTTTTCAGTTGAAAAGGTTACCCTGTCCAAAAAATCGATTTATTAAAGTCCGAATGAATTTGACACTAGTAGTGGTTCGATTATTTTTGATTTCCTTTATAAAATCAAATTCGAAGATCCTCAGAAACCCAGAAACCCAGATTAAATCTGGGTTTCTGGGTGGTGAAAAGTGCAGTGAATATTCAATTCGCTCTTTAAAAACTGTTTTTTCCTCAGCTTTCATGGGCTTCCTCTTTACTGACAGCAGTCTGTCTGATTTGATTAGCTCTCGTGAGGAAACAGTGTGTTAATAAAAACACAAGACTCTTTTTTTCGGTTTCAGGTCGCACTAAAGGAAAAGAGAAGCCATTACAATAGCAGGGAAAACTAATCCTACTAAAGGTACTAAAATAGAAGGTAAAAAAGATGCAATCATTGGTTTTTTTTTATAGACCTATTTTTCTTTATTATTCTTTATTATAAAAATAGTTTTGAAAAAGAACAAGTTTTCATTTTAAACGATTTAGGATTTCTGACTGACTGCAGTCAGTCAAAAAGCCTACATTTTTTACAGAAACGGATTTCTGTAGTTCTTTTTCTTTTTACAGAAACGGATTTATGTTATAGTACGGAGATAAGATTATCGTCTATTTCAGTGAAACTGATTTCTGCAATGACATAATTAGTACAAAAAAAGAAACTTGAGAACTAAATAAGAGGAAAGATTTATGTCTAGATATCGTGGACCTCGTTTACGAATTGTCCGTCGTCTTGGTGAATTACCTGGATTAACGAGAAAAAGTTCAATAAAGGAAAACCCTCCTGGCCAACACGGATTAGCTGCCGCAACGAAAAAACATTCGCAATATAGTATTCGATTACGTGAAAAACAAAAATTACGCTATAATTACGGAGTTTCCGAAAAACAGCTGATTAATTACGTTAAAAAATCACGAAAGAGTAAAGGTTCGTCGGGTGAGGTTTTATTAAAATTATTAGAAATGCGCCTGGATAGCATTATTTTTCAGCTTGGAATGGCCCCTACAGTTTCCGCTGCACGACAGATTGTGAACCATGGGCACATTCTTGTCAATAATCAATCCGTTGATATTCCAAGTTATCAGTGTAAGCCTCAAGATCTTATTACAGTCCAAAATCGAAAAGGCTCACGTAAACTGATTGAAAACAATCTGGAAACAAATGGAGTCAATGAGTTACCAAACCATTTAACATTTAATGGATCAAGCTTATTAGGTGAAGTGAAGAGCCTTGTGCAACGTGATTTCATTTCATTAAAAATTAATGAACTGTTAGTTGTTGAGTACTATTCACGTAAAGTATAACTGATTTCAGAAATCGTTTTTATAAGGAGATTTAATTAAAATGGCAAAACAGCCAAGAAAAGCAATGGTGCGAAAAGTCAAAAGAAAAGTAACAAAAGGGGTTGTTCATATTCAAGCCACTTTTAATAATACTATTATTACAGTTACAGATAGTAAAGGTGAGGTGATTTCTTGGTCTTCTGCTGGAGCATGTGGGTTCAAAGGGGCTCGAAAAGGGACTCCATTTGCTGCACAAACAGCCGCAGAAACTGCAGGCCGCAAATCGATGGAACAAGGTATGCGTCATGTTGAAATAGTTGTTACAGGACCTGGTTCAGGTCGAGAAACGGCCATTCGTGCGATTCAAGGCGTTGGTTTAGGTATTACACTTATTCGTGATATTACTCCTATTCCACATAACGGATGTCGTCCTCCGAAAAAACGTCGTGTTTAATTTCTTTTCTTTTTTTGAACTACTTTTTGCTACAAGATAAATGACTCTGATTTCTGAGAGTCTAAAAACAATTTGCTATTCGACATAACTGAACCGAAAAGCTTTCGTTTTTATGTTCGATAACTATTAACCAAGTTTTGGTCAAAAAAGGTTTTTCGGACTGCAGTCAATCAGCAATTCAGCAATTCAGCAATTCAGCAATTTAGCAATTCAGCAATCCAGCAATTCAGCAATCCGCAGAATTCGCTTTCTGATTTCAGAAATGGATTTCTGAATGGACTGACTGCAGTCAGACCTAGGTAGTTTGAAAACATAAAACAAGATTTCTATGAGTGTTACTCCTCGCCTCGAATGTTTACAGTATCGAATTGAAGAACAGTGTTTGCATTATGGCCGCTTTAGCATCGGTCCTATTCAACGAGGTCAAGGAATTACAGTGGGAAATGCTTTACGTCGAGTACTCGTCTCGGAATTATCCGGTGTTGCGATTACAAGTATTGAATTTTTAAATTTTGATTCTATTATTCATGAATTTTCAACTCTTCCTGGGGTTCGTGAATCCGTTTTTGAATTACTACTTTCTTTAAAAGATATTGTTATTTCGAAAGTAGATTCACAACGGGTTCTAGAACCACAAAAATGTTTGTTATCTTTACGAGGTCCGGGTGTTGTGAAAGCAAACGCCATTCAGTTACCTGATATGTTACAATTAGTTGATCCGAATCAATCGATTGCCACATTATATTCAGAAAATGTATTTTTTGATCTAGAACTTACTATTCAAGAAGGTCAGGGGTTGTATGTGTTTCCCAAGGATAAACGGACAGATATTCAATCGATTCCAGTAGAATCGACTTTTGTTCCCGTAAAAAAGGTTCATTATATTGTGGAAGATTATGAAGTTGGGAATTCTGAAATGGAGAAGTGTGAGCGAATCATGTTAGAAGTTTGGACGAATGGTAGTATCTACCCCATTGAGGCTATCCACCAAGGAACCAAAGTACTCATGGATTTATTTACGCCTTTATTGGAGTTAAAAGAACCTCAGGAAGATAAACTTCCCTTTGTTTTACCTTACAGTCAACCAACAAACCAGACAATTCAGACAGTTCCGACAATACAGTCAACCCCCGCAACCCTGCAATCCAATTTAATGAGTCCGAAGAATGTTTCGGTTGAAACGCTTCCCTTTCTGACGAATCCAATTCTGATTGAAGATTTAGGGCTTTCTGTAAGATCGTACAATTGTCTGAAAAGTGCTCATATTCATACTGTTTCTGATTTATTAGATTATTCGAAAGAAAATTTATTAGAAATTAAGAATTTTGGAAAGAAATCTGCCGAAGAAGTCGTTGAAGCATTACAAAACCGTTTAGGTATAGAACTACCTAACTAAAAAATTCAGCAATCCGAAAAAAAAGAAGGAGGTCTTTTATGGTATTATCAGAGACAGTAATTCATACTGGAACTGGACGTCGAAAGTCTGCTATCGCACAAGTGAAACTGATTTCAAATGGGACAGGAAAAAGGACTATCAATGGTCAAGAAAGTACTGCCTATATGCAATTAAACCCGGCTTCTATTTGCAGAATCCAAGGACCGGGTGAGACAGTTAGTTTAGCAGATAATTATGATATTATTATTAAGTGTTGTGGCGGTGGTTTAAATGGTCAAGCGGAAGCGATTCAATTAGGAATTGCTAAAGCGCTTTGTAAAATTAAAGCCGCAAATCGTTATCCTTTAAAAGCAGAGGGTTATTTAACTCGAAACTCTAAAGTGAAAGAGCGAAAAAAGTATGGTTTAAAGAAAGCGCGTAAAGCAGGTCAGTACTCAAAACGTTAAACGTTTGGTTACAGATTGACTGACTGCAGTCAGTCAGATTGACTGCAGTCAGAAACCTAGATACCGGTTTCTGAGTTTCTGATTAGTGGGAAAAAAGGTTATTTTATTTTATATTTAGGAGATTTATTATGGCTACTGGATACGATGAAGATAAATTAAATCAGGTTATTGAACTTCTTAAATCGCTTAGTCTTTCTGAGGCGGCAGGTTTAGTGAAAATGGTAGAAGAAACGTTTAATGTTTCAGCGGCTCCACAAATGATGGGTGGTTTTGCTGCTGCAGCACCTGCTGCTGCGGCTGAAGTGGAAGAGAAGACTGCTTTCGATGTAGTGATCGAATCTGTGGATAGTACAAAACGAATTGCTGTTATTAAAGCGGTGCGTAGTATGACTTCGTTAGGACTAAAAGAAGCGAAAGACGTAATTGAAGCTGCACCAAAAGTGTTAAAAGAAGGCGTTACTAAAGCTGAAGCTGAAGATATGAAGAAAACATTAGAAGAAGCTGGCGCTACAGTGACTATCAAATAAAATAGTTCTTTTATTGTATTTCCAGCTATCCAGCTAGAAGTGTGGTTTGGCTTAGTCAACATTAAGTTGACTAAGCCAAACCACACTTTTTTTTATGTACTCTTTCGATTGGCTTTTGTAAAAAAGACTGCTGTTGCAGAATTTATCATTTTTTGAGAAGTGGGTTATTATACAATAAAAGGTTTTCTGATAGCTGGAAACTACCTCTAAGCGATGATTCTTCAAATAATAGAATCAATTTTTTATTTACTACCCTGATTTTTTTATGGATTTTCGAGATTTAATTGCTTCTTTACATGCAGAGATATTATTTCCAGAAGGGGTCATAATCCTTTCGTTACTTGTAACAATCTTAGTGGATTTAATTTTTGAAAAAAATACCTTATTTAAATGGATTCCGGTGGGGGGATTAGCTCTAAGTTTAGTTATTTTGATTTTTCAATGGCAACTTAATTCAAGAGTGGAAATAGGAACGTTTTTTGAGAATCCACAAATTGGTTTTTTAGGCAGTTTTCAAGGAGATTCATTAAGTATTGTTTTCCGGTTTTTTATCGCATTGTCTGCGTTATTATGTATTTTACTCTCTTATGAATACATTGAAAAAACTCGAACTGCCTTGATTGAATTTCTTGTTCTCTTTATTACTGCTGCAGTGGGAGGCATGCTTTTAGCGGGTGCAAATGACTTGGTAACACTGTTTGTTTCGTTAGAAACTTTAGGTTTATCATCTTATTTATTGACTGGTTATATGAAACGTGACCTTCGCTCCAATGAAGCAGCTCTTAAATATTTATTAATTGGTGCAGTAAGTTCATCTTTTCTTCTTTATGGACTTTCTTGGTTATACGGGCTATCTGGTGGACATTTAGAATTGAATTATTTGATTGCTAGTTTACTCGCAACCAATAGTGCACAATCTTTTTCATGTTGGTTAGCTTTATTATTTATTACGGTTGGAATTTCATTTAAAATTTCAGCAGCACCTTTTCATCAATGGACCCCTGATGTTTATCAAGGTTCACCCACTCCTGTAGTGGCTTTCCTCTCGGTAGCTTCAAAGACTGCCGGTCTTGCTTTAGCCATTCGAATTTTAGTTATTGTATTTCCTTTCATGGAAGCGCAGTGGCATTTAGTTTTTGAAATTCTAGCTGTGTTAAGTATGATTGTCGGAAACTGTGTGGCTATTACACAAACTAGTTTAAAACGAATGTTAGGCTATTCCTCAATTGGTCAAGCTGGTTTTTTATTAATTGGTTTAATTACTGGCTATGGGGATGGTTATGCAAGTATGTTAACCTACATTTTCTTTTATATTTTCATGAACCTAGGGGCTTTTGCAGGTATTATTTTATTTGGTTTACGAACAGGAACCGACCAACTGAAAGATTACGCAGGTTTATATAAAAAAGATCCCATTCTTGCTATTGGTATTAGTTTATCGTTATTATCACTTGGCGGCATTCCACCTTTAGCAGGCTTTTTTGGAAAGCTTTATCTATTTTGGGCTGGATGGAAAGCAGGTTTTCATTTCCTTATTCTTATTGCATTAATTACAAGTGTAATTTCCATTTATTACTATTTGCGTGTTATGAAAATCATGTTCATGAAAGAAGAATCAGTCTGCATTGAAAATTATCCTGCAGTTTCTTTTTCTTTCAGACCTATTGAGTTTAGTATGGGTTTTTGCGTATTGTCTACAGTATTTTTAGGTTTCTTTTTAAATCCTCTTGTTGATGTAGTACAAGCTACTTTTTACTATACGCCATCATTTCAAAGTGCTTTAGGTCTTGTGAACACGAGTGTATTTTAGTTTCCGGATATCCGGTTCTTCTTTTGAACGAGTTCATAAATCCTGAGTAAAAAAAAAAAAAACGGTCTAGTAAAGGTTTCTTATTTTTTGGAATAAGAAACCTTTACTAGACCGTTTTTTTTTTTTTTTATAAAGGGCCTGAAATACCTTGCTTACGGATCATAAGGAAATGGATAAGCATGAAAACCGCTGTTAATAGCGGAAGAACAAACGTATGTAAACTATAGAAACGTGTTAATGTTGATTGGCCTACACTTACGCTACCACGTAAAAGTTCAACAACAAAAGAACCAATAACCGGAATGGCTTCTGGAACACCTGTTACAATCTTAACAGCCCAGTAACCAATTTGATCCCAAGGTAGTGAGTAACCTGTTACACCAAATGATACAGTTAAAGAAGCTAAAACAACTCCTGTTACCCAAGTAAGTTCACGAGGCTTTTTAAAACCACCTGTTAAGTATACTCGACAAACGTGTAGAATCATCATTAGTACCATCATACTGGCAGACCAGCGGTGAACAGAACGGATTAACCAACCAAAGTTAACATCGGTCATAATGTACTGTACAGATGCAAATGCTTCTGTTACAGTAGGACGGTAGTAAAAAGTCATCGCAAACCCTGTCGCTACTTGTACTAAGAATAAGGTTAATGTAATACCACCTAAACAGTAAAAAATATTTACGTGGGGCGGAACATATTTACTTGAAATGTCATCCGCAATAGATTGAATTTCTAATCTTTCTTCAAACCAATCATATACTTTACTCATAATGAGGAATCCTTTCAGTAAGGTTATTTATATTCGATTTCACTTTTCGCTTTCCATTGTTGAAAAGGAATTTGGAGTGGGTTAACTAGGTTCAAAAACCTTGAGCCGGTTGCAGGGTTGCAGGAGTGTAGGAGTGTACCTATCTGCAACTCTGCAACCCGGTACGATACGGACCCTATTTTAGATCTTAACACAAAAATGAGTTTTCTTTCTATGATTCTAACCTTTTTGGAGGTTAGAATCGTGGAAAAGAAATTAGCCTAAACTTGCCCAGCTCATACCAACACCATCAATTATAACTGAAGAGTTGTAAATTTGTAAGATAATAACTAAGAAAAGAGCAAAAAGAGCCATGAATACACCCATTACAACAGTTGTACCCCAACCTGGTGCAACTTTGCCGTATTCAGAATTAAGAGGCTTTAATGCTGTCCCTAAAGCAGTTACTTTACCTTTCGAAGCCGAAGCTTTTCCTTTTGATGTCGTTGCCATAAATTTTATTCAATAGATTTGGTTTTTTTTTACTTTCCGTAATATGATAGAGTAAGCTCATTTTCTTTACAGAGCTCTAGTAGCTGTATTAACTTAAGCAAAAAATCAAACTATAAGAACTATGGAAACTCCTGCTTTTTTTTCCACAATCTTTATCGGTTGTTTATTACTTAGTATTACTGGGTATTCTATTTATGTTGGTTTTGGACCACCTTCGAGAGAGCTTCGCGATCCTTTTGAAGAACACGAAGATTAAATCGATCTTAGCAATGCAAGCATTATTGACTTGCATTGCTAAGATCGATTGAATCTTTACGATTTCTGATTTCTGATTTCTGAAAAAGAATGATCCCATAAATCTAGAAATCAAGATCCAATTCTTTTATTTTGCAATACGTGGAGGTTCTCTAAAGAAGATAGCGAAGAAAATAATGCCTAATGTTCCAATTAGTAAGAAGGTATAAACGAGTGCTTCCATAGTTTTGGGTTTCTGATTATCAGTTAAAAAATGCTCATTTTACTCTAACAATTATTCCACTGAGGAATAAAAGTTTATTTAAACAACTTGACGTTTAGTCGAAGTATCACCAAGCTTCAGGTAAGCACCGAATTCAATTTGCTCATCCAGATCTGGATCAATACCCGCAAAAACGTCACGGAAAATAGTTCTAGCACCATGCCAAATATGGCCGAAGAAGAATAATAATGCAAAAACAAGGTGGCCAAACGTAAACCAACCACGAGGGCTGCTTCGGAATACACCATCTGATTGAAGTGTCGCACGGTCAAATTCAAAAATTTCACCTAATTGAGCACGTCGTGCATATTTTTTAACTGTAGCTGCATCACTGAAACTAACACCATCTAATTCACCACCGTAGAAACTAACAGTAACGCCTACTTGTTCAATACTATATTTTGATTCAGCACGACGGAATGGAACGTCAGCACGTACTACACCATCTTTATCAATTAATAAAACAGGGAATGTTTCAAAGAAAGTCGGCATACGACGAACAAATAGCTCACGTCCTTCTTTATCTGTGAAAACAGCGTGACCTAACCAACCTGCTGCAATACCATCACCGTTATCCATAGGTCCAGAACGGAAAAGACCACCTTTTGCAGGGTTGTTTCCGATGTAGTCATAGAAAGCTAGTTTCTCAGGAATTTTTGACCAAGCGTCTGATAAACTCGAGCCACTTGCTAACGATTTCTGTACACGACGTGTTGTTTCTTCTTGGAAGAAGCCTTTATCCCATTGGTAACGAGTTGGACCAAATAGTTCAATTGGCGTTGCTGCTGAACCATACCACATTGTACCCGCAACAACAAATGCAGACCAGAAAACAGCTGCAATACTTGAAGATAATACTGTTTCAATATTACCCATACGTAAGCCTTTGTATAAGCGTTGTGGAGGACGAACAGTAAGGTGAAATAAACCTGCAATAATACCTAAAACACCAGCTGCGATATGGTGAGAAGCGATACCACCTGGGTTGTACGGGTCGAAACCTTCAGGACCCCAAGCAGGAGCTACTGGTTGTACACTACCTGTAATGCCATAAGGATCAGATACCCAGATACCAGGGCCGAATAGACCTGTAACGTGGAAAGCACCAAAACCGAAACATAGTAAACCAGATAGGAAAAGGTGAATACCGAAAATTTTCGGTAAATCTAATGCTGGGTCACCTGTACGTGGATCACGGAATAATTCAAGATCCCAGTATACCCAGTGCCAGATAGCAGCTAAGAATAATAGACCTGATAAAACGATATGAGAAGCGGCTACACCTTCATAACTCCAAATACCAGCGTCTGAGATACTTTCACCATTAATACTCCAACCACCCCAAGATTTAGTAACACCTAAACGAGTCATGAAAGGAAGTACAAACATTCCTTGACGCCACATAGGGTTTAATACTGGATCCGAAGGATCAAAAATAGCAAGTTCGTAAAGAGCCATTGAACCCGCCCAACCAGAAACTAAAGCAGTGTGCATTAAATGAACTGCAATTAATCTGCCCGGATCATTTAATACTACTGTATGTACACGGTACCAAGGTAATCCCATAGGAATCCTTAAAAAATAAAAACTTTTGACTTTCTTTTTTGAGAGAATAAATTTTGTGTATATTCATTCTTTTTTTATTTTTATTAGTTCTATTGTACCACATGATTGGACTGCAGTGACTGATTGCAGTCAGCGACTGACGGACTAATTGACTGCAATCAGTCAATCAGTCAATCAGTCAGCAGCGAGCTTTTTCTTGTCCTTTCTGCAATCTCTTTTTAGACTCAAAAAGATAAAAGTGGAAATGATGAAATCATGTATACTAGAAATAGGTTTTTTAAAGGATTTTTGGTTCTTTAAAGAAAGTTTGGTTTCTGTATTTCTGATTTCGAAACAGAAATACAGATCAGAAATACCAAGAATTTTCTTTTTTTGCTCAAAGATTAGTGTTATTACAGTAACCCAGCAATCCCCATTTGCAGGACTGCAGATCTGACTGACTGCAGTCAGTCAGAAATCAGTCAGACAGTCAACTTTTCAGACTAACTATCTATTTATACATATTATGCCAATTGGTGTACCCAGAGTAACGTACCGTCTTCCTGGTGAGCCCACTCCGCAGTGGGTCGATTTATACAACCGTTTATATCGTGAGAGAGTTTTATTTTTGGGTTCAGAATTAGATGATGAATTAGCCAACCAATTAGTTGGTATTATGCTTTTTCTAAGTGCTGAAGATGAATCCAAAAGATTATATGTTTATATTAATTCCCCTGGCGGTTCTGTTACTTGTGGAATTGCAGTGTATGACGCAATGTGTCATGTAAATGCTGGAGTGACCACTATTTGTGTTGGAATTGCAGCTTCCATGGCGTCTTTTGTATTAGCAGGTGGTGATAAAGGAAACCGAATTGCTTTAGCCCATTCACGTATTATGCTTCACCAACCGCAAGGTGGAAGCCAAGGACAAGCTTCCGAAGTAACATCTGAGGCGGAAGAAGTTATGCGAATTCGCAGACAGGTAGGTAAAATTTATACCGAACGAACAGGGCAAAGTTTATCGACTATTGCTCGAGACATGGATCGAGATCGATTTATGTCAGCTTACGAAGCCAAAGAATATGGTTTAGTGGACCAAGTTGCACGCAATAATCGCTATTAAAAAAATTGTCTAGCCTTTTTTTATACTTAGGAATAAAAAAGGCTAGACAGAAGCCACGACTTCTTTTATACTACCTATGTGCAACTAGTAACGCGGATGTAGCTCAGTGGTAGAGCGCAACCTTGCCAAGGTTGATGTCGAGGGTTCGAATCCCTTCATCCGCTCCATAACTGACTACAGTCAGTTACAACCTTTCTTTTTTCTAGAAAGCCCCCATCGTCTAGAGGCCTAGGACATTTCCCTTTCACGGAAGTAACAGGGGTTCGAATCCCCTTGGGGGTACTTGTAAAAAGTTTCTAATATGGATACGTAGTTTTACGGGTCCTATTAGAAACTTTTTTCAGCTTCTCGGCTTTCAGATATCACGATCCTTCGAAAATCCAGCTTTCATTCTGTTTCAATTAATAGCGTCCTTAGTTCAGTTGGTAGAACGCAGGTCTCCAAAACCTGATGTCGTAGGTTCGAGTCCTACAGGGCGTGCTTTTTAACTTTTTAAATGTATAGTACTTCTTTTCTATAGCAATTCTACTTTTCTAATTTCTGATTTGTTATTACCTCTGACCGGACTTGAACCGGTACGCGATTATCGCACATGATTTTAAGTCATGAGTGTCTACCATTCCACCACAAAGGCTAACTGCTATTAACAATAGCACTATGTTGGTATGAGGTCAACTAAAAAAACTGTAAATTAAAAATGGGTTCCTCATTTGGTTTCTGTATCATTGATATACAGAAACCAAATGAGGAACCCATTTTTTGTTATACACGGCTGTTTACTTGGTATCTTGCACGTGCTCGTTTGTAATTTAAATTGGATTCAATTTTGGCTTTGCGTCCATCTGCTTTCTCAAGCGCTTCTTTAGCAGCTAAGTATTCAGCTTCAGCTACTTCAGGGTCAATATTAGAGCCTAATTCAGCCTCATTAACAAGAATGGTTACTTTATTTTCTTTAATTAAAGCAAACCCACCCATTAATGCTACTGAAATCCATTCTGTTCCTGTACGTACTAACAGTACACCGATATCTAAACCTGTAATTAATGGAGTGTGATTTGTTAATACACCCATTTGGCCAGTGTTTGTCGGTAAAATAATTTCTTTAGCTTCTTCATTCCAAAAAATTCGGTCAGGAGCCATAATACAAACTTGTAAACTCATAATTCGCTAGTCCTTTTAATGTAATTCTAAAAAATAGTAGTCTTCTGGTTTCTGGTTTCTGCAACCAGAAACCAATCGTTTACTTTGAATGTTTTTTCATTCATTCAAAGTAAAAGGATTGTAGAATTGAATCTATTTAACCTAGGGTACCTGCTTTTTCAACAGCTTCATCTAAGTTTCCTACTAGATAGAAAGCTTGCTCAGGAAGCTCATCTAGTTGACCTGCTAAAATCATTTGGAAACCTTGAATTGAGTCCGCAAGACTTACATATTTACCTGGTGAACCTGTAAATACTTCAGCAACGAAGAAAGGCTGCGATAGGAAACGCTCTACTTTACGTGCACGTGCTACAACTAGACGGTCTTCTTCTGATAATTCATCAAGACCTAAAATCGCGATAATATCTTGAAGTTCTTTATAACGCTGTAGTGTTTGCTTAACACCTTGCGCTGTATCGTAATGCTCATTACCTAAAATCCAAGGCTGTAGCATTGTTGATGTCGAATCTAATGGATCTACTGCAGGGTAAATACCTTTTGAAGCTAGACCACGAGATAGTACTGTAGTTGCGTCTAGGTGAGCGAATGTCGTTGCAGGAGCAGGGTCAGTTAAGTCATCTGCAGGTACGTATACTGCTTGGATTGATGTAATAGAACCTACTTTTGTTGAAGTAATACGCTCTTGTAGGCCACCCATTTCTGTACTTAATGTAGGCTGGTAACCTACTGCAGAAGGCATACGACCTAGAAGCGCAGATACTTCAGCACCTGCTTGTACGAATCGGAAAATATTATCAATAAATAGAAGTACATCTTGGTTGTTAACGTCACGGAAGAACTCAGCCATTGTTAAAGCTGTAAGACCAACACGCATACGAGCACCAGGTGGTTCGTTCATTTGACCATATACCAGGGCCACTTTGGATTCTTTAAGGTTGTCGGCGTTAATTACACCGGATTCTTTCATTTCCATGTAAAGGTCATTACCTTCACGTGTACGTTCACCTACGCCACCAAAAACAGATACACCACCGTGTCCTTTGGCAATGTTATTAATTAGTTCCATAATTAAAACTGTTTTACCTACACCAGCACCACCGAAAAGACCGATTTTACCACCACGACGGTATGGAGCAAGAAGATCAACTACTTTAATACCTGTTTCGAAAATAGCAAGCTGTGTATCTAATTCAACGAATTTAGGAGCTTCACGGTGGATAGGTAGTGTTACGCTGTAGTCTACAGGGCCCATTTCATCTACCGGTTCACCTAAAACGTTAAAAATACGACCCAGGGTTGTTGTACCTACCGGTACACGTAATGCTGTTCCAGTATCTACAACTCTCATACCACGCATTAAACCATCTGTAGCACTCATTGAAATAGCACGTACGAGGTTATTACCTAATAATGTTTGTACTTCACAAACAACTTTAAGTTGTTCACCTGTTGCATTTTCGCCTTCGATGATTAGTGCGTTATAGATGCCTGGTAACTGACCAGCAGGAAACTGAACATCCATAACCGGGCCAATGATCTGAGTAATTGTACCAACGTTATTTTCTACAGTAGTTTTCATTTGTTTCTTATTCTTTTTTTATAAAAGCTTAATCTTTTGGTTGCTGATTGCAGAAATGCAGAAATCCAAAGTCAAGCTTTATATATTTTTAAGTTATTTTTTTGTACCACTTCGTTTGTTCTTCAAAAGTAGGCTCTTTCTTTCACTTCAGCCATATTTACTTGATCCCATGAGCTTTTATTAAAAAGAGTAGGTAATAGTCACTGATTTGCTGATTGAATGACTTCCTCTTCACTGACTGCAGTCAGTCAGTCAATTAGTCAGAAATTGTAGGTTTCTGGATTTCTGTGAATGTCTATTATTAGAAGGAATTGGTTACTTGTTTAGTATAACGTAACCAAAAAAAGAAAGCAAAAAACCAGGGGCATTTATTTTACAAAAAATAAGTTCTAGTATATATATAGTATTAGTACAAAAAAGGTAATGTGAGACTTTCTTCTCGTTCTCATTTTGTAGATCCCGAGATTTCTGGTTTCTGGTTGCAGAAACCAGAAACCAGAAATCCAAAAGGTGATCTTGATCTTTTTTTCGAGCAGATTAGAATTCTATAAAAAAATATATACTATTTCGGAGGCAATTATGTCACCTCAAACTGAAACACAAACTGGTGCTGGCTTCAAAGCTGGTGTTAAGGATTACCGTCTTACTTACTATACTCCAGATTACCAAATTAAGGAAACTGATATTTTAGCAGCTTTCCGTATGACTCCACAGCCTGGCGTTCCACCTGAAGAGTGTGGTGCAGCTGTAGCAGCGGAATCATCAACTGGTACTTGGACTACAGTATGGACTGATGGTCTTACATCTCTAGACCGTTACAAAGGTCGTTGTTACGACATCGAGCCTGTTGCTGGTGAAGAGAACCAGTACATTTGTTACATTGCTTACCCTATTGACCTTTTCGAAGAAGGTTCAGTAACTAACTTATTTACTTCAATTGTAGGTAACGTATTTGGTTTCAAAGCTCTTCGTGCTCTACGTTTAGAAGATTTACGTATTCCTCCTGCATACTGTAAAACTTTCTTCGGCCCTCCACATGGTATCCAAGCTGAGCGTGACCGTCTAAACAAATATGGTCGTCCTCTACTAGGTTGTACTATTAAGCCGAAACTAGGTCTTTCTGCTAAGAACTATGGTCGTGCCGTATACGAATGTCTTCGTGGTGGTTTAGACTTCACGAAAGATGACGAGAACGTAACTTCTCAGCCATTTATGCGTTGGAGAGACCGTTTCCTTTTCTGTACTGAAGCGATTTACCGTTCTCAATCAGAAACAGGTGAAATTAAAGGTCACTACCTAAACGTAACAGCAGCGACTACTGAAGAAGTACTTAAGCGTGCTGAATTTGCTCGTGATTTAGGTAGTCCAATTGTTATGCATGACTACATCACTGGTGGTTTCACAACTAACACTTCGTTAGCTTACTACTGTCGTGATAATGGTCTTCTTCTTCATATTCACCGTGCGATGCACGCGGTTATTGACCGTCAGCGTAACCATGGTATTCACTTCCGTGTTCTAGCTAAGGCACTTCGTATGTCTGGTGGTGACCACCTTCACTCAGGTACTGTTGTAGGTAAACTTGAAGGTGAACGTGAAGTAACTCTAGGTTTCGTAGACTTAATGCGTGACGCTTACATCGAGAAAGACCGTTCTCGTGGTGTATACTTCACTCAGGATTGGTGTGGTTTAGGTGGTGTAATGCCAGTTGCTTCTGGTGGTATCCACGTATGGCACATGCCAGCACTTGTAGAAATTTTCGGCGACGATTCTTGTCTACAGTTCGGTGGTGGTACACTAGGTCACCCTTGGGGTAACGCTCCAGGTGCAGCTGCTAACCGTGTAGCTCTTGAAGCTTGTGTACAAGCTCGTAACGAAGGTCGTGACCTTGCTCGTGAAGGTGGTGACGTACTACGTGCAGCTTGTAAGTGGTCTCCAGAGCTTTCTGCAGCATGTGAAGTTTGGAAAGAAATTAAGTTTGAATTCGAAGCTATGGATACTCTATAAAAATAGTTTAAAAAAACGATTTGTATTGAATTTTTAAATTTTGTTACAAACTCGTTTTTAAAGCTTTTTAAATAGAAATCCTGCTATTTCATCCTCCGAAGCTTGTACACAAGCTTCAGGGTGGTGAAATAGTTTTCGCCTCAGATTTCTGTTTTCTGACTGACAGCAGTCAGCGTTTCTGAAACCAGAAACTAGAAATCCGAAAAACCATGTAAAATCAGAAATCAAGGCAAATAGCTCAATGGAACAGTTTTACTGTAAGAGCTAGAGTCATTCTAGATCATTAGAAAGACTAAGGTCGAGAGTTCGATTCTCTCTTTGCTTCTATACCACTATTTAAACTTTTCGTTTTGTAAAAAGAACTATACAACGTAGCTAATAGAAGCTACTTTAAAGTTAACTTATCTTCTGTATTTCGAAAGACCTATTCCGCGATATCCGGATATCCGGGTATCGCGAATGAAGGGGGTTTCTGACTGACTGTAGTCAGTCAAAAAATGTGGTAGCACAATAAATCGTAGTCTAAATAATCGGTATCATCAATTCTATGATTGATCTAGTTAAATATCCGGTACTTACTGAAAAATCAACTCGACTTCTGGAAAATAACCAATATACTTTTGATGTGGACTTACGTCTAACAAAAACAAAGATAAAGGCATTAATTGAAGAGTTATTTGAAGTCAAAGTATTATCTGTCAACACTCACCGAGCTCCGCGTAAAAAGCGAAGAATCGGTCAATATCAAGGGTTCCGTCCTCGATACAAAAGAGTTATTATTACTTTAAAACCGGAAAATTCCATTCCGCTGTTTCCTGAAGCTTAATCATCTTCTTATTTATTTATTGATAAAATTATGGGTATTCGTTTTTATAGATCATATACACCAGGTACACGTCATCGTTCTGTTTCAGACTTTAATGAGATTACAAAAAGCACACCTGAGAAATCACTAACATCGTATAATCACAGATCTCGAGGCCGAAATAACCGAGGTGTTATTACGAGCCAACAAAGAGGTGGTGGTCATAAAAGGCTATATAGAGAGATTGATTTCCGTCGTAATAAGCGTGGTATTATTGCGAAGGTTTTCAGTGTTGAGTATGACCCAAATCGTAATGCGCGTATTGCGTTACTTCATTATTCGGATGGAGAAAAACGATACATCTTACATCCTCGCGGGTTAATGGTTGGAGATACTGTCATTTCTGATTTTGAAGCCCCTATTAAAGTAGGTAATGCTTTACCTATTCGTAGTATGCCTTTAGGTACTGAAGTGCATAATATCGAACTTCAACCTGGAGGGGGTGGTCAAATTGCAAGAGCTGCTGGAAGTTTAGCCCAAATTGTGGCGAAAGAAGGTCGTTTTGCAACACTTCGTTTACCTTCTGGGGAAGTTCGTCTTGTTTCGTTAAATTGTTGGGGTACTGTAGGACAGGTAGGGAATATTGAGGCCAATAACATAACCATCGGAAAAGCAGGTAAAACACGCTGGCTTGGAAGACGACCGAAAGTTCGTGGTAGTGTTAAAAACCCTGTAGACCATCCACATGGTGGTGGTGAAGGTCGCTGTCCAATTGGCCGTGCTCATCCTGTAACACCATGGGGTAAACCTGCGTTAGGTGTAAAAACAAGAAAAGCGAAACGCTATAGTGCAAAATTAATTCTTAGACGCCGTAAAGTCGCTTAAATTATATTGTTTTATGGCTGGACCTTTTCGGATTTCTGAGTCGAGTGGATTGACAGTCTGACTGCAGTCAGTCAGGATTGCAAAATTGCTGGATTGTACTCGAATGATTCAAACGGAAAAGAGAGTTGCTGAAGCAACAAGGATTATACATTATGTCACGTTCTCTAAAAAAAGGGCCTTTTGTCGCCAATCATCTTTTAAAGAAAATTGATAAACTAAATTCACAAGGTGATCGTCAAGTAGTCATTACTTGGTCACGAGCATCTACAATAGTACCCACTATGATTGGACATACTATTGCCGTATATAATGGCCGGGAGCATATTCCGGTTCATGTTAATGATCAAATGGTTGGTCATAAATTAGGTGAATTTGCACCGACACGAACTTTTCGTGGACACGTGAGAAGTGATAAAAAAGCTCGACGCTAATAGGAGAGTCTTATGACACAAAAAATAAATAAAGAAGCAAAAGCATTTGCACAAAATGTACGCATGTCACCATTTAAGGTAAGACGAGTACTGGATCAAATTCGCGGGCGCTCTTATGAAGAAGCCTTAATGATATTAGAGTTTATGCCTTATCGTGCTTGTAAACCTGTTCTCAAAGTACTCGCATCTGCAGCCGCCAATGCAAAACATAACTTAGGAATTACCAAATCAACTCTTTTTGTAAGTGAAGCACAAGCCAACCAAGGTCCAATTATGAAAAGATTCCGACCACGTGCTCAAGGTAAAGGCTTTCCAATTAAAAAGCCAACTTGTCATATTATTATTGGTGTGCAGCAAAACAGTTAAACTATTAAAGGAAAAATATGGGCCAAAAAGTTAATCCTATTGGATTTCGTATTGGGATAACTCAAGATCACTTTTCTTCTTGGTATGCGAAGCCTGAGCAGTATCGAGCTCTTATCCAAGAAGATCTTTTTTTACGAAATTACATTAGTAAGAATTTAGGCAAAGCTGGAATTTCGAAAATTGTTATTGAACGAAAAGCAGATCGAATCGAACTGACTATTCATGCAGCTCGACCGATTATTGTTTTAGGTCGTAAAGGCAGTGGTCTTGAAGAGTTACGAGAATCTTTACAAACAAAGTTAAAAATAGAACGACAAATTTCTATTACTGTTGTTGAAATTACAAACCCGAATTTCGAAGCTAAATTAGTGGCGGAATTTGTAAGTCAACAGTTAGAAACTCGAATTCCTTTTCGACGTGCTGTGAAAAAAGCATTACAACTTGCCAAACGTGCAGGCGTTCAGGGAATTAAAATTCAAGTATCAGGACGTCTAAATGGAGCTGAAATGGCTCGAAGCGAATGGGTTCGTGAAGGTCGAGTGCCTCTACAAACACTTCGTTTTCCTATCGATTATTGTTCTTATCAAGCTCATACAACGTATGGGATTCTAGGGATTAAAGTTTGGGTTTTTAGAGGTTAAAGTCTTTCAGAAATCGAGGACTATTGAATAGTAAAAGAAGTTAATAAAAAAGGAGATATTCAATGTTAAGCCCTAAACGAACAAAGTTTCGAAGATATCATAGAGGGAATTTGAAAGGCAATTCGGTACGTGGAAATACAATTGCTTTCGGTGAATTTGGTATTCAAGCAATGTCGGCCGGTTGGGTTACATCACGCCAGATTGAAGCTGCACGACGTGTTATGACTCGATATGCTCGTAGAGGTGGAAAATTATGGATTCGTATTTTCCCGGATAAACCTATTACTCTTCGCGCTGCAGAAAGTCGAATGGGTGCTGGTAAAGGTTCCCCGGAATATTGGGTTTCTGTAGTCAAGCCGGGTAAGATTTTATTTGAAATTGCAGGTGTGCCTGAAGCGATTGCAAGACCTGCTATGAAAACGGCTTGTTTTAAAATGCCAGTGAAAACTAGGATTGTTGGTGTTTCGACGGTTCCGACTGTTTAGAATTTTTCATTTGATTGGTTTCTGGTTTCTGCAACCAGAAACCAGGAAGGATTGCGGGAAACTAAATTCTGACTGACTGCAGTCAGTGTTTCTGCAACCAGAAACCAACTGAAAGATATTTAGAAACTCAATAAATCATGATTTCTGAAAAGAAAAAGAATGGCTCTACGAAAACGGAATTCTGGTTGCAGAAACCAGAAATCAGAAATCGTGATTTTTTGAAAAAAAAGTTACGTTTTGATTTAGCAGTAGAGTTTCATTTTAGAAAGTAAAACAATCTTAATTTTGTAATTTTTGGAAAGGAAAAGAAATGATCCAACCTCAATCTTATCTAAATGTAGCCGATAATACCGGGGCTCGAAAACTTATGTGTATTCAGCTACTAGGCGGTAATAGTGGTAAGTATGCAAGTATTGGTGATATTATCATTGCTGTTGTAAAAGATGCTATTCCGAATATGCCGTTAAAAAAATCGGACGTTGTGCGAGCAGTTATTGTTCGAACAGTGAAAGGGATACGCCGTGAAAATGGTATGTCTATTCGATTTGATGATAATGCTGCAGTTATCATTAATAAAGAAGGAAATCCTCGAGGAACACGCATTTTTGGACCAATTGCACGTGAACTAAGAGATCGAAATTTTACAAAAATTGTATCTTTAGCTCCTGAAGTTTTATAATTTTAGTCCGATTGACTGACTGCAGTCAGTCAGTAAAAAATCACTTTATGGGATTTTCAGAAATCCGGATGCTGTATAGGACTGACTGCAGTCAGTCAGGCGTTAGGAAAACAATTAATACACAGAAACACAAATGACACAACGATTAAAATCATTTTATTTAAAAGAAATTGTTCCAAAATTAATGAATGAATTTCATTATAAAAATACTCACCAAGTTCCGGAAGTGAAAAAGGTTGTGGTGAATCGAGGTCTTGGAGAAGCTTCTCAAAATGCAAAAACATTAGATTCATCTCTAAAAGAAATTAGTGTTATTGCAGGCCAACGTGGTATTATTACGCGCTCGAAAAAAGCAATTGCTGGTTTTAAAGTGCGTGAAAATATGGCGGTAGGTATTTCAGTTACTTTACGCGGTGAACGTATGTATGCTTTTTTAGATCGTCTAATTAATTTAGCATTACCCCGAATTCGAGATTTTCAAGGAATCAACCCGAAAAGTTTTGATGGTAAAGGAAACTATAGTATTGGTCTAGAAGAGCAATTAATGTTCCCTGAAATTAATTATGATGCCATTGACCAAATGGAAGGTATGGATATTTCAATTGTAACGAATTCGAAATCTAATGCGGAAGGAAAAGCACTATTAACGGCTTTAGGTATGCCTTTTAAACTTAACTAACGAGGGTTCAATGATTAATGATAGTTTAAGCGATATGATTACAAGAATAAGAAACGCGCATTTAGTACAAAAGCAAGACGTTTTTATTCCAACAACCAAAATGAATTTAAAAGTGGCTGAACTCCTTCAACAGGAAGGTTTTATTCAGTCATTTGAAGAAATGGATACAAATCACATCCGTATTGCGTTGAGATATAAAGAAAACAAGGCAAAGCCTTACATTACAAAATTAATTCGAGTAAGTAAGCCTGGTCTTCGTGTTTATACAAATAAAAACGAGATCCCTAAAGTGTTAGGTGGTATTGGTATTGCCCTTATCTCAACTTCTCAGGGAATTATGACAGATCGACAAGCCCGTATGGAAAATATTGGCGGAGAAGTTTTATGTTATGTTTGGTAATCAGACATAATTTTTGAATAAAATGAAACAAGATTTGACCTAGTATTCAATGTTCTTTAATGAAGGAGGTTATCTGGACAAACAGGAATTAATTGAAATGGAAGGGGTGGTTAGTGATACGTTACCGAATGCAATGTTTCGCGTTGTACTCGATAATGGATTTCAAGTCTTAGCTCATATTTCGGGCAAAATTAGACGTAACCACATTAAAATTTTATTAGGAGATCGTGTAACGGTCGAACTAACACCTTATGATTTAACGAAAGGTCGAATTACTTTCCGTATTCGTAAACAAGCACGGTAGTCACTATTACATTTAAAGGAAATTATGAAAGTACGCAGTTCAGTAAAGAAGATATGCGCGAAATGTTCATTAATTCGCCGACATAGAAAAATTATGGTTATTTGTGTGAACCCGAAACACAAACAACGTCAGGGTTAAGGATTTTGGGGTTTCTGAGCTCAACTTTTTGGATCCGAGTGCTCAATCCTCGATTGAAAAAGTTGAGTTCAAAAAGTAGTTTGAGTACTCTAGTAATGAAACTACTTTTTGAATTCAGAAATTCAGACTGATTGACTGCAGTCAGTCAGTCAGTCAGTCAGTCAGTCAGTCAGTCAGTCAGTCAGTCAGTCAGTCAGTCAGTCAGTCAGTTAGTTAATCCGCATTTATGGCCGAGTGGACGATGGCTCGGGACTCATAATCCCGCTTCGAAAGAACAGCGCTGGTTCGAATCCAGCTGGATGCATCATAAAGAACGAACTATTTTTTGAATTCGAGTTAAATAGTCAGAAATGGGGGGGAATTTTTTCTTTTTTTAAGTTAGAATAAAATGAATACCGTAGAAAAATATTTTTTATTTAGAAATCCGGTTACATAATTCAAGTTTTGAATTAACTAAACAAAGAAGGTACATTTTATGGCAAAAGCAAGTATGATTGAACGCGATCTTAAGCGTCAAAAATTAATTTTGAAATATGCAGCAAAACGTGAAAGCTTAAAACTACAATTAAAGGGTGCTGTTGATTTCGAAGAGAAATTAAAGTATTCAAGTCAATTACAAGATTTACCCAAAAATAGTTCACCTTCACGCTGGAAAAATCGTTGCTTAGTAACTGGGCGACCAAAAGGATATTTCCGTCATTTTGGTTTATCTCGACATGTGTTCCGTGAAATGGCTCACCAAGGATTACTTCCTGGGGTTACAAAATCAAGTTGGTAATGCACGTGCACTAATGGTTGAAAGCGAAAATAATCTAAGTTTTTGGATTATTTTCGCCCCGATATCGCGGTATCCTGAAATCCCTAAATCCCGAATTAGCCATTAATCATGGCCAAAGAACAGGCATTGTGGGAATTTTTCTTGAATTTTTTTCACAGAGTATTGTTTTCCCTCTTCTTGCCAACACGTAATAATATCCGTTGTTTGGTTTAAAATAACAATAGCTTCATCTGCTGGAATCCAAGAATTGGTATCAAATTGAGTTTTTAATTCTTCCCAAGCATCTTTTCTTGGCCAAAAGAAATACTCTGTTAATGGGTGTGTTGTATTCCCTGCGCGTTGGTCTAATGAAATACCAACACTTTGCTCTAGCCATAGTACTTTTAAAACAAATTTATTCATAGTAGTTTTTTTCTCAAAAAATGATGGTTCCTTTTGAGGATACATCAGTAATTGTATCTTAGTTTTATTAACTCGTAAACTAACACTAAAAAAAAACAGCCACTTCTTACTTTTTTATATTAAAATACTAGAAAGAATTACTAATAACCAAAAAGAGAACTATGCCACGATCGCAACGAAATGATAATTTTATTGATAAAACATTTACAGTTATTGCCGACATTTTGTTAAAAGTAATGCCGACAACAAAGCGAGAAAAAGAAGCTTTCACGTATTACCGAGAAGGTATGTCGGCTCAAGCAGAAGGTGAATATGCTGAAGCTTTACAAAATTATTATGAAGCTATGAGATTAGAAACAGATCCTTACGATCGTAGTTACATTTTATATAATATTGGATTAATCCATACAAGTAATGGCGAGCATAGGAAGGCATTAGATTATTATTACCAAGCTTTAGAGCGTAACCCTTGTTTACCCCAAGCATTGAATAATATTGCGGTTATTTATCATTATCGAGGTGAGCAAGCCATTGAAGCAGGAGATGTTCAAGCTTCTGAAGCTTTGTTTAATAAAGCTGCTGACTTTTGGCAAGAAGCCATTCGTTTAGCTCCTACGAATTATATTGAAGCGCAAAATTGGTTGAAAGTGAATAATCGTTTTCAAGACTAATCTTTCTTTCTGGATTTCTGAGTTTCTTTTGAAAAAAAACAAAAACAAAAAGGGGAACTCTTGCATTTCCCTATTTGTTTTTGGTATTATAAAAATGTTAGCAAGGGTTCTCTTTATAAGCTAGGATAGCTCAGTTGGTAGAGCAGAGGACTGAAAATCCTCGTGTCGCCGGTTCAAACCCGGCTCCTGGCAATTGTGTTATTGCCAAAATTCGGACAAAAAAATGCTTTTTTTAGGAGATGGAGAAATGTCTGAGTGGCCGAAAGAGCTTGATTGCTAATCAAGTGTACGTTCTTCGTACCGAGGGTTCGAATCCCTCTTTCTCCGTTTTAAAACCAGTTCAATACTCTCTTAAAAAGACTAGGGGCATAGAGTTGTTTTTAACATTCTTGGTATAACAATTATAAATATCTATCTTGTTATGAAGCGCTTAATCCGGAACTACTTTATTCAGACATATTCACTATTCCTTTTGAATTTGTAGCATCGACATAAAATTGCTGGAGCTCCACGCGGATTAAATAAATGAAGTTTTACATGCTCGCCGATTGCATAAAGAACCGCAAAGCGTAGAGCATACGTACCGAATCCACGTGTAAGATATTGATAGTTAACGTTAGGATATCCCGGATTACCAATTACTTGAGGGATTCCCCTTTTTTCTATAAAAGCTTTTACATCCTCTAATTCGGCGGAAGTTTGATAACGGAAATTAATTGCTTCTTCAGCAGAATTAACAAAAAACTCAAGCCTGGATTCGTTTTGCCCGAAGTATGAAGATGGGGACATAAATACGGGGTTTTCGACCTGTGGCTCTTTATCGCCAACTGCGTTTACAATTTCGATAAATAAGTCGTACATCAGGAGGCCAATAGTGGACTGTAAAGTTCCATCATAGATACCGACTACCCCTTCTATTTGTAAGTTCATGATTAATCCAATCTTAAAAAGTAGCCCTGGCATGTGATTTCTGGCATTATTTGCGATCAGACAAATTATCTCACTGAATTTCTCTTCAAAGTTTCGTTGCTATTGTTCTATAAGTGTTTATTACATTCATGTAACTTAATGAATTTGGAAGAGATTCACCACACTCTACATTATAAATACCTTCATAGCCTTTTATAATAACTCTTCGATTCAGCATATATTTTATTTTAAAATTGTTTTACTTGTAGCTAAATCAGGAAATAAAAAAGCACCTAGCCACCCCAATAAAGGAATGACTAGGTGTCTCATCGTAGTGAAAATAAATTTTCACTATCTAATTAGAATTAACCGTTGATTGAAGGAGCTTCAACAGCAGCTAAATCTAGAGGGAAGTTGTGAGCGTTACGCTCGTGCATTACTTCCATACCTAGGTTAGCACGGTTGATGATGTCAGCCCATGTGTTAATAACACGGCCTTGAGAGTCAACAACAGACTGGTTGAAGTTGAAACCGTTTAGGTTGAATGCCATAGTAGAAATACCAAGAGCAGTGAACCAAATACATACAACTGGCCAAGCAGCTAGGAAGAAATGTAGAGAACGAGAGTTGTTGAAAGAAGCGTACTGGAAAATTAAACGACCGAAGTAGCCATGAGCTGCAACGATGTTGTAAGTTTCTTCTTCTTGACCGAACTTGTAACCAGCGTTAGCTGATTCGTTCTCAGTAGTTTCACGGATTAGAGATGAAGTAACTAAAGAACCATGCATAGCTGAGAATAGAGAGCCGCCGAAAACGCCAGCAACACCTAACATATGGAATGGGTGCATAAGAATGTTGTGCTCAGCTTGGAATACGATCATGAAGTTGAAAGTACCAGAAATACCAAGAGGCATACCATCTGAGAATGAACCTTGACCTAGAGGGTAGATGATGAAAACTGCAGTTGCAGCAGCAACTGGTGCAGAGTAAGCAACAGCGATCCAAGGACGCATACCTAAACGGAAAGATAATTCCCACTCACGACCCATGTATGAACATACACCGATAAAGAAATGACAAACGATTAGCTGGTAAGGGCCACCGTTG
>Ga0209284_10001072_pt1:0-2500 | contig 43447 bp, 47 predicted proteins | sample FRY03_FD_187211 | JGI IMG/M metagenome (GOLD analysis project Ga0209284, IMG submission 187211) | Freshwater microbial communities from Lake Fryxell liftoff mats and glacier meltwater in Antarctica - FRY-03 (SPAdes) (version 2) | ecosystem: Environmental > Aquatic > Freshwater > Ice >... | reverse complement strand
GTGGGTGCCAGGGTATATTAAAAAGCTTCTATTAGTAACGAGTATTCGTTACTGGTGGAAGCTTTTTTACTGTCTATGCTTTTAATTAAAAGCTAATTAAATTGTGCTTTTATGGGTTGCTGAATTTCAGAAATTCTGACTGACTAACTGACTGACTGACTGCAGTGAAGAGGAAGTCAGTCAGTCAGGAAGTAAATCTGATTCGAAGAGAAAAAGAACTATTTACTTACAATTTCTGTGGTCATCTTCGCTAATTGCTCACGACGAGCTAAAATAACAGCCCCAATTAAGGCCACTAAAAGAAGAATGGAAACCAATTCAAAAGGTAATAAGAAGTCACTAAAGATATGTCGGCCAATGAACTGTACGCTATTGGGTACAGCTACAAACGGAGATGTTAACCACTGGGTCGAAAGAATTGTGTTACCTAACAGAATAAATAAACCCAACGAAAGACCTGCTTTTACGGCATTCTCTGGGTTGACTGAGTTGACTGAAGTTACTTTCGACTCTGCTTCCAGAGAATCCGAAGCTTCGGTATTCCTTTTCACAAGCATAATGGCAAATAAAATTAAAACATTAATTGCGCCTACATAAAGAAGAACTTGCGCTGCCGCAATAAAATCAGCATTTAAGAGTAAGAACATCGCTGCAATACAAACTAAAACGCCCCCCAGTAAAAAAGCTGAATACACTAAATTCGGTAGTAAAACAACTCCTAAGGAACCAGCAATGGCTACCACTGAAAGGAATACGAAAAAACTATCTTGGATACTATCAAAAAGATTCATAGATTGTGACCTCGGGTTGACTGCAGTCAGAGTTGACTGAATTGGTTCCAGAAATCCAGAAATCAGATTTCTGAAATTAAAAAAAGCTAAATAATGGGCTCACGGATGACCAATAGAAAAGGGATACGAGTGCAAAGAGGATGGTTACACCATAGAATTGGAAACGACCTGTTTCAATATAACGTAAACTTTCGCCTGTAAAGAATACTGCTAAACCGGTTAGGTTGACAATACCATCTACAAAATACTGGTCAAAAAGTAAAATTTGCTTGGCTAACGCACGATTACCATTGACAAATAGGGCCCCATAGATCTCATCAAAATACCATTTATTTCGTGTCTTGTTTTTTGTTATGCGGATGGGGAGACTCGAACTCCCACATCATGGACACGAGAACCTAAATCTCGCGCGTCTACCAATTCCGCCACATCCGCATGTTTTTATCTAAAGCACAGCTGCGCAAGGAGGGATTCGAACCCCCGACACCGTAGTTCGTAGCCACGTGCTCTAGTCCACTGAGCTACAAGCGCATATAAAATATAGTTTAGAAGCTCCCCAGGTAGGACTTGAACCTACGACCAATCGGTTAACAGCCGATTGCTCTACCACTGAGCTACTGAAGAACTTCACTTTTATTATAAAAATAAAGTCTATCAGTAGTCAATAGTTAAATTCCTTTTTACGCATTTCCTAAATTTTTAAAAAGCCGTAGCTATGAAGTCCAGTTCCGAGTAGATTAACCCCTAAATAACAAATCCAGACCAAAACAAAACCAAGGGATGCCACGATAGCCGGTTTCTTCCCTTCCCAACCCCAGGTAATCCGGAAATGAAAGTAAATCGCAAAAATAAACCACGTAATCAGAGCCCACGTCTCTTTTGGATCCCAGCTCCAATAAGATCCCCAAGCTTCATTGGCCCAAATAGCTCCAGAAAGAATACCTAATGTAAGTAAAGGAAAACCAATTCCTAATGTTCGGTAACTTAAATTGTCCAACGTTTGATCTAATGAAATACTAGACCCTTGGGTTGACTGTGCAGTACTTTGTAATGAGCTTTCTTTATTGGAAGAAATCATTAAAAAAGCAATAGCCATTAATGACCCGGCCATTAAAGCAGCATAACTGAGCATCATAATACTAACATGCATCATTAACCAATTTGATTTCAATGCGGGTACAAGAGGTGCACTTTCTTGCATTTGTGTTGGTAAAGTAAGAGTTGCAAAAGCGTCGATGAATAAAAGGACAGGAGAAAAAATAACGCCGATATAATTTGAATTACTCATTTTTTCAATGAAAAGATGAACAAAACTAATGCCCCAAGTTAAAAAAATAAGAGATTCGTATAAATTACTTAAAGGGAAATGATGAGAATTAACCCATCGAAAAATAAGTAAGGACGCTAGAAGAAGGTTTACAATAAGAATTCCTGAAAAGCCTACTAACTTTAATTTAGGTCCCCAATTTTTGGACTCATTAAAAAAAGCAGCTTGAAACCAATAAACCAACATGCTCACTAGTAAAATTCCAAACGCCAGATTACCTAAAAAACTTTCTGTGTTTAGTATCATAATTAATAAATTTTTTTTTATAATATTTTCGAGTTCTTTCTGTTATTTGTTCTGATATCTCGATATCCGGATATCCGGATATCCGCAAAAAGAATATTTTATAAGGGTATACTTTTTTGGTCAAGATTAAGTTCTT
>Ga0209284_10001068_pt1 | contig 43514 bp, 38 predicted proteins | sample FRY03_FD_187211 | JGI IMG/M metagenome (GOLD analysis project Ga0209284, IMG submission 187211) | Freshwater microbial communities from Lake Fryxell liftoff mats and glacier meltwater in Antarctica - FRY-03 (SPAdes) (version 2) | ecosystem: Environmental > Aquatic > Freshwater > Ice > Glacier... | reverse complement strand
ATGCACATGAACTACATCTGCCCAATCGGGAATTTGCGGGTTGAGTGGCAGGTAAGGGTTGTACACCAGCATATAGGTAGCAAAGGGGCAGGTGGAGCCAGGGGCTACCAGGTAGCTCACTTGGTGTCCCATTTTTACCAGTTCATCGCCCTGGTGCCAAATATCTCTTTCTGTACCGCCGTATTTTAGGGCAGGTATGCGGGTGTTATTTACAAGGAGTACGTGCATGTTGAAAATGCCGATGCCCTCGTAGGAGGGCACCGGATGACTTATTTTGCGTAAGCGATGGATCGCTTCTCTCGGATTACGGTTACTTTTATTTGCCCTGGGTATTGCATTTCGTTTTGAATGCGCTGCGAGATGTCAACCGACATCAGTTCTGCGGCATCATCACTGATTTTTTCAGATTCAACGATTACACGCAGCTCCCGACCAGCCTGTATGGCGAAGGCTTTCTCTACACCTTGGTAAGAGATGGCAAGGTTCTCTAGGTCTTTCAAACGTTTGATGTAGCCTTCGATCACTTCGCGGCGGGCACCTGGACGCGCGCCAGACACGGCGTCACAAGCTTGTACGATGGCCGAAATGGGGTCGGTCATTTCAATTTCATCGTGGTGAGCGCCAATGGCGTTGCAAATTACCGGGTGCTCTTTGCAGCGCTCCGCGATTTGCATGCCGAGGATGGCGTGTGGTATTTCTGGATTATCATCGGGCACTTTGCCGATGTCGTGGAGCAAACCAGCACGTTTGGCAAGCTTGGCGTTGAGGCCCAACTCTGCAGCCATGGTGGCGCAAAGGTTGGCTACTTCCCGGCTGTGTTGCAGTAGATTTTGTCCGTACGATGACCGATAGCGCATCTTACCTACCAATCGAACGAGCTCAGGGTGTAGACCGTGGATGCCCAAGTCGATACAGGTTCGTTCGCCAATCTCCACAATTTCTTCTTCGATTTGTTTGTGGGTTTTAGCCACTACTTCTTCGATGCGTGCTGGGTGGATGCGGCCATCAGTTACCAAGCGGTGCAAGGCAACCCGGGCAATTTCGCGGCGAAGGGGATCGAAACAGGAAAGGACGATGGCTTCTGGTGTATCATCCACAATGAGTTCCACGCCGGTTGCGGCTTCAAAAGCGCGGATGTTACGACCTTCGCGACCAATGATTTGGCCTTTTACATCGTCGTTTTTGATGGGAAATACCGAAATCGCGTTTTCAATGGCATGCTCGGTGGCGGTGCGCTGAATACTTTGGATTACCACTTTTTTAGCCTCTTTGTTGGCTTGCATCTTGGCTTCATCAACAATCTCTTTGATTTGCGCCATGGCCTGACTCTTAGCCTCGCCTTTGAGCTGCTCAATGAGTTGCTGTTTGGCTTCGTCGGCAGTGAGATTGGCGATTTTTTCGAGCGCTTTTACGGTGCTTTGATGTGCCTTGGCCATCTCTTCTTTTCGCTGCTCCAATATTTCGAGCTGGCGGTTTAAGTTCTCCTTCGTTGAATCAAGTTCTGCTTCTTTACGAGAGGTTTGTTCGATTTTTTGATTGAGACTTTGCTCTTTTTGCTTGTTGCTGTTCTCTTTCTGGATCACGCCTTGGTTGCGCTTGTTAGTTTCGTCATCGTGCTGAGTACGCAATTGCAAGAAACGTTCTTTTGCCTGAAGCTCTTTTTCTTTGCGGATGCCTTCGGCGCGCATTTCGGCTTCTTTGAGGATGCGGCCAGCTTCTTTTTCGGCCTCCTCTTTTTGTTTGTTGACGGCAGGCACCAGGAGTACTCTTCCTAATCCTACGCCCGCCAAAAGCGCCACAGCGCCTATGATGATTGTTGTTAGCATTACGGGTTGGTTTTAGGCCCGATTGCAGCTATTGCTATACAGAAGGATTGTGAATCATGGTTATATGCTGATGCCATCGAGCAGCTCATGGAGCTCTTGGATAGCGGCCTGCACTTCGAGCTGGTTGCTTTGGGTGCTGGTGTCAACAGACAATAATGCGTTGGCTAGAAAAAAGGCGGTCATAGCTGTATGATCGGTTTTATCGGCTCCTGGGTACAAAGTTTTGAACTCCATGAGCTTCGAATTGATCAATTGTTCGGCCTCCCGAACACGTGGTTCGTCGGATGCCGGTACTACCACCGGGTACTCTCTTTCGCCTATCTTGATATTAAGATGCTTATTTTCCATGGTTCTCAACCGATTTCCTGCTTTTACTTAGTCTTGCAACAAGGCAATACACTTATCGATTTCTTTAATGAACTCATTCACCTTTAGCTTGGCCTCCTGCTTTGCTTTGGGGTCGTGTTCGAGACCTTTAGCAATTTTCAGGATTTTTTTCTGTGATTCCAACACTTCGAGTTGCTGCTGTAGCTCAGCTTTTTGCTGCTGGGCTACGGCAAGACGTTCTTTCAACTGCTGATTTTCGCCAGATAACTGTTGCATTTTACGAGTAAATCGCTCCAGTTTCTGTTTAATGGCGTTTAGTTGTTGAACAATCGTTTTTTCCATCTCTGATTATTGGCGCACGGTGGCTCCTAAAGATTTTTTAAAGTTAACGATTAATTTCTGCATCACGAGATCTACTTCTAGATCAGTGAGCGTCTTTTCTACATCGTTAAAAACAAAGCTCATGGCATAAGATCTTTTACCAGTTCCCAGTTTATCACCTTCGTAAACGTCGAAAAGATTTATTTCCTTGAGTAGCTTGCCTGCCGTGCTGCGAGCGGCTTGTTCCAGCGCTTGATATTTTACGTCGTTAGCAATCACCAAAGCCAAGTCGCGCCGCATGGAGGGATACTTAGGCAGCTCTTGGAAGCGCACCTTGGCACTTCGGGCCTGCAAAAGTTTTTGCCAGTCGATGGTGGCAAACCACACTTCCTGCTTGATGTCGTATGTTTTGCAAATAGCAGGCGTTACTTGTCCTAAATACACCACCGGCTTTCCCTCAAAATTATATTGCAGCTGGTTGATCAGGCAAGGATGGACGCCATCGCGGAGTTCCATGGCCTCTAAACTCCCTAAACGCCGTAATACGTTGCGTACGTGGGCATGCAGTTGGGGTAAATCGGCCTTGGCAGCCTTGCCATACCAACTTTCAGCGTGCTGGTTGCCGGTTATGAAAATCCCCAATTGATCTTGTTCTTTTCTACTTTTTTGATGTTTGAAGTGAATCTTCCCGAACTCAAAAAACTGTAAATCGAGCTGCCTGCGGTTTGTGTTGTACGCGATGTTTTGCAACCCGCTGAAAAGTAAACTGGGGCGTAAAACAGGGACTTGTTCGTTTACGGGATTGAGCACACGCACTTCTTTGCCTTCAAAGCCGGGTATTAATGCCAGTTCTTGATTGCTGATGAACGATAAACTCATGGTTTCGGAGAAGCCGCTGGCTACAAGCTGGGTGCTGACAGCTTGCTGCCAATCGTTTTTATCGCCTCGTTTTGGATAGCCTACTTCGTAATGAATGGGTGCGCCAAGCGGAATGTTGTTGAGCCCGTGGATGCGCAAAACTTCTTCTATCACGTCGATTTCACGGGTAACATCTACCCTATAATTGGGCGCAACTACCTGTAAACCTTCTGAATAATCATATTCAATTGTAAAATCAAGGCGTTGCAAGATGTCTCGGATTTCTTCACGTTTGAGTTTTTTACCAATGATGCGGTCGAAATTACTGTAGAGCAGGTGCATTCGCTTGGGAACGGGAACAGTGCTGGACACATCTACCAGGGCGCTGCTTACTTGACCACCGGCAACTTCCAAAAGGAGATTTACGGCTCGTTGCAAGGCAGGAAGCACCATGTCGGGGTCGGTACCGCGCTCAAAACGGTAGCTGGCGTCGCTTTTGATGCCAAGCAAGCGTGCTGATTGGCGGATGACCGCCGGATCGAAATGTGCACTTTCGATGAAAATATCAGTGGTGTCGCTGGCAATAGAGTCGTTTAGACCACCCATCACACCTGCCACGCCCATGGCTTCCACGGCATTGCAGATGAGGAGGTTGGCAGTGCTGAGTTGGTAGTCTTTTTTGTCGAGCAGCGTGATTTTTTCGTTCGCCTCCGCGCTGCGTACAACAAGGGTATTGCCTTTGATTTTGCGCAAATCGTACGCGTGCAGCGGCTGACCGAGCTCAAACATCACAAAGTTGGTAACGTCCACTACATTGTTGATGGGCTTGCTGCCGATGCTTTGCAAACGCTGCTGCAGCCATTCGGGCGATGCACCTAGTTTTACACCGCTGATGCAAATGCCTGCCAAGCGACTACAGCTGGCTGGATTCGTGATTTGGATGGTTACTTCATGCAGCTGACGCGTAACAGCGGGTTCGGTGAGTGCCGGGAATTTGCGGCCAATGCGCAGGTAGGCGGCTATATCGCGGGCCACTCCAAAGTGGGAAATGGCATCGGTACGGTTGGGGGTGAGGCCAATTTCGATTTGATAGTCCTGCTGACCGCCGTAAAGATCGGCTACTGGCGTTCCGACGGGGGTATCGGTAGGCAGCACAATGATGCCGTCGTGACTTTCTCCTATGCCGATTTCATCTTCCGCGCAAAGCATGCCTTCGCTCACTTCTCCGCGAATTTTGGCTTTTTTAATGCTGAATGAATCACCCTTAAGGGGCTGCAAGGTAGTGCCAACGGTAGCTACCACCACTTTTTGTCCTGCGGCAACGTTTGGCGCGCCACAAACTATGGGCAAGCGGTTAAAGCCATCGGTGGTAATTACGGTGCATTTCAGCTTGTCGGCATTTGGATGCTGCTCACAGCTGAGTACTTCGCCTACCACGAGCCCAGCCAGGAGTTGTACATCCTGACCGATTTTTTCAATGCCGTCTACTTCCAGTCCAATTTCGGTGAGGCCTGCGCTCAGGGTATTAAGGTCTACTGGCGTTTCGAGGTATTGGAGCAGCCAATTGTAGGATATTTTCATAATAACAGGGTATGCTAGCCGCAAAGTTAAAAGCAAAAGCGCTTGCCACAGGCTTTTTTTCCAATGGCAAGCGCTTAAGTTCGAAACTTAGGCAAATTTATTTCAAGAGGATGTTTTCAAAAGCCATTTGTTGACTTCCACGAACTTCCAAAATGTACATGCCTCGCGCTAAATCGGCAACAGGCAATTGAAGCTGCTGTACACCGGCATCGAGGCGCTCGGTTTTTTGATAGACTACTTGACCGAGGGTGTTGCGCAGACTGATTTGCAAGGCATCGCTGCCTTCGAGCTCAAAACGCAGGTTGAGATCTTGTGAAGCCGGATTCGGATAGGCCAAAAGTTTCATCTGATTGGCAACTGAAGCAATGCTTGTAGCTGGTGCCAGGTCGTAAATGCGAATATCGTCGATGGCTGCTTCCACAATAGCTCCTGGATTCGGGTCTTGTGCCACAAAACGGAACTGAACGGTTGAGGTTGGAGGCAGGATGTCGGCAATACGTACCACATTTCTGCGCCAGCTGCGGTCGCTACGGCGGGTACGCTCTACGAGTAGCCAAGTAACGCCCCCGTTGTTGGTTACAAATACATCGAAGTTTTTGGTATTAGGATTGGAACCCATCTCATTGCTAAACCAACGTGCATAGCTCAGCACGGGGTCAACGTACTGGCTCAGGTCGTAAACTGGCGTAAAGAGCGTTGTGCGGCCACCATCTACGTCTGCCGTGCCTACAGGAGAGGTTGATAACGGGGCATTTTGGGTGAAAGCAGCCCGGCTACCACCTGGGGTAGCGTTGGTGCCTGGCTGAACAATACTCGCAGGGTTGCCATTCTGAGCAAAAGAAGGTATGGGTACACCAATTTCCCAGATACCGCTAATGGCGTTATCTGAACCCCAGCCTACTGTAAATAAATTATCATCCGAAGTTGCTTCGAAGGTATTGCTTTGGTACTCCGTAAAACCTACCAAGATGTTGAATAACAAATTTGGATTCGCTAAATCATTGGCAAAGGCAGGCTGGGTGGAGCCAAGATTTCCTGCGTTATCGGTTACAGCTGCAAAGTAGCGGATGATGGTGCCCCTAGGCTGAGCAGGGATACTGCCCGTATAAATGTTGCCTCCTGCAGCGGTGAGTGCAATGGTATCGCTGTTAGAAAGCGGAGCATTGTTAAGGCGGTAAACTACCTTAGCGCCACTTACAAATACATCAAAAGGAGGTGCTACTACGATGTTCGTTGAAATATTGATAGGTTGGTTCTGGGTGGCGTCGGCAACAGGCGAAAAGGTGAAATTGACATTTGAAAGTAAGCTGATGCCGTGAAAGCCAAAGCCATTTACAAGCTGTGCAAAGTGCGGAGTGCCGTTGCTGAGGTTGTTGTCGTCATCATCGGCCTGGATGGCGTCGATCAAAATATCGGTATACAATACACCCTCTTGCCCATTGGGGGCATTTGCTAAACCGTACATCGACTCGCCCAAAATGCCCATCATGGTGTCTTCATTTCCGATGTTTTGCGCAGTGCGGTACCAAGCACCACAAATTATTTCTCCGTCGGCATGCACTTGGCCTACCAAATTTTGAGGGAAAATCTTAGGGTTGGTGTCGTAACGGCGGATAGAGGTGTTGGGGTTGGTAGCGCTAAAGCCAATGCCTAAAACTGGATCGTTGTTTAAGGTGATGGCAAAAATATCGCTATAACCCTCACCCATGCCTCCATTTTGGAAGTTTTGGCCTAAGGCGCTATAAAAATAATTGGTGATGGCATGCCCATATTCGTGGTAAACTACATCGGCCACTAAAGACAATGCGTTGCAACCGCCAGCTGTGGTGTAAAAATTGATGGAGTTGCCATTGAAGAAGGCGTTACAAGTGCCGTCGGTGCGGTCTACACGTGTGGTGAGCGGTATGTCGAGCGCCGTAAAACTCGGCAGCACCCTTTTCATATAATCGTGCACCAAGGTGGTGTGGTAATAGGCACTGAGGTGTCGGATGCTGTTGGTGGCAGGTGCTGTGCCGCGACCATCATAATGGATGCTGTCGCGCAATGAATCTACTGTGAGGGTGAAGCTTGGGGTGTTGAGCCCCGTGTTTCCATGCACCACCCGCGACCAACGGCCTTGTAGCGGGAAGGTACCGGTTTGAGGTAAATTGGGAATGCCTAGATCGTAAACGCCGTTTACGTCAGTGAAATAGGTATTTCCGTTTACCACAAACTGCAAATGTGGAAGATTCACCAAAGAATCGGGCAGGAAGGGGTGCACAGGAAAGATAGTGCCCTTGAGGGTGAGGTTGCCGTTGGCTTCTGGTCCGTTGCCATTGGCCATGCGTTTTTCGGGACCGCTGATGTTTACCACCAAATTACGGCGCGAAAGCAGCTCGCCAGTTTGTGCATCCACCAGAACCTCCCAACGCTCGGGTACCTTTTCATCGTCGAAACCGTCTATAAAAACCTCACGCACCAGCTTAAATTCGTAAGTGCGGTTGCCGGGAATGGCCAAGACTTTAAGTTGAGGTGTGGTGCTGCTGCCCGTTACATTGTGCAAGCCAGCCTGAGCCAATAAAATGGCTTGAGACGCACCAATAACGGGGGTGGTGTTGAGATTGATAGCATTAAAAACATCCAAGCCGAACAAAATTACTTCGCCGTTTTTGGTGAATTTAAGGGTAAGGCGGCTGTTGATGACTTCGAGGCCCTCGTGCAACTGCCGGAAATTCACGAAGTCAAATTTAGCAGAGCTGTGGGTATTTACGAGTTCAAGTTGACCAGCGGGTATGTTGAATCCTTCTAATTCTTGGGCCATAAACTGCCAAGCACGGGCCATCACATCAGCGCCGGCCACTTTAATCGCATTGCCATAGGCGCGGTGCGGCTTGCTGTTGCCTTCGTTAAAAACTACGTGCCAAGACGGGTGCTTTTGGCTGAACTGCTGCCAATGGGTAAGTATTTTGAGCTCTTGCTGCCACGGGGCATCGTAGGCCTGGTTTTGTTGTACGTAGCGAATTTCGGCGCTTTCGTTGTGGGCTTTGGCAGCTTGACTGAAGGTCAACAGCACAGCGCTGAAAAAGATGGTAAAAACTAACTTCATCTTTGAATAGGTTGAAATGTAACTTCAATAATAGTGAATAATCAGTAAATCTGATGTTGCACCACATAAAAATTACAGCATAAAGCGCAAAGCATCAGTTTTTTCTGAAATACCGCGGCCCCATTACTTTATTGTTTAAATTTGTAGAGGGCCCTTTACAGGGCTTCTTTTTTTATGAAAAAGCAGCAAATCAACTTCTTAGGCATTATGTTTTTTGTAATGCAAGCTTGTAGTAGCCATCCTCCCCTTCCTGTGGCTGATAATGTAGATTTGGAACGCTACCAAGGACGTTGGTACGAGATAGCTGCTTTTCCACTTCGGCCACAAAAGCATTGTACCAATACCTATGCGCAATACACCTTGAAAGAGGGTGAAATTGAGGTGTATAACCATTGCATCGACAGCACGAATGGCGAGGTGAAAGACATCACAGGCAAGGCCTATCCCGAGGAAGCCGGCAATACGAGTAGGTTGCGGGTGAGATTTTTTAAGTTATTCAGTTCGCCTTATCACATTTTGGAACTAGATACGGTAGACTACCAATATGCTTTGGTCGGCACGCCAAACCGCAAGTATTTGTGGATTTTGTGCCGCATGCAAACACTTGAGCCTGCTATTTACAACGGGCTTGTAGGGCGGGCTACCGACCTAGGGTTTGATGTGAGTAAGCTGAACCGTACGGTCCACCGCTGATTACATCCATTCCGACAGTTCGAGCCAGCGGTGCTCCGATGCATCTAGGCGTTCCTTGCTATTGGTGAGTTCTTTGCCCCAGCCCGCATAGTCGTCGGCACTGACTTCCCCTGCGCTGAGCAGCCTTTCAAGCGCTTCAATTTTTTGGTGCAGCTCGGCAATGAGGGCTTCTAACTGCTCAAATTCTTTTTTTTCTTGGAAAGAAGGTTTGCGTTTGGCAGCTGCTGCTACCTTAGGCACGGTGGGTGCCGCAGGTTTGGCTTTTGACACAGGCGCTGACGCTATTTGCTCGGCTGCCGCTTGCTTTTGGGCGCTCTTGGCCAGCTTAAGCGATTCACGGTAGTCGGTGTAATTGCCTGGGAAGTCGCTAATTTGACCGGCTCCTTCAAACACAAAAAGGTGATCTACCAGGCGGTCCATAAAGTAACGGTCGTGCGATACCAGCACCAAACAGCCCTGAAATTCATCCAAAAACTCCTCAATTACATTTAGGGTTTCTAGGTCGAGGTCGTTGGTGGGCTCATCGAGGATGAGGAAGTTGGGGCCTTGCATGAGCACTAAAAGCAATTGCAAGCGGCGTTTTTCGCCTCCGCTGAGTTTGCTAATGTGGTCGTGTTGCTGCTTGGGAGGGAACAAAAAGCGGTTCAGAAAAGTAGAGGCACTGAGTTCGCGGCCATCCGACAGTTTGATGAACTCGGCGCGGGCTTTCACGAGGTCGATGACCGTTTGGCCAGGCACAAACTGGAGCTCCTGCTGGGTGTAATAGCCGATGGCGGTATTGTCACCTTTGTCGATTTTGCCACCATCTGGGCGCTGCAAACCGGCAAGGAGGTTGAGGAAAGTGCTTTTACCGACGCCGTTTTTGCCCACTACACCGATGCGGTCGGTGCGGGTAAAAATGTAGCTGAAATCATCAAGAATGGTGTCCTCGCCGAATTTTTTACGGAGGTACGACAGCTCGAGTACCTTGCCGCCGAGGCGCCTGCCGGTTACGTCGAGTTCGATTTGTCCTTGTACCGATGGCCCTTTGGCCTTTTCCTCTAGCTTGTAAAAATTCTCAACACGGGCTTTCGACTTGGTACCGCGGGCTTTGGGCTGTCGGCGCATCCATTCGAGTTCTTTCCGCATCAGGTTGCGTGCCTTATCGGTATCCACGGCGGCAATTTCTTCACGAATGGTTTTGTTTTCTACAAAATCGGCATAACTACCTGCATGGCGGTACATTTTGCCTCGGTTGAGCTCAAAAATTTCGTTACAAACGCTTTCTAAGAAGTAGCGGTCGTGGGTAATCATTAATACGGTGATGCGCTGGGTGCTCAGGTAGTGCTCGAGCCATTCAATGAGCTCGAGGTCGAGGTGGTTGGTGGGCTCGTCCATCAAAATGAACTCGGGCCTGCTAACCAAGGCTTGAGCAATGGCTACGCGCTTGCGCTGGCCGCCCGACAGCTTGTGCACCGGCTGGTCGAATTGGGTAATGCCCAGTTCGCTAAGTATTTGTTTTACTTGCTGCTCGTAGTCCCAAAGTTGGCGGCCGTCTATCTCCATGATGAGCTCGTGCATGCTTTCTTGCTCGGCTTCGCTGAGGTCTTCTTTGCTGATAAGTTGGTAGTAGCGGCGTAACAATTGTACATCGGCATGCTCGCTGGCAAAAATGGCATCGTTCACGCTGGCGGTTTCGCCCATGAGCGGCTCCTGCTCGAGGTAGGCCGTGCGTATGTCGCTGCGGATGCTGAAATTACCACTGTCGGGGGTTTCTATGCCAGCAATAATACGCATGAGGGTACTTTTGCCGGTGCCGTTTAACCCAACGAGCGCAACTTTCTGCCCTTGGTTTAAGCCAAAGGACAGGTCTTTAAATAAGAACCTGTCTCCAAAACTCTTAGCCAGCTTTTCTACCGATAAAATATTCATGGCGCAAAAATCCGAATAAATCAGGAGAAAAATGGCTGGGTATCAAAGAAAGGCGTGGATTCGTCTAAATAGGCAAAAGTTCAATGTTGTAGAGGCCTTGTAGTTGCCCGTTGATTTGCAATTGCAGCTGATGAATCCCCGGCTGGTGCTTGCGGGTGGTACGTTCCTCAAAGCTGTGCTGCCGCCGGATTAGCCATGATTCGCCAGGCTGGAGCGTCCGTTCGGCGATTTGGAAGACTTTAGGCCGTAAACTGCCATTCATTTTTACGTAATGCAGCAGGTATTCGAGGCGGTATTGTGCAGGTGCAAGACCCGCATGCCGCAACGAAAATTCGAATTTGAGCTTCTCGCCAATGGCCAAGGTGGTTGGCGTAATGTGTACTGTAGCCAGTTCAAAAGCCAAATCTCCCCTAAAACCGAAAAGCTGCAGGGCCAGGGGATGTCCTTTTTTGAGGAGACCGCGCAAGGCGTGTTTGAGCAGGGCGTTGGTGGCGGCAGACTGGCCTTTCCAGCGCTGGGCGAGTTCTAATACCAGGTCGGGATGCGATTTGCTGATGTCGTTGAGGTTGTTGGCCACCGAGCGCCGTACGTATTGAGAGGGATCGTTGCGGAGTTTTTCGAGGATAGGCAAAACCAACGCAGGGTTCTTTTTCACCCAAGGAACGTCTTGTCCCCACGGCAACCGCGGCCGAATGCCTTCACTGGCCAATCTACGCAGGTGCTCGCTGGCATGCTCGGCCCAAGCCAGGTGTTGCTGCAGCATGCGCTCGGGATGCTGTTGTAAAAAAGGCCGCACCGCAAATTCGGAGCTTAAATAGGGGGTAAGCGCTGCCAAGGCAGCAATCGAACGATCTGGATCGGCTTGCCCGTGCACTTCCACAAAATCAGGAAAGAGCATGCCGGCCAAGCCGTTAAACTGTGGTGCCAAGGCTAAAATCACTTGTAATTGTTCGGGATAATCGCCTTTTAAATGCTTTCCTAGTTGCAGGCTCAAATGGCGCATGCGCGCTTTTAGGGAGAAGGCTGTCCAGTTTTCAGGCAAAGCAGCTGTCAAAAATGCTTTTTGGTCGAAGGCGTTATGCAAGGTTTTACAAGCCTGCGCCAGCCGTTCAACGAAGGCTAGGTCAAAAGCATCTTTTAAAACAAAATCGGCCATGGTTGGGGTTTAAATGCAAACAGCCACCCCTCAGGATGGCTGTTTGTAAAGGTAGTAGGAATTATTTCTTGATAATCTTCAAGCTGCCCGCCGCGCCTTGCACGCGGAGGGTGTACACGCCGGCAGCTAAATCGCTGATGTCAACGTTGTTTTGCATGTCGGTGAGGGTGATGCGTTTTAATTCGCGTCCGCTGAGGTCTAATAAAATAACGGTTGCCTTTTGCCCATGGCTTAGTTGCAAATGCAGTAAATCGTTTGCTGGATTGGGATAAGCCTTTAAAATACTGCTCAATTGCTCTTCTGCTACCGAGCTGCCCGAACCACCTAATGGCGTAAAGCGGTAAACAGTACCGTTTGCTGGCGTGCCTATAATGGTTTGCTCGGTGAGCACCAAAGTGGGATTAGCGGCTGGTCCCATTAATAAGTTAACGTTTACGGCTATAGCAGTTATTGTGCCAAAACCAATTGTAGCACCCGTTTCTGCGTCATAAAAAAGCAGTGGGTTGTTAATAACGCTTGGGCCAAAGCGAAACTCAACTACCTGGGTGGTTTCATATATCCAAGCTTGAAAACTGATGTAATCCGTGAGTATGCCACCATTTGAAATATACTCATAATAGGAGCCAATTTCTTTCCATTCTACTTTTAAAATGCGACTGCCGGCAGTGCCTTCTACTTTGTAACTGATGGGCGAAAGACTAACAGAGCTGTCATATCCGCGATCGATAACATCCAGATCGAAGGGCGCAATAACTTCTTCTTCAGAGCTCGTGGTTGAGGTTCCGAACATTAAGCTACCCAGGCCACCAACCGAAAGGTTATTGACGGCTTGTCCATTGATGTTGATAGGAAATGGAAGTGGGATGGGAAAGGTGGGGTCGTCCCAAATGACGCCGCCACTCAGCGAAGTGGGGTTGTCAAGGGGGGTATAAGCAGCCGTTTGTAAGTTAAAAGTGTATCTTAGCTGGGATACTTGCGCTGTTGAAACACCACTTTTTATTTTCGATGTGGCTTTTTGCGCAGCACTTTGAAAGCTTATTGCAAAAGTGCTGAGCAGCAGGAAAATGAGTGTTTTTTCATGTGTTTTTTCTGCAAATATAAGAAGGCTTTCCCCACCGCAAACAAGTAGCGAATATTTTTTCTTCAAGCCAGCAAGGGCGCTCTTACAAAACAGAAGGCCAATGGCATTTTCCTTATTTGAGTTCATTAATCATTTGCGAATCAAATACTTATAATTGATATGGACAGGGCTTTGCGATTTCAACGCAGTGCCAAAACCAAGGCAAATTGGAGTGGATTGGCAAATGAGTCCAGAGGCTTAATCCAAGGGTCGCTCACATTTCATAAAAACGGGCTGCGCTATGTCAACCATTTGAACCGTGGGATGTAAAAGGGCAGTTGATTTTTAAGTGGAGCTAGGTTTTGGCGGAAAAATGGGAGGGTTTTTGACATCGAAAGTGCTTTGTTCGTTGTGCTCTAGGGAGCAAAGTGGACCGGAACTGGGAAGTCAAAAAGTCGCTTTAAAAAGCTTTAGGCGAAAAGCAGCTTCCTTACAAGTGCAAAAAAATAGATGGTGAATAAAAACTGCTGGTAAGGTTCGCCATCCCGCGGAGATAAACTTCCCTTGGTTTGGGACATAGCCAACGCTGAAGCCATGACAAGGAAGACCCTCGCAGCGAGCCTGCTTTAGCACATAGGATCAGGCGCATGCAGCAATCATACAAAGGCAAAGGAATGGCACCGGGCATTTTTTGGTCCTAGCTTATTCAACGGGTTTTGGTTTGATTTGCAATAGAAGTGTCTCAGGTTCCTGCATTTTAGCGAAATTCGCCCCAGCATCTACCTATGAAAATAAAATCTTGGCTCATTGCCTTCCGATTGCGCACCTTACCGCTGGCCACGGCTTCGATCTTGTTAGGCTGTGGCTTGGCTGCTTTGCACGGCACCCACCGCTGGCCCATCAGCGTGCTGGCAATGCTTACGGCTGTATTTTTGCAGATTTTGAGCAATGTAGCCAACGATTACGGCGATTTCCAAAACGGAGCAGATTTGGCGGGACGGGTGGGGCCCAATCGCATGGTAGCTACTGGCACCATCACAGTAGCAGCCATGAAACAAGCCACGGTGGTTTTTGCGGGGCTTTCCCTTTTTACTGGCGTGGCGCTGTTGTGGGTAGCTTTTGGCGGCTTTACGTGGTCCTTCGTGGCGCTCTTTGTACTTGGATTGGCAGCTATCGGAGCGGCAGTAAAATACACAGCGGGCCCCAATCCGTATGGCTATGCCGGTTTGGGCGATATATCAGTGTTGCTTTTTTTTGGTTTGATAGCCGTTTTGGGCACCTATTATTTGCATGCGCAGCGCTTGCAGACCGACCTGCTGTTACCAGCTTTAGGTATGGGTTTATTGTCAGTAGCAGTGCTTAATCTCAACAATATGCGCGACCGTGAAAGTGATGCCAGGGCAGGGAAACGCACCATTCCCGTACGTTTTGGTGCTGAAGCGGCGGTGCGTTACCACACCTTATTGGTGCTAACCGCTTTGCTGGCGCTGTTGTATTATGCGAGAAGTCAATCCTTACAACTCCACCTTGGCTGGGTAGTAGCTGCCATCTGGCTGTTGCTCAACCTCTACAAGATACGCAAGGTGAAGGTTGCCGCCGATTACGACCCTTTTTTAAAACGGACAGCTCTCAATACCCTACTTTTTGCCCTTATATTGCTCCTTGTAAACGTACTGTCGTAATGCATATTACTGAAAAACTAACTGCGCGCTGTTTTCCTTATCGCCTCGATTTTAAACAGCCCGCGGGTACGTCGCGCGGGGTACTCACCAGTAAAATCAGCTGGATGTTGATTTTGGAAGACGATCACCAGCAACAAGGACTAGGGGAATGCGGACCGTTGGCAGGGTTGAGCTTTGACGATCGACCGGATTTTGGTACGCGGCTCCAACGGCTGTGTGAGCAGTTTAACCAAGGCGAGTGGGCCACGTTTGAAGAGTCCCTGCTGTTTTACCCCGCGATGCGTTTTGGCTTTGAGATGGCGATGTTGGATTACAAAAATGGTGGAACTCGACTTTTGTTCAACACGGATTTCAGCTTAAAAGCTGCTCCACAGGCCATCAACGGACTTGTTTGGATGGGTTCTGTAGCATTTATGAAAGAACAAATTGCTCACAAATTGGAGCAAGGCTTTCGTTGCTTAAAGTTAAAGGTGGGCGCCATCGATTTTGAAGCTGAAATAGCCCTGCTCAAGGCATTGCGCAGCGAGTTTAGTGTACAGGATTTAGAGTTACGAGTAGATGCCAACGGGGCTTTTGCTCCCGCAGATGCCCTGATAAAACTCCAGCAATTGGCTGTTTTTGAGTTGCACAGCATTGAACAGCCGATTAAGGCAGGACAAATTGCAGCCATGACCCAGCTTTGTGCAGCGAGTCCCTTGCCTATTGCCTTAGACGAAGAGCTCATCGGACTTACCAGCCAAGAAGAAATAGCGGAGGTGCTCACCCAAATCTCACCACAATACATCATCCTCAAGCCAACGCTGCTTGGTGGTTTTGAAGCTTCTGCAGCGTGGATTGCGGCTGCCGAAACCAGGGGTATTCGCTGGTGGGTTACGTCTGCTTTGGAGTCGAACATTGGTTTAAATGCCATTGCCCAGTGGACGGCCACGCTGCATAACCAGTTACCGCAAGGCTTAGGAACTGGCCAGCTATACACCAATAATTTCCCGTCACCACTTCATATGGACATGGGAGCACTTCAATATCTGCCAGCAACCAACCCGTGGAACTTGGCTGGATTTAGAGATAATCTTTAGTTTTATTGAATTAACCCGCTTCCTTACCATTTATTAATACGTTCATCCGCTAGAATGCAACAAACTCTAAAAGCCTCTTTTGGCCCTCAAACAGCGATAATAAGCATATTTAGAGCAGAACTAAAGAGGAAAACTGGCTTTTATCTCGCTACTTGCAATCATGCGGAGGAGCATGTTAAATACGCTTATTGGCATGTTAGCAACAGGGTCTGTTTGGTTAGTTAACGCAGGCTGTTCCATTGTCCTTCGGTGATTGAGCTTGTCGAAACCACGATTACTGACCCGTTCCTAGCTCGGTGAATGCCCTTTTGAAATTAAATTGCAGCCTATTTGGACTGTACTTGCAAGCATGCGGAGGAGCATGTTAAATAATTACTCCGTGTGCTGAGTAAAAATTACCAGGTAAGTTGAGTAAAAAATACGCAAGGCATTGCTCGTTTTTTACTCAGTTGGTTGCTTAAAGTTGTAATTATGATTAGAGGCCTGCCTTTAGAGCCACTTACGAAAAGATTAAGTTTGCCAAGGAAGTTCATTCAGGTGATCTTTGGTTCGTGCCAAATGGGTAAACCCAGCACCATTCTCCAAGTTTCAGCGCAAGGGGAAGGGCTAACCCGTTTTGCAGCTGCTGATGGGGAAGCTGCTGCTACCCACTGGCTGAAAACGCAGTGGGAGGCCGTTTGTGCGCAAGGGGACTTTGTGATCGAAAAAAGACAAAAATTGGGGAACATTGAGGTGAAATCGACTGCCGACCGCAACCAAAAGGGCGGGGAGTTGTTTGCAAAGAAGTTCAAACCGCGTCGCCAGTGGTTGTTAGGAGATGGCGGCATGTGCTGGGAATATTTTTTGAAGATGGACGTACGTAAGTCATTTGTATGAAGCAGCACCCGATTCCTGGTATTTTATTACATGGCACTTGGTTCGATGCCGCTGAGTGGCAGTCGGGCCAAGTCGCTCCGCTACTGCAGCAGCTCGCCGTACCGCTGCCGGTGCAAGTCTTTTTGCAAACCTGGTTCGGCAGCGAGCACCCTATTTCCGCCCAAACCTCGGGCTCTACAGGGCCCCAAAAAAGGGTAGTGCTCAGTCGCGACCAAATGATCGCCAGTGCGCAGCTCACGGCCTTGCATTTTGGTTTTAAGCCTGGGCAAAAAGTGTTGCTGCCGCTTAGCGCCGACTTTATTGCTGGCAAAATGATGCTTGTGAGGGCCATGGTAAGCGGGTTAGACATCTACACCGCCATGCCCAGTCAGCGGCCAGATCTACTTTTTCCTGCGGTAGCATTTCAGTTCACGCCCTTGGTGCCAGCGCAATTGTTTGCGATGCTTCAAGCTGATGTCAGCACCGCTGCATTGGGCACACTTTTGCTCGGAGGCAGTGATTTAAGTCCAGATTTGGCAGCACTTTTGCCGCAACTCGGTCAGCAAGCTTTGTGGCAGGGCTTTGGCATGACCGAAACTGTGAGTCACATGGCTTTGCGCCAGCTACATCCCCTCAAAAGTGAATTTTACCAGCCTTTGCCTGGCTTGTTGGTACAAACCAATGAAGCGCAATGCTTGCGGGTATGGGGTTCTGTAACCAATTACCACTGGCTACAAAGCAACGACGTAATTGCCTTGCAATCAACGGGTAGCTTCAGTTGGCTGGGGCGTGCCGACAACGTTATCATCAGTGGCGGACACAAGCTGCACCCGGAGCAAATCGAAAGCCGTTTGCTCCAACTCGCCGAGCAACTTCCTGATTTAACGTTCTTAAAACAGCAACCCTTTTACATTGGCCAGCAACCCGACCCGCAATTCGGCGCGGTAGCCGTATTGGTGGTTGAAGGAAACGCCAGTCCCGAAATCCCTGCCCTTGAGCAGCTGCAGACCAGCCTCAAACCGCATTTTCAGTCTTTTGAGCGCATTCGCCACCTGCGTTTTGAACCCCAATTTGCCCGTACCTCCAACGGTAAACTCCTCAGAAACTGAATCAAAGCCCTAAACAGGTGGCAATTGCGTAAAAGAGACGTAACTTTGCACCCGTGTCAATTTTCGAACAACCCTCCGAGCTGGTTATAAGCTGTTACAAGCGACTCGGCATTTTTCTTGAGCAAGAACTCAAAACCCTTGGTTTTACCCCAGAGCGCGTTGCGGAAAGCTTCGTCACCCTCCAAGGTACCGTCACCGACGCCATGCACCTCAACATGAAACTGCGAACGGCCAGTCAAATTCTTTACAAACTCCACAGTTTTCCTGCTGAGCACCCCGACCATGTGTACGAGGAGCTGGTGAAATATCCTTTTGAAGACTTGCTGCCAGCGGATTGCTATTTTTCGGTGACTTCTATCGTGAAGCACGAAAGTGTAAACAACCCCATGTTCCTCAACTTGCGGGTGAAAGATGCCATTGTAGACCGCATGCGTGCCAAAAACGGCAGGCGGCCTGATACCGGACCCGATCACAACAAAGCCGTTATTCACCTCTATTGGGTAGGCGAAGAGGCTATTTTATATGCCGATACTTCCGGCGAAACCCTGGCCCGTCACGGCTACCGCCTACATCCTGGCAAAGCACCTTTGCTTGAGTCTTTGGCTGCTTCCATGGTGATGGCTTCGGGTTGGACGCCCGATTTGCCTTTGCTCAACCCCATGGGCGGCACTGGCACCTTGGCCATTGAAGCGGCTTGCATCGCCACCAACCGTTACCCCGGCTTGTACCGCCGCAGATACGGTTTCATGTACCTCAAGGGCTTCGAGCAACGCGCCTATTTAGAGGCTGTTTTGGATCTGGAAGATGCCATTCAGGAAGTGGAGATGGATCCGATTATCATCAACGACCGTGACAAACGAATGCTCAGTTTTGCGTTGCAAAATGCCGAAAAAGCGGGTGTAGCGCATCTGGTTGAAACAATATCTGGCGACTACAGCGAGTTAGACATCCCCGAAAAAGCCGGTTGGGTGCTGCTCAACCCGGAATATGGCGAGCGCCTCGGTGAAGTAGAAGCGCTGTCGATTACCTATGCTGAAATTGGCACTTGGATGAAGAAGTCTTTGTCTGGCTGGAAAGTGGGTATCATTTCGGGCAACCAGGAGCTGCTGAGCAAGGTGGGCCTCAAACCCGACCGCCGCATTCCGTTGTACAACGGCCGCATCGACAGCCGTCTTTGCCTCTACAGCATGTACGCCGGCACCAAGCGTTTGTTTGGTACTACCGAGTCGGCTGAGTCGGCTGAGTCTACTGAGTCCGCTGAGTCCAACGAGGCACCCGAGCAAGGCGTATAGCATAGCTCGAGCAGATGTTGTATCTTGCGAACCTTACGCATGAATACAACATCTACACCTTCCGGTCCTATGGCCGATGAACCAGTTCGAATTACTTTTGATGACCTTGAACTCGATTACGACCTGCTCGACGGGCTCGACGTAATGGGCTACAAGCACCCAACGCCCATTCAAGAAAAAGCCATCCCCGTTATTTTGGATGGTAAAGACCTCATCGCCTGCGCCCAAACGGGAACTGGCAAAACGGCAGCCTTTGTGTTGCCCATCATTCACCGCATTTTAAACGCCAATCACCGGCACCTCAATACGCTTATTTTAACCCCAACGCGTGAGCTGGCGCAACAAATCGACCAGCAAGTGGAGGGATTAAGCTATTATACCTCGGTAAACTCCATTGCTATTTACGGCGGAGGCGATGGTGCCCTGTGGGAACAGCAGCAAAAGGCTTTAAAAACAGGAGCCGACATCATTATTGCCACGCCTGGCCGACTCATTTCCTTTTTAAGTTCTGGCAATTTTAAGTTAGACAATTTGCAGCACTTGGTACTCGACGAAGCCGACCGCATGTTGGACATGGGTTTTTTCGACGACATCATGCGCATCGTTGCCATGTTGCCCAAGAAGCGCCAAACCTTGATGTTTTCGGCTACCATGCCGTCTAAAATCAGACAGCTGGCTTCCACCATCTTAAACGAACCTGAACAAATTACACTTTCGATCAGCAAACCGGCTGAAAAAATCAATCAGCAGGTGTATTTGGTGTATGACCAGCAAAAAGAGCCTTTATTGAAGGATATTTTGGCCGATCAGCAGTACCAAGCCATTTTGGTTTTTTGCTCTACGAAAGACAAAGTAAAAGAACTCAATCACACCCTGCGCAAGTTGCACATTCCCGCTAAGGCGTTCCACTCTGATTTAGAGCAGGCCGAGCGCGAGGACATTATGCGCGATTTTAAAGCCAAAAAACTCCGCATTTTAGTGGGTACAGACGTGCTTTCACGGGGTATCGACGTCGATGGCATCGATCTCGTAATCAATTACGATGCACCACCGGATGCAGAGGACTACGTGCACCGCATTGGCCGCACGGCCCGCGCCGAACGTACGGGTACGGCGATTACGTTTGTGAACGAAAAAGACCAGCGTCGGTTGGCTTCCATCGAGCAGCTCATCGAAAAAGAAGTGCCGAGGGTGGCCTTGCCAGAGAAATTTGGCCCTGCACCGGCCTACAATCCCCGCACGAGTGGTGGTGGAAATGGAGGTGGTGGTAAGCGTCCGTTCCGTAAAGGCGGCAAGGGAGCTGGTGGGCACAACAGGCCGCGGCAGCAAGGTCCCCGAAGTTAACGGCAGGCAAAGCCCAGCTGCTGTGCTGTGCTTTTAGGAGGCTACTTGACCTGGCTAGGCCTAGGAGAGCGCGTTCCAAGGTAGCCCGAAAATTCAAAAACGCTACGCCTCTGTGCGCTCCCTGCCTTTGCTGTTTTTTAAAAAACAAATGCCCCGATTTTTCAACCGGGGCATTTCAACACATGCTTTTATTTTGATCTAAATCTTAGCTTCCGCAAGCCTCGCAATCATCCGGATTGTCAAGTGAGCAGGCCATTTGCGACAATGCTTCGTCCTTGCTGATTTCAGCTGCAGCCACCGTAGCCATGGCCACTTTTGGCTCCAAGGCCACATCAGCTTGCTTTTCGATGGTAAACTTCACCGCGCCTACCGCTGCTTTGGTACGAAGGTAGTACATACCCGTTTTCAAGCCGGCTTTCCAAGCGTAGAAGTGCATCGAGGTGAGCTTCGCGAAATTCACGTCGCTCATAAAGATGTTCATGCTCTGACTCTGGCAAATAAACGCACCGCGGTCGGCTGCCATGTCAATCACCGTTTTTTGCTTGATTTCCCAGGCGGTTTTGTAGATTTCTTTCAACTCGGCCGAAATCTCAGGGATGTCTTGCACCGAGCCATTGGCCGCCACAATTTTATTCTTGAGTTCCACGTTCCACATGCCAGCTTCCACCAAATCGCGGAGCAGGTGCTTATTTACTACCACAAATTCACCACTCAATACGCGGCGACTGTAAATATTACTGGTGTAAGGTTCAAAACACTCGTTGTTGCCCAAAATTTGGCTGGTAGAGGCGGTTGGCATCGGAGCCAGTAACAAACTATTGCGTACGCCGTGCTTTTTTACGTCGGCCTTTAATTCGCTCCAATTCCAGCGTGCACTAGGCGTTACATCCCACATATCATATTGGAAAATACCTTTGGACACCGGGGATCCTTTGTAGCTTTCATAGGCGCCATGCTCTTGGGCCAAATCCTTCGAAGCCGTCATGGCCGCAAAATAAATGGTCTCAAAAATTTCAGCGTTTAATTGACGGGCTTCGTCTGAATCAAAGGCGTAGCGCAGCATGATAAAGGCATCGGCCAAACCTTGCACCCCGATGCCAATCGGACGGTGGCGCATGTTGGAGTTGCGTGCCTCTGGAACAGGGTAATAATTGACGTCAATAACTTTGTTGAGGTTTTTGGTTACAATGTAAGTGATGTCGTACAAGCGCTGGTGATCAAACGTTTTATCAGCCGTTACAAACCTAGGCAAGGCAATCGACGCCAGGTTACATACCGCTACTTCGTCTTTGCTGGTGTACTCCATAATTTCAGTGCACAAATTGCTCGAACGAATGGTACCCAGGTTCTGCTGGTTACTCTTGCGGTTGGCCGCGTCCTTGTATAGGATATAAGGCGTGCCTGTTTCAATTTGCGACTCTAGAATGGCGAACCATAAATCTTGTGCTTTGATGGTTTTCCGCGCGCGGTCTTCTTGCTCGTAGCGGGTGTAAAGCTGCTCGAATGCATCGCCCCAACAGTCGTACAGGCCTGGGGCTTCGTTCGGACAAAACAAACTCCAATCACCATTCGCCTCCACCCGCTTCATGAATAAATCTGGCATCCACATGGCGTAGAATAAATCACGCGCACGGGCTTCTTCTTTGCCGTGGTTTTTTTTGAGGTCAAGGAAATCGAACACATCGGCATGCCAAGGCTCGAGGTAAATGGCGAACGAACCTTTACGCTTGCCACCCCCTTGGTCAACGTAGCGGGCAGTGTCGTTAAACACACGTAACATGGGCACAATGCCGTTCGAAGTGCCGTTGGTACCTTTGATGTAGGAGCCAGTGGCACGTACGTTGTGAATGCTCAAGCCAATACCACCTGCACTCTGGGAGATTTTAGCAGTTTGCTTGAGGGTGTTGTATATGCCGTCGATGCTGTCGTCTTGCATGCTGAGCAAAAAACAGCTCGACAACTGTGGCTTCGGTGTACCAGCGTTAAAAAGAGTTGGGGTGGCGTGTGTAAACCAACGCTCACTCATCAACTCATAGGTTTGGAGGGCTGAAGCAATGTCTTCTTTGTGAATGCCCACCGACACCCGCATGATCATGTGCTGCGGACGCTCTACTACTTTCCCATTTATTTTGAGGAGGTATGACCGTTCTAAAGTTTTAAAACCGAAATAATCATATTCAAAATCACGGCTGTAAATGATGGCCGAATCGAAAATCTCTGCGTTCTTTTGCACAATTTCCATCACATCTTCGGCAATCAAAGAAGCGTTTTGCCCCGTTACTGGATCAATGTATTCGAATAAATCACGTACCGTTTCGCTGAATAATTTCTTAGTTTCTTTGTGCAAGTTCGAGGTGGCAATACGCGCTGCCAAAATAGCATAATCGGGGTGCATGGCCGTCATCGAAGCAGCCGTTTCGGCCGCCAAATCATCCAATTTGTTCGTGGTTACGCCATCGTATAGTCCGTTAATCACCTTTTTTGCCACTTCAATGGGGTGCACATACTCAGCATTCAAACCGTAGCATAGCTTTTCGATGCGGGAGGTGATTTTATCGAATTTTACTGGCTCTCTGCGGCCATCTCTTTTGATTACGTACATGTTGTGCTTGGTTTATGGGTGATCGGATGCGGTGATAGAAAGGAATTGCTTTGGGGGAGACTTAGAAATCTTCGTCGGTGCTGAACATTTGCTTGTCACGGTTGGCGCCAACACCCGCTTTTTTGTACTCGCCTACCCGCTTTTCGAAGAAATTGGTTTTTCCTTCCATCGAAATAAGCTCCATAAAGTCGAACGGATTGGTAACATTGTACACTTTCTGCAAATTAAGGGTACCCAACAGGTGATCTGCTACATACTCAATGTATTGGCACATCAATTCTGAATTCATACCAATCAATCGTACAGGCAAAGAATCTGTTACAAACTCTTTTTCAATTTCTACAGCATCTTTTATCATGGTGTAGACGATCTCTGGGTCGAGTTTATGCTCAATGTAATTGGTGTAAAGTAAGCAAGCGAAATCGCGGTGCAGACCTTCATCGCGGCTGATCAACTCATTAGAAAAGGTTAAGCCCGGCATCAAACCACGCTTCTTCAACCAAAAAATGCTGCAAAAACTACCACTAAAGAAGATGCCTTCCACTGCAGCAAAAGCAATCAAACGCTCGAGGAAGTTGCCGTTGTCAATCCAACGCAAAGCCCATTCTGCCTTCTTGCTTACGCTTGGTAAGTTATCCATGGCATTAAAAAGAAAGTCTTTCTCGACCGGATCTTTAATATATGTATCAATAAGAAGCGAATATGTTTCTGAATGGATGTTCTCCATCATGATCTGGAAGCCATAAAAACAACGTGCCTCTGGGTACTGGACTTCGTTTAAGAAATGCACCGCCAGGTTTTCATTCACAATGCCTCACTTGCTGCAAAAAAGGCTAAAACATGCTTGATGAAATGCTTTTCGTCTTTCGTAAGTTTGTTTTCCCAATCGCTGATGTCTGCCGATAAATCAATTTCTTCGGCAGTCCAAAAGCTAGCTTCAGCCTTTTTATAAAAGTCCCAAATGTCGTTGTGTTTGATCGGAAAAAGGACAAAACGGTCCTTGTTCTCCTGGAGGAGTAGTTCAGTGTTCATTGTATATTTCAAGTTTTTTCAGGCGAATGCCGGCGGCCAGTTACCCTGAATTGACTTTGAATCATTGAGCATCAAACGAATAACTCAAATCGTCAGCTGTGTGTTCGGAGCGGCGTCAGGGGTGACTAGCAACTTTACAAATTTTGCAAACTATCAGCCGCGGTTGTCCACAAAATAAAGCTTGTTTTACACACCCTGTTAGTTACTTGAAAATGAGTCATTTAGACCGCAACTAGCCTATACGGGCCGAGAAGCCACTTTTTATAAATAGGAGGTTTGGCTATATCATCAAAAAGGCCTATTTTTCGAAATATTGACTGTGCACTTTTTAGTACAGTGCCTCCGTTTAACGTTAAAATTTTTTCAGAATGAAGAAGCTAGCGCTAGTGCTTTTAGTAGTTTTTGCCACCACTTCGGTTTTTGCAGGACCGCCACGTTTTTCAAAAGACCTCCGTACCCTCGCCGCTTGGTTTGAGGGAGCATATGACAATGGTTCTCAGGTTCGACGTGACACCTCGATTGCCTACGCAGAAGCACACGTGGTGCGCATTTGGGAGAATTTATATACCGAGGCTATTTGGATGTATGAAGAAATAATCGACGAAAATCAACTAACCATAAGCCAACGGATTTATCGCTTCGCCGATGCACAAGAAGGCATACACGAAGCTATGATTTACGATTTGAGCGACATGGTTCGATACGCTGGTGAGTACCAAAACACCCGACCTTTTGATGAGCTCGATCCTGAAACGGATCTCAAGGGTTTGCTTGAATGTACCGTTTATTTCCGCAAAAAGGGAGACAAAAAATATGCTGGTACAACCCTTGGTAAAGAGTGCGGCTACGGTAAGAAAAATGCACGATACGTTGTATCCTCGATAGATGTGTATGAAGACAAGCTCTTGCGTGCCGACCGCGGAATGGGTTGGGATGAGGAGATTTTGTGGGGACCGCCAAGTGAAAGTAGAGGTTTCGAATTCAAACGTCAGGTGCCAGAAATAGAAGGTAAATCTAGGAAATAAGCATCATTCTCGTAAAATGCTGGTTCATTTTGTTCAGTTGCTTCGCGAAAACAAAGCCTTTTATTTAGCCTACTTGGTTTTTTTGGTCACAGGCCTGTTAGCAGTTGCCGTTTGGGGCAAAGAACCCTTGTTTTTGCAAATGAATCTTTGGCACCATGCCTATGCCGATGTTGTAGCGCCCTGGCTTACCCACTTGGGCGATGGCCTTTTTGCAGTGGGCTTTCTGTTGATTTTTTTGCTTACGAATTACCGACTAGCACTCACGGCCCTGCTTTGCTTCGCAACGGTGCTGCTGTTGACCCAAATGGGTAAGTTGCTGATTTTTGAAGATGCCTTGCGCCCTTTTGCCTATTTTGAAACCAAAGGAATAGCCATTCGCACCATCGATGGGGTAAAAGTGCATTCCAACAACAGCTTCCCTTCGGGCCATGCTGCCTCCGTTTTTGCGCTATTTAGCTTTTTCGCCTTGCGCTTAAGGAGTAAGAAATGGGGACTGCCGTTATTGCTAGCTGCGCTGCTCATCGCTTACACACGGGTTTACATAGCCCAGCATTTTTACGGAGATGTGTTGGCTGGTTCGTTGATTGGTATGCTTACGGTTTTAACCATTACCGCTGCACTCGATGCTTTTTACCAGCGTCACCCGGCTGCGTGGCACCGCAAAGGGCTGCTCCTAAAATGAAAAAACCGGCCTCGTGCCGGTTTTCAAAAGAGATTTGGTAAGCGATTATTTTAAAATGAGTTTTTTTGAGTTTTTGCCGTCAGGACTGTCCACCTGCACAAAATATATGCCGGCATTTTGTCCACTCAAGCTGAAGTCGATGCGGTGGCTGCCTGCGCTGTAGGTTTCTTTTTGCTCGCTGATCGCGCGTCCGATCATGTCGAAAACGCTGATTTTAACGGTCCCTGCTTTTTGCAAACTTAAGCTCAAGCTTACATCGCCATGAGTAGGATTCGGGAAAATATTAAACTGGAGGCGTTTTTTTTCAACTAGGGGTTGTGCCGTTTGGGGTTTTTGGTCGTCTGCTTTAACACTGATAAGCATTCCTAATTGCAGGCTGATAATTAGCAGGAGCAAAATACGTACGAGTAGCGTTGCTTTCATGGTGTTGAGGTTTGTAATAAATTGTCAATATTTGTGCCAACTCGAAAACACCTGCGGAAAAAAACCAAGTGTGGCTTGAATGTGTGTGCCAAAGCTTAAGTTTTTCAGCCGAATGGCGTATCTTGCAGCTGTTTTAAATAGCAATACGTATGAATTATGATGTGATCGTGATCGGTGGAGGTCCAGGTGGTTATGTAGCTGCCATTCGTGCCTCGCAACTCGGTCTAAAAACAGCAGTTGTGGAACGTGAGTCCATGGGCGGAATTTGTTTAAACTGGGGCTGCATTCCCACCAAAGCCTTGCTGAAGAGCGCACAAGTTTTTGAATATATAAAGCATGCTGCCGACTATGGTATCACGGTGAGTGGTGCGGAGCACGACTTTGGTGCGGTGATTAAGCGCAGTCGCGGCATAGCTGACGGTATGAGCAAAGGTGTTGGTTTTTTGATGAAGAAAAATAAGGTTGATGTAATCATGGGCATGGGCAAAGTGATGCCGGGCAAAAAAGTGCAGGTAACGGCGGCCGACGGCAAAGTGTCAGAAGTAACTGGGGAGCACATCATCATTGCCACCGGCGGTCGTGCGCGGGAGTTGCCCAACATCAAAATTGATGGTGAAAAGGTAATCGAATACCGCAAGGCCATGAGCTTAGAGAAGCAGCCAAAAAGCATGCTCATAATTGGTTCAGGCGCCATTGGTGCAGAGTTTGCTTATTTATACAATGCAATGGGCACCAAAATCACCCTCGTAGAATTTATGCCGAATATTGTGCCGGTGGAGGACGAGGATATTTCGAAGGCACTCGAAAAAATTTACAAAAAAGCAGGCATTGTCATCCACACCAACTCAAGTGTAGAAAGTGTAGCTACCAGTGGAGCGCTTTGTAAGGTGAAAATAAAGACCCCAACAGACGAGCTGAACCTCGAAGTAGAAGTGGTATTGTCGGCTGCAGGTATGGTTGCCAACATCGAAAAACTTGGTTTAGAAGATACGGGCATTGCCACCGATAAGGGTAAAATTTTGGTAAACGACTTTTACCAGACCAATATGCCGGGCTATTATGCCATTGGCGATGTGGTTAAAGGGCCTGCCCTTGCACACGTAGCTTCTGCCGAAGGTATTTTATGTGTAGAAAAAATTGCTGGTCACCATCCCGAGCCGCTCGATTATGGCAACATACCAAGCTGTGTTTATTGCTCGCCGGAGATTGCCTCGGTCGGCATGACCGAAAAGGCGGCGAAAGAAGCGGGTTATGAGCTCAAAATCGGTAAGTTTCCATTCTCAGCCTCTGGTAAAGCCAGCGCTGCAGGTCACAAAGAAGGGTTTGTAAAAGTGATTTTTGACGCCAAATACGGCGAGTTCCTAGGTGCACACATGATTGGCGCCAACGTAACCGAAATGATTGCTGAAATAGTGGTAGCGCGCAAGCTCGAAACCACTGGGCATGAAATGATCAAGGCGGTTCACCCGCATCCAACCATGAGTGAAGCTATTATGGAAGCTGCTGCCGCAGCCTACGGTGAGGTAATTCACTTGTAAAAGCTAGTCTTTTAAGTTGAGGCCGCAGTTGAAAATACTGCGGCTTTTTTATGGCACGTGTTTTTTGGGGGGAGCGCTGAGTGGCCGTTATTTGGGCGGAAATCTTGGTAAAATCGGGTCAAAACAGTTTCCATACTTTAAAAAAAGACGATTACATCGGTTTTATTTACCTTTTTTTAGCAACACCACAAGCAAATCTGCCCTATTTTTAGGCCACTTAATAAAAACCTAATATGAAGAAGTTTTTACTCTCCCTTCTTGCCCTCAGCTTGAGTTTTGGCTCGGCGATGGCTGACGAAGGCATGTGGTTGCCCATCCAGGTAGCTAAAATTCATGGTAAAATGACCGACGCCGGTTTAAAACTCTCGGCCGACGACATTTATAACATCAACCAAGCTAGCTTAAAAGATGCCATTGTGCGTTTGGGCGGCGGTTTTTGCACAGCAGAAATCATTTCTGCCGAAGGGTTACTCATGACCAACCACCACTGCGCTTTCGATTTGATTCAGAACCACAGTTCGGTAGACAAAGACTACCTCACCAACGGCTTCTGGGCCATGACGAGGAGCGAAGAGTTGACCAATCCTGGTCTCACCGCCTCTATTTTAGTACGCATGGAAGACGTTACCGAAAAGGTATTGCAGGCTACTGTAGGTGTAGAAGAGAGCAAGCGGGCTGGAGCCATTGCAAAAATCGTTAAAGAAATTGCGGAAGCAGCAGGTAAAGAAGGCGAAGGATATGCCGGGGATGTGCGCCCGATTTTTTACGGAAACCAGTACGTTTTATCGGTTTATGTGGTGTACAAGGATGTACGTTTGGTAGGTGCGCCGCCAAGCAGCATCGGTAAATTTGGCGGTGATACCGACAATTGGATGTGGCCGCGTCATACAGGTGACTTCTCGATGTTGCGCATATATACAGGTGCTGATGGTAAGCCGGCCGACTATGCTGCTGACAATATACCTTTGAAGCCCAAGCACTCGCTCCCAGTGAGTATGAAAGGCCTTAAGGAAGGCGACTATACGATGGTAATGGGCTATCCTGGCACCACGAATCGCTATTTGACTGGTGCTAACCTCGCTAGCAATCTCAACAACTACAACCAGGCCATCATCGACATGTTTGGTGCTCGTATGCAAGCTTATAAAATGAGCATGGATGCAGATGCTGCTACCCGCATTGCTTTGGCATCGACGTATGCTTCCGGTATGAACACTTACAAGTACTTCATAGGACAAAGTCTAGGCCTGCGCAATGACGGTTTGGTAGAGAAAAAAGTCGATTACGAAGTTGGACTCCAAAAGTGGGTCGATGCTGACAACATGCGCAAAGCTGATTGGGGCGATGTATTGGCTGAGATGAACAAAGACATGGCCAATTATGGTCCAGTTAACCGCGAATACCTCTATTTCGTCTTTGCCTTTGTGAACCAGCCTTTCACGCGCTTCAACAACCAAATTGGTGCGTTTAAAGCTCTTTTGGCAGAAAAAAAGCCGGATGCAGCCAAAGTAACCGAGGCCACCGACAAGCTCAAAGAAAAGCTAGATGAGATGTACAACGAGTATTTCCCCGTGACCGAGCAAGCTGCCTTTGCAGCCATGCTGCTGGTGTACCACAGGGAGACGCCCGTGGACAAGCAGCCAGCCTTTTTTAAGGAGCTACTGGCCAAAACCAAGGGTGCCGACGTGCAAGCTAAAATCAACACCATTGCCTCCAATGTTTACAGCCAGTCGCTGTTAACCTCCAAAGAGCGCATGGAAGCCTTCTTAAACAAGCCGAGTAAAAAGGCCTTAGACAAAGATGCTGGTGTTGCTTTGGCTTCAGCTGCCATGAAGCACTTCAGCGAAGTGTTAGCACCTGCCAACCAAGCTGCTTCCGGTAATTTGAACAGCAACCGCAAGCGTTTGATGGCTGCCATGCTGGCGTACGAAAGTAACCGCAATTTTGCGCCAGATGCCAACGGCACCTTGCGTGTGAGCTATGGCAACGTAAAGCCTTATAATCCTAGAGACGGCGTGAATTACAAGTTTTACACCACCCATGAGGGTATTTTGCAGAAAGAAGATCCCAACAGTGATGAGTTTGTGGTAGCGGGCAAGTTAAAAGAGTTGTTGGTAGCCAAAGACTTCGGTAAGTACGGCAGCGCAGAGATGCTCAACACCTGTTTTTTGTCAACCAACGACATCACGGGTGGTAATTCAGGAAGTCCGGTAATCAACGGCAGCGGTGAGCTGGTAGGTGTGGCCTTTGATGGCAACTGGGAAAGCATGACAGGCGATTTGATGTACAATCCCGCTGTGCAGCGCACCATCAGTGTCGACATCCGCTACGTATTGTTCATCATCGATAAATACGCGGGTGCTGGACACTTGGTACAAGAAATGAACTTGGTATACTAAGCACCCTGTTGTTCATGTTTAGAAAAGCGGTTGTTCTGTCTAGAACAGCCGCTTTTTTGTATATTTGACTGGCTGGGGAATGCGGCACAAAGTTTGCTTTGCATCTGGCAAAACCTTTCCTTATGAAAAATCAAATTGTAGTGCTGATGTTGCTGGTAGTGCTAGCCGTTGGTTGTAAGAGCAATAAAATCGGCGAAAAAGTCAAGGAGCCTTTTTCTTCTTCCAAATACATGAGCAGCAACCGCCATTGGCGCAGTACGGGTAGTGGCAGCAGTGCAGATTTAAGCATCGCCAAACAAAAGGCCCAGCTTGAAGCCCGCAAAAATCTGGCTTCAGAAGTACAAACCAACATCAAATCTGTCGGCGATCAATACACCAAAAACCAAGAAATCGGCGAGCGGGAAATCATGGAACGCAGCTTTGAGCAATTGTACCGCGAGGTACTGAACACCCAGCTCAACAATGCCGTGGTGCACGACCAGGCGACTTACAAAAAAGAAAACGGGCAGTTTATACATTATGTAGCCATGGAAGCGCACAAAAAAGATTTATACCGCCACATGAAGCGGATGAATGAGGCCAGCACATCGATGAACAAAAAGCAAAAAGACCTCATTGCTAAAATAGTGGATGAGCAAATAGCCGAGCTTGAAGACTAAGTTTAAAAAGTGACAGTGGGCATTTTCGCGAGAAGATGCCCTTTTTTTACGTTATTTTTGCAACCCGTTATGGCAGGTGCATCCATCAATATCAACAACCGCAAGGCTGGCTTCGAGTATGAATTGCTTCAAAAGTATGAAGCGGGCATGATACTCGTGGGCTCTGAAATCAAGAGCATCCGGCAAGGGAAGGTAAATTTAGGAGATGCTTACTGCACTTTTACTGGGGGGAAGTTGCTGGTACGCAACCTTCACATCAGTGTGTATAAGGAAGCGAGCTGGCTCAACCACGAACCCATGCGCGAGCGGGTGCTGTTGTTGAGCAGGCAGGAAATCAAAAAGCTGGAGCACCGCACCAAAGAAAAAGGCCTTACCATCGTGGTAACGCGGTTGTATATCAACGAGCGTGGTTTTGCGAAGTTAGAAATTTCGTTGGCGCGTGGCAAGAAGTTGCACGACAAGCGGGAGGCGACGAAGGACAAAGATTTACGTCGGGAGTCGCAGAGAGAGGAGTAGCGCGTTTGCTGCTCGGAGGCAGGGAGCTTGTTTTGTTCGCTGCTCAGCGGGCAGGCCGTTACTTTTGTTTGCTACTCGGAGGCACACCGCTTCTTTAGTTTGCTGCTCAGGGGGCAGACCGTTACTTTTGTTTGCTGCTTGGAGGCGGGCTGTTACTTTTTGTTTGCTGCTCAGGGGGCAGGGAGCTTCTTTTGTTCGCTGCTCAGCGGGAGTAGGCCCTGGCGAAGGTGGTACCTGCCACGCAGAAAAAAGGCCCCCGTGGCCCCCACGGTTCACAAAAAACCTTCCGAACGCACCAAACTACGCCTGCTTTTAGCAAGGAGGTTGCCGAGGGCGCAGGCCAGAGTGCACCGCCCTCCGCAAAACGCTACCTTCGCTCAACAACCCCTATCTTCGTGGGTATGCAGGCCGCACATTCCGACGAAATATGACTTCAACGCTGGTTGGTGGTAATAGGTTCGGCTTTGTTGCTGCTAAAACTGCTGGCGTGGCAGCTCACCGGATCCAATACCATTTTAAGCGATGCAGGTGAAAGCGTAGTCAACGTTTTGGCGGGTGCCTTTACCTGGTACAGTTTGGTATTGAGTCGCCGCCCGCGCGATCTCAATCATCCCTACGGGCATGGAAAAATTGAGTTTTTAGCGGCCGGAGTAGAGGGGGCTTTGCTCGGACTCGCGGGATTGATTATCGTGTGTAAGTCGCTGTACAACCTGTGGTCGCCGCAACCCCTGCAATCGCTAGACCTAGGTTTGGCGATTACGGCTGGAGCCGGGGTAGTGAATTATGTTATGGGAAGTGCAGCACTGAAAAAAGGCCGCCAAAGCAAGTCTTTGCCACTTTTGACGGGCGGAAAGCACCTGCAAACCGATGCATGGAGTACCTTGGCCCTGGTGGTGGGGCTTGGTTTGGTGCTGTTTACCGGCTGGTTGTGGATCGATAGTGTGGTAGCGGCGCTCTTCGGTCTTTTTTTGGTTTATACCAGTTATCGCATCCTGCAACCCAGTGTGGCGGGCATCATGGATGAAGCGGATGAGGTGTTGATAGCACGTTTTGCAGCGGTTTTACAGGCACACCGGCGGCCCGATTGGGTAGATTTTCACAACTTAAGGCTCATCAAATACGGGCGAATGTTGCACGTGGATGGCCACATGACCCTGCCGCGCTACTACGATGTGCAACAAGCACACGATGAAATAGAGCGGGTAGATGCACTATTGGCCGCAGAATTTGGACAGCGGGTGGAGTTTTTCATCCACGTAGACCCTTGTTTGCCTAGCTGTTGCTCGTTGTGCGCGCAAGTGGATTGTCCGGTACGGGCACAAGCCCTTGAGCGGCGGCTGCCATGGTCGTTGGCTTTGTTGATGCAAAACAAGAAGCATGTGCTTTGAGTCTGGTGGCTGAGAAGCGAAGGCAGGGATTGGTTTGACTGCTGCTGCTTGTAAAGCGGAAGGGCGTGCCGCTTGCTAGCGCGCGTTGCGCTTTTGCATCGTTTTGGTGATGCCTGAGCGAAACAGGACGTACAGCAATACACCGGCCAAACACAACAACTCCAACCACCACAAACGGGCTTGCATACCGGCTACCAAGCCGCCACCAAGCCCTAAGCCCAGCACAAAGTGCATCAGCGGATTGGAAGCTATTTGTGAGGCACCGTCGGGCGTGCCTTTGGCAACGTCTTTTACAACGGAAGCAGCGGTTTCATTGGTCAGGATAGGTGTTTTACCTCCCTTGGTAGCGCTGTTCATAGTATATCGGGGATTACCGCCAGGCATTTCAACTCGATGGCAATGGCCGTGGGCAGGGAACCAACTTCTACCGTGGTGCGGCAGGGTCTGGGGTCTATCTCCTTAAAATAGTCGGCATAAACCCGGTTGAAGGTTTTAAAGTCGCGCTTCATGTCGGTTAAATACACCGTTATGTCTACCAAATCTTCCATGCGGGCGCCGCTGGCTTCCAGCACTGCCTTTACATTGGCCAGCACTTGGTGCACCTGAGCTTCAAAATCGAACGCCTCGAAATTCCCGTTTTTGTCGAGTTGCAAGCCCGGTACCTGCGGATCGTTGGCATCGGTGCCAGCGGCGCGGGGACCAATGCCCGAGAGAAACAACAAATTACCTGCGCGGCGCGCGTGGGGGTACAGCCCAACTGGATTTGGGGCACTGCTGGTTGAAATGGTAGCCATGTTACAAAGTACGCTGCCAGAGGTCACATTCGCAAGTTTCGCATTGGTAAGCTTGCAAACGGGTGTGAGCATTTTCCTGCTAACACCGGTGGGTGCTACGGCATCGTTACCCGCAGCCGCAGCGCTGCAGCGCTGAACTTGATGGCGTCCTCTTGCAGGAGGCGGAAGCTGAACTTGAGTCCTGCCTGCCGCCAAGTGAACACCAGCTGGGCGTCGGGTAGGGGGAGGTAGCCCAGGGTTTGGTAGCCTTGCACGACTGCCACTTGCGCGAGTTCGAGTTTGCGATCGTAGGCATACCGCAGGCGTATTTTTTTATGAGCCTGGTAGCGGCCTTGAAAGTGCCTGGGTACCACTAAATGGGTATCGAGCAACAGTTCTAGGTTCCTCGGAAGAGGGCGCCGAACCCAATTGGCCCAGCGCCAAAACGTAGGGAGAATAGCCGCTTGCATATCAGGCGGCTTGGGTGATTGTTTCCTCGGTATCGCCTGCGAAATAGGCTTCGAGATCGGTGATGTCGGCGGGTACGCAGTCGAGCACTGCGTCGATGATGAGGATGGGTAGACTTTTCTTTTGGAAGCGCTTTTTCATATCTTTTCCTTTTAATAGTACCAAGGTATGAGGGTAATTTGACACCTTATGTCAAACGAAAATACACACTTTATCAGGCAGCAGCTTGTGCGCTGCAAGCGTTTTTCAGATAATGGTCTGGGCCTTGGCCAAGGGCTATTTTGGGGCCACGGGTGATTTATGAGAGGGTGCAAGCCGCTGGTACCTCGTGGGCTTTACGACATTGGCTCTTTGAGCACGGAGAAGGAGGGCACGCGCAGGTTGATGCTGCGGCAATCGGGCTGGGTGGGTTGCAGGTTTACCGGGCTGGGTGGGTTGCAGGTTTATTAGGATGGGTAAGTTGCAGGTTTACCGGGCTGGGTGGGTTGCAGGTTTATCAGGCTGGGTGGGTTGCAGGTTTATCAGGTTGGGTGGGTTATAGGTTTATCGGGATGGGTGGGTTGCAGGTTTATTGGGGACGAGCCTTCTTAAATAAAGAGTACACCCATGCCACAAAGTGGGAGATTGGACGCGGAAGCCGTTTTAAACTTGCTGGTGACGGAGGTGTTTTGCGAGGTGTACAGTAGCACCAATCGCCAGGTTCTGCTCGCTCTCCAGACGAACAAAGTGAGCGGTCTGCCGCCCGAGCAGGGCGCGGTGCGCTGGCTGCCTGATCACACCAAGGTGTTGCCGCTCGGTAGGTAGCTTTTTTGCTCGGTAAAAAACCAGTGGAAAGCCAAGTCTTCGTTGTAACGAAACAGCGCCGCACTCAGCTGCTCAGCAAATTTAAGCAAGGTCTGCCGCCCGAGCAGGGCGCGGTGCGCTGGCTGCCTGATTACACCAACGTGCTGCCGCTCGGTAGGTAGCTTTTTTGCTCGGTAAAAAACCAGTGGAAAGCCAAGTCTTCATTGTAACGAAACAGCGCCGCACTCAGCTGCTCAGCAAATTTAAGCAAGGTCTGCCGCCTGGGCAGGGCGTGGTGCGCTGGCTGCCTGATCACACCAAGGTGTTGCCGCTCGGTAGGTAGCTTTTTTGCTCGGTAAAAAACCAGTGGAAAGCCAAGTCTTCGTTGTAACGAAACAGCGCCGCACTCAGCCGCTCAGCAAATTTAAGCAAGGTCTGCCGCCCGGGCAGGGCGTGGTGCGCTGGCTGCCTGATCACACCAAGGTGTTGCCGCTCGGTAGGTAGATTTTTTGCTCGGTAAAAAACCAGTGGAAAGCCAAGTCTTCGTTGTAACGAAACAGCGCCGCACTCAGCTGCTCAGCAAATTTAAGCAAGGTCTGCTGCACCAATTGACCATACTCCTGTTCCTCTTCCTGTGGTGCACTAAAATGCTGCGTGGCCGTTAAACTCTGCACCATCAACAAAGCATTGGCGCTGTCGAGTAGCTGCCGGGCTTCCCAGCTTACTATTTTGGAACGGCCTAGCTGCTTGATCAGGTGCTTGAGGCATTCCTGGGTTTCTTGAATGAGGTGCAAATGCGTGCGCAACTCCTGAAATACATGGTCTATGCCCAATGCCTCGGCGTCGGCAGGCATGTGCTTGCAGAGGCGTTGGCAGGCAAGCACCACGGGTTCCGACATCAATTGCTCCCACAACTGGGGAAGGAGTGGATTGCGCACTTGCGGTAATTTGGGTTTGAAAACGGCTTCTAACGCAGCTTCAAAGCCTTCCAGAGCAGATTTTTTAGGGACAAACAAAAGCTTGTCTTCCTCCAAAATCAGTAAATTGGAAGCGTTCAAAACGCCACCCCCTACCAATGCAAGTCGCTCATCGTCGCAGAGGGCCATCAACTCACCAATTTGAACTACATACAGCGCATGCCGAGACATCGCTGTCGTCAAAGTAGTTATCTCTACCAGCTGCATGCCCTCGCCAAAGGCCGACCGCAAAGCTGGTGCCCAGCGAACGCTGCTGCCTAACAAGGCAATACTCTGGTTGAAAAGGGCGTCCATGTTAGTTGTAATAGAGGCGGATAACGATGCGTCGGTTCAAATTTTGGTTCTCAGGTAAATAATTACCCGCAGCGTCTTTTTCTGGGACATCGGGAAAGGTATCGGCATATCCTGAAGCCTTGAGCTTGGTGGCGGGCATGCCGGCTTCTAAAAACGAACGTACAACGCCGGCAGCACGGGCGGCCGACAATTGCCAGTTATCAGAAAATTTAACGGTGCGGATAGGCGCACTGTCGGTATGGCCCTCTACGTCGAGCTGGAAATCTTGGCGCTCGAGGACCGACAAGCGGTCCACTACGCGTTGAATGATGGCGCGACCTTCTGGTAAAAGCTCTGCGCCGCCGGAGGCGTACAGACTGCTACCGCTGAATTGCATGCGGATTTCGTAGGCACCTCGGTCGAGGCGCATCACACCGCTCTGTAACTCTTCGCGCATGCTTTTTTTCAAATCTTCCTCGAGGTACTCGATCGGGAAAAACAAGGGCTGTGCAGGATCGTCGAACTTCTCCTCGGTATCCACGGCCTCGGGCGGCAAAGAACCCATCATGATGGCAATGTCTTGGTCGGCCATACTCGCCAAAATGATAAAAAAGGCAAGCAGAATCGTCATGGTATCCATAAAAGTGGTCTGCCACTCCGAACCTTCCGAAGGGTTTTCCTCGGAGTCGCCGCTGCTCGCTTTTTTCGGAAGTCTTAAACTGCTCATTAATAATTTTAATACGACATGCTTGAAACACCTTCGCGGGCTTGCGACATCGACGACAATTGGTCGATGATGTACAGCTCGGGACGGCCTTCCATGGTAAGTAATACGGCTTCTAATTCAATTTCGCGCTTCACCTCGGCGTGCTGTACGGTGAGGGCGAGCTTTTTGCCAATCGGCTGCCACAAAAACTGGGTAAACAGCAAACCGTAAAAGGTAGTCATGAGGGCCAATGCCAAACCATTGGCCAAGCCGCTGGCGTTTTCAAAATTGCTCAGCATCACAATCAAACCCATCAAGGTACCCAACATACCATAGGCAGGCGAGGCGGTTGCCAACACGCCAAACACCTTTACGGGCGTCATTTCGGCCTGCTTCATGGTATGGATTTTGTGCGTGCCCAGTACTCTGATTTCTTCGATGCCATAATTGGTCGACAGCAAATCGGCGATGTACAAGCGGAAGCCTTTCGACCCGCCTTCCATCATTTTGGCGATGGTAGCTTGTTTGTTGATCCGCAACTCTCGCACCATGCCCATCACATTGTCGATAAGCGCCTCTTCCTCCGCTAATTTGCTCTGGAGGGAGAGGGTAGGCTTGAACTCGAGCATGGCTTTGTTTACAGCTGAAGCCGGAAAGGAAGAGTAGGCCTGAAAAAAGGACCCCCCTAAAATAACCATGATACTTGGAATGTTGAGCAAGCCCTGAATGAACTCAATGCGGTAATACCCAAAAGAATCTAAGGCCCCGATCATAAAAAACATCATGGCGATCACCATGCCAACGTAACTCGATAAACTTCTTTTCATTTTTTTCTGCTGCCTTTATTTACTTTTGGGTCCACTGGGTTTTACGGTTGGGGTGTTGCTGCCACGCTGCGGTAATTCAATAGCGCGTTCATCAAATCTGGGGTCTATCCGCCGGGCCTCGAGCCAGCAGCTGTCGGCGGAGGCACTGCGCCCCTGCACTTCGTACACGCTGCCGAGCAACATCAACGCATCGGCGGTAGGGTACCACTTGAGGGTTTGCTGTAAGAGTTTTTCGGCTTCGGTGTAGCGACCGTCGTAAGCGGCCTGCTGCGCCCGCACCATGTTGTTGATGATCAAATTGGTGAGAAACATGTATTGCTCTGCTTTGAGCTTCTTCACATCCTCGGTGAGCGAATCGGGCTTGGCCTGTGGAATAGAGTCCTTCTTGGCCTCTTCCTTCAGGTTCTCCTCCCGGTCTTTGCCTGCCGTGCGAATGCGCATGCCCTTGCGGCCACATGCTTCGAACAAGCCAACCAAAACAGCTAGAATCAATATCATTTTGATATACCGCATCTGATATGTTAGCTGGCCTGTTCAAGTACAGGGACGTTTTGTTTGATTTGACGAACACGCAACAAAAATTCACGCCGCTCTTTTTCAGTTTTGCCCGCATTGATGTTGCCCTGGTTGAGCAAATCTTTGATGAGCAATTGCTCCCGCGCCGGACGGAAGCCCAATAACCGCTCCTGCAAAGACGTATCGTCGCTGATGAGCGCTGCCACACTGTCGCTGTCGAGCGCGGCCATGGCCTGCTGCAATGTTTCGGAAGTAATTTCGGGGATATCGCTCCACAGGGTGATGTGCTCGCGCACAAAAGTGTACAATTCGAAGTTCGAAGCGCGCAATTTGTCGAGCATCTCTTCTTGCTGGCTGATGGTTTGCTGCTCGATGGTGGCGAGCACCTGTTTGTAAGCATCCACGTTTTTGCCTTTGCTCTCGCGGATGTCTTTGAGCTTTTTGAAGAGGTTGGTGGAGAGCTGGGCATAATGATCGAAACGCAAATCCGCCAATTCTTGGTACGAAGATAAAATTTCAGAGGACTTTTCTATCCCGAACATGTTCATGAGCACACTTTTGCGGGCCGACGAAAGGCCTTCCAGCACCATCAAACAATTAATGGCCGGTTCGTTTGTTAATAAAGTGGCGATTTCATCGTCTTTGAGATAGATCACAAAGGGGAAGTTACCAAACTGCCGCTGGTTGCGCATGGCCAGCACAAGCTCGTCGAGGGCGCGCTTTTGGGCGGTACTGTCAAGCAATTCTGGTTCCCAACGCCTCCAAGCCATGTCGACCGAATGAGCGGTTTTGGACTCTAATAACTCGGTGAGCATGTCTAAGAAATGGTTGCCATACGGATGCAACAACATCACCATTTTTTGGATGCCGTTGGCACCCTGCTCCCGTGACCAACGCTCAAAGGTGAAAGCCAAATTGGTGCGGTCGTTAATCAGCCAATCCATCAAAGGATCGCTGGCTCTGAGGTCGGCCTGCTGCTGATCTTGATGCATCACCATTTCCGTTTGCATTTGGATGGCAGGCATACCGCTCATCATCTGACCGTTCCCATTGCCGTTGTAGCTGGCCCCTTCGCCCAAGCCACCGCCACTAAACTCGCTACTTTTATTGCCAGCCACGGCTGCCGCTAAAGCTTCGGCGCCTTTTTTCTGCCGCCAAACCAAGCCAATGAAAATAAGCAAGCCCACCAAACCCAAGCCGATGCCGAGTATGATGCTGAGGTTATTACCCAAATCGTTAATCAGGCTCATCAGCGCACCTTGGTTTTCGGGGTTTTCCTCTAAACGGGCATTTACCATCACCGACGGGGTGTTCTGTAGTTTGTCTTCTTTGGGGAAGGCGGTAGTAGTTAACACGATGTTGTCGCCCCTGCGCGCATCTAACCGCAGCGTATTGCTGATGAGGTTGCGGTAAAATTCAGCATTGGTATTGTTTACACCGGAATCTACTACTAAAAATACGCGAATACGGTCGATACTAGGACCGTTGTTTACATTGCCGCCCATGGCTCCCATGGCGCCACCACCTGCCGATGGATTGTTGGATGGGGCTACGTCTGCTTCCTGATTTTTGGCATCTACCGTTACCGGAGCACGCAAACGTGAGCTGAAAAAAGGCAGCGCAGGTAACATCTCGAGGGTTTTGTCTTCCTCGGTAAAATCGTTGTTCGAGGGCGTGCCTTTTACCGTGGCGTCAATGTTGGCTCTGCCGCGACCACTGCCACCGGTACTCCCAACCGGTTGGGCATTGGTAATACGACCGCTCACTTCTACGCTGAGGTGAAAGAGGGTAGGGCTGAGGTAACGACCCAACAAGCCCTGCAGCTGGTTGGAGATCACTGACTCGTAGCCAAAACGCTCGTAGGCGTTTAGGGAACGGGAACTTGCGGTTGCCACTGCTGCCGTCGCTTCGTCGGACGAAGAGGCAGGGGTCGCTTGGCCCGACTGCGCTGCAGTCGATTCGTCGGAATCCGAGGCTTCGTTTTGGCCCGCTGCCGTACCAAACGACAGTGCGCCAAGCAGAAGCGTGCTCGCAAAGAGCAGCCGCCAGCGTTTAATTAAGGGAGTATCTCTTTTGTCCATTCGTTGAAGTTCGTGCTACGGGTTTGATCAGTCTATCGAGTAGCTGTGTTTCTGGCAAGGCAATGAGGGGATTGCGCTCTCGGGCTTCCGCCCAAATACGCCAAGCCTCTTCTTGCCGACCGGTGATGTATAAAATAGAACCTTTCAGCGCCAAAGCGTGATCGGTTACAAAAATGCTAAGGGAGGTGTCGATCATGGCGTCGGCTTCGGTGTAGCGGCGACGGTAGAAAAACTCTTGTGCTTCTACAAAGGCCGACACAGCGGCATTGAGCGCCCCACCCAGCTCGGCTTCAAAGTTCTCCATGAGGTCGGGCGAAAAGCTGTATTCGATGGTATCGAAGGCAGGCGGCGGGATCACTGGGCCAGTGCGACCAGCCAGTAAATCGCTGTTTTGAAGGGGCTTGAAGCCTACCTGATTGGTATCGGGCACTTCAATAAAAGGATTGCGGTAGCGGGCTTCGCTCCACAAATCGCGGGCGGTTTTTTTGTCACCAAGCAAAAAGGTGATCGAGCCCTTGAGCGCCAACCCAAAGTCGGTTGGGAAACCCGTAAGCGAACTGTCTACCATGGCCAAAGCACTGCTGTAATTGGCGCGGTAGAAGTGTTCTTGTGCCTCGCTAAAGGCGGTAATGCTTTGTTTGAGGCGCTTTTTTGGGTGGAAGTTGTGCCGAGCATGCGAACAAACTACCTAGCAGCAGGGGTGCGGTATTTAAAAATAGTGCTCATAAGCTTCCGATAATTGGGGAGATCGCAGGTGCTGAGCGCGCTCCGCGGCCGCCGCTTCCGCTCTCCCTACCCGTTTCGACTTCCGCAGCCCGCTCCCGATCCGAAATTTCCAGCCGGGCGGCCACCGCCGACCAAGCACCTCCTCTAAATCCCGCTCCCACGGCATCAGCACCAGGCCAACTCGTGCTATTGGCGTCGCCGGCAGGGGTCAAAACACCATTGCCGTGACTTCCGTTAAAGTTTCTTCCAGTACCGTTGCCAACCGTAACGCAGCGCTCCCAAACGTTACCACTGAAGGCCAAAATGCCTGAGAAACCAGCGCCAGAGGCATTACGGGAACTTCCTGAGGTGGCAAAACTACCCACGCGCATGGGTCCTGCTACTCCAGCCTCGCTGCCAAAATTAACGTTGGCGCTGCTGTTAGTAGCTATTTCCTCATCGCTGCCAGCACCGGTGAGACCAGTGGCAGCCGTAGCTACTACATTGCCCCACGCATAGGCATCGGCCACCGCCGCACGGGTGCCGCGGGCCGCTTTTTCATATTCTAATTCTGTCAGGGGTCGCAGTCCGCTCCAATCTAAATATGCCGCCACATCAGCCCAGCTTAAGTAGTTGCAAGCCAATGCTTTGCCGTCGTTTACCCCGCCGCCCGTGCCGTTGCCATCTAAATCGCAATAAAAACGAAGGGGGTCAAAAGCCTCTACAGTGCCGTCGCAGCGAATGCCGTTGCGGTCACTTACGCTGCTGCCGCCTGAAAGCACAAAGCGGTTGGTGATGCTGGTGGTGCCGTTGCCAAGGCTGGTGGCAGTACGGGTGTTTTGTTGATTGCGACTGATATAATTCAGGAAATCGGTGTATTGTTGCTGCGATATTTCGTATTTCAAACTGTAAAAACCGGCGTAGCCAGTCGGGAAATTAGCATTTAGAGTCGCCGTAGCCGTGCCACTAAGGTCAGTAGCCCCGCGCGCACCCAAATTAGCCGGGTCGGAAGCCCCATCTATCCCCTGCAAGGTGGGCGAGGAGGCTGCAATTTCAATTGGACTGGTTGCACCACTGGTGCTGTTGGCGGCTGTAAAGCTGTTGTTTTCGGTGCCGCCGCTGCCAATCACAAAGCCCGCTTCGGGTACTTACACCGTCTCTACACCAAAAATCTGGATGTCAATAATTTCTTCGTCTATTAAACCTTGTTCGCGGTAGTTCCAGCGGAATTGCAGGCCGGTAAGACTGAGGTCGCCACTGCCAGCGGCGCTGCGGTAAATAAATAAACCGAGTACGGGATTGCTGTTGGCATTAAAAGCAACGGCTTCATTGGCGAGTCCGGGCTGGAGGTTGGTGCCCGTAGGACTGTTGTGCCCGGCATCATGGAGCCAAGCGGCTTCCCAAATGCGTTCGCCTTCAAAACTGGCATTGGTAATGGCGCCAGTGGTAGCACTGCTGAGGTCGATGGTGTTGGTGCCAATGGCGGTTATGACGGTGTTGGCGGCCAAACTGCCACTGCCAGCGGTGATGCGCAACGGCATGCCTACGCGTAAACCTACCGTGGTGCTCACTGTTAAAACGCTGGCTCCCGAGCTGGCACTGGCTACTGTAAAGTCTGGATTGATAAAACCACTTCTAAACTTTACAAATACCCAAGCGGCATCCCAGTTGGCTGGTTGCAAAGCAAGTGGAAGGCGCCAAGAATTGTCCCAAGCCAAGTCAAATTGGACCAAAACAAAGCCATTAACGGTATCTTGCGCGGCCAGAGCTACATTGGTAATCCGCAGGTCGTTGGCATGCAGGGGCTTCAGATGGAGCAGAAAAAGAAATCCCAAAAGCAAAATAGACAGCTTGCGGGCGTGTTGAGCCTGGGTATGCGGGGCGCAGCTGGCGATGTGAGTTTGCTCCATGTTTAATTAATCAGCAATTTAAGCGATTTGTGGTGATATTTCCATTTGTACTTGCTTTTCTGTGGCAAACAAGTTGACGGCGTTTATAAGTACGCGTTTTGGTTGCTTCTGGTTTTGGGGGGGTAAACAGCTTTTTTTCTAGGAAACAACCAGACTTCCCAGAAATTTTCACTGCAATAATTTTGCCAGCTTAGTCAAATAGGCCTTAAAAGGGGCAGGACCGAGCACCTCTAGGTCATCTATAAGTCCCATTGTGAAACGACCTATCCCACGGTAGTCCGCTACTCTCAATTCGAGAATGTTCCGGCCATCACTTTGCAGCTGCAAAAATGGCAGGGCGGCTGGGTGTTCTTCGCGCAGCAGGTTACTGCTCAGGCGGCCGAGTATTAAGCGAACCACAATCTTTTCTTCGCTAAAAGGAATCCCGAAAATATCGGTGTCACGTTGCTCGTGCATGTACTCAAACTGCCAACCGATTTGCTCAAGCCGCACCTGACCGATGCGTTCAAGCTTAAAAAACTTGTTTTTACGACTAGACGGCTCGTAGCCATAAACGGTGTCTAGGCGCTCGCTGAAGGCAAAAGGCTCAACCAAACGGTTACTCACGCTCTGGGAACTCGGTGAGTTGTAGTCGACTAGCATGGCTTGTTTTTTGTTGCGCATGGCCTGCGCCAAAAACTGAAAATTATGCGCAGTTTGTTGTCGCTGCAAGCCTTTGAGCTGCTGCCCAGTGCCACTCAGTGCGTGCACTTTGTCGTAGAGCAGTTGCTTTACAGGACTTTCGGGCAACGACACCAGTGCTTGTTCTAGCAATTCGGCTTCGGTTTTGTTGAAGCTCATTTTATCGCTTATTTCGCCAGCATGGGCCAATCGAATGCGCTTTGTTTGTGGGTTTTGGATGATTTCGAAGCCTGTTTCTTCAAAAATCCGGATGTCTCTGTACACGGTTCGGTAGCTCACGCCAATTTTCTCGGCCAGCTCGTTAACGCTGTAACCACGCTTGCTGCCAGCCAGTAAATTCATTTCACGGAAAAGGCGCAGGAGCTTACCGGGGT
>Ga0209284_10001065_pt1 | contig 43570 bp, 38 predicted proteins | sample FRY03_FD_187211 | JGI IMG/M metagenome (GOLD analysis project Ga0209284, IMG submission 187211) | Freshwater microbial communities from Lake Fryxell liftoff mats and glacier meltwater in Antarctica - FRY-03 (SPAdes) (version 2) | ecosystem: Environmental > Aquatic > Freshwater > Ice > Glacier... | reverse complement strand
GACTTAATACTGACCGTTTTGGAAAAACTAGTAGAATCAATTGATATTGAATATATTACCTGCCAAATAATATCAAATATTGAAGATTTTGGATTAATAACAAATACTCATGAATTTAAATATCAAGATGTTGCATAAAACTACTCTGGTGCGAAACTTGAGGTATAAATTTACTTTGTTGTGATTTAGTATTAATGGGTCAAGGAATTATTAGTTAAATAATCACTACTGTCCGATAAAAATCAAATTTAGTCAATTTACTTTCTGAAAGACTTGATTTTACTGATCTGAATATACTTATATGAAAAGTAAGCCCCTCTTTTATTCAGAATTGAAATTTAACTGAAGCTGTGGGTCAATTTCCTTGAGCCAGTCTTTTTCTGGATTTTCGAGAAATTTGATAAGATGAATGTAATTGAATAAATGTAATCGACAGAAGCTCACTAAGTTTGAAAATGCCCATCTGCGCTTGACTTTCTTGTGTATCACAGTAAGTAAAAGATTCACAATTAGCGTACACCAAATCTGAATTTTGATAGCGTTTTCGTTGTCTCCCAGAAAGTATTTAAGTGGAAAATTCTGTTTTAACTGCTTAAAAAGAAGTTCTATTTGCCAACGTCGTTTATAAATCAGAGCGATATGCCCAGCATTCATGCCTATAAGATTAGTGACAAACTCAAAACAACGTTTATTTTCCTCATCCCAATAGGCAATTCTTCTCAGCTCAGTTGTTTTTAAGTATTTCCCGTTTTCTTTTACATCTACACGAATTATTTCATCTTTGAGCACGCCGTTATCAAGATAATCGGGAATATCATTTTCAGTTATTGATTCATATGAAGCATTTGATTTAAGCCGTGTTACGAAGTAAATACCTTGCGTTGTAAACTCATCGAAAGTTTTGTAATCGTTGTACCCTTTATCAAATACAGCTATCTTTCCTTTGTCTAATTTGACATGTTGGAGGAACTGTTTGTCGTGTGTTGTTGCTGCAGAAAACCAAATCAGTTTGGGCACTTTTTCATGTAAATTGATTTGGGTGTGGACTTTAATCCCGCCTTTTCTTTTTCCATTCATAGGTTCTCGTCCAACACAACTTAAAATGTCTTTAAACAAAGAAATAGTGCTCGAATCGATGATTTCTAACTTATTTTCCCAGTCGTAAATTTTTCGGCTGTCCGAGATAATCGCCCCGTATTTGTTGTATAAGGAATAATAGACTTCTTCAAAAACTAAATGTGTTCTTCTTGCATTGGCGTCACTCAAAGTGCTCTTGTGTGGGATGTTTTTTAGCTGAAAATGATTCGTTTTCCCTTTTAAACCAAGCATTGCACCGGCAACTTCACGTAATGAAGAACAGTTGGCAAAGCTTGAAAACAGCATACTTATTAGATGATCTGATGTACTAAACTTCTTGGTATAGTAATCTGAGTTGTGCTTTTTAACAACTCCTTTAATTAAATCAGAGTCTATCAAAGAAATCAGCTGTCCGAAAACGGATTGACCGAAAAAGTAGTTACTTTTATTCATGTAATTTTTGTTTTGCAACTCCAAATTACAATAAAGCGGGAAATCCTTAACAGGAAATCCCGCTTTTAAAAAGTTTTATCGGACAGTAGTGTTAAATAATCATAACAAAAAAAAGAGTCTTATTGCATTTAAATTATTTTATAAAGAAATTATGCAACAAATAAACCAAAGTATAATTAGGCAAATCTTTACACTCTTGCTTATTTTATCTTTAGGAATTTTAATATTTAAAGAACTTATTCCTTACTTAACAGGTTTGTTAGGTGCTATTGCCTTATATATTATCTGCAGAAATGTCATGCGATCGCTTGTGAGAAAAGGGTGGAAACCACCAGTTGCTGCCATTTTTCTTATGACTCTTTCCCTTATAGGGATTCTTGTACCTATTGGCTTAGTTTCTTTAATGTTACTATCTAAAATAAAAAGAGGTCTGGAAAGGGCAAATTCTGCTATTTTAATTGTGCAGGAACAATTAGCGATTGTAGAGGATAGTATAGGTATAAATATTTCCTCATCCATTGATTCTGAACAAACTTCCCAATGGCTATCTGAAAGTTTTCAGAGCCTACTCGGTGATTCTTTTAACATATTTATTGCCGTAAGTATTATGTATTTTCTATTATATTTTATGCTTGTCAATCGCAAACAGTTTATTGAATCTATTTACACCTATCTACCATTGCGACCTGAAAATATAAGTATACTAGGTAAAGACATGGAAAGTATTGTAAAATCTAATGCCATAGGTATTCCTTTAGTAGCTATACTTCAGGGGTTAGTTGCTGTTATAGGCTTCTATGCATTAGGGGTTCCTAATCCATGGTTTTGGTTTGTAATTACCACTATTGGATCGATGATTCCATTTATAGGTACGGCACTGGGCATACTTCCCGTAGTTATAATTATGTATTCCACAGGACAAAATTGGGAAGGTACTGTTATGCTGATTTATGGATTAGTAGTTGTTGGTTCTACAGATAATATTTTTAGGGTTGTAATTCAGAAAAGACTGGCAGATATTCATCCATTAATTACTCTTATTGGCGTTATTATAGGTATCCCTATATTTGGATTTATGGGATTAATTTTTGGACCATTATTAATAAGTATGTTTTTACTGGTTTTGCGAATTTATAAAAACGAATATGGAAAACCTCATGTAGAAGAAAATTAATTTTTAATTAAATTTTTCATTTCACGAGCAAGTAATGTGTTTTTCAGCAACATGGCAATGGTCATAGGACCGACACCTCCGGGTACAGGTGTAATAAAAGAAGCTTTCTTGCTTACATTTTCAAAATCAACATCGCCGGTAATTTTATACCCTTTTACACTTGTTTCATCAGGCACTCTTGTGATGCCTACATCTATAATCACAGCTCCTTCCTTTACCATTTCTGCTTTTAGAAAATTGGGTACGCCCAGTGCAGATATAATGATGTCTGCCTGGGAGGTAATCTGTGTTATGTTCTTTGTTTCACTGTGTGTAAGGGTCACAGTAGAATTACCGGGCCATCCTTTTCTTCCCATCAAAATACTCATTGGCCTACCCACTATATGACTTCTGCCTATAACAACAGTATGTTTTCCTTTTGTTTGTACATTATATCTCTCTAAAAGTTCTAGAATTCCAAAAGGTGTTGCAGGAATGAATGTACTCATATCCAAAGCCATTTTCCCAAAGTTTTCGGGATGGAATCCATCTACATCTTTACTAGGGTCAACTGCCATTAAAATTTTTTGTGTATTGATTTGGGGGGGTAAAGGCAATTGAATGATGAAGCCATCGACATCATCATTTGCGTTCAGTTCAGTGATCTTTGATAGCAATTCTAATTCACTGGTAGTATGCGGCAAACGCACCATAGTGGATTCAAATCCTACTAATTCACAAGATTTTACTTTACTGGCTACATAGGTTAAACTTGCCCCATCATTACCTACAATAATTGCAGCCAGATGTGGCACTTTTTCACCGCGCGCTTTCATTCCGGCTACTTCTGCGGCAATTTCATTTTTAATATCGTTAGAAACTTTTTTTCCGTCCAGTAAGGTCATTAGCAATAAGGTATTTGTTTTTTCTATGGTTTTATTCAACTTTTAAAAATTACCCTTAAAAATACATTTTCCGGAAGGTAATTCTCCCCAATTATTTTATCGCATTTTTCCCATCATTTGCATCATTTTCTTTCCGCCGCCACCTTGCATCATCTTCATCATTTTACTCATCTGGTGAAATTGTTTCAGAAGTTGATTTACCTGTTGTACTGAGGTGCCACTACCCTTTCCAATTCTTTTCTTTCTGTTTGCGTTAATGATTGCCGGTTGACTTCTTTCTTCGGGCGTCATGGAATGGATGATAGCTTCAATATGTTTAAAGGAATCGTCGTCAATATCTACATCTTTTAATGCTTTTCCTGCACCTGGGATCATTCCGACAAGATCTTTCATGTTACCCATTTTCTTAACTTGTTGGATCTGAGTTAAAAAGTCATCAAAACCAAATTGATTCTTGGCAATTTTCTTTTGTAGCTTTCTGGCTTCTTCTTCATCAAATTGCTCCTGGGCACGTTCCACAAGGGAAACCACATCCCCCATTCCTAAAATACGATCCGCCATACGAGAAGGATAGAACACATCAATAGCTTCCATTTTCTCGCCGGTACCAATAAACTTAATAGGTTTATTTACTACACTTTTTATGGAAATTGCAGCTCCACCACGTGTATCTCCATCCAGTTTGGTAAGAATTACACCGTCAAAATTTAATTTGTCGTTAAATGCTTTGGCGGTATTAACTGCATCTTGACCTGTCATTGCATCAACTACAAACAGAGTTTCCTGTGGCTGTATGGCTTTGTGAATATTTGCAATTTCTTTCATCATTGCTTCATCAACAGCCAATCGTCCTGCTGTATCTATAATTACTACATTGAACCCATTTTGTTTTGCATGTGCTATGGCATTTTGTGCTATTTGAACAGGATTTGTATTTCCTTCTTCACTATATACTTCAACACCTATTTGTCCTCCCACCACATGCAGCTGATTAATTGCTGCAGGGCGGTAGATATCACAAGCAACTAACAATGGTTTTTTAGTTTTTTTAGTTTTAAGATAATTTGCCAATTTTCCGGAAAAAGTAGTTTTACCACTTCCCTGAAGACCGGACATTAAGATAACACTTGGATTACCACTTAAGTTTATTCCTTCCGCATCTCCTCCCATTAATTGCGTAAGCTCGTCTTTAACGAGTTTTACCATCAACTGTCCGGGCTGTAATGTTGTCAATACATTTTGGCCAAGTGCTTTTTCTTTTACGGTATTTGTGAACTCCTTAGCTATTTTAAAATTTACATCGGCATCCAGTAAAGCGCGCCTTACTTCTTTTAAAGTTTCTGCAACGTTTACTTCTGTAATGCTTCCGTGTCCTTTAAGGACATGTAATGCTTTATCTAACTTTTCGCTTAAATTATCAAACATATGTATTTCTTACTTTTTTGAGAGTTGCAAAGATAAGGATATGTTAGTGAGTTACAAAGATTGTATTTGGGAATAATTATTAGAATAAAAAAGGCTGCCCATTACTGAGCAGCCTAATCAATTAACTAAAATATAAACTTAAAATTAAAGTTCAGGAAGTATGACTTTATCTATTGCATGTACAACACCATTAGCAGCCTGTACATTTACCACTATTATGTTACTTACCCTGCCATTTGCATCTGTTATAGTTGCATTGCCTGCATTTATGTTTATAACACCACCAAGGGTTGTTACAGGGCCTGTAACTAAATCTTCTGCTCTTACATTTGCCTCAGCGATGACGTGCAGATTTAAAGTTGCAGTTAAAGTAGGCCCGGGAATGTCGCCCAAACTTCCAAAACCAAGCTCCACTAAAAGATCAGAAAATGCTGCATTTGTGGGTGCAAATACTGTAAAGGGTGCAGGACTGGTTCCAACTGAAGTAGTAAGAGTTCCTAAATAATCCGGTTGATCTGGTCTTGTTAATGCAGCCACCAAATTACTAAAGGTAGGGTCTGCAACCGCAAAAGTTACCACTGTGGGTAAATCAATTACTGCATCTACAATGTGCACAACACCGTTTGCTGCAAGAATATCAGCTGTAGTTACAGAAGAAATTCCGTTAAGGGTAAAACCACTGTCTGTGTTTATGTAAAGACTTAAATTGTTTTCAGTATTATTGAATGTAGCAAGGGTCGTGGTGTAGCTTGTGGTTAAATCTGTTGAAAATGCAATACCGGTTAGGGCATGATTTAAAATGACTTGCGTTAGTGCACTTACCGGAATATCGTTTAGGGATGCCCCATTCAAAAATGTTTCAAAGGCAGCGTTTGTAGGTGCAAACACGGTAAACTCAGCATTACGATCGTTCAAAACAGTATCCAATCCTGTGATTTGTAAAGCCTCTGCAAGAACTGACAAATCAGGTGTCATCATTGCAAGACCTGTGATTGTGGGATCTACAATATCGATAGCTTCCTGCGGAAGTAAAACTTTATCAATAGCGTGAACAACCCCATTATTGGTTTGCACGTTAGTGACTATAATATTAGAAGGTGCTCCTGTAGCATCAATTATTTTTGCACCACCGGTTAAATCAAATGTTATATTTTCTCCTTGAAAAGTGGTAGCAGTTTGACCATTGGTTAAATTTTCTGCACGCACATTTGCTCCAGCAATTACATGATAGTTCAAAACAATTTGTAATAATTCTTGAGGAATATCATTCAAAGAGTTTAAGCCCAATACTGTTAGTAAAGAAGCAAATGCATCATTTGTTGGTGCAAAAACTGTAAAAGGAGAAGCTGCGTTTCCTGAAAGTAACTCTACATAATTAATATTTGAGTCACTTGCTGCTATCAATGCATCAACAAGTATGGAAAATTCAGGATTTGCGAGTGCCTGAGTGGTTACATTAGGAATTCCAATTACAGAATTGACGGCGTGAATCACTCCATTATCCCTTAAAATATCTGCTTGTGTAACAGTTGAAGTGCCGTTTACTACAACCCCTGAAGAAGTATTAATAAATAAACTTAAATTTTCAGGAGCACTGTCACCTACAGACAAGGAAGTAATATAGCCTGTGCTAAGTTCACCGGAAGTATTTACCCCGGTTACCACATGATTTAATAAAATCTTGGTGAGTACTTCTACTGGAACATCACTCAAATTTGCAAACCCATTATCGCTTAAGAAAGCACTAAAGGCTGTATTATTTGGTGCAAAAACAGTGTATTCTGTCTCGCCATCTAATGTGGCGGTTAATCCTGTTGCTTCAAGAGCAGCTGCCAGAGAAGAATAATCTTCATTTGACGCAACAAAATCTGCGATGGTTGTACCATCATTTGGCAAAGGTCTTCCTCCATCATCGTCTTTTGAACAAGATGTAAAGACCAACATTAAAAATGCAACTAAGGTAATTTTTACTAGATTTTTCATAATTTTTTTTTGTAGTTAGTAATTACAACTAGGACAACTACACACACGAAATTACTACCAGAAAAACATACTTTAATAAAAGTTTAACAATTATGGATAAATGTTAAACAGTTTTAAAAACTTTGATAGGACTGAATTGAGAAAGTTTTTAATCGCATACAAGTGAAGCATTAATAAAATAATTGGAAAGAAATTGATTTTGATGCACTGTATAATGATCACTATCAAATAAAATAACATCTAAAGGATAATTAATTACATATAGGTCATCTTCTTTAAGGTTTGCTAAAAATTGGAATGCCTCTTTTTTGGAGTTCATATTTACCATATCAAAATTTCTACTTACGCTATTATATTTAGCATAAGAAAATGGGTAAACAAATTCGGCGCAATCTATATGAAAATTAAATAACTCCCCATTTTGGCACGATGCATAAACTGTATTAAATTGAGATTGATTTTGTAAAACTTTTGTATCATAATCTACAAATGCTATGTTTACAGGGAAAAGTATTTCAATTTCATCATTATCTTGTATTAGGTAGATGTCATCTATACTTGATACTGTAGTTTGTTCTCCATTAATTAAAAGGTCATAGGGAAAAATCAAACTAAAGCAATCTGAGCCATCAATGCGATCATCAAAAGTTGCATTATGAGAAGTTACTGAACTCATTAATACAGAAAGTGCTGAATTTTTATGAAGAGCATTATCATCTTCTGTGTCAATAATCTCTGTTTCTTTTTCAAAGCATGAACTGAAGAAAAGAAAAAGAAAAAGCACTATAATTTTTTTAAATGTTTCCAACTTTTATTTTTTTTTATTTGTATATATAACAATTCAAAAGGGTATTTTCCTACCTTTAGTTGTTATATAAGTATAAATTTACCAATAATAATTTCATGAAAAAAAGACTTTTTGAAAATATATGTGAGGAGGCTATTTTTTCCAAACTGTATGGGAAATTTTCAAAAGATCTGCATAACTTCATTTATTACAAATATGGCGATCATCTCAATCCGGAAGATAAGGTGCAAGAAGCATTTATTAAACTTTGGGAAAATTGTGGGAAAATAGCACCGGACAAGGCAAAAAGTTTTCTTTTTTCCGTAGCAAATAATTTAACGTTGAATGCAATTAAACACGAAAAGGTAAAGCTTAAATATGCATCCATTTCACAACCTATTCAAACTAATGAAACTCCTGAATTTGTTTTAGAAGAAGCCCAATATCTTGAAAAATACCAATTGGCGTTATCTAAATTAACCGAAGAAAAGAGAATTGCATTTCTATTAAATAGAGTTGACGGAAAAAAACATAAAGAAATTGCAGAAATTTTAAACATTTCCAGAAAAGCGGTGGAAAAAAGAATTTACAGCGCCCTGGAACAATTAAGGGTAGATATTGAGGAACTTAAATAAAATTTGGGGTAGGAATTTTTGATTCTAAGTTGTCTAATATATGAACAAGTTATTATGAAAAAAGAAGAATTAGTTAAAAAGTGGTTAAACAGTGAGCTTAACCAAGAGGAACTTGAGGCGTTTAAGCAATTAGACGCCTATAGTTCTTTTATTAAACTATCTGAAAATGCAAAATACTTTAAAGCACCTGATTTTGATTCTGAAGCTTCCTATGAAGATTTAAAAAGAAAATTACAAAGCAAGAAGTCCGGTTTCAGGCCTGCTTTGCAATATGCAATTCGTGTAGCTGCGGTTTTTGTTTTAGGTATCGGGCTATATTTCACTTTTTTTAATACTTCTGTAACTACTATAGAAACAGACATAGCCCAGAATAAAACAATAACACTTCCTGATAATTCCACTGTAATTTTAAACGCAAAATCTATCTTGACTTATTCCAATAAAAATTGGAATTCTAACAAAAAAGTCTCCTTAGATGGAGAAGCATATTTTAAAGTTGCCAAAGGAGAAACATTTGTTGTAGAAACGACTAATGGAAAGGTAACCGTATTAGGTACTGCGTTTAATGTTAAAAGCAGGGAAGATATATTTGAAGTAAGTTGTTATGAAGGTTTAGTTAATGTTTCCCACAACGCTACATCCATAAACTTAGCTGCCTCAAATACCTATAGAATTTATGCAGGTGCTATTAGTTTTGAAAAAATGGCTTATACAAATCCTTCGTGGATTAATAATAAATCTATCTTTAAAAGTGTGAAATTGATTCATGTTTTGAATGAGCTAGAAAGACATTACAATATTAAAATCGTGTCTGATAAAATAAACACTAACATTATTTTTACAGGCAGTTTTGCTTTAAATGATTTAGACACTGCTTTACAATCAATTACTTTACCTTTGCAACTAGGTTATACAAAGGAAAACAATAAAGTAATATTATTTAAAAAGTGATTAATACCAGATTTCAATTTTTCTTTCTCTTTTTAGCTATCTTTTCTTCCACAGTCGTATTATGTCAGTCTGGAAGTGAGAGCTTAACACTACTTTCCGTTTTAAAGGAATTTGAAGAAAAATTTGATTGCACGTTTTCCTTTGCTGATAAAGACATAAAAGACACCTATATTTTACCCCCGGAAAAAATAAACTCACTTCAGGGAGCAGTTTCTTATCTCGAAAAAAACACCCCTTTTATTTATACCCTTTTGACAGGGAATACTATTACCATAACCCCTAAACAAAACCGTATTTCTATTTGTGGTCAACTTATAGATATGGACACAAATCAGCCCATTTCTTCTGCATCTATAGAAAGTAAATCCCATCAAGTAATTTCCAATATTGACGGGAAATTTTCTTTATCGATTTCTGGTAAAGATGAAATAGTAACTATACGTTTCTTAGGTTTCCGCACATTGCATTTTTCTGCAACAGATTTTACTAATAATCCCTGCACTATAATTTACTTAATCCCTAAAGTTGAACCGTTAAAGGAAATAGTGTTCAAAAATTTCATTACAAAAGGAATTTCTAAAACCTCTACAGGTGCACTAGAAATAAGTTATGATGACTTTGGCATTCTTCCCGGTCTTGTAGAGCCGGATGTTTTGCAAACCATCCTCGCATTGCCAGGGATAATTTCTGCTAATGAAACGGTATCCTACCTCAATGTCAGGGGGGGAACACATGACCAAAACCTGATTCTTTGGGATGGAATAAAAATGTATCAATCTGCCCATTTTTTTGGAATGATCTCTGCCTTCAATCCATATTTAACCGAAGAAGTTTCCTTGATAAAAAATGGAACAAGCGCGCTATATGGTGACGGTGTTTCCAGTGTGATTGCAATGAATACTAGTGATAAATTAAATAAAAAATTTACGGCAAGTGCAGGTATTAATATGATTAATGCAGATGCTTATGTAGACATTCCAACCACTAAAAATTCGTCGCTGCAGATAGCCGCCAGAAGATCTATTAATAATATTGTAGAAACACCCACCTATAAAGAATATTTTAAAAAAGTTTTTCAAAATACAGAACTGACAAACAGCATAATTAATGCAACAAGTAAAACCGAAGACTTTTTATTTTATGACACCTCGTTACGATGGCTTAATAGAATTTCCCCAAAAGACTTTATCCGGGTAAATTTTCTTTTAACTAGCAATAACCTCTTTTTTAAACAAGATGAATTTAGAACAAGCCTAATACAATCCAGAATTAGCAATTTGAAACAAACTAATCTGGGTGGCGGCATTTTTTATGAAAGAGACTGGAGTAGAAAATTGTCTACCAATATTCAAATGTATGGGTCAAATTACAGAATTGAAGCGACAAACATTAACGTTATAAATCAACAACAACTCATTCAGGAAAATGATGTTATAGAATATGGTGTAAAATTAATTTCAGAATATTCCATAAACCCAAATTTTACATTTCAGGGTGGGTATCAACTTAATGAAACCGGCACAACCAATTTTGAAGAAATAAATACTCCGTTATTTAGAAGATCTATTAAAGAAGCACTTATAACAAATAGTATTTTTTCTGAAATACAGTTTCAATCCAATTCAAATAAAACTAATTTAACGGCAGGTGTTAGATTTAATCACATTAGTGAATTTAACGAAATCCTCTTTGAACCCAGAATAAGTATTAACCAAAAAGTGCTTAGTTATTTCTCTATCGATTTACTTGCAGAACTTAAAAGTCAAACAACCTCCCAAGTAATCGATTTACAGACAGATTTCTTAGGAATAGAAAACCGAAGATGGATTTTGTCAAACCCAAATGATATACCCATTATAAAGAGTAAACAAATTTCTTTAGGCTTTAACTATAGTAGAAATGGCTGGTTACTGAATGCTGAAGGATATTTTAAAGAAGTAGATGGTATTACTACACAAAGTCAGGGATTTCAAAACCAATTTCAATTTACAAGAACTTCCGGAAGTTATTTGGTAAAAGGGATAGACTTTCTTATCCACAAAAATTTTAACGATATTTCAGGATGGATTAGCTATTCCTATGCTGATAACAAGTATACTTTTGAAGAATTAGTTCCAAGTTTTTTTAGAAATAATATCGATATAAATCATGTTGTCTCCATGGGTTTTTCTTATGCAATCAGTGATTTTAAAGTTTCTTCAGGATTAAACTGGCATACCGGAAAACCTACTACTAATCCTGTCGAAGGTGAAGAAATTCTAAATTCTGAAATAAATTATCATTTCCCAAACAGCAACTCTCTTCCAGATTATTTTAGGGTAGATGTGTCAGGAACCTATAATTTCAAATTAAGTAAAAATTTTAATGCTTTTGCAGGTATATCTATTTGGAATTTGCTGGACACAAAAAATACCTATAATTCCTTTTTTAGAATTAACAGAGCAACAGATTTAGAACATGTGAAACAAACAGCACTTGGGCTTACACCAAATTTTAGTTTTAGAGTATTATTTTAATGTTCTGTTTTTCTCTTCAATCCACTTACTTAAATATTTTGTGCTTTGTAAGCTATGGTGCGCCAGTAAGCTTCCAATAAAATTATTCTGTCTGTGGGTTTCTATAATTTGGGATACAGAATTAATTTTCGCAAAAAAGCTTTCTTCAAAATTGGCGGGTGAAAAACGTTGCTCAAGAATATAAAAGCCGTTTTGTCTGCAAGTTTCCCACATACTTTTATCCTTATATAATTGCGTTGCTTTCTCTACAAAACCCTTAGTATAATCTTCTATATAACCACCCCAAGGAAGAGTGCCAGCAATTCCTTCAGCACCTAAGGAATTGGTAATACTAGGTGTGCCACATTGCATCCCTTGCAAAAGTTTCCCTTTCAAGCCTGCGCCAAAACGCAATGGAGCAAGCATTACTTTGGCGTTTGCTATTTTTGCATTAGCGTCTTCAATCCAGCCGTGGAAAAAAAACCTTTCAGCGGGTTTGTGCAGTTGTTTTAGATGTTCCGAAGCATAAGCACCATAGCAATGTAATTCTGCTTCGGGGAGTTGTTTGGATAAAAGTGGCCAAATGGTGTTTTTTAATTCCAAAACCGCATCTGCATTGGGTGGATGTTTGTAATTGCCCAAAAATATAAAATGGTTTCGCTCTTCAAAAGAAGGCAAATTCTCTATAACCTTAGAATTATTTTCCAAAAGAAAAGGCAAATAATGAAGGATGGAAGAGTCTATTTTAAAGCGATTTTTAAGGAGTTCCACCTCTTCTTCTGAAATAATTAGTGAAATATCAGATCTGTACATACTGGCAATCTCACGTTTTGCCATATCAGATTCCAAAAAATATATTTCCTTTTCTTGTGTTAGGGAATTTTGCCTTGCATTTCTCAGAAAATGAAGATCTTCTGTGTCTAGAATTCGTGCTGCTTTTGGGAAAACCTCAGAAACGCGCCATCCAAATTGCTCTTCGGTATAAAAACGATCAAACAAAACGAGGTCAGGATTTACTTCTTCTAAAAATGTATCAAAACTTGAATCGTTAAGTTTTATTTTATTTTCAACAACACCCAAAGTATTTAAATCTTCAGAATAGATTGACTTCTCAGCGGTGGAAACAAATGTAATTTCAAAGTCATTTTTTAGAAACAAATTTATCAACTGCATCATACGCACTCCCGCACCAGTAGTTTGGGGCTCGGGCCAAACGTAGCCTATGATTAATAGCTTCTTCATTTGATAAAAATGCTATAAATTCTCTAATGCGTAAAAAAAAGTTTTCACTTGTGGTATTTTTTCATTTAAATCTGTCCAACTAAAATAAACCTTGTCCCTAAGAACTTCCATTTGCGGAAACCCTGAAGATCTGGAAGCATCTGTGGAGATGAGTGCCTTTACTTCCCCCAGAGTACCATCATTTGAAACTTTTCTGAATTTTATTAAAATGGCACCCTCCATATCTTCTACCCAGCTCACTAAAGCATTGGTGTCATCAAGCATTTCAACATCTACACGCCCCAGAGGATTTCCAGAATCAACTCTTACAGGGTTATTAAATTGCTTACCACTATTCTTTGAAAATGCCAGATTTACTTTACTTACATCATCAGCAGCTGTAAACCAAGCCACAGTAAGTGCATTTCCATAAGCTGCTGCTCGCGGTCCATTTACGGGACAACCGTTAATTTGCCAGTTATCCCTGTGGACAGTTTGTGGTTTTGTCAAATTTCCATCTATCCATCTCACAATAGAAATATCCCTAACCTCTTCACTAGAACGGTCTCTGTAAACCACAACCGGACCTTTTTGAGTCATTGTCATTGTCGTTTGACAACAATCGCAAACGCTTTCGTCAAGCTGAAACTCCTCATCGAGTGTGCCATCATTATTCACTATGGCAGCTCTTAAAGTCATTGCGCCACCCTCGTGACCGTGATGCCCGCCAGTGGTATTTCTACCATCGAGCCAGCTTACCATAAATTGGCTTTCGCCGAAAGGTGTATACGAAACAAAACCATGTTCAGTCTTAGTAGTATCCCTATGAATTTTAAAAGGTGTTGCCCATGAACTTCCCTCCTGCTTTTGTGTTACAAAAACATCATAGGCATAGGTGGTGGTATCTGACTTTTTGAGTATATGGGCAATATAATTATCTCCATTTTTTGAAATTTGCGGATAATCTGCCCAGTTGACAAACCAGTCTGTGCCTGAAATAATCATTTCCGGATTAGACCATTGATTATCTATGAGTTCACTGTAATATAACGTAGTTAGAGTATCCGTTTGAGTTACAAAGGAAAGCAACAAACTTTTACCGTCTGAAAATAAATAGGGTAACGAACTATTTTCAAATTCAGGCAAATGAATCTCTGTGAATAACGATTCCTCCTCCATTTCCTGAGAAGTTGGATTTTGTTTACACGAAAAAAACAACATTCCGAAAAAAATAACTGAGGGCAAAAAATATCTTTTCATCTTCTTTTTATTTATAACGGCCTCGCATCCCTACGAGATTTAAACGGACTATATTTTCTTTAAATGAATCTCCTTTCTAGAAGGTGGGACATCTTTCACATTCAACGCAACACCGTACAAATCAAAATCTGCTGCTTCTGTGATTTTTACTTGGTAGAATTCTCCAGTCTTTAGGTATACTTTGGTAGCGTCAATCAACACTTCATTATCCACATCGGGGGAGTCAAACTCTGTTCTTCCCACAAAATAAGTACCTTCTTTTCGGTCAATAACCACTTTAAATTCTTTGCCTATTTTCTCTTGGTTCAATTCCCATGAAATTTGCGATTGTAATTCCATAATCTCGTTTGCCCGTTCCTGTTTTACATCTTCAGGTACATTGTCTTCCAGATTATATGCGTGGGTGTTTTCTTCATGAGAATAGGTAAAACATCCTAAACGCTCAAAACGCATTTCTGCAACCCAGTTTTTTAAGGTTTGGAAGTCTTCTTCCGTTTCCCCCGGATAACCCACTATTAAAGTTGTCCTGATTGCCATTTCAGGAACTGCTGCCCTAAAATCTTGCAGTAATTTTGTGGTTTTTGCATGTGTGGTTCCACGGCGCATCGATTTTAAAATGCTGTCTGAAATGTGTTGTAATGGGATATCAATGTAGTTACAAATCTTAGGTTCCTGACGCATTACTTCCAGCACATCCATAGGAAAACCGGTTGGGAATGCATAATGTAGTCGAATCCACTCTATGCCTTCCACTTTTGCTAACGCCTGAAGTAACTCTGCAAGATTTCTTTTTTTGTAAAGATCCAGTCCATAATACGTTAAATCCTGCGCTATGAGAATAAGCTCTTTTACACCATTTGCAGCGAGATTTTCTGCTTCTTTTACTAAATTTTCGATAGGTGTACTTCGGTGTTTTCCACGCATAATGGGAATAGCACAAAAGGAACAGGGTCTGTCACAGCCTTCCGCAATTTTGAGGTAGGCATAATTTTTTGGCGTCGTGGTTAAACGCTCGCCTATGAGTTCGTGTTTATAATCTGCGCCCAATGCTTTCAAAAGTCCGGGAAGTTCTGTGGTGCCAAAATATTGATCTACTAGCGGGATTTCCTTTTGTAAATCCGGCTTGTAACGTTCAGACAGACATCCGGTAACAAAAACTTTATCTACAAGACCATCTTCTTTTTTCTGAACGTATTCTAAAATGGTATTTATACTTTCTTCTTTGGCATTAGCAATAAAACCACAAGTATTGATCACAACGATATTACCTTCTTCTTCATGGACCACTTCTTTATTGTTGGCACGAAGTTGTCCCATCAATACTTCAGAATCATACACATTTTTAGAGCAACCTAATGTGACTACATTAATTTTATTTTTCTTTAAAGTTTTTGTGCGCATATTTTATTTTAAAAGGACTGCAAAGATACAATCTAAATTAAACCTTTTGTATATTTAATCGTCTTAATAAAAACGTTTTAGTATGCGACTTCTGTCTTTTGTACTTATTTGCTGTATTTCTTTATTTGGTTGCTCTAGTCAGGATGATCAAACCCCAATACCCACTGACGATGACGGCACCGGTGTTGACCTTACAACGATGTATTTTCCTCCCCTTTCCGGAAATGAATGGGAAACCGCCAGTATGGAAGATTTAGCCTGGAATGAAAATGCTGTGCAGCCCTTGTTGGATTTACTTATCGAAAAAAACACGAAAGCATTTATTATTTTAAAAAACGGTAGGATAGTTATGGAAAATTATTTTGATGAAACCTCGTCTGGATCCAATCTTCCATGGTTTTCCGCAGGAAAAACATTAACTGCTTTTACTACAGGACTTGCTCAACAGGAAGGTTTGTTGAATATTAATGAGAGCACCAGCACCTATCTGGGTGCAGGATGGACCAGTTTAACCCCGGAACAAGAAATAAATATCAAAGTCAGAAACCAACTCACTATGACCACAGGTCTGGATTACACCGGGGATTTGGGCTGCACTGACCCTTCTTGCCTTCTGTTTTTGAATCCTGCCGGAGAAATGTGGTATTATCACAATGCTCCTTATACTTTATTGACAAATGTAATTGATGCGGTTACCCCAAATGGTTTTACTAATTACTACAACATTAAACTTCGGGATCGCATCGGGATGGATGGTAACTGGATACCAATTGGAAATGCTGTTGTGTATTTTAGCACCCCTAGAAGTATGGCGCGTTTTGGGCTACTCAACTTAAATGCAGGAACCTGGGATGGAACTCCTATTCTCAATGATATAAATTATTTTACACAAATGACAACCACCTCCCAGGATCTCAACGAGGCTTATGGCTATTTATGGTGGCTGAATGGTAAAGAAACCATAAGGGTTCCCGGTTCTGAAATGGTATTTAATGCAGAAATGATTCCCTCTGCTCCTGATGATTTGATAGCAGGACTAGGTTTAAATGACCAGAAAGTATATGTAGTTCCGAGTGAAGGCTTAGTTGTCATCAGGATGGGTGGTGATGCCGGCGAAATGCCTTTAGGCCCATCCAGCTTTGATGATTTGCTTTGGGAAAAAATTGTCGCGCTGTGGGAATAAACTTTTTCTAATTAACACTCCCAGTTCGATATAATTAACTAGATAATGTAATATCACCCTTTCAGGGTTCATTATAAAATTTACGGCCCATTTTCTATAATCTTTTCACCACTTCGTGGTTTTTTTAAGACCGAAGGACTGAAATTATTATAGAAAAAAAACAACTATACACAACTATAAAACCGCAAAGCGGTGACATCTTTCTAATCCTGAACTCAGCTTATTTAAAAAATGAATCCACAAATTCATATTTGTTAAACACCTGAAGGTCTTCCAGCCCTTCTCCCACGCCTATATATTTTACAGGGATTTTAAACTGGTCACTGATGCCTATCACAACGCCTCCTTTAGCAGTGCCGTCGAGCTTGGTGACTGCAAGGGCTGTAACTTCTGTGGCTACAGTGAACTGTTTTGCTTGTTCAAACGCATTTTGACCGGTAGAGCCATCAAGTACTAAAAGCACTTCGTGAGGTGCGTCAGGCACAACCTTTTGCATTACTCGTTTTACTTTGGTTAGTTCGTTCATCAAGTTTACTTTGTTGTGCAAACGGCCCGCAGTGTCAATAATAACAATATCTGCGTTTTGTTTCACGGCACTTTCCAAAGTATCAAAAGCAACAGAAGCAGGGTCACTTCCCATACTTTGTTTTACCAAGGGTACATTTGTCCTGTCTGCCCATATTTGCAATTGGTCTATGGCTGCAGCGCGAAAGGTGTCTGCTGCGCCTAGAATTACCGATTTGCCAGTATTTTTAAATTGGTGTGCAAGCTTACCAATGGTAGTTGTTTTTCCCACACCATTAACCCCAACGACCATGATAACATAGGGTTTCTTATCTGAAGGCACTGAAAACTCTGTAGCTTCCCCGGAATTGGTTTCTGATAAAAGACCGGCTATTTCTTCCCTTAAAATTTCGTTTAGTTCTGCAGTGCCCAAATATTTATCCTTAGAAACACGATTTTCAATGCGGGTGATTATTTTTAAGGTAGTATTTACACCTACATCAGAAGAAACAAGAATTTCCTCCAAATTATCAAGAACATCGTCATCGACTTTAGATTTTCCGGCAACGGCTTTGCTTAATTTACCTAAGAAAGTAGTTTTGGTTTTTTCTAATCCTTTATCTAAAGTTTCCTTTTTTTCGGAAGAAAATATTTTTTTAAAAAAACTCATGGTTTTGTTACTATTTATCCTCCCCGTTTAGTCGCTAAAGCTTTGAAGCGTCGGCGACCTAAATCCCCCTCCAAAAGAGGGGACTTTTGAGAGATTGAGGTTATTGTTTAATAACTAAATAAATCTATAGCTTTAAAATTTTAAAATTTCATTTTAGCATACAAATATACTAAAAACTCTCTCCCTTTGGAGAGTTGATGAGGGCTAAAAAGAAAAAGCCGTCTTACCAATAGGCAGACGGCTTTAGAATATTTTACAAAATGATTATTTTTGTTTGCTCATCCACTCGTTAACGAGTTCTGGCGTGGTGATAGTTTCTACAAAAGTATATGCTCCCGTTTTTGGGGATTTCACCATTTTAATAGCTTTTGTTAAACGCTTAGATCCGGTCTGTAAAGATGCTACTGATTTTTTTGCCATGACTCAAATATTTATTTAATTTCTTTATGAACAGTCATTTTCTTTAAAACGGGGTTGAATTTCTTCAATTCCATTCTATCTGGAGTGTTCTTTTTATTTTTTGTTGTGATGTAACGAGAAGTTCCGTTCATACCGGATTCTTTGTGCTCAGTACATTCTAAAATTACTTGGATTCTATTTCCTTTACTTTTCTTTGCCATTTCTCTAAAACGTTTTTAGCGATTATTTTGTTAAATAACCTTTTTCTCTCGCTTTTTTGATTGTAGCAGAGATACCATTTTTATTAATTGTTTTTAAAGCAGAAGTAGATATACGAAGGGTAATCCACTTGTCTTCTTCCGGGATGTAAAACTTTTTCTTTAACAAGTTGATATTAAACTTGCGTTTCGTTTTATTCATTGCGTGAGAAACGTTGTTTCCAACCATTGCTCTTTTACCTGTAAGTTCACAAACTCTTGACATTTCTTTAACTTTATTATAGTTATTTTAAAACAGGCTGCAAATTTAATACATTTTTATCTGTTGCACAACAAATAGATATTAGTTTTTTAAAATTTCTTTTCTTAAAAGTACAAATGCCGTATTTGCAGCACTTTTAATTACTTTATTCCTTTCATTTCCAAAATTAAACTTTTCAGAAAAAACGCCATCAGGAGTTGCTATGCCTATATAAACAGTTCCCACTTCTTCTAATGCATCCCCTTTTGTGGGGCCTGCAATCCCGGTGGTGGAAACCGCATAATGGGAGCCATACAGTTTTTGAACTCCCAGAGCCATCGCTTCTGCTACAGGAGCGCTTACAACAGTGTGCGTGTTTATGAGTTCTTTAGAAACGCCTAAAATTTTGGTTTTGGTATCGGTGGCATAGGTTACAATGCCGCCCCTAAAGTAGGCTGAGGCGCCTTCCATAGCGGTGATCTGTTTTGCCATTTGACCTCCTGTGCAACTTTCGGCTAAACTTAAGGTGAGTTTACGATTTGTTAATAATTTAGCGATCACTTCTTCGGTGGAAGTCTCGTCATCATAACCTACAATGATATTCCCTATTAAGTGTTCTAAAGTTTTCACCTGATTGCTTATGGCAGCGTGAAGGGCATTTTCATTAGTTCCTTTGGTGGAAAGACGTAATCGCACTCTCCCAAGGGAAGGCAAATATGCGAGTTTTATTTCTGCAGGCAATGCGTTTTCCCAGTCTTCAATTATTTCAGCAATAGCGCTTTCGCCAATACCGGTGGTAAGTATGGTTTTGTGTACTATAAATGGTCTTTTAAATCGTGTTTGGAGCCTAGGCAAGACTTCGTTTTGCATTAACCCTTTCATCTCAAAGGGAATTCCCGGCATGGAGACAAAAACAGTATTGTCTTTTTCCATCCACATACCGGGTGCTGTACCAAAACTATTTTTTAAAGCAATGGCTTTTGAAGGAATAAGTGCTTGCTGTTTATTTAATTCGCTTGGAATTCTTTTGAGGTGTTTTTCAAAAAGCTCGTTTACATTTTGAAGGGCATCTTCATTGAGAACTAGTATGTCCTCAAAAAACTCACAAAAAGTATGTTTTGTGATATCGTCTTTTGTGGGCCCTAAACCACCGGTTATCAACACAACATCTGCCCTGTTTTTTGCATTAGCAAATGCTTCTAATATGTGATGTTTTTCATCCTGAACAGAGGTGATTTGAAGTACCTGTATGCCTACTTTATTAAGTTCAGAAGCGATGTAAGCAGAATTTGTATCAATAATTTGTCCTATAAGGATTTCATCGCCAATAGTTATTATTTCTGCAAACATTATAAGTCAAAATCTGATCTGAGTTCTGCAAAGACGTTGCCCAGTGTATTTTTAATTTTATCTATATGAGGTTCTACTGCTGATTTATTTTTTGATGTGTTTGTCCACGACTCGATAGCTGTCACTTCTTTTGCGAGATTTAAACCGAGCATTTCAAAATTAGGTTTCATCTTATGAGCAAACTGATAAGCAAGTTCTTTATTGTTATTTTCAATTGCCTGTATCAATGCGTTTAAATCGGGTGGAATTTCTTCCAGAAAGGTTTTGGCAATGATTGCCATAAATTCATCATCGCCACCAGCTATTTCGTTTAAGCTATCTAAGGAATAGGTTTTATCCATAATTTATTTGACTTTAATTGAAAAAAGTTTTTTGTTTTCTATAAATCCTTCCAGCACATCATTTGGATTTACTTTTGCAACTCCAGAGGGAGTGCCTGTAAAGATAATATCTCCAATCTTAAGGGTAAAATATTTGGAAATATATTCGATTAAAGCATCAATTTTCCAAAGCATTAACGAGGTATTGCCTTTTTGAACGACTTTTTCATTGTTTTCTAAATGAAAATTAATAGCATTAATATCTTCAAAATCTGTTTTTAGAAGAAAGTCGCTCACTACTGCCGCGCCATCAAATGCTTTGGCTTTTTCCCAAGGCAGTCCTTTTTCTTTTAGTTTTGATTGTAAATCCCTCGCGGTAAAGTCTATTCCCAAACCTATTTCATCATAATATTTATGAGCAAACTTTTTATCTATATGCTTCCCCACTTTATTGATTCTAACTAAAATTTCCACTTCGTGGTGTACATCTTGTGAAAATTCAGGAATAAAAAATGGTTGCTTTTTTAGAAGTATTGCTGTATCGGGTTTCATGAAAATAACCGGATCTGTGGGTCTTTCGTTTTCTAATTCTTTAATATGATCTGCGTAATTTCTACCTATGCAAATTAGTTTCATATATTGGGTTTACGAATAATGATTACTAAATTAGTGCAGCGTCAATAGAGTATAAACCTGCATTAATTTAATTTATTATTTAACTTTCTTAGCTTAATGCCTGTCAGAATTTTTTTGGTATACAACGGAAAATCTGCATTTAGCAGCCAGCCAAAATAGCCGGGTTCTTTTTCTAAGATTTCTTCCACTTTGCTTCCCCTATGTTTTCCGAAAGCAAAAACTTCTTCCCCATTTTTATCAAAACCGATATATCCGGCAAAATCTGCAAATTTTTTGTGTGCACTGAAAGTAGCTAAAAATTTGGCATTGTTTTCAAGCTCCTCATACCTTTCAATTTGCGCTTTCAGCACTTCGTAAGTGGCGTTTGTGTCTGCTTCTGCACTATGGGCATTACTTAAATCTTCATCACAATAAAATTTGTAGGCAGCTTCTAGAGTACGTTTTTCCATTTTGTGAAAAATGGTCTGTACATCTACCGAAAGCGTGTTTTTAAAGTCAAAATCCACGTCTGCACGCAAAAGTTCTTCCGCTAAAAGCGGAATATCAAATCGATTTGAATTAAAACCTCCAAGATCTGCATCTTTTATAAGCGCATACACTTTGGGTGCCAAAATCTTGAACGTGGGTTCATTTGCAACCATTTCATCAGAAATCCCATGAATAGCTACAACTACAGGCGGTATGGGCATCTCAGGATTTACTTTCCATGTGTGACTTTCTTTATTTCCGTTAGGGTGCACTTTTAGTATTGAAATTTCAACTATCCTGTCGGTTGCTATATTTGTTCCGGTAGTCTCTAAGTCAAAAAAACAGATAGGTTTGTCTAATTTTAATTCCATTTTGCAAAGTAATTTTTAAAAGGCAAAGTTACTATATTAATATTAGTTGACTTGCATATTGAAAATCAAATATAACCATTAAAAGACAAAACCAACCTATTGTTTTTTTTACTATTTTTAGATACAATCCAGACCAATGTTAAAACAGATAGCTTATGCAAGTCGTCAGTCTTATATTTTAAATGATACTGATATTATGGAACTTCTTGCAAATTGCAGAAGAAATAATTCTTTGTATCAAATTACGGGCATGTTAGTATTTTTTGACGGCACCTTTGTACAATATTTAGAAGGTCCGGAAAAAAACATTGACGCTCTTTATAAAAAAATTTCCAATGACAAACGTCATAGGGACATCGTTTTACTGATAGAAGATTATATTGAAAACAGGGAATTTGCAGATTGGTCTATGGCTTTTAAAAATGTGACTGCCGCAAATATCAAGGATATTGAAGGCCTTAAAGATTTTAAAAAAGAGGATTTATTTAAAGGAAAAAATCCCGAGAATGAGCATCCCGGGATTTTATTATTAAAATCGTTTGTAAACAGTTTACATCTTTAAATTTCACGGTTTACATCAAAAGCTTCTAAATAATCTGCAACACGTTTCACAAATTGTCCTCCTAAAGCACCGTTTACAACCCTGTGGTCATAAGAGTGGGATAGAAACATTTTAAATCGAATACCTATAAAGTCGCCTTCAGGCGTTTCAATAACCGCAGGCACTTTTCTAATAGCACCAAGAGCCAAAATAGCTACCTGAGGCTGATTAATGATGGGTGTACCCATAATGCTTCCGAAGGTCCCTACATTAGTGACTGTATAAGTTCCTCCTTGTGTGTCATCTGGTTTCAGTTTTCCTGTTCTGGCCCTGTTAGCCAAATCGTTAACCGCTTTAGACATCCCGATTAAATTTAACTGGTCTGCATTCTTAATTACCGGAACAATTAAATTACCATCTGCCAATGCAGCTGCCATTCCTAAGTTTATATTTTTTCTTTTAATAATTTTATCTCCGTCAACCGCTATATTTATCATAGGGAAATCTTTAATCGCTTTTGCGACTGCTTCCATAAAAATGGGTGTGAAGGTCAAATTCTCCCCTTCCCTTTTGGCAAAATCGTTTTTAACTTTGTTTCTCCAATTCCAAATGTTAGTAACATCTACCTCAATAAACGATTGCACATGCGCTGATGTTTGTGTACTTTCTACCATATGATGGGCAATTAATTTACCCATTCTGGTCATTTCTATAACTTCATCGCCACCGTTTACGGAAACCGGAACAGGGGCTTTAGAAATCTGAGGTGCCGGTGCTGATTTTGTTAGTTGCGTTTCAGTTGCTGCAGATTTTGTTTCCTTTCCGGAAGTTCTATTTTCAAGATAAGATAGAATGTCTTTTTTAGTGACACGACCTTCATTTCCGGTTCCGGAAATGGCATCGAGTTCTTGTTGTGAAATTCCTTCTTTGGAAGCTATATTTTTTACTAAAGGCGAATAAAACCTGTCTGAATCGCTGGATATTGCAGCAGACTTACTTTCTTCTTTCTGTGAAATCGGTGCTTCTACCTCAGCAATCACATCAGCAGCAGGCGTTTCTGGAGCAAAATTTTGTTTATCTGTTCCTGAGGGAACTTCCCCTTCGGTTTCAATAATGGCAATAGTTTGACCCACTTGCACGATATCATCTACATTAAAAAGTTTTTCCACTAAAACGCCCGTAACCTCGCTAGGCACTTCAGAATCTACTTTATCTGTTGCTATTTCCAGCACTGCTTCATCTGCTTCAATAGTATCTCCTATTTCTTTTAACCAGTTTGTCAATGTTGCTTCAGCAACACTTTCTCCCATTTTTGGTAATTTTAATTCAAATTTTGCCATAATATATTTAGAAAGTACTTTTCTGTTTGAGTTTGCAAAATTAATTATTTTTTGCCCATAAGAAGGTATTTAACACTAAATATTCTTAAAGTGACTCAGTGGGTGTACAGATTAGATTTTTAAGATTTACTAAAATCAAATACCTCGCCTTTTGCATTACTGCTGTCACTACCTATAAGAAAATCACATGTTACAGGCCGAATTCTAAATGTATTCCCTTTGTCTTTAAGGGCTACCATAGTTTTAAATATTTGTTTGTAAGAGATATAATTTGCATCAAAAATAAGCTGGCAATTGTAGATACCACCATCGGTTACTGAACTTTTTGAGATAGATTTCAACGTTTCGCCGGAAGCATCTGCCAGTTTTTTTAAAAACCCAATGTTGTCACTTAACAGGTAAAACATTTCTGGTTTGTATTTGTTTTTTGAGCCGGAGGTGCTTCGGAAAGTATTGGCAAACTGAACCAGAGCCACCCCAACAAAAACCAACGATTTATATATGCCATTGGATTTGAAATGCTTTTTGTAAAAAATGCGCATGGCTTCATAAAAACGCTTGATATATTTTTTGTCTTTGCTGGTGCTTTCCCCTTTGTAATGTAAGACTGTGCTTTCGCCAAAATAATAATTTACATATCCCTTTTTTAAAAGTTTATACGATAAATCTATATCTTCCCCATACATAAAATAGTCTTCATCAAAACCTCCTACCTCAAGATACCGTGACTTTTTCAAAAGCATAAATGCACCTACGAGAACACTAACTTTACCATTTTCATTTTCCTTTAAATGGTTAGCATAGTAACTGTTTTTTTTACTTCGAATGCCCAGCATTTTAAAAAAGGCAACTTTTGGTTTTGGGATATTTCTTTTGCTTTCCGGAAGAAAATTGCCGGTGCCATCGATAAGTTTTGTGCCTATTGCGCCAAAATCAGGATACTCTTCGGCAAATTTTAAAACTTTAAGAAAAGTATCTTTTGAGACTGCGGTATCCGGATTCAGGATACAAATAAATTCTCCTTTTGCTATTGCCACGCCCTGATTATTTGCTTTACTAAACCCTACATTTTCTTTATTTTGAATTAATGGGATTTCCGGAAAGTTTTCCTTAAGCATTGCTAAACTATCATCTTCAGAATTATTATCTACAATAATAATTTCTGCATCTATACCTACTAAAGCTTCCTGAACACTTAGTATACATTGTCTTAAAAAATAAGACACGTTATAATTAAGAATAATTATGCTTAGCTTCATTTAAGTTCCTTCTGTTTACAAGAAGATATTTGTGTTATTAAATTTTTAGCGAATTTTCAAAAGGAATTCTATTTAAAATACTTCTTCCTAAGGTAACCTCATCTGCAAATTCCAACTCGTCACCTACAGCTATTCCCCTGGCGATGGTTGTGGTAATTATGTTTAAAGTTTCTATTTGTTTATAAATATAAAAATTTGTGGTATCCCCTTCCATAGTCGAGCTCAAAGCAAAAATTAATTCTTTTACTTGTCCTGATTTTATTTTTTCTACCAAGGTAGCAATATTTAAGTCGTTAGGCCCTATGCCATCCATTGGCGATATTTTTCCTCCCAAAACATGATACAAACCTCTAAATTGACTAGTGTTTTCAATTGCAAGAACGTCTCTTATGTCTTCTACAACACAAACGATTTCACTGTTTCTATTAGGATTTTGGCAGATTTCACAAAGTACAACATCTGAAATGTTATGGCAGTTTTTACAAAACTTAATTTCCTTTCTCATTTTTGTTAATGTATCAGAAAGCTTAAAAGTTTGTTGTTCCGGCTGCCGTAATAAATGAAGTGCTAATCGCAATGCTGTTCGCTTACCAATTCCCGGCAATTGCGAAATTTCATTAACTGCATTTTCCAATAACTTGGAAGAAAACTCCATATATTATATTAAATAAACTAATTGATAATTATTTTTTTTGTGGTCATTCCTTTTTCCGTATTGACCCTCAGAAAGTATATTCCGGAAGTAAATGCGGAAATATCTATCTGATGTTTTCCAGACAATACCACATCCCTTTCAAAAAGTAGAAGTTTACCGTTATTATCAAAAATGCGAATATCTGAAGTAGCATTATCATTCCAAGTAATGTTGATTCTATCTTTTGCAGGCACAGGATATACCGTTAGACTTTCAAAAACGTCAAATTCGGTTTGACTAAGCACACCGTCATAAAATGGGGATGCCCAAAGTCCTCTGCCATAAGTCGCTGCATAAATATTCCCATCCACATAATTAATTTCCAATTCGTTAATAATCACATTGGGTAAATTATTGTTGAATACTTGCCATTCTGAAAAAGCATTGTCAATGTAATATATGCCATAATTCATTCCCAAATATAGACCGTCTAAACCATTGTCTTGCCATACTACTGCCAATGCCTGAAAATTTGGAAGGTTAAATAAATAAGGGGTCCAGTTTTGGCCTCCGTCATCAGTTACATACACTTTCAGCCCACCGGTAGTAGCTAAGGCTACTTTGTCGGGGTTTGTGGGGTGGATTGCGATAGAATTTATCGCGCCAATAAATCCGGTTACTTGTTGCCAAGTACCACCCCCGGTAGTAGTTTTGAATAATAGGTTTCCTCTAGAAGCATACATAATAGTATTATCAGAGGCTGCTATCTTAAGGTGATCTAAATTTCCTCCAAAATTTTGGGAAATTGCTGTCCAGGTTGACCCACTATTTGCGGATTTAAATACTTGATTGTAGCCAACATAAATGGTATTATTTGCTATAGGATCCTGTTCAAAAGGTGTTACCCAATTACCTTGACCGGGTCCGGGTTCATTTAATCCAAATTGAGATTGCCCTCCATTTGTTGATCTGTATAATTGACCTAGTTGTGTCGTACCATACATAATATTGGAACTTGTTTTATCAATAAAAGTTTCCATGCCATCTGCTCCAAGCCAGTCTCTCCAGCCCTCAGTAGATGTATAAAAAGAAGTTCCATTATCTTGTGACCCTCCAGACACAATCACAGGGTCTGTTTGTGAAATGCCTATTTTATAGAATTGTCTTATTCCTAAACCTTCGGTAATATCTGTATAGTAATTACTTGTAACATTGGTCGTATTGGTAGCTTTAAAAATTCCGCCATCCGTACCGGTATAAAGCGTATTGTTATAAAAAGCAATTATATCAACATCTGCGTGATTGTACCCAATATTATTTGCAGCAGCCGTGCCCGGAATCCAGTGGGAAGTGGGTACAAATGAGACTCCCCCATTTGTGGAAAGCCAGGTGTGAATTCCCGCAATGTGAACCTCATTAGCATTATTTGGGTTTACTGCTATATCCATATCCCTTGGTGCCTGACCTGAATTATCCTGACCGGTCAAACTGTAACCAAAGAAGTTTGTAGTACCGTGATTTAATTTAGTAAATGTTGTACCACTATTGTTAGAGACATACAAAGCATTAAAAACAGGATTATTTGCCTCTACTACATATACCACTTCCGGATTATCAGCTGATACACCTATCATTTTTGCGCCGGTATTATCAAATCCTGTGATGATAGTAAAAGTGACACCACCATCAGTGGATTTATGAAATTGATTTCCAGAAACATACACTGTATTTAAATCCCCCGGTTTAAATTCAATATCATACCCTCTATTGTCAGCAACAATACTAGTCCAGTTTATGCCGCCATTTGTTGATCTGTAAACACCGGCATTTTGTGAACTGGCAAACATGATATTTGTATCTACAGGATGAATCAGGATTTTATTGATTAAAGATGATCCGGCAACACCCAGAAGATTCCAAGTAGCACCGGCATCTGTGGATTTATAAATTCTCCCGTTTGTGGAACCAAAAAAATAATTATTTGAGTTACTAGGATCTATCGCAGTGGCATAAACAAATAGGTTTGAAAAATAATCAGACAATGGTGACCAATTTTGCCCTCCATCCATAGTTCTCCAGACACCTCCTGTTTCAGCACCCACTATTATATGATTTTCATTAGCTTCATCGATAGAAAATGCAGTAATTCTTCCTACCCCGGGATTCCATCCTGATGTGGCGTTCCAGTTTACCGGTCCCATATCCCCCCAATTATCATTCAGTAACGCCCTATTATTGCTGTTTGTATTCAACTGTGCATTAAAGGCTTGTAACTCTTGTATAAAGAATTCCGAAGAAGGCACATACCCTTCTTCATTTTGCATTCTGAGAGCTAAATACTCCCACCTTTTATATTGATTATATCCAGAGCCTTTACCTTTTGGCCTGTCCTGAAAATAAGCTTCCGCTGCTTGTTGTACTTCTTCCACTTTATATGTACCGGCATCAATCATTAATAAATATTCCTGGGAATACGAAAAATTTGAAATAAGAAATAATGAGATAAGGAGTGTAAGGGAAAAGATAAAATTTTTCATAGCATAAAATTTTTCTTCAAAAATAGGAAAATAAACTCCTTTGTTGAACTTTATTTTTAATTTTATGCGCTTAAATAAGCTTTACAAATTTTATGCAATTCTATCAGATTCTATTACTTATTCTCGGTTACTTTGGCGTTTTACTTCTTGTTTCCCATTTTACAAATAAAGGTGGAAGTAACGCAGATTTTTTTAAGGCCGGCAAAAAATCACCGTGGTACTTAGTTGCTTTTGGAATGATAGGAGCCTCTTTAAGTGGGGTGACATTTATATCTGTTCCCGGCTGGGTAGAAGCATCGCAGTTTAGTTATTTTCAGTTAGTGTTGGGTTATACTGTGGGATATGCTTTTATAGGGCTGGTCCTCCTTCCGCTTTATTATAAAATGAATCTAACTTCAATTTACACCTATCTGGAATCACGTTTCGGTAATTTTTCTTATAAAACAGGAGCTACTTTCTTTTTAATTTCCAGAATGATTGGCTCTGCATTTAGGTTGTATCTTGTTGCTATTGTTCTTCAAAATTTAATTTTTGATAGTTTGGGAATTCCTTTTTGGATTACGGTTACCATAACCATTATGCTTATATGGTTATATACTTTCAAAAGTGGAATTAAAACGATTGTTTGGACAGATACCTTGCAAACGTTATTCATGCTTATTGCTTTAGGGGTTGCTATTTACTATGTTTCTAAGGATTTAGGGATTGCCCCTTCTAATTTATTTGATTTTATTGCTGCAAGTGATTTTTCAAAAATGTTCTTCTTTGAAGATATTAAAAGTGCCGATTACTTCTGGAAACAATTTATAAGTGGTGCTTTCATAGCCATAGTAATGACCGGTTTAGATCAGGACATGATGCAGAAAAATCTTACCTGCAGAAATTTGAAAGATGCGCAAAAGAATATGTTCTGGTTTACGATTGTATTAACCATCGTAAATTTTGTTTTTCTAAGTTTAGGGGTTTTACTAACTATTTATGCGCAACAAAATGGTATAGAAGCACAAAAAGATTTATTATTTCCAACAATTGCAACACAATCAGGATTAGGCATTGGCATTGCATTATTTTTTATTTTAGGGTTAATTGCTGCGGCATATTCCAGTGCTGATAGCGCGCTTACCTCTTTGACAACCTCTTTTAGTATTGATATACTGGATATTGAGAAAAAATATGATGAACAAAAACAAGTGAGAATACGCAAGCAGGTTCATGTAGGAATATCCTTAGTACTTATTCTGGTAATAATTATCTTTAAATATATAATTGCTGATGAGAGTGTTATTGCAAAAGTATTTGTTTTTGCAGGATACACTTATGGTCCTTTGCTAGGGCTATATGCTTTTGGGCTCTTTACGAAATGGCAGGTAATGGACAAACTAGTTCCTGTAATTGCAATAATTTCGCCTATTTTAACCTACTTAATAAGCATCAATAGCTTAAAGTGGTTTGGCTTTGAATTTGGTTTTTTTGTTTTGATTTTAAACGGATTGCTAGCCTTTTTAGGGCTATTGCTATCCAGTATTTTACTAATATTGCTTCGTACTCAGCAAAACTAATGTACAAGCCACCTCAACCTCTATTGCATTTTTTCTCAATAAATTATAAAGCTCGGGATTTTCAGTACCGGGATTAAAAATAACCCGATTTGGCTTTAAAGAAACGATGTAATCATAATACTCCTTTTGTCTCAATGCATTCAGATATAAAGTAATAGTATCTATACCTTCAAAAGGAATTTTTTCTTTCTCTATTTGTACTCCTGACACTTCCCCTTCTTTTAAACCAATAGCTACAACATCGTGATTATGTGCCACTAATCTTTGAATGGCTAAAAAAGAATATCTGGAAGGATTTGTGCTTGCTCCTAGTACTAAAGTTTTTTTATTCATAATGTAAAGTTAAAAATTATTTAGGACTGTAACACTATTATTTCTGATTCGTCCTTGTGATAAGAGATGTTTCTCGGTTTGCTACAAATTATATACGTTGATGGTTAGTGTTTATCGTTGTAGTAAATACATACCCGAAGTTTTCCTTCGGGTATTTTTTGTTAAATATATTTTTTAGTGTAACAAATTCATTTTTTAATAGTCTAAATATAATATCATGGGATACTTTCTTAAATGCTCTCATCAAGCAAATAGGTATAACAAGGTATTATACATAACCATTTAATTATCAAAATCAATCAAAAAATGAAAAAATTAGTAACATTCTCCATAGTAATTTTCATGCTCTATGTAAATCTCTACGCAAAAGAAAATGCAAACCCCTTAATCGAAATATCCAATTTTTCAAAATCTGAAAAAAAGGGCTCTGTAAATGGTATTGTAGTCGACCTTAACTTAAATGAACCGTTACCTTATGTTACAGTCACCGTGGAAAACAGTGCCGGTGAAATTTTAACCGGTGGAATTACAAATGATCAAGGCGTTTTCAGTATTAACAGCTTAGAAGATGGTAAGTACATCGTCAAGATTCAATACATAGGATACAAACCTTATGTAAAAGCAATTGAAATTACAAGTCAAAACAATACTGTTAATTTGGGCACCATTGCACTGGAAGAAGATATTATGTCACTTAATGAAGTTACTATAGTTGCAGAAGTTTCTACTATTGAACAACGCATAGACCGCAGGGTCATTAATGTAGGCAAAGATTTAATTACTGCCGGGCCAACCGCTTCAGATATTATGAACAACCTGCCCTCTGTAAGTATTGATGAACAAAGCGGTGCTTTGAGCTTTAGAGGGAACGAGAATGTTACAGTTATGGTTGATGGTAAAATATCAAATGTTCCGGTAGCGCAACTTCTCAAACAAATTCCTTCTAACGCAATAAAACAAATTGAGCTAATTACCAATCCTTCTGCAAAATATAATCCGGAAGGAATGAGCGGTATCATCAATATTATACTTCATAAAAATGTAAACATTGGTTTTAACGGAAGTGTAAATGTAGGCCTCGGTTATGAAGTAGAGCCAAAATTCAACAGTTCGTTAAACACGAATTACAGAACCGGAAAATTTAATTTCTACGGAAATCTTAGTAACAACATTTCAAGGAGTTATAATTTTGGAAGCTTTTTTAGGATTGATGACAATATAAATCAGGAGTTTGATTTATTATTTAGAAACTATTCGCAATTGTATAAAGTAGGGGTAGATATCTACCTCAATAACAAAAACACAATTTCCTTTTTTACCAATCAAAATATATATCAAGGTGAAATTTTTGGAGATACATTCATCTTAAATTTAGATAACCCGTTATTTGATATTCAACAAAATTTTAATGCAGAGAATGAAAATTACTCACAACAATACAATGTTTCTTATAAACTGGAACTCGATAAAGAAGGTCATACTTTAGAACTGGAAGCAGATCATAATATTTATGAATCAGATAGCTTCAATCTTAATACATTTACCGGAAACATTATAAGACCTGATTATATCGAAGATACAAAAGCAAATCGTGACCAAACAACTATAAATCTGGATTATATAAATCCACTTTCTGAATCTTCAAAACTGGAATTGGGTCTTGAAGCTAGACTACTCGGTTCTTTTACTGATTATTTTTCGGATGCACGTTCACAAAACAGCCAGGGAGATTTTATCCCATCTTCAACTGCTTTTGATTTTACACGGGATATCTATTCTGCATATGCAACCTATGGCAATACAATTGAAAAATGGACCTATCAGATAGGAGTGCGTGCAGAAAATGTAAGTGAAGAAGGAATTGCAAATGAAATCGATCTGAATACAAACATAGAAACAAGGGATACATTTACAAGCGACTATTTTCAACTCTATCCCTCTGCATTTATCACCTACTCGCCTTCAGAAAAAGGAACTTACCAGTTAAGCTATAGTAGACGTGTTGACAGGCCAAGGGCAGATCAATTAAATCCTCTTCCCGATTGGAGCACACCACTTGTATCCCAATTTGGAAATCCCAACTTACAACCACAATTTACAAACTCTATTGAAGCTAACTACACCAAACGCATAGAAAAAGGGAGTTTCACAGCAGGCGTGTTTTACAGAATTATTCAAGATGAGATCAACGAATACATATTTATTGACAGGGATGATTTGAACCGTTTAATTATGAGCTCTGATAATTTTGACAATTCCACTGCGTATGGTATTGAAGCTTCTGCAAATATAAGACCCACAAATTGGTGGAGCATAAATGCCAGTTTTGATGTTTTTTCAAGAACACAAAAAAGTATTGCAGAGCGGCTTACAGCACCCACAAATGTAGCAACAGTCGATGATATTATAAGAGAAACAGTTACGGTGGATAATCTAGCATTTAATGGGCGTTTATTTAACAATTTTAAAGTAAGTGAAAAACTATCCTTTTCTGCATTTGGTTTATACAGGGGGCCACAGGATGGGATTCAATTCAATTCCAAAGCAATGGGAATGGTAAACCTGGGTATGCGTTACAACTTTGTAGAAAACGGAACATTTACTTTAAACGTAAACGATATATTTGATACGATGAAAGCCCAATTTGAGAGCGATAGACCATTTAGGCAAGCCGGAAACTGGAACTGGGAAAGTCAAACTGTTTTTGTGGGAATCAACTTCCGCTTTGGCGGAAACAATTACCGCGCTTTGTCAAGAAAACAAAGAGATACAAACGAAGCTGAAGGTGGAGATGGTTTCTTTTAAGTAAAATAAAGGTTTATCAAGTTATTCCATTTAATTTTTTATTTTAGCTAACTGAAATTTGTATATGGTTTGGTTTTATCCAAACCATATACATTTTATAGAATTTTAAAATTTAGCGCTAAAATAATTTTTATGGCAACTGAACAAAGCCTTCCCCCCAATCCGGATAATTCCCCTCAAAAGAAAAACCTATTTACCCGTTTTCTCGATTTTGTGGAATGGATGGGAAATTTATTGCCACACCCGGTTACTCTATTTGCTTTATTCGCCTTGGGTATAATTATTTTAAGTGGTGTTGCAGATTGGCTAGGTTGGACAGCATTAGACCCAAGGCCTGAAGGATCTCCTGGAAGAGCGCCGGGCGGTATTATTGAACCGGTGAGTTTGTTGAATGGCGAAGGTTTAAGAAGAATTGTTTCTAATTTAGTGACCAACTTCACAAACTTTGCACCCTTGGGTGTTGTACTTGTAGCCCTACTTGGAGTTGGGGTTGCTGAACGTTCCGGCTTAATAAGTGCTTGTATTAGAGGATTGGTATTAAAAGCTGCTTCATTTAGACCTATTTCCCCAAAAAAAGGTTTTGCAGGTTTTTTATTAAAACCTGTCAATTTTATCTTAAACCCAAAAAATCTTGTAACCATAGCAATTTGCTTTGCTGCCGTTATTTCTAATACTGCTTCAGAGATGGGGTATGTGGTTTTAGTACCTCTGGCTGCGGTTATTTTTTATTCAATGGGCAGGCACCCACTTGCAGGTCTTGCTTGTGCTTTTGCTTGTGTTTCGGGTGGGTATAGCGCAAATATTTTAATAGGAACCATAGACCCTTTGCTTGCAGGGTTGACCCAGGAAGCTGCAAATATCATTGATCCGGACTATCAGGTGCACGCTGCAGTGAATTATTATTTCATGTTTATAAGTACTTTTATGATTACTATTGTGGGAACCTTTGTAACCCTAAAAATCGTAGAACCAAAACTTGGGGTTTATAACCCTAAGGAAGCGTCTGAAGACTTATCTGACCAGTCCATGATGAACCCATTAACCCCTCTTGAAATAAAAGGACTGAAAATAACTGGTATTGTAGTGGTAATAATTATTGCATTGCTGGCACTTACCATAGTTCCAGAAAATGGTGTTTTACGAAATCCGGAAACGGGTGAAGTATTAAACTCACCCTTTTTTAGGGGAATTGTTGCCTTTATATTCTTATTTTTTTTAATTCCCGGTTTTGTTTACGGTAAAATTACCGGAAGTATGAAGAGCGATAAAGGCGTTATTGACGGAATGGCAAATGCGATGTCCACATTGGGTCTATATATTGTTATTGTATTTTTTGCTGCACAATTTGTGGCTTATTTTGGCTGGAGTAATCTGGGACAAATATTTGCGGTTAAGGGCGCAGAGTTTTTAACCAGTACGGGCTTAACTGGTCCCGGAGTTTTTATTGGATTTATTGCAGTATCTGCAATGGTAAACCTAATGCTGGGTTCCGCATCTGCGCAGTGGGCAGTTACAGCCCCTATATTTGTACCGATGTTGATGTTAATTGGTTATAGTCCTGAAGTCATACAAGCTGCATATCGCATAGGCGATTCTGTAACAAATATAATTACTCCTATGATGAGTTACTTTGGTTTAATACTTGCTTTTGCCGCTAAGTATGTCAAGAATATTGGCATCGGGACAATTATAAGCATGATGTTGCCATATAGTATTCTCTTTTATATTGGTTGGATGTTGCTTTTCTATTTATGGGTCTTTGTACTGGAGTTGCCTGTTGGTCCAGGAGCCCCTACTTATTATTTGATGGAAAATTAATCCCTGATTTTTTTTTTTCAAATATTTAGGAATCACGCTTTCCGTTTTTGAAAAATTAAGCATCTTTGCGCACTCAAAAGTTATATATGAAAATTAAAATCCTGTTTCTTTTTACCGCTGTCGTTGTATTATTTTCTTGTTCGAAAAAGGAAAGTAATACAGAAATTTTTGGTTCTGTGAAAGGTTTAAAAAAAGGGACTCTTTATCTAGAAAGGGTAATAGATACAAACTTAGTAACTATAGATTCCTTGGTTATCAACGGCAATCCTGAATTTTCTTTTAATATTGATCTGGAAAGTCCTGAAGTTATCTATCTTTTTCTAAAAAAATCTGAAGGAAATATTCTTCCTGACAGACTGGATATTTTTGCGGAACCCGGAAAAATTGAGGTACAAACCACTTTAAAAGACTTTGAGACTGGTGCTAAAGTTACCGGCTCAACAAATCACGATAAATTAAAGGAGTACCATAACCTAATGCAAAAATATAACGATAAAAGTCTTGAGCTCTTACAAGAAAGTTTTGAAAGTAAAAAAGTACAAAATGAAGAACGTCTATCTAAACTGGAGACGCAAATGCAATCGCTTGTGCGAAATAAATATTTAGCTACTGTAAATTTTGCATTGAACAATAAAGATTATGAAATAGCGCCTTATCTCGCTATTTCCGAAATTTTTGATGCAAATATTAAATATCTGGATACTATTTACACCTCTCTTCCAGAAAAGAATAAAATCTCTACCTATGGGAAAGAATTAGAAAAATTTATTGCAGAAAGAAAACAGATAGAGAAAAGTCAGGAATAAAAAAAAGTCTCAAAATTTGAGACTTTTTTTGTTATAATTTATTGATTTTTTCAATAAGTACCCTACCTTTTTTCTCAAGGTCGTTACTTACCTCTTTAAGCTGATTTTTTCTATTCTCCACTTTTTTATCGTTGATTCTTTCGATAAGTTCATCAAAAACAACAATCGCTTCATCGATGATAGCTTGCGATTTTTTTGTTTCTTTATCAGGATTGGTTAGTTCCCAAATATAAACTGCTTCGATAATATCCCCTAAAACGTAGTTAACGTCTTTTTTTAAATTTTTTACACTCGCCATAAAATAAATATTTTGAGTGCAAAATTACTATTTTAATTGGTTTCCGGGACAAATACTTCTAAAAGTTTAGCAAATGTTGCAGAAATAGATATCTCCTTACATAGTGCAGGAATTAAAACAGTATCGCCAATTGCAATATTTTCTAAATAATTGCCCACTTGAATGCTTGCATTTCCGTCCACACACATATACACTATAAAAGAATCTATTTCAGAAACATTGCGATGTATTTTTTTATTGATTTCTAGAATGGAAATTGTAAAATAAGGTGAATTAAGGATTGTATTGGATTGGTTTATTACAGAACTACTTTTGTGCTTAAAAGTTTTTGTTTCTTCAAAATCGATAGTATCTATTGCTAAATCTGTATGAAGTTCTCTTAAGTTTCCATCTGCATCTCGACGATTCCAGTCGAATACGCGATATGTAATATCTGAACTTTGTTGAATTTCTGCCAAAAGCACTCCTGCTCCAATAGCGTGAATCCTGCCAGGGGTTATATAAAAAGTATCTCCTACGTTTACTTTTTCAAAATGTAAAATCTTTTCTAATAAACCGTTTTTTAAATACTTTTCATAAAGAGTAGCATTGACTTTTTGGTTAAACCCAATTATTAAGTTTGCATTTTTATCAGCTTGAACAATGTACCACATTTCTGTTTTTCCGAAAGAATTATGGCGTTTACCGGCAATTTCATCATTGGGGTGCACCTGTACAGATAAATCTTCTTTTGCATCAATAAATTTAAACAACATCGGAAACTGATTTCCAAATTTCTCATAAACGTGATTTCCCAGAAAATCCCCTTTAAAGTTTTTAATTAATTCATGTAAAGTTTTACCGGCTAAATTTCCATTGGCTACAACAGAAATATCACCCTCCACTCCTGAAATTTCCCAACTTTCCCCAATGTTTTTTTCAAAAGATTTCTTTTTTAAAACCTGTTGGAGTTTTTCTCCTCCCCATATTTTAGCTTTTAGAATTGCTGTAAATTTTATAGGGTATTCCAGACTCATAAATTATTGATTTTCAGATTGAAGGATTTTTAGTGACTTTTTAATATGCCTGGAGGCATCCATTGCATTAAATATTAAAATCACCTCGCCTATTTTATTTACCACATAAGTTTCTCTTCCTGGAAGCAAACCCAAGAGATTTTTTTTTACGCCAAATTTTCTGCGCACCGTTCCATTTGTATCTGCCAATAAAATAAAGGGAAGATTATAAGACGCCGCAAATTTAGCATGAGATTTTTCAGAATCTGAACTGATACCAATAACTGTAGCACCCAAATCTTTAAAATCTTCAAACTGATCCCTAAAATCGCAAGCCTCTTTTACGCAACCGGGAGTAAAATTTTTTGGGTAAAAATAAATAACCATTGCTTGCTTTCCTTTGAGCGATTTACTTTGAAATTCATTGCCATGTTGATCTTTTAAACTAAAATCTGGTATACTATCTCCTAATTGAACTGCCATGATTAATTTCCGTTGTAGGTTACAAAATTGCGGGGAGTCTCGTAAAGAGTTACGCTTATCTGGTATTTCTGCTCTAATTTAGAGCGAAGTTTTTCCCAAATCACTACGGCAATATTTTCAACGGTGGGGTTCAGATTTTTAAATTCAGGCACTTCGATATTCAGATTTTTATGGTCAAATGGTTCTTCAACTTCATTCAAAATTAAATCTTTTACTATTTTCAGGTCTATCAAATAGCCTGTTTCCGGGTCAATTTCACCGGTAATACCAACAATAAGTTCATAGTTATGTCCATGATAATTTGGGTTACTACATTTACCAAAAATTGCAAGATTTTTTTTATCATCCCAATCTTTTCTAAATAAACGATGCGCTGCATTAAAGTGTGCTTTTCTGTATATTGTTATAGCCATAGTTATAGATGTTGGTAAAATTTATCAAAAATAATTTTGAACCATTCTGTATACTTTGAAGGATTCTCTGCAATGTCATTTTTTACATCCTCAATGGGTAACCACATCCATTGTGCAACTTCATCCTCGTTTATTTGAGGTATTCCATTATAGTTTCCTACTAAAATATGATCAAATTCATGCTCAGTAAGACCATTATCGAATGGAGCTTTGTAAATAAAGGATATGGTTTCTTTCAAATCTGTTGTAAAACCCATTTCTTCTAGTAGCCTTCTTTTTCCAGCTTGTATATTACTCTCTCCTTCTCTTTGATGACTACAACAGGTATTTGTCCACAGACCCGGGGAATGGTATTTATCAAAGGCGCGTTGTTGCAGCATTAACTCATTAGTATCATTGAATATAAAAACTGAAAAAGCCCTGTGTAGTAATGCTTTTTCGTGCGCTTCCAGTTTTGGCATCAAGCCTATTTGTTCATCCTTTTCATTTACAAGGATTACTAATTCTTCTGACATAGATTTTTCTTTTTCTCAAAAATACGAAATAGCGATTAGTTACCACAAAAAAAGCGCCTTGAAGTTCAAGACGCTTTTAAATTTATGTATGGTAAGTTTAATTTTGAATAATAAACATCGACCTTCTGTTTAACTGGTGAGCCACTTCTGTACATTGTACACCATTGCTACACTCGTTAATCAGCCTGTATTCACCATATCCTTTCGCACTTAATCTTGTTCTGGAAATTCCTTTACCCACTAACCATTCCAAAGTAGATTGTGCCCTTCTTTCAGATAGTAACTCATTATAACTATCACTTCCCCTGCTATCTGTATGAGACTCTATATGTATGATCAGTTCCGGGTACTCACGCATTGCTGCAAGTATTTTTGCAATCTCTATGGTTGCATCCGGCCTAATGTTGAACCTGTCGAAGTCAAAATATATGGGTTGTAAATTTAATCTACAGCCTAAATCGTTTGGCGGACATTCATCACTGGCTTTTAGTTCCAGAGGAATATTCAGGATAGAGGATTCTTTAGGAGTGGTTATAATCTTCTCTGTTGGTTCATATAAATCCTTGGTCACCCTAATTATGTATTGCTTATCACATTCCAGGTTAAAACTGTATTTTGCATCTCTACCAACTTTCATGGATGTAACAGGATTATTGTTTTCATCCAAAACCGTAACTAACGATCCCAGTAATAATTCCTCGGTGTCTATATCTGTAAATAAACCATTAATTGTTATCTCACATATGCGGTTTACTCTGTAAATATCATCCCCAATACTTCCGGATGCCCCATCCCTGTTTGAGGATAAAAGCCCAAGGTTTCTTTCTTCATCGATTATAAAACCAAAATCGTCTTTACCACTATTGATAGGAGAGCCTAGCGTTAAAATATCGGTTGGCATTCCCTCATCATTTAATTGGGTATAGAATATATCAAGACCACCGAGTCCTACCCTTCCATCTGTTGCAAAATACATCATATTGTTTGCGCTTATGAATGGGAAGTTTTCCCTTGCTTCAGTATTTATTCCTTCACCTAAATTTACAGGACTTCCATAATTAGTATCTCCAAGGATGTCTACATACCATAAATCTGACTGACCTAGCGTACCGGGCATATCAGATGAAAAATACAAACGTTTTCCATCTGGTGTTAGCGCAGGGTGTGCCACTGAGTAAGTGTCACTGTTAAATGGCAGTTCTACAACATTGGTCCATAGGTTTTCCCCAAGTTTGGTTGCTTTGTATATTTTTAAGCGAATGTTCTTTTCTTTATCTTTTCCTTTTTTACCATCCATAAAATTATTTCTGGTAAAGTAAACGGTACGGCCGTCTTTTGTAAATGCGGGCGATGACTCGTGGAACTTGGTAGCAATATCCCCTGTTAATTTCTCCATATTGGAGAGTTTACCCTCTGCATCCATATCTGCCATATACAGGTTCAGGAAAGGCTGATTATTCCAGTCGTGCAGCCTTAACTTTCCATTTACCACAGTGTCCATTGCAGAAGCAAAAACTATACGGTTTAAATAAAATGCCGGCCCAAAATCTGAATTTGCAGTATTGATTTCTGCTTTTTCCAATGTGTATTTATCTGACCTGCTTTGTATGTCTGACAAATAATCTTTATTGTCCTGATAATTTTGAATTACTTGTGTCAAACCACCTACTTCGGCAAATTTATTCATCAATTCATCCGAGCGTTTGTAATTTCCGTCGCTCTTTAAACTTTGTGCGGCCCTAAAATAATATACAGACTCAGTTTCTGAAGGAAAATCTTTGATTAATTCTTCATACCACTTAGCAGCATTCTTATAGTCTGCATTAAAATAATAGGTATTGCCCAGATTTTTTAAAATTTCTGCAGAGCGATACCCGTCTGCCACCACTTTTAAATAAATTTCCTGAGCATCGATATAAGCATATTGCTCATAAGCCTTGTCAGCTTTTTTTATTTGTGTCTTTTGTGCAAATAATGTATTGGAACAAAATATTACCAGAAAGATTAAACTAATTTTATATACTATTTTCATCTTATTAAGTTTTCAGTATTAAAAGAATCTTGGTGATAAAATACGTTCTTTCTGTTTAAAGATTTCATAACGTAAATAGAATTCAAACGAACCATCGTTGAACTTTGTTAAATCTGTAGTTTCCCTATCATAGGCAAAGCCCAACATTAACTCGTCAGTTACCTGAAAAGCTACCATTGCACTCAGCGCAGCACTCCATCTGTAGGCAGCCCCTAAAGTGAATTTATCGTAAAACATGAAGTTTGCCGAAACATCTGCTTGTAAAGGGGAGCCTGTTACCAACTTGGTCAATAATGCCGGCTTGAATTTTACATCATCAGATAAATCAAATACATACCCGGTTATAAAGAAATAATGAAGACGTTCTTTGCTTATTATATCACCTGAACCTTGAAAATTTTCAATATCAGCTGTATCAAAATAGCTGGACTCTATAAAATTTGGAACCGATAATCCTGCATAAAACTTATCTGTATAGTAATAAGCCCCGGCACCTATTTGAGGTTTTATTTTATTGTCTATATCATTATCAAAAATATCCCCGGGATTTGCGACAGTTAACTCTGTAAAATTGAGATTAAAGAGATTGACCCCTGCTTTAATACCAAATGCCAACTTGCCCACATCTGATGTTTGTATTGTGTAGGAAAAATCAATATTAGCATAGGTCTCTTCAATAATACCTATTTCTTCCCTTACTATGGATACTCCTAAACCTACATTGCCCATGCCAATAGGTGAATGTACTGTTAAGGTACCGGTATCCGGAGCACCGTCCAGTCCCACCCATTGGGTGCGATATAAACCTCCTATGCTTATTGCTTCACGCGAACCTGCATATGCCGGGTTTATGATCTGGGTATTGTACATATACTGAGTAAACTGCGGATCTTGCTGAGCGCTGACACTGTAAGTAGTCCCCAGTAAAACAGCAACAATTAATGTTATGTAAACTTTTTTCATTGTTTTATCTATTTAATGAATAAATCCTGCGGTGCGATATATGCATCGCAGGATTATTAATTTTATCGGTTTAAGTATATATATCCAGAATAACTGCTTTCACCGGGATTTTCGTCCCCAAAGAATCTTAGTATGTAGAAATAAGTACCTGTTGGTAATAAATCTCCTTTTTTAACAGTCACCCTTCCTTCTGAAATACCTCTAAAAGCATTATTAACATTATCGTATCTATCTCTTTCGAAAACTAGCACTCCCCAACGATTGAATATTTGAATATTATTGTCTAAATAATTTTCGATACAATCAATTTGTAAGAAATCATTAAGACCATCATTGTTTGGTGTAATACCATTATTTATGATAAACTCGCAAGGAGCTGCAACTTGAGGTAAAATTACCACTGTTGGGTCATCCGGGTTTCCATTACCATTAATATCAATATTTGTTGAATCGTTTGGATCATCTGATAAATCTTCAATGCTATTGCCATCAATATCTTCACCTCTTACCGTTGCTTGGTTAACCACTTCTCCGGCATCTAAATCCCCTTGAGTTATTACATAAACAGCCGTGAAAGTAGTATTATCAGACTCCCCAGGAGCTAAACTTGCTATTGGACCACCAACTACAGTGACTAATGGATCTTCTATAGTGATGTTATATAGCGTCACTGAACCAGTATTATACACTGTAAAGGCATAAGTAATTGTCTCACCTACCTGTGTAGATCCATCTCCATTATTGTCATCAAATACTCCAACTTTCTCTAGTGCAATACCCATTTCCTGACATAAATCAATTATCGTTGGATCATCATTACCAATCGCAGTCCCCGATATATCAGTTACAGGTATACCTTCAAGATCTAAACCTTCTACAAAGGCTTGGTTAACTACCTCGCCCGCATCTATATCTTCTTGAGTTATTGCATATGTAGCAGTAAAAAGCCATACTTCATCTAAATCTAGTATTCCATCGTTGTTGGTATCGCCTCCTAAAAACTCTATCGCTACTATTGGATTTGGCGCTTCAAATAATGGATCACTCAAATCAATATCACTTAGTGGCACATTACCCTGGTTGGATACAGTAAATGTATAGGTGATAGTGTCGCCTATTGTAGCACAATCCCCATCACCATTATATACGCCCGTCTTAACCAATGCTATCTGTGCATCTTGACACAACTCGATTACCGTTGGGTCATCGTTCTCTATCGTGGTTCCTGACAAATCGCTTACAGGATCACCGTTTGGATCTTCTGCTGTGGCGGTCGCCTGGTTAACTACTTCACCTGCATCGATGTCGCCTTGGGTCACTGCATAGGTCGCAGTGTAAGTCCATACTTCATCGATATCTAAGTTATCATTGTCATTGGTATCACCTCCCACAAACGTGATGGCTGATAATCCTGTTAAAGGATCGGTTACATCTATGTTACTTAAGGTTACGTTACCTTCATTGGTCACAGTGAACGTGTAAGTAATTACATCGCCTACTGCTGTACAATCCCCACTGTCGATGTCGCCTACCTTAACTATGGCTATGATCGGTTCTTGACAAAGCTCTGTAATAGTTGGAACGTCATCTGTTACTGTTGAGCCAGATAAATCAGTTACTATATCGCCGTTTGGTGCTTCAGCTGTGGCTGTTGCTTGATTTATAATTTCACCAGCATCTATATCATCCTGATTAATTGTATATGTTCCTGTGTAAATCCAGGTCTCTGTTACATCTAACTGCGTATCTCCATCGGTGTCTCCTGATACAAATGTGATTATTGCAACTAGTGGGTCTGTTACAGCGATAGCCGATAGACTTACATTTCCTTCATTAGTTACTGTGAATGTATAATCGATAGTCTCTCCTACATCAGCACACTGATCTCCGTTTGTGTCGACAAATAGTCCTGTCTTAACAATAGCGATAGAGCAATCATTGATGGTTAAAGTTACTGCCGTTCTTGTTAAAGAAGAACAAGTACCATCATTATATTCTGCATAATAAGTTACTGTACCTACTGCATTTAATGTCGGACTTCCAACTACAATGCCGCCTGTGGCTAAAGTGTACCAAGTGATTCCGGTGGTAGAACTCAATGCATCGTTAGCATCTAATGTTTGAAGTGGACTT
>Ga0209284_10001060_pt1 | contig 43611 bp, 51 predicted proteins | sample FRY03_FD_187211 | JGI IMG/M metagenome (GOLD analysis project Ga0209284, IMG submission 187211) | Freshwater microbial communities from Lake Fryxell liftoff mats and glacier meltwater in Antarctica - FRY-03 (SPAdes) (version 2) | ecosystem: Environmental > Aquatic > Freshwater > Ice > Glacier... | reverse complement strand
TCCGCTGTTGACTTTCGGATTCAAGTTCCATATAATGCAAATACACATTCGCTGATGGTAAGGAGAACTTCAACTCTACTGCCATGACGATATGACCTTGACTTTCTACATAAGATTGTCTAGAATAGAGATTCGCTTTTTGGGCATAGTTTTTATGCTCTTCAGGCAATTTACGAGCACATTAAAAATCAGTACTTTAGTTTAGTAATCGGGTTAGGAAGTTGTCCCAAATAGCCGCAAGGCGACGTGGGAAATTTCCGAACAAACATTCAATTCTTTGAGAATTCAGAAATGAATTTTTAAAGGATCAACTTTTTTTAAGAGTTTGATCCTGGCTCAGGATGAATGCTAGCAGTGCGCCTGAGATATGCAAGTCGAGCGTTGCCGGAAGAGAGCTTGCTCTCTGATGGAAGCGGCGGACGGCTGAGTAACACGTAGGTACTTGCCCCTAGGTAAGGAATAGCTCATCGAAAGGTGGGGTAATGCCTTATGGTCCCCCGACATTTGTCGGGGGTAAAGTCTTCGGACGCCAAGGGAGAGACCTGCGGCCTATCAGGTAGTTGGTGAGATAAAAGCTTCACCAAGCCTATGACGGGTAGCTGGCCTCATGAGGGTGGTCAGCCAGAGGGGGACTGAGACACGGCCCCCACTCCTACGGGAGGCAGCAATCAGGAATCGTCGGCAATGGGGGAAACCCTGACCGCGCGACACTGCGTGTAGGATGAAGTTCGAAAGAGCGTAAACTACTGTGGTAGAGGAAGAAGATCTGACGTAAGTCAGGTTTGACGGTACTCTACTAGAAAGGGGCCGCTAACTGCGTGCCAGAAGCGTCGGTAATACGTGGGCCCCAAGCATTATCCGGTTTAATTGGGCGTAAAGGGTCGTGTAGGTGGATTGGTAAGTTATCTCTTAAATTCAGAGGCTCAACCTCTGGTCTGGGGGTAATACTGCCTGTCTAGATTTTTCTTTAGGGTAAGCGGAACTGAGTGAGGAGTAGTGAAATGCGTTGATACACTCGGGAACACCAGTGGCGAAGGCGGCTTACTGGAAGGAAAATGACACTGAGACACGAAAGCTAGGGTAGCGAAGCAGATTAGAGACCTGCGTAGTCCTAGCCCTAAACGAATGTTCGCTAGCTGCATTGGCCTTCCTTCGGGAAGAACAGTGTGGCGAAGGTAACCCGTTAAGCGAACCGCCTGGGGAGTACGGCCGCAAGGCTAAAACTCAAAGGAATTGGCGGGGAGGCACACAACCAGTGGAACATGTGGCTTAATTCGAGACAAACCGAAGAACCTCACCAGGGTTTGACATGCAACTGCACGTCCTATGAAAGTAGGATTCCTTAGAGGGTGTTGCACAGGTGCTGCATGGCTGTCGTCAGTTCGTTCCGTGAGGAGTGCCCTTAAGTGGGACAACGAACGCAACCCCCATCGTATGTTATAAGTGTCATACGAGACTGCCCAAGTCTGACTTGGGAGGAAGGAGGGGCAGATGTCAAGTCAGCATGGCCCTTATACCCTGGGCTGCACACATGTTACAATGGGAAGGACAATGGGTTCTAGCAAACTCGCGAGAGTAAGCGAATCCCACAAACCTTCTCTCAGTTGGGATTGGAGTCTGCAATTCGACTCCATGAACGCGGAATTGGTAGTAATCGTGGATCAGCTACGCCACGGTGAATACGTTCTTGCCTCTTGCACACACCGCCCGTCAAGCCAACAAAGTCGTCGGTATTTGAACCTCGTGTTTACACGGGGGAGAGTACTGTCGGCGATGAGGGTTAAGTCGTAACAAGGTATCCCTACTGGAAGGTGGGGATGGATCACCTCCTTTCTAATTTTTTTATAAATTTTAGAAGACCCTTCCGAAGCTTTAAGCTTATGAAGGAGATAGCATCGTTGCAGAGACGAGTGTTATCACCTTCCTAACCCGTTTATTAGACTAAAAGTACTGATTTTAATTAACACATTTTGTCATCCAAAGTCCGCCAAAGGCGCGACGAAGGATCCAGTATCCAACTGAATTTAATTATAATTCGTCTTCTTCATTGAATCCCTTCGTTTCTTTTGTCACTTTTTCCTTTTTTTATGAAAAACACACCATATCTTGCCACAATAGCAACTTTTTTTATAACAGCATCTCTGTTCTTTTCTGCAACAACACTCGATGTTGTACATGCACAAGAACACGTGCAACCTATTTTAAAGCCGACTCCCATTCCTCTTGATATTCAAGAACATATAGAGCAAGTTGAAGAAGTACGCTACTTTCCTGTGAATATGGATAATGTATACATTTCTACACCGTATTCATCAAAACATCCAGGAATCGACTTTGCTTCTAGAATCCATAATGCGCCTCTTCCCGTGGCAAGTATTGAATGGGGGTCCGTCGTATATGCAGGAAATACTTCGAGAGAAATAAGTCCGTTTGGGTATGGATTTGGAAATCTTGTGGTTATCGAACATGATGATGGGATTCTTAGTCTGTATGCTCATCTGAAAAGCATTGAAGTTGAAGAGGGAAGAATAGTTCAACAAGGAGATCCAATCGGAGTTATGGGATCGACGGGAAACTCGACAGGAACACATCTTCATTTTGAAATTATGATACGTAATGATGAACAGACACTTGTGAAGCAGAATCCTATAGCCTACACTGGTTTCAAAAAGATGATCACACTTTTAGCGCAAGGCGTAAAAACTCAGTAAAATTCCAAAGACGACACTGGTAACTGCAAACGTTTGGTATAAAATATAAACAGCGTTATTCCCAATCTCTGTGAGCCCAAAATCATATGGACGATACGTCTTATCTCCAAACTGCTGGAGGAGCCAGTAGACAACTTCACCAGCTTGACGTACTGCAATAAATATCCCAAAAGAAAAAATAGCATACGGTACTGAGAATATACTGATACCGAAAATGAGAATAAGAACTGGCAGTATGATGAAAAGATCGCCACGAATATAGATGAGAAATATTTTTCCCCACCAAGGCATCTCCGTGTAAAACCATGTGTTTGTAATGTTAGATTTTTTCATATTACGTTATAAGAACCTTCATTCCAGATCGAGCTTTATCAAAGCGTTCCGAAGCAGAAATTTCAAGAAATGGATCATGAGAGTCTCCTGAAGAGCCAGGATATATGACAAGCTCTTGGTCAGATTCGGTAAATAAATTTTTATGGTATGTTGCAGTATGCATGGTTGATCCTATTTCAATATCTACTGTGTCTCCAAAAGCATGTTTTTCTTCAAAAATTGATTTTTTAATCGTCGTTTTCATATTTCCAAGGGAGTCAATGTGTCCGATGTAATCATCTTGAGTTCGGGGAATCATACTCAGATGCGCTTCTTCAAGAGCCATCTCATCCTCACGAGCCTCCATAAGGTGTGCCGCAATGCGAGCATAAAGATCGCGAGATCTAAACTGACCCTCTTTGTTCATGCCCGGATACGTGAATGCAACGTCAATTTTGTCATGCAAAAATGAGAAGCCATACCCTACATTTGGACCAAGGACATGGATACCAGACCGCAGTCGGAGAATGAGAAGTTCGGCGTTTGGTTCAAGAAGTGGATCAGCATCTTGTAAGATGACGGTCTCGAGAGGTCTTCCATACCTCTCTTCAGTCTCAACAACTTGCCTCACAAGAAATCCTGTGTGAATAGTTGATGGAGTAGAGGACACAAAAGAGATATCAATGAGCGTTGGCTCGCGAAGGAATCCTTGTGCAGCAGTCCGCACTTCTTGACATGCAAGGGAATCGCTCGCCCAGCCTGAGATGACAGTAAGTTTTTTCATACGCTCATTACATCAACTCAACACCAGAGGAAAGATTGAACTCTTTTGCGGCACTTTTTCCTTGGACGGTGATCTCGACGAATCTTCGGTTCTGATACCCTGAGCTTCCAATAGTCATTCCAAAGCCACCCTCTGGGACATCTTTCAGACCATTGTAGCAAGTGAATTCACCAAATTTTGTCATTACTTTTTTCCCTGCTTCAAATCCAATTTCTTCAGGAAGAAGCGTCGTTTTGACATTGCCAAAGTTATCAACCCACCATACTGTTTTTGGACAGTCCGGAATCTCTTCAAGAGACATCTTTTCGGCAGGGACGTCCTCGCCTTCATGCACCCACTTTGCGAGAAACGGCATATATTCAAAGCTTCTAAACTGTGTGAGAACAGTTCTTTGCTGTGCATCTGCTTCGAACTTGCCCTTTTCAACAAAAGCTTCAATCACTGTCGGAAGGTCTGTAACATACATCTCATCTATGAGATCAAACTTTTTGGCAAGCGAAAGTGTATGACCTGCAACAGTTGCGATGATTGTCTTATTTGCGTATTTAAAGTATCCAAACGGTGTTCCGTTTTTATATTTTTTACCTGATCCATGACGTGGAGCAGCGTTTACCATGATAATTCCATCTCCACCAGTTGCTCCATCAAGGGTATCGATGAGGTTTCCTGCGGCTTCAATCTCGTTGAAGTTTCCAACACCGATGAGTGAGATATTTGCATTGGGAAAAAGTACTGAAGCGCGAGTTGTTTGGCGAGCGGTTTCATTGGAATCACGACAGTCAGTGATAATAGTTACAAACATAAGATTAAATTAACTAATAATCAGGAGAAAAATAAACATCTTTGAGAAGTAATCATAATACATTACTTTTTTTACTTCGTCTATCTAAGATACTCTTCTTTCCCAAGAAGTATGATCATATCATACAAAAATATCCTGTGCAACAACCTTTTCAACAACTCGTGTGCGTATGCTATAATAAACGAATTGTTGTGCAGCTTGGGCTACTGGTTCTCGTCCAAAGAAGCGGTAGTCGCCTCATCGGCGACCTGCCGAAGAGGCAGGAACGGTCCGATGTACATCGGACAGGTCGACAGGTTCGAAAATATTAATATTATAATATAGCTTGGGCTACTGGTTCAGCGGTAGAACGCTTTCCTGATAAGAAAGAGGTGCCAGGTTCGACTCCTGGGTAGCCCACACCTTCGGACTCGTAGCTCAGTTGGTAGAGCGCTCGGTTTACATCCGAAAGGTCACAGGTTCGAGCCCTGTCGAGTCCACACTTCGTAAAGAAAAACATTATTCATACTCCCAATTCTCGAACATGTTCTAAATTTTTACTTCAATCTTTACACCTCGGAGGTGGACACCTCGGAGGTGTAAATACTTAGTTAAGGCACAATGCTTAGATTTTTAGAAGCATTTTTTCCTATTAAATGGTTGATGAATTCATGTAAAATGTGGATGTATGGATATAAAATTAATCACCGAATTAAACCCAAAAGAAAAGATATGGTGGGAGCATGAAATAAAAAACTTTAGAGGAAGAATAATTCAAGAACCAAAATCATACGCCAAAACAGTTATTGAAGAGCGTGGATTTAATAAATCAAACCTAACTGATGACATTGAGTCAATTATAGAAAAGACGCGCGAAGAAATCTGGCAAACATATCTCATTGATGAAGCTCTTTTCCATCAGGAATTATTAACTCATTTATCAAAATCCCGCCACTTGCCAAAAAGTATCTTAATCAACTTAATATCGAAAAGGGTTTTAGATACCTATAAAGATATCGGCAGAATAGAATTGCAAAATATACTGTCTGAAATTGTTGGTGAATATACCGGTAGGATAATGCCGTATATCTATCTTCTAAGTCTAAGTACGACAAACTCAAGAAGAAGTCGCTCAGGGAAGACTTTTGAGACATTAATTGAAGCACTCTTTGATGTCTTTGAGTACCCTTATACAAATCAGTCTTCAATTGGAAATGCTGGATATGAAAGTAATTTGGGTAAAAAAGTTGATTTAATTGTTCCTAGTATAGATTCTTACATAAAAAACAGACCAATGTGTGCGGTAGTTACAATGAAAACATCCTTGAGAGAACGCTGGCAAGAAGTGGCAGAAGAACTGAATCGCACCAATGTCCCCCATATATATCTCTTAACTGCAGACAGGGGCGTTACTCCAAATACAGTTTCAATTATGAAACGATACAATATTACTTTGGTTGTCTACCAGTCAGAAAAAACGTCTAAGTTCGAAAAATTCGCAAATGTACAAGATTTCCGAACATTTTTTTTACAAGAAATACCACATATATTAAGTTATTGGAAATAATATAATGAAATTTATTGATTTATTTGCTGGAACTGGCGGAATCCGAATTCCGTTTGATGAGTTGGAATATGAATGTGTTTTCACTTCAGAATGGGATAAATTTGCGCAAACCACTTATGAAGCAAATTTCGGCGATACTCCACATGGCGATATCGCATCTATCTCGGAAGATGACATCCCAAGTCATGATTTAGTACTCGCAGGATTTCCATGTCAACCATTTTCAAATGCGGGGAAAAAGTTAGGATTTCAGGATATCCGTGGAACGTTATTCTTTGATATTGTGAGGATAGTAAATAAACATTATCCATCTGTACTTTTACTCGAGAATGTAAAAGGGTTTAAAAATCATGATAAAGGAAATACTTTTAATGTCGTCACCGAAACACTCGAACAATTGAACTATAGAGTTTTTTCAAAAGTATTAAACGCTCGCGATTTTGGATTACCCCAAAATCGAGAACGCATTTATATTGTTGCATTGAATAAAGACAAAGTTAGTAATTTAGATTTTGAGTACCCAATTCCACCCAAAACGTTAACTCGTCTGGGGGATATACTTGAAGAAAATGTTGACGATAAATATACTTTATCTGATAAATTGTGGGCAGGGCATAAAAGACGAAAAGAAAAACATAAATCTAAGGGTAATGGCTTTGGCTATTCTCTATTTAATGCTGATTCGCCATACACAAGCACCATGTCTGCAAGATATTACAAAGATGGCTCTGAAATACTAATTGAACAGAAAGGGAAAAATCCAAGGAAAATAACTCCCCTAGAAGCAAAAAGACTGCAAGGATATCCTGAAAACTATAAGATTGTAGTGAGTGACACTCAAGCGTATAGGCAATTTGGGAATGCTGTAGCTGTGCCAGTGATTCGAGCGATTTCTAAACAAATTAATTTAATTCTCAAAGATGAGGTTAAATCTATAAACGAGTTTCAAAATATTAATTTTCAATCGCTGATTCCCTCCCCCTAGCATTCTCCAAAATATCTCTCTATAATGAATCTCATGGACCAAACTCGAGACCATGACAACATGAAGTCATACATAAATAATTTCTTTGAAGGGATCATAAACCTCTTCATTTTTTTCCCGTACTTTTTCTCAATTGGACCGATCTCTCGCACGCTTTTTTCTCCATGGAAAAAGATTACCACCACCAGAAAGAGACGCGGATTTTCTCTCGGTGCATGGGCATCTGATATCTTGTTTGATCTCATCTCACGAGGAATCGGGTTCTCCATGAGAATGTCGCTCATCTTGTTTTACGTCTTACTTCAAGGGATGTACCTTCTTCTTATCCCCTTTATCCTTGTATACCTCGTTCTTTCCATCCCCATGGCATTTGTGATATTTGCCGTCACGGAAAGCGAAGCCAACCGAAGACTGCGTCTGAAAGAACAGTTTGTGGCAGCACATCAACTCACAGCAAACAGCAAACAAATGGTAGAGAAATGGTTTGATTATCTGTATGACATTATGATCAAGCCACATCACTGGTGGAAGATCAGCGAACTCATGAAAATCCCACCCCTTGCACGAGACTGGGCAGTTGGCTTTACCCCGACGCTTGACGCGTATGCTGAAAACCTGACAGATCCCACATACCAACAACATATTCGTAGCCATATCATCGGACGCGAATCAGAAGTGGCAATGATTGAACGTGTTCTTTCAAAATCCGACGAATCAAATGCAGTCCTTGTCGGTGAAGAAGGCGTGGGCAAACATACTATTCTTGAAGCTTTTGCACAAAAGATATATGAAGGGAAGACCACATCGCTGCTCTCGTATAAACGGCTCATGAAGCTTGACATGGAGCGCATCCTGAGCGAACATCCTGACTCATCCGCGCGAGAGGTATTCCTGGACGAACTCTTGAAAGAGGCGACAACTTCAGGAAGTGTCATCATCATGATTGATAACTTAGAACGATATGTCTCGACAGGAGAAAATCATACTGACCTGTCTTCAGTTCTAGAAAAATATGCATCAACAGAGAAGATTCAGATTATCGGGATCACAACCCCGTTTGCCTATCAGACATTTATTTACTCCAATACGAAAATCTCAGCGATTTTCAGCAAGATAGATGTAGAGGAAATATCAAAAGATAAAGCGCTGTATATCCTCATGGATAAAGCGATGATCTTTGAAAATAGATATCATGTGACGATACCGTATGAAAGCCTTCTTGCCATTATTGATAAAAGTAATTTTTTTATCACGAATATCCCATTCCCAGAGAAAGCCCTTCAGCTCCTGGATAATGTATGCGTTTATACTGTGCAGACCTTGAAGAAGAATGTTGTTCTCCCTGACACGGTGGATATCGTTCTGACCAACCGAACGCATATCCCCACAACTCTTACTGATCAAATCAAGACAAAACTCCTACATCTTGAAGAGCTGATAAAAACACGTATCTTTGGTCAAGACGAAGCACTGGGTGAGATCTCATCTGCGATGCGACGATCCTTCCTCCTTATCGGGAAACGGAAGAAACCGCTCTCATCCTTCCTCTTTTTAGGCCCAACTGGTGTCGGGAAAACGGAAACAGCAAAAGTCATCTCTGAAGTCTTTTTTGGCACGTCGGAGCAACTTGTTCGTTTTGACATGTCTCTGTATCAAACAAAGGAAGATATTCACAAACTCTTGGGCTCGATTGAACTGCTCAACCCTGGACTTCTCACCAACGCAATTCGAGAGCATCCATACGGAGTCCTCCTTCTTGACGAGATTGAAAAAGCACATCCAGACTTACTGAATATTTTTCTTACCATCCTTGACGAAGGATACTTTACTGATGGGTATGGACAGCGAGTTGACTGCAAGAATCTTGTCATTGTTGCAACCTTAAATGCAGGATCAGCTCATATTCATCAAATCCTCCTCAAGCAATCAATGACTGCACTCAAGTCCGAGGAGTACTCTTCAAACAGCTTGATTGATTACTTGGTCGAGCAACATCTGTTTTCACCTGAATTTTTGAATCGCTTTGATGGCGTCATTGCGTTCAAGCCGCTTGAGGAAGAAACTGCCCAAAACTTGGCAAAAGATATGGTAGCTGAGATCAAACAGACAATCTATGACATGTACAAAATACATATAGACGTCTCCGCAGAGACAATTCAGAAACTGACCTCACAAGGCTATGACAAGCAGTATGGAGCACGAAACTTGGACCGCGTGATGAGACAACAACTTGAGGATAAAATCGCAAAGCAGATCCTGGCAGGTTCGGCAAAAGAAGGCGACACCATCCATCTGTAACTGCGTACCACCTACTTCCTAACTTCACACGTACAATAACCATCCACAGGAGGAATGATGAAGTGAATATAAGAGGCAAGGAGAGTCCAACGAGAGACAAAAGAAACATCAACACGATAGGCACAGTGAGTCCTATCAGAAAGAGAAGCTCCCAACCAAAGAAGAAAGCAGTGATGATCCATGGAAGGAGAAGTTCTGAGAATATCAGAACTCAGGCAAATCTATTGTCGTTGGCGTGTCGCTATTGGTCAAAAGCTTCCCATCTGAAAAAGTAAGAATCAATTCCTCGGAGTAGAGTGTAGGAAGTTTGGGAAGTAGCAATGCTGTTTGTCTGCTAAAAGCAAGTATTTGAATTCCTACCACACACAAAATAAGTACGAATAGCTATGTGAGGGAGAATTTAAAACTCAGTGTAGAGATCTTTTTGTAATTAAGATATATCTGTGTGACTTCGAATGAGAGTTGTTCGAAACGTGAGTAATCTGTTCATGAAAATATTATATCAAAAGCTTCAGGAGCTCATCCGGATCATTGATCAAATATGTCGGCTGCTGCTTTTTTAGGATTTCCTCTGTGTTCAATCCCCATGAGACGGAACATATATCAACGCCTGCCTTCTGACATGCAGTGATATCTCGGACTTCATCACCGATATACAAAACATCGTCAGGGAGAAGTTTGAGCTGTTTCAGCATCTTTTTGAGAGAGTTATCTTTGCCAAAAAAATTCCATTCACTGGTCACGCTTTCAAAGCACGTGATCTCATTGGTCGTGAGAAACGAAAGCACGATTGACTGCTCGTTTGATGTCAAAATATGAAGATGATACTTCTTCTGAAGCTCCATAAGGACGAAGGGCATGCCTGATATCGGCACAACTTCTGAAAGGAAATCTTTGTAACGACTCCGTGCTTTGTGGACAAGCTGTGGAAGACGAAAGATGGAAACACCGATGAATCTAAGAACATCAAATGGCTTCATGTTGCGAAGGTTGGCGACATCTCCGCTTTTTAGTTCGCGTAACCCCAGCTCATCACTGAGACTAGCGTAAACGCGAAGAAGAACTGACATACTGTCTGCGACTGTTCCGTCAAAGTCAAAGATGATTGTTCTGTACTCTTTCATTTATATAGTATTATTGTACTATGACGAAGACGTATCCAGGAACGCTTATCGTGTTTGAGGGGGGAGATGGGTCAGGGAAGGGGACTCAAGCACGTATGCTTGTGCAGTATCTTCAAACACATGGCATTGCACATGATTCTCTTGACTTCCCTCAGTACGACTCCTTTTATGGGAAGATTGTCGCTCAGTTTTTGCGCGGGGAGTTTGGTAATATTCATGAAGTCTCTCCATACCTTGCATCTCTCACGTACGCACTTGATCGCTATGCAGTAAAGGACAGAATACTCTCTCTTCTTACAATGGGAAAAGTTGTCGTCACAAACCGCTATGTCACCTCCAATATTGCGCATCAAGGAAGTAAGTTTAAAACGAATGAAGAACGACATGCGTTCATCACATGGATTGAACAACTAGAGTACGGCCACCATGGTCTTCCACATGAGGATATTGTGTTTTATCTAAAGGTTCCATCAGCGATCGCTCAAGAACTTGTCAAATCAAAAGATTCTCGTGAGTATTTACACGGAAAATCACATGATATTCATGAAGAAAATCTTGAGTATCTCTCACAAACAGAGACCTGGTATGATGAACTTTCAGATCGATATCCGAACTGGATGAAGATAAATTGTTCAGAAAATGGTATAATACGTCCTAAGAAGGCAATTCATGAAGATGTTATTTGCGAACTGAAGAAACGATCAATTGTATAGTTTGTAGCCCAAAATGTATGGATAAAAAGCTTGTCGGACTCAGCGTACTCTTTGTCGTCGCATTCCTCATATTTAGCGGATATGTTTTCTTCAGTGGGTCTCTTAATATTCTCACTCGTGCGGCGCTTTCAAACAATGTTGCGTCCGAACAAAACTCTCTCATCTTTGCATGGCCACTTGTGGTACCCGCAGATGGGAAAGGGTCAAGTGAAGTCACCGTCTTTATACGCAACTCTGACGGCAAAGGCCTTGAAGGTCATCAAGTCTCGCTCAGCAGTTCGGTTGGGGTAGTCTCACCTGAAATTGTCGCAACAGATACAGATGGTAAAGCCACATTTCAACTGAATTCCACGACTCCCGGAGTTGCAGAAATTGACGCCATAGTCGATACAAAAAGCCTTTTACGAAAAATATCAGTTCAATTTGAATAATATGAAAATCACAAAAGCAGTTATCCCCGCAGCAGGTTTTGGCACACGTTTTTTGCCACAGACAAAGGCAATGCCAAAGGAAATGTTGCCGATTGTTGATAAACCAGTCATTCAGTATGTCGTTGAAGAACTTGTCGAGGCAGGGATCACTGACATCATCATGGTGACAGGCTACCACAAGAGAACAATTGAGGATCATTTTGATATTCCAAGTCGCGAACTTATTGAGAATCTGAAACTTGGCGGTGAGAAAAAAGAGCATTATATCGAAGAGGTAAAACGCGTGAGTGACCTTGCAAACTTTATCTATGTTCGTCAAAAAGGACCTTATGGCAATGGCACACCACTCATGAATGTGCGTCATATTGTCGGCGACGAACCGTTTATCTACACATGGAGCGATGACTTTATCGCAGCTTCCCCGTCACGGTTTAAGCAGCTCCTTGCTGCATACGACAAATACCAATCAACCTGTCTTGCGAGTGTTCGTGTCACAAAGGATGAAGAGTATGATCGATACGGCTTTGCGGGAGGAACAGAGATTGAAGATGGGGTAATGGATGTCTCAGAAATTATTGAGAAACCTGGGAAAGCAAATGCTCCATCAAACCTTGCAAACGTCTCAGGGTTCGTCTTTACTCCTGATATTTTTGAGTATCTTGAACAAGCTTTGAAAAACTTGCCAGATGGTGAAGAGCTATACTACAACGATGCCTTGAAACAGATGCTTGCTGACCAAAAGAAAGTCTACGCAATCGAAATAAAAAATGGCAAGTACTATGACACGGGAAATAAAATGCAGTATCTCAAAACTGTTGTTGAGTTTGCACTTCGTCATCCTGACCTCAATGGAGACTTCCGCAACTACTTAAAAACACTTGAACTCTAATTCGTTGCATTTTCCATTTTATTTGCTACAATAAAGGCTTATGTTGAATCAAACACAAACGAAGGAAGTTGAAAAATTATTCGAACTCGGAGCACATCTTGGTCATCGAAAAAGTAAACTACACCCAAAAGCAAAGAAAAACGTCTACCAGATTATCAATGGCACCTCTGTCATCGACCTCACAAACACGGTAACACAGCTTGAAGGAGCAAAAAAATACATGAAGCAGTGCGGCAAAGATGGTGCAAAAATCATGGTTGTTGGAACCAAAAAAACAGCAGCTCCTTTTGTCAAAGAGTACTGTTCCACACATAATATTCCATATGTTTCAACAAAGTGGTTGCCAGGACTTCTCACAAACTTCAAGACCATTATGAATAATGTCAAGAAGCTCAAAGACAATAAAGAAGAGATTGACAGTGAGCAGTCAACACTTGTCAAACATGAAAAGACAAAGTTGCAAAAAGATACCGCCAAACTTGAAAGGCTTTATGGTGGCATTGCAAACATCACAGAACGCCCAGAGATCATTGTCATTATTGATACCAAAAAAGAAAAAAATGCCGTCAAGGAAGCACAGAGTTACAACATACCGATTGTTGCAGTTGTTGACACGAACTCAAATCCAGAAAACATAGAGTATCCTGTCATGGCAAATGATGATGCAAGTGAAGTTGTCGAGTACCTTCTGACAGAAATTCTCACTCCATATATCGAAGCTTCAAAATAATATGATAGATTACAAGAAACTCAAGCAACTCAGAGAAGAAACTCAAGTCTCATTTTCCCTCTGTAAAAAAGCTCTTGATGAAACGGATAATGATATAAAAAAGGCCAAAGAGAAGCTCAAAGAGTGGGGTATCAAAAAAGCAGCAGGAAAATCTGACCGAGCGACCAATGCAGGCGGCATATATACCTATGTCCATCACAATCAGCTTATTGCCGGCATGATCGAATTGAACTCAGAAACGGACTTTGTCTCTGGCAATGAAGAGTTCAAAAAACTTGGTGCTGAGCTTGCAATGCAAGTTGCATCAGTCCGTGCAAAAGACGTCTCCGCATTTTTAGCTCAAGATTATATTCGTGAACCGGGAAAAACCGTTGACGATATGATCAAAGAGGCAATCCTCAAATTTGGAGAAAACATCCAAATTGCTCGTATCTCTCGCTGGGAAGTAGGAGAGTAAAGTGCGTCATGAATGCCGCCACTACAATCAAAGATTCTTGTGTATAATGTTCACATGAACGAATTCATCTCCACATTTTCAACTGCAGTAAAAAAAAACACAGACTCACTTCGTGAAGAACTCAAAGGAATTCGTACAGGACGGGCTCATACAGGTATGATTGAGGGAATGATTGTCGAAGCCTATGGAGGTTCGATGAAAATGAAACTCCTTGAACTTGCATCACTCACAACCGAAGGAAGCGATGGACTGAAAATTATGCCATTTGATCCCTCAACGTCACAAGATATCGAGAAAGCTATCCTCTCATCACCTCTTGGATTGACTCCTAAAATTGATGGGGTAATCATCACCATACGTATTCCTCAACTTTCAGAGGAACAGCGAATAAAATATGTGAAGCTTGTCTCCCAGATGATTGAAGATACAAAAAATGCGATACGCCGTGAACGAGAATCTGTGAGAAAAGATGTCAAGCAGTCTTTTGACGCAAAAGACCTGACAGAAGACGATAAGTACCGGTTGGAAAAAGAGATAGATGCATTGATCGGAGTATCAAACAGCGAACTTCAACAGATAAAGGAGAGTAAAGAACAAGAAATTATGAAGGTTTAGAATCGACACACATTATCAATCTACTGATATTTATATGCTGACAGCTCTCACATTTTTAATCATTCTGTTGATCCTTGTCCTTATTCATGAGTTTGGACATTATTATGCCGCAAAAAAGAGTGGCGTATATGTAGAAGAGTTCGGATTTGGTTTCCCACCACGAGCAATCGGGAAGAAAATTGGTGAGACGCTGTACAGCATAAACTGGATTCCATTGGGTGGCTTTGTCAAACTTTTTGGCGAAGAATACCACGAAGGATTAAAGGATAAAGGTGAAAAAATACCCAAGCATCGTGCATTTGTAAACAAAAAACCGTGGCAAAAAACTGTAATCATCGTTGCTGGAGTTGTGATGAACTTTCTTCTTGGATGGATACTTATTACCTATATGCTCATGGTTGGAGTTCCTCAGCCTGCAGGTGTTGCAGTATCTGAAGTCCAATCTGGCTCTCCTGCTGCATCAGTCGGTTTGAAGGCACAGGATAAACTCGTATCTCTCATGCATGGCACAGATACAATCAAGCTCCGACAACCCGCAGATCTTATCCGTGCGACAAAACGTTTTGCAGGAGAACCAATCTCAATCCTCACTTCTCGAAATGGAGAAGAACAACTTGTGACACTTACGCCTCGAGAAAATCCACCCAAAGGTCAAGGCTCCCTTGGCATTCTGATAGAGCAGCTTGTTGAGACAAAAAAATATCCCTGGTATAGCGCTCCATATTATGGATTTATTCGTGCTGCTGAGATGACAGGAACAATTGCAGTTGAGATCATCAAAATCCCTGCATCATTTCTATCAAAAACGACACCTGCCCCTGAGTTTTCAGGACCTGTCGGTATTGCGAAAATTGTAGGAGAAGCACGTAAATATGGCATGACTGCGCTGATAGAAATTACTGCCATCCTTTCACTCAACCTCGCCGTCATAAACATCTTGCCATTTCCTGCGCTTGATGGAGGTAGGCTCGTATTTATCATCTATGAATGGGTCACCGGAAAGAAATCAAATCAAGTACTCGAAAAGTATATGAATCTTTTTGGAATTGTTTTTCTCCTTGGCTTGAGCGCAATCATCACAATTATGGATATTCAAAAACTCTTTTAACGATACTTCATGAAACCTAAGTATAGAAATATCACAATCTCTGGAGGCGTCGCTGTAGGAAAAAACACCTTGCAAGCTGGACTCAAACCGTTTCTTGAAAAAGATGGATGGAGATTTACGTCTGGTGGGAAACTCCTGAGAGACTTTGCCAAAGAGTATGTGCAACCACTCGCAAGTCTTGTTTCTGATGATTTTCACCATAAGCTTGATGATAGGACGAAAGCTCTTCTTGAAGAAGGGCAGTATGTCATCGAGGCATGGCTTGGAGGCTTTATGGCACGGGAGAGGACAGATACACTTCGGATCCTCCTCACATGTGGCAATGACGCGCTCCGCATTGACCGTGTGGCAAACCGTGACAAAGTGACAATCAAACAAGCAAAGACGTATATAAAAGAGCGAGAAGAATCTAATTTCAAGGAATGGAAGAGAATTTATGGAGAGTATGACTTTTTTAATCCCGAGTACTATCACCTCGTGATTGATACGTACTCCTCGAGTCCACAGGAGTCAGCGAATCAAGTACTTGACAAACTGGGGTATATACATAACAATATATAGTATGGCATTAACTAAAAAAGATATTCAAACAATCACAGAAATTGTTCAAGGTACTGAAACGAGACTCCATAGAGAAATTAAAGAACTCGCAAAGTCTGTGGAAAGTCAATTTAGAATTCAGAATAAGGTTCTCGATACCAGATTCAGAACAATAGATTCCCGATTTGATCGGCTTGAAAAGCGCATAGAAAAAGGGTTTGAGAGCGTTGGTAATCACCTCAAAGAACACGATGAAGAAATAACTACTTTAAAAGATCGTGTAAGTAATCTTGATGAACAATTCCCTCCTCTGTCACAATAATAAATTGATAAGAGAATTAATTTTAGTATAATATATTCGTAATGCGTCAGAGTTTGGTTCCCAGCCAGACAACTCACAGATATGTGAACGCAGCGTACGATGAGTACGACGGAGGCTAAACCGTAAAAAGGTTGATACCAATGTCACTCGATTAAGAGAAACAGAGTTGGATACAAAGATTCTCATGGCAACATGAGGGTAAACACAAGGTGGTAACACGAGAATACTCGTCCTTGTTTCGACAATAAAAGTCGAGACAGTGACGAGTTTTTTTATGGGAAAAATATGGAAAATAAAATTGGAGTTTCAGAACAAATTGAGAGCGAACGATTTATTTCTAGATCAATGCTTGTGAAATTCGGTACAGAAGCAATAACAGGAGGAGATAGTTCTATTGATAGAGAATTTATTCTTAATGCCGCAACACAAATAAGCGAGTTGTTTCATGCTGGAGTAAAAATCCTCGTTGTGACTTCAGGTGCAGTCGGTTGTGGTAAGAAACATATTAAGGGATACGATCTAAGCATGTTGCATAAGCAAATGGCAGCGGCATCAGGACAAATCGAGCTAATTTCTGCATGGCAAGAATCATTTGCACAATTTGGAATTCCCGTATTCCAAGTTCTCGTGACTGCAAATACACTGGAGTACGTTCAAGAAGTACTTCTCGAAATGATGTGATTAGTATGTCTGAGCTTAGAATGCTTGGAATTCAAGCCGATAATGATAATTCTGCAGGACTTATCGCAGAGGCATTAGGTATGGACACAACGTGCCTATTAACGAATACCGCAGTATTAAATACTGATGGGTATAGAGTTCAATTGATTGAATGTTCTAATCCATCACTGCACAACATTCATTTTAAAGGTAATTCTTCCCAAGGTACGGGAGGAATGGAGTCTAAACATAATGTTGCGCTTCGTCTTGCATCGAAAAGCATTCGAACAATAATTGGAAATGCTCGTGACGAAAATATAATTTTAAATGCTGCAAAGGGAAACTTTGTCGGCACAACGTACAAAATATGAAAAACATAGCAATAATCGGCATGGGACATTTGGGTAAAGCGCTTTTTAAAGGGCTGATAAATTCCAAGGAAATAAAACTCATTCTAAATACTGAAATAAAGTCATTCGAATCATGCCAAATATTCCTATCGCAGTTTGTAAAGGAGTAATCGGGGCTTATCAATCAGTCCAAGATGTGACAAATATAATTCAAAAACTAGGTATCGTAATAGAGGTCGCGGATGAGTTAATGCTTGATCTCATTACAATTATTGGAGGGTGCGGACCTGGAATTGTCGCATATCTCATGAATATATTAGTTGATATTTCCATCGAGAAAGGATTTTCAAAACCTGATGCCTCAAGAATTGCTCAACAGTTATTTGATGGTACTTCAAAATACATTGCGGATTCTAAAATAACTCCAAATGAAATGGCTTGCAAAGTAGCAACAAAAGGTGGAAATACTGAGTCTATCATCAATTATTATGATGAGATAGAATTGAAAAGAGAAATTTATGCAGGATTTGCATTGGGGCTCAATAAATTACAAAAGTATTAATTACTAATTTGGTATACTTATAGATCATGCTATATTCGAGACTTTTTGGAAAAACGACAAAAACGATTGCTGAAGAAAAAATAATTTCTTCTAAACTTCTTCAACAAGCAGGCTTTATCAGTGAATCAACATCCGGGCGCTTTTATTTTTTACCCCTTGGCATGCGAGTCCAGCAAAAAATCATCGCACTTGTTAAAGACGTAATGGATCGTGCAGGCGCACAAGAAATGGTCACGCCAATATTTCATCCGCTCTCACTATGGCAAGAAACCAATCGTGACAAGTCCGCAAAGTATGAATTGACCCTACTGAAAGATAGACGTGGTGCTGAGTTTGTTCCAGGTGGAACTGCTGAAGAGATGTTCGTTGATCTTGTCCGAAAGTATCAAGTAAGTTATAAAGACCTTCCGTTTAATCTCTATCAATTTTCAAATAAGTTTCGAGATGAGATGCGAGCTCGTGGAGGACTTCTTCGGGTACGCGAATTTATCATGAAAGATGCATACTCATTTCATGTGGATGAAGAAGACTTTAAAAAAGAGTACCAAAGTATGTGGGATTCGTATAAGGAAATATTCACGAAGCTTGGACTGAATGCCGTCGTCGTCGAATCAGATAATGGATATATCGGGGGAGACTACTGTCATGAGTTTGTTGTTGAAGCAGAAGCAGGTGAAAGTACATTCCTCACTACAGAAGATGGATCATATGCAGCACATGTAGATGTCGCAACTTTTTTAAAGGATGAAAAAAACAAGAGTGACAAAGTTGAAGGGTTGAAAGAAGTAGATGCGGTGCGCGGAACAACAATGGCGGACGGAGCAAAACTACATGATATGCCACTCTGGCAACAAATAAAGGATGTTCTTTTTGTTGATGAAAAAGGTATATATATTCTTGCAATAATTCGAGGAGACTATGATGTAAATGAGATGAAACTTATGCACCATGTGAAATCTCTTGAACTTCGCCATGCAACTGAGGACGAAATTCGAAATACTATCCACTCCGAACCTGGGTTTATATCACCCGTTGGTATAAAAGATAATATGACAGAGGGAACTGAATTGATCATTGTTGCAGATGACTCTCTGAGAACTATCACCAATGCATATGGAGGTGCAAACAAGCTTCATCGCGACTTATTCAACATGAATATTGACCGTGATTATACAGTTGATATTGAAGGGGATATCGCGCTTGCACAAGCTGGATACAGTTCGACCGATGGGAAAAATAAACTCGTTGAAAAAAAAGGGATTGAAGTTGGTAACATCTTCCAACTTGGATATCATTACTCAAAAAAAATGAAAGGCGCAACCTACATGGATCAGCATGGAGAAGAACAAGCGTATTATATGGGATGTTATGGCATTGGTATTGGCAGGACACTTGCGACAATCGTTGAGAAATACCACGATACATATGGGATTCTGTGGCCTGAAAACGTAGCGCCATACACCGTACATCTTGTCGGACTTGATCTGAATGATGAAACGATAAAGTCCAACGTTCATACTATCTATAAAAAACTGCAAGAAAATGGAATTGAAGTCCTCTTTGACGATCGTGAAGATGTACGTCCTGGTGCGAAGTTTGCCGTCGCAGACCTCATCGGAAATCCGGTGAGGCTTGTTGTATCAAAACGAACTGAGGATAAGATCGAATGGAAAAGAAGATCTGAAAAAGAGACTGAATTGATTGATATCGATGAAGTTATAAAGAGAGTAAAGGGATTAATAAAATAATGAAAACAATCATCACACACATGTCGCCAGATCTTGATGCAATAGCATCAACGTGGCTTATCATGCGATATCTTCCTGGTTGGAGTGCCGCAGAACATGCATTTGTCCCAGCAGGTGAGTCGTATGAAGGTCGCGACCCTGATGAGAATCCGGAAATCATTCACGTTGACACTGGACTTGGTCGTTTTGACCATCATCAATTTAGCGAACGACTTTCTGCAACAAAGCGGGTATTTGATCACTTGGCAGAAGAAGGTTATATCAAAGAACGTGATCTTGAAGCAGTAGAGCAGATGACTGTATTTGTGACAAAGATTGACAACTTTGGAGAGGTGGCCTTCCCTGACCCAACTGATGTAAAGTATAGCTTTTGCCTCCATGAGTTTATCTACCCACTGAGAGGCACTCTTTCAAGTGATCATGAGCTCGTCAGTATGGTCATGCTCATCCTTGACAGTATTTTATATACCGTCAAAAACAATATTCATGCAGAAAAAGAGATCAAAGAAGGGGTAGTTATTACAACTCGTTGGGGAAGATCACTTCTTATGGAAACAAAGAATGAAGCTGCCGTCAAGTTTGCCCTCAAAAAAGGGTTTGAGCTTGTGATCCGACGAGATCCAGAAAATCACACAGTTCGCATAAAAACCTTGCCAAATACGAACTATGATCTCACTGATTTATATACTAAAATGCAAAAAATCGATAGCAAAGCAACGTGGTTTCTCCATGCTTCAAAAAACATGCTTCTCAATGGGTCATCAAAGAACCCAAACAGTGTGCCATCAGCACTTTCCCTCAAACAGCTGATTGCATTACTCAAGGAAATGTAATACAATACTCTTGTCCCGTTCTATTCCAAGGGACGATTTTTTTGTTGGTATTATTAGCATTTTCTGTAAACGCTGAAAGCGAGGTGTCATTTTTACATGGTAGTCATAACGAAAAAGAAAGGTGAGTCAAAAGAAAGTATATTTCGCAAGTTCACTCGTGCATTTATAAACGAGGAGATAGTTGATGAGGTGAGAAAACGAATGTACTACAAACGACCATCACAAGAACGCAAAGAAGAAGAGATCGAAAGACGTAAAAATCGTGGCCGAAAAAGACTGTAATCTATGATCAATACCTATAGCTCATCTCGATATAAAGTACATAAAAAAGCACTCGCAACATATACTCAAGGAGTGCTTGACACCTATCATGTTGACGCTGAATCTGTGTTGAATCTTGCATTTGTTGGAAAGCGCAAAATGAAAGATGTTGCTCGCACATATAAAGGAGAAGATGTCGCACTTCCTGTGCTCTCTTTTACGTATCTGAATGATCCAGACAATGCTACTGAAAATATTATAGGTGAAGTCGTCATCTGTTATCCTCAAGCGGTACTCCTTGCAGCAGAACGAAATAAAAAAGTAGAAACCATGCTTCAACAACTCATTGAACACGGGATCAGAAATATTTTTAGCAAGTAATGTTTTACCTCAAATACCGGCCACGCACAATCAGCGAACTTGACAACTCACTTGTACAACCTAAAATATCACGCCTCATGGCTTCAAAGGATCTCCCACACGCACTTCTTTTCATCGGACCAAAAGGCATGGGAAAGACTTCAACTGCACGAATTGTAGCAAAAGCAGTAAACTGTCTCAAGAATGCATTTGCAGGGAACGGTACATCTCACGAACCATGCAATGACTGTCCAAACTGTGTTGGGATCGAATCCGGGAGTTCGCCTGATGTCGTTGAGATGGACGCCGCTTCAAACCGTGGGATTGATGAAATTCGCAGACTTATCCGTGAATCATCTTTTGCACCGATGACAAGTCGCTACCGAGTCTATATCATCGATGAAGCTCACATGATCACGCCGGATGCATTCAATGCCCTCTTGAAGACTCTTGAGGAGCCACCAAAGACCGTGATATTTATCCTTGCGACTACAAATGAAGAGAAGCTCCCGACGACAATCATCTCGCGCTGCATGCGCCTACCCTTTGGACGAGCTGAAAAGAAAGATATCATCCACATGATTGATCGGATAGCAGAGGCAGAAAAGATTCACGTCCCCGATGATGTCAAACAGCTCATTGCAACATACAGTGAAGACTCTTTTCGTGATGCGGCAAAAATGCTCGAAGAGCTGTCCATACAGGAAAGTCTGACACTTGAGAAAGCTCAAGAGTATCTCGGAGTCCGTGCAAAAGGAACTCTTCTCGATGTCTTTCAAAAGGGAACACTTGCTGAAAGCATGGCATGGATTGAAAGCTTTGTTGCGTCGGGCGGCAGTATCAAACGTGCGATCGAAGATATGCTTGAAGTTTTGAGAGTTCAACTTATCGCAAAAAGTACTGGACAGAAACATGAAAGTGAACTGACACTTACTCTGCGAGAAGTATCCCAGCTTATCAGACTCTTTCATGAAGCGTACAATGGACTCAAGACTTCGCCCATTGAGTCACTTCCGCTTGAGATTGCAGTCGTCGAGTTCTATAATAGTAAATAAGCTTGTAGGATATAGCTGGTAGCTTGTAGATATACACTGTTTACAATATATATTTTAATTTTCTACAAGCTAGTTCCTACCAGCTACAACCAAATGTACTATGTTCAACCCCCTCAAAGGACTCGGAAATCTTCAACAATTGCAGGCACAAGCCAAGCAGATGCAAGAAGCGCTTCAAAAGGAAGAAATAACTATTGATAAAAATGGAGTATTAATCACAATGCGTGGTGATCAAAAGATCATCAATGTGGAGATAGATGGAGTGATGGAAAACCGCATTGCAGAAGCCATCAATGACGCAGTCAAAAAGACTCAAGAACTTGCAGCACGAAAGCTCATGGAATTGAATCAGTAATATGCTCAAACTTTTTTCCGGTACATCAAACCAAGCACTTTCTGAAAAAATCGCACAGAAGCTAGGTCAAACCCTGGCACCCGTCGAGGTCATTTCATTTGAAAACTCAGAAGTACGTGTGAGGATTGAGGACGATGTCAGCCATGACGAGTGCGTGATCATTCAATCAACTTCAAATCCGACAAACTCAAACCTCATGGAACTCTTCCTCATGGCAGATGCTCTGCGCCGCGAGGAAGCACGTCGTGTCACCGCTGTCATCCCATACTTTGGATATGCACGACAAGACATTCAGCATAGAAGTGGAGAATGTGTTTCTGCAAACGTCATCATACGGTTTTTAGAATCAATCGGGATTCATAAAGTGTATACAGTAGACCTGCATGATGAAGCAACTCAAGGAGTTTTTGACATTCCATTCAAAAATATTTCAGCCCTCCCACTTCTTGCTACTGAAATTAAAAAATACCTTGAAGAAAAAGGATCTTTAGTTGATCCAAAAAATATTGCCATAATTTCTCCTGATCAGGGTGGGATTGAACGCGCGCGAAAGTTTGGAGAGTCAATCTTTGATCATGCAAACTTTGATCTTGCAGTCACTGAGAAAAAGCGAGACCTTGAGCATATGCATGAAAGCAAAGCACTGAATCTGTATGGCGACGTGAAGGGAAAAGTTGCAATCATCGTCGATGATGTCGCAACGTCTGGACGAACACTCATCAACTCTGCACACTTTGCACTTGAGAAAGGTGCAACTTCAGTCATCGCTGCAATCGTTCATCGTGATTTTGGACCAGAAGCACCACAAAAGATTCAAGATTCAAATATTGAGATGTTCTTCACGACTGACACCATCGCGCTCAAAGATGAGTATCGTTTTGAGAAGATGAGAGAGGTGAGTGTGGGGGGAGTGATAGGGGAGAGTATTGGACACTACGACCAATTGCTATAGTCCAATGCATTATTAATTAAGTTCCCACTCATAGTTACCCCAAGCTTTCTTAATCTTCTATACATTGGCTCAAGCACATTGTGCTTTGCAGCTTTGTACATGGCATTTTGTGAAACTTTTAATGCCACAGTGCGATCAGTGTCCTGCAAACGAAGTTTGAATGAATTTAGAATTTCAGGATCCGTATATGGGATTTGAAACCCTATATGCTTTAATAGTTCACCCATTAAGATCAGTCTGTACAACTGCTCTAATTCTGCATATACAGGATCCACGCACGTAAGCTCAAGAGTGCGAGCATTATAAGCTTCTAATGAACTTTCAGTGAGAAAAAGTGATGCAGCAGAAGAACTTGAAGTACGACCAGTGCAAACTTGGTCTACCAATAAAGTTTTTTTTCCTAGAAATGTTGCCATTGTTTCATTCGGTCTCAAGTTATGATAGCGCTCGACTTTGACGGTCATGCTGATGCAATCCACTTCTATTACATACTATTAAATCTACATCGCTCGGTTCAGGTAGCAGATTTGACTTGATCCCCAATACAGATTGTAGCGCTGTATTTCTTGCGTAACTTCCGTAAATAAATGCACCTACAGGACTCATCGAGATTGTTTCAGAATAATCAGCTCCGATTGGAATTGATCGTAGCACGCTTAAGGAGCCAATTACATGACTACTTAATTCAACTTGTTTAGAAAACTTAAACTCTTGCATATTTAATAATTTGATTAATTAAGGTGATATTAACATATTTTTCAAGTTTTACGTATAGAATATGTATCGAATTATTTACATTGACAGATAATTTACTAAGAGTTCTTCTTTGAATACCTTCCTGGCCCTCTTGGGGAAGCTTTTACATGTTTCTCTTGATTCTCTCTTGTTCTTGCAGCAAATGGCTCACCTTTAGTCGTCGCTACTTTATGAACATTTATTGGATGGTCATGAGAACTTCGTAACACTGAAGGTTTAGCATCTCTCAAGGTTGGGTCATCAACAATATCATAAGTTTTTCCATTTTTTAAAATCCGTGATACACCGTGCAGTCCCTGAATATAAACATGCATTGCATCTGTTTGAGTAAAATTTAGATAAATTTCAAGATTTAAAATGATCTCGCCATCTTCAATACTCAAAACTGGTTCTACGATTGGCACATTCCATCTGTCTAAAAGTTCTTTAACACAAAATACATAGTTTTCCATATTTTTTTCCAAAAAAAGCGCCCAGTTTCCTGGGCGGGTGATTTTTATAATTGATTGATAATCAATCACAATCTACCCGCTCCATAATAAGGAGGTTGACTCGAAGGGTAAATGTGTGTTGATATGTTGTTTGCATGTGAAGATATTCTATCATACTTTTTAATATTTCAGATAGAAAATAAAGTGCATCTAAAATTCTTGAGAAGAGTTCATTCTTGTAAGTGGATCCTTCGCCACCAAACATCGGGCTCAGGATGACATACCACCTCAAAACCCCCGCCGATTTTCAAGCGCCTTGCGAAGAGTCATGTAATCTGCGTACTCGAGATTTCCGCCCATCGGCATGCCGTATCCGAGTCGAGAGAGTGTGAAGGAGTATTTTTTATGAGTTTTAAGCTCGTCAAGCTTGCTTCGGATGTACATTGCAGTTGCCTCACCTTCCATATCAGGATTTGTAGCAAGGATGATTTCTGAAATCTCAGTATCAATATTTTTTGAGGGATCGAGACGTGCAAAAAGCTGATCGATAAAAATATTTTCAGGACCAATATGATTCAAGGGATCAATTCGTCCGTGGAGCACATGATACAGTCCATGGTAAATATTGCCTGTTTCAAGAGACAGGAGATCAAGAACATCTTCAACAACCGTAATCTGCGTGCGATCTCGGGATGAGTCGCTGCAAATGCCACACACTTCCTCCTCAGTCAAATTCATGCAAATGCTACAGCGTTTGGTTCGTGACTTTAACTCTGAGACATGCTCGGCAAAGTTTTTAAGATCAGCTTCCGGCATGCGAAGGAGATAAAACGCAAGGCGGTTTGCAGATTTTTCTCCAATTCCAGGAAGCCGCTCTAAAAAAAGCGACACTTTCTGAAGTGATTTTGGAAGTGAATTTGACATAAAACAATAAGCAATAATATTTTACGTTACACGTTACACAACAATCACATCTACAAGCACAAGCGGTCTGCGCCCACGTTCTTTATAGAAAAATTCTTCAAGATCGCGGCTCACGCGCTTTTTGTAATTGTCAAGATCCATTGATCCAACTTTATTCGAATTGATAGCTTTCTCGACAATCTTTCCCGCTTTTGCAAACATATCATCTTCATTCTTCTCAAACACAAATCCTCGTGAGAAGAATTTTGGCGGAGCAGTTAGTTCACCTTTCGAACTCAAGACGACAACCGAGACGACCATCCCGTCAGAGGACAGGGTCTGTCGATCACGGAGGACAACATTGCCGATATCGCCAACACCGTATGCATCAACATAAATATTGCGCGTTTCAACAGGATCACCTTTATATGCTTTGTTCTTTGTAAACCAGACAGTGTCACCTTCATCGATGAGAAAGAGTTGGTCTTTTTTGAAATCAAGATCCTCTGTCATGAGGCGCTCATACTGCCTCTGGTGACGGATTGTACCACCGATAGGAAGGAGGTACTTTGGATTGGTGAATCTCGCAAGGAACTTCAGATCTTCTTGACTTCCATGACCTGAAGCGTGAAGCTGATCCTGGATATCTGAGTAGATTACATCTGCTCCTTTGAGAGACAGCTCTTCGATAACAGCATACACTTCGTGTTCATTGCCAGGGATTGGATCAGATGAGAAGACTACTTTATCACCTTCTTGGACTTTGACATACTTATTCTGTCCCATCGCCATTTTTGAAAGTGCTGAGCCATACTGACCTTGGGATCCAGCCGCGATGATACAGACTTTATTCGGAGGTATTTTTGAGACTTCATTGTCTTTGCCTTTCAAGGTTGCGGGAATGTTCATATACCCAAGTTCTGCGGCTGCATCTGTATTTTGTATCATCGATCGTCCGAGAAAGACTACTTTTCGATTAAATTTTATCGCGGCATCAACACACTGTCTGATGCGTGAGATATTTGAGGAAAAAGTCGTCATGATAAATTTTCCTTTTGTGCTTCGCATCTCATCCTCAAATGTTTTCCCAACAATTGATTCGGACAGGGTCAGTCCTGCGCGTTCGGAGCCAAGCGCGTCCGAAAGTAGACAGAGAATCCCATCATGACCTGCTTTCACAATTTCATAAAAATCAGGGTGCTTCGAGTATGGAGGTGTCAGATCAAGTTTGAAATCTGGACCATGATACATCACACCGACTGGGGATTTGATGAGAATGTGGGTGTCGTCGGGTATTGAATGTGTCATATGAATATACTTTGCCTGAAATCCTCCGAGATCAATCCATTTATGAAACTCAATATCATTGATAAATATTTTTGTGCTCTTTTCTTTGAACTTGTTCTGAATAAACATTTTGGCGAGCCGTGGTGCGTAGATCGGCGGCGAGCCAAGCTTTTCATAGTGAAAGGGGATTGCTCCAATATGATCTTCGTGACCATGAGTGATGAGAATTGCTCGGATTTTATCAAGTTTGTCTTCAAGATATGAAATGTCTGGGATGATGAGATCAATACCAAACTCTGTAGCGTCAGGAAAGCCCATACCGAGGTCAACGATGAGAATATCTGTCAACTCATCATTTTTATAAAGTTCGTATAGATACATGTTTTTCGTCACGCCGACAACGCCGCCGAGCGGGATAAAACGCAGTTTATAATCGTCCATAAGGGTTTTAGAAATTAATAAAAGCAAGCGATCAATCTCGCTTGCGTGGATTCAAAGTGGTGTATATACTGATCTTCGTATGGCAAATGCAGAACAGATCAAAGAAAAACTCGGTGATGTGATGGATCCGGAACTTCATATGTCGATCACCGATTTAGGTTTAGTATACAACGTAACCGTCAAAAATGAAACGGTTCATATTCTCATGACGCTCACGTCCCTTGGGTGCCCACTGTATGATACTATTCAAGACGAAATTCATCATCAGCTTGAGCTTATTGGAGTCAAACAAGATCAGATTACAATAGAACTGACCTTCGATCCGCCATGGTCGATGGATCTCATGAGTGAGCGAGCAAAGGCAATGTTGGGAATATAAAATACTTGACAAGAAACGAACTTTAATATACATTTTACATATATGCTTACACAACAAGATGAAAGAACAATACTGAGAATCGTAAAGACAGAGATCAATAAAAGTAAATTAGAACTAAAAGATGACATTCTTCAATTCAAAGATGATATTTTGACCGAAATACGCGCACTTAGAGATGATGGTGCAGTCATCACAGGCTACAGTGATCGTATCGAAAATCATGACACACGTATTGACGAACTTGAGAAACACGTGTACTCTTCAAGGTAGGATGCAGACTCAAAAAACTCTACAAAAAAAATCACTCTACAATCCATTTGAAGCTATCTACGAACTCGGTAAAGACACTGCAAAAAGAGCAGTCAAGGAAACTGTAGACATTCTCAATCCACTTTCTGAAATGTTTGGAGGAGAGGCGCAAAAAATGCGAAGTGAAGGAAAAAATGATTTTTCTGATATCAATGTCATGAAGCTTCAGTCTGCGTACGAAAAAGATGATCAAGAAGAAATAATAAGGATTCAGCGAATTCTCAACCCTGAACAGGCAGAAGAACAGGATGCAAAAAAAGAAGAAGGAGAGTATCATCGTCGCGTGCAACAAGATGAAAAAGAGTACAATCTCCGCAAAGAGCAGGAAGGGGAAGAAGAGGAGCGTGAAGAAGCGCTAGATTTGCAACGGAAGAAACAAGAAGAAGACGCAGAACATGCACAACCTCTTGAAAGTCCAAAGGGAAAGGTTAGAAAAAATATCCTTGGTGGAGGAAAACAAAAAGCCACGTCCGAGCTCCCAACTGAATTCAGGCCAGATGCGGGGAAACAGTAACGTACACATTGTCATCCAGAGGGAACGAAGTGACCGAAGGATCCATCGCACTGTGCTACGATTGACGCTACACGATTTGCGATACACGTTATAATATCTCAATAAGGAGTGTGTCTCGGATGGTAGAACACGCCGCCACTCCGACTTTAGAATTATTATTGGGAGTATTCAATGACATCACTACAACTTAAATGAGATCAATAATTTATAATAAATTTATTGTTAAAAAAACAACTCAACAATGAATAAACAATCAACGCTCCACCTCATCTGTGGACTTCCATGATCTGGAAAGACAACCCATTCTAAAAAAATCGCGACGCATTTGTCGCACCGCTTTTAGTTTATATTTAACTTGCTAATGTAAACATAATAGTGTAATATGTTTATATCCATATGATCAATGTAAACAAACCAAAGATAGGCCGATATATACAGCAAAAAGATGGCTTTCAATCCTTTACTCCTTTTGATTTTCCTCCAAAGAACGGTTTTGTCATCAGCTCTCGGCTCCATAAGAAACACGAAGAAGCCATCAGATTGGTCGGCAAGCTTGATGGTATTACACGGCTTTTGCCTGACAAGGACTTTTTTCTTTTGATGTTCATAAAAAAGGACGCGGCATATTCTAGTCAAATAGAGGGCACTCAAGCTACATTGCAAGACGCAGTTGCCGTAGAGGTCACAGAAGAAAAATCTCGCATGCATCCTGATGTAGACGACATCACTCATTATGTTGATGCTGTAAATTATGGAATTAAGAGAACAGAAACACTGCCGATTTCTTTGCGACTTATAAAAGAAATTCATGAGAAGCTAATGATCAGTGCGCGTTCAACCCAGCATGCCTATCCGGGTGAATTTCGTCGTTCACAAAATTGGATTGGTGGAAAAACCCCGACAGACGCTTCTTTCGTGCCTCCATCTCCGGACGATATGCATAAGTCGCTCGACGATCTTGAAAAATTTGTTCATGCGAAAGATGATTATCCGTCTTTAGTAAAAGCAGGACTTCTTCATGCTCAATTTGAAACTATTCATCCATTTACAGATGGTAATGGTAGAACTGGGCGCATGCTTGTTGCTATGTATATTCAACATGCAAAAATTTTGGAATTGCCAGTATTATATCTTTCAAGTTATTTTAAAAAGTATCAAAAGATATACTATCAAAAATTGCAGAGGTATCACGACGAAGAGGCCGATGTTGATGGATGGCTTGAGTTTTTCCTAGAAGGAGTGGCCGAAATTGCTGATTCTTCTATTGAAACTTGTACAAAAATTGCTGTATTGCGAGATCATGATTTTGCTAAAATGCAAAAACTTGGTAAAAAATCGGCCGAGTCAACTTTAAAAATTGTCCGTAAATTATTTAGTCAGCCAATTATTGGAGTGGCGGAGATTATGAAGTGGACCGGTTTTACCGCACCAGGAGCTTATAATGTCATTGAACGACTGAAAGATTTAAAAATTCTTGAGCCTCTTGGTGATGCTGATTATGGTCAGAAATATATCTATGCCGATTATTATGAAATTTTTGATGACGCGTTTCGTGAGGCGCGAACAAAATTAAAATAAAAAGGCAAATAATATGACCAAAAACCCTAATCCAACAGTTGATACTTTAGAAAAAATATGAGCAAATCATTTACCATTCATGACTTACCAAAAGAAGAGCGTCCACGCGAGCGTTTGCTCAAGTTTGGCGAGGAGGCTCTTTCGGTTCAAGAGTTATTACAGGTTATTTTGGGTCGCGGTATTCCCGGCGAATCGGTTGTGGTAACGGCACAAAAACTATTGTCGCAATTTGGCAGTCTGCAAAAATTAGCCGAAGCAAGTATAGAAGAGTTATCTTTAATTAAAGGAATTGGACCAGCGAAAGCAACACAACTAAAAGCCGTTTTTGAAATTGGTCGCCGAACTTCCTCTCAAACTTCGCCGTATAAAAGCAAAGACCTTTCTGACCCAAAAAAAGTTTATGAGCTGGTAAAAAGCAAACTCAAAGATTATCACAAAGAACATTTTTATATGATTGCCCTTAATAGTAGAAATCACTCGATTACGGAAGTTTCAGTTGGTAATCTTAATTCTAGTATTGTCCATCCGCGCGAAGTATTTGAGGAAGCTATTAAAAATAAAGCGGCATCAGTTATATTTGTTCACAACCACCCTTCTGGCGATCCCGAACCATCCGAAGATGATTTGATAGTCACAAAACGATTAGTGGAAGCTGGCAAAATTCTGGGGATTGAAGCAAAAGATCATATTATTATTACAAAAACCAGTTTTTTTAGTTTTAAGGAGAAAATGTTAATCTAAACTATGAAAAAAATTATTATACAAAATAAAAAACAAGTAACAATTTTTGAAGGTAAAAAAGTTCGCAGAGGTTGGAATGAGAAAAAAAGCTGTGGTATTTTTCAGTCATTGATATTATAGCTATTCTTACAGAGCAGAATGATTTCAAAAGAGCTCAAAGTTATTGGACCACTCTTAAAAGTCGCTTAAAACAAGAGGGAAATGAGTCTGTCACAAAGTGTGACAGACTGAAAATGTTATCATCTGATGGTAAATTTTATTTGGCTGATGTCGCCGATACAGAAACATTAATGAAATATATTGTATTTTTTTATGATAATATTATTAGTAAGAGTTCACAATTCTTGACAAGGATTGTAATCTTGTGTCAAAGATCCTGAACTCTTACTATTATTATATGAAAACAACACGAACAAAAAATAAATTAGGTCATTTTGTTGTAAAGCGATACGATACTAAAATATCTACCATTGAAGCAAAGTATAATATCGATTTGGGTGTAAGAGGTGATATGAAATTGGGCAACTACTTAAAAGAAAAAGGCTACCCATCACTATCAAAAATGCTCCAACAATAATCTTTTATGGTAGACTCTCATTTTAGTTTTGTTAAAAAAGAAATTCTTCGTAAAAATCTGGATGAAGCATTTGACCATATATTAATATTGCTACCATTTACAGAATCTACTTCATATAACGAACCAGCAAATAGCTCTTTTTGCAAAACTATTATTATATATACCGCCTCAATTGTAGAAGCATTACTTTTTCATTTACTTGATAATAATTTTTCAGAAAAAGATATTGCAGAATTTTATAGTAAATGGGAGCTAATAGATAGAAAAGTATTATTTAAAGTTAATCTTGAACATGAAATAGTTGCGGGCGACTACAAAAAAATATTGGGCAAATCGAGAAAAGATAAAATGAATTTGTCACAAATAACTAATTTTTTAGAAATCCACAAAATAATCACTCATAAATTAAGCACTAGAATTGATCAAATTAGAATAATTCGTAATGAGCAGCATATTGGTTCAAGTCAAAAAGTCAACACATATTCAAAAAGTGATTTAGAAGATGCATTCTCAATTGCTCGTGAGGTAAAAGACTTTGTAAAAGTAAATGCAATGTGAGATAAGTTCTAACTTCAGAGGTCGAAAGATTTTCCGTGCCTCGGGGTGCGAAAGTCAGTGCTTACAACTAACAAAACGCCGTTTTATGTTGATTTTGTAATCAAATTTAAAGATGGCAGAATTGGTCTATTTGATCCGCATGGTACTCAATTTTCTGATTTTGGCTCTAAGTCTGATGGACTACAAAAATATATTAAAAAAAATCAGTTCCAATCTTATCCCATACCCTCCCCACAAAAGAATTTTGATAAAATACATCTATGAACGTAAAGAAGATTATCAAAGAGCTGCAAAAAAAATATCCGAACAAAACTATTATTCTTGATCCGCCTGAAAATCCTACTGAAATAATCTGTGAGATTGAGCCTACTACCGATCATCCTGATAGAAGCCCGCTTTGGTAATTGCTGGTAAATCAAAACCACATGTTCATAAGAAATCTACAGAAATATATGAACCAGTAAGAGGGAAACTAGTTATATATAAAAACGGCAAAAAATTCATATTACATGAAGATGAAAAAATAGTTATAGAACCAAACATTATTCATTATGTTGAAGGAAATGAAACATGGTTTTTGACATATTCAAAATCAGGATGGACTATGGAAGATCATGTACTTGTTGAATAAATAGCTCAAATAATATTTTTCAATCTTTACACCAAACACTTTAATTCTTCTTTCGTTTCGGACATATTGAGAGCCTACTATTAGATTTCAAAGACTATAATGACAATATATGAGTACACGAAAACGCTATTTATCCGAGACAATCCATTTTTTTAACAAGCATGCCTGGAGGAGATGGTATCTTCTTCTCCCTTCGATCATTCTTATCACCTCAACAAAAATAGTAGAAGTACAAGCCACAGTGGCGTATAAAAATTTAATAAACCTTCTTTTGCCGGGAGTTGCTGAAAAAGAAGCTTTGTATGGAGTTGTGTTTGTTATTTTAGGATTGAATATTTTAAATTGGTTTTCATGGAGGATTGTTGAGTTGCTTCTGAATTTTTGGCAGCCTGACGTCTTGCGAGAGATGGGAGAAGATTCTTATTTATACCTCCTCAAACACTCAAACAATTTTTTCAATAATAACTTTGTGGGATCGCTTGTCAAAAAACTCAACCGTCTTCCGCATAGTTTTGAAACGGTATCTGATATTCTGCTTTTTAATATGTATCCTACTCTGATTCTTATCGTCTTTAGTATAATTACCATTTATCAAATTTCTCCGATACTTTCTTCAGTGCTTGGTATATTTCTTATGTTGTTTATCGGAGCAAACACACTTTTTGCAATTTATAAAATGCAGTTTGACAATTTGGTAAATGCAGCAGATACAAAGTGGGGAGGATTTGTAGCAGATACGATAACAAATAGTAGTAATATTCAGCTTTTTGGATCTCTTGATCGCGAGATGAAGAGCTTCAAAAAAATTACTCACTATTGGAGAAGAATAAACACGAAAAACTGGAATGTAAGCTCCATTGGAAATAGTGTTCAGGCTGCGATGATGATTACGGTCGAGATAGCATTTGTGTTTATTGGGATAGAGCAGTGGTTTCAAGGAAAGATTACGACGGGTGATTTTGTGCTTTTTCAAGGATTATTGATTGCCATCTTTGGAAATATATGGGATTTTGGGAGAAATCTTCGAAATATGGGAAAAGGATTTGCTGACGCACAAGAAATGATTGAAATAATGAATACACCACATGAAATTCAAAATATCAAAGGAGCAAACGATCTTCAGGTAAATCAGGGTGACATATTAATACAAGATTTGCAGTTTGGTTATTCCAATGAGCGTCAGGTCTTTCGCGGTTTTACTCTTCATATTCCCGCAGGAAAAAAAATTGCATTAGTATCTCGTTCTGGTGAAGGTAAATCTACTCTAACAAAGCTTCTTATGCGTTTTTATAATGTCCCAGAAGGATCGATTTTTATCGATTCTAAAGATATTATGAAAGTAACACTTAATAGTTTGAGAAGGTCGATATCATTTGTACCTCAGGAACCAATTCTTTTTCATCGAACATTACAAGACAATATTTGTTATGGAAAACCAGATGTCACGATGGATGAGATTATTGAAGCTTCTAAAAAAGCACATTGTCATGAGTTTATTACCAGACTTTCTGAAGGTTATCAAACATTTGTAGGAGAGCGAGGTGTCAAGTTGTCCGGAGGAGAACGTCAGCGTGTTGCAATAGCACGAGCAATCTTGGAAGACTGTCCCATTCTTATTCTTGATGAGGCTACAAGTTCTCTTGATTCTGAATCTGAGCATTTGATTCAAGAAGCACTGAAAGAGCTTATGAAGGAAAAAACGACGATTGTAATAGCTCATCGTCTTTCAACTATAAATCAGATGGACGAGATTATCATTCTCGAGCATGGTGATATAACTGAAAGAGGTACTCATGAAGAGCTTCTCAAAAAAGAAAATGGTCATTATCGTATGTTGTGGGAGATTCAGTCAGGAGGATATGAAGTATAACATTACATTGACGAAAGAATTTCTGAGCATTGATGGTCATTATGGATGGAAGGCTGTTGTATTCGTTTCAATTATTTTCGGATTAAGAGGTATTAAATCACTTTAAAAAAAGAAATTCTTCGTAAAAATCTGGATGAAGCATTTGACCATATATTAATATTGCTACCATTTACAGAATCTACTTCATATAACGAACCAGCAAATAGCTCTTTTTGCAAAACTATTATTATATATACCGCCTCAATTGTAGAAGCATTACTTTTTCATTTACTTGATAATAATTTTTCAGAAAAAGATATTGCAGAATTTTATAGTAAATGGGAGCTAATAGATAGAAAAGTATTATTTAAAGTTAATCTTGAACATGAAATAGTTGCGGGCGACTACAAAAAAATATTGGGCAAATCGAGAAAAGATAAAATGAATTTGTCACAAATAACTAATTTTTTAGAAATCCACAAAATAATCACTCATAAATTAAGCACTAGAATTGATCAAATTAGAATAATTCGTAATGAGCAGCATATTGGTTCAAGTCAAAAAGTCAACACATATTCAAAAAGTGATTTAGAAGATGCATTCTCAATTGCTCGTGAGGTAAAAGACTTTGTAAAAGTAAATGCAATGTGAGATAAGTTCTAACTTCAGAGGTCGAAAGATTTTCCGTGCCTCGGGGTGCGAAAGTCAGTGCTTACAACTAACAAAACGCCGTTTTATGTTGATTTTGTAATCAAATTTAAAGATGGCAGAATTGGTCTATTTGATCCGCATGGTACTCAATTTTCTGATTTTGGCTCTAAGTCTGATGGACTACAAAAATATATTAAGGAAGAAAATAAAATCCCTGCAAAAAAGGTGGGCAAGTTGCCAAAATTATCTACGCAATACAAAGAAATTGGAGTAAAATACACTTGAGAGGACAAAATCGGAGTGTAGTTCAGATGGTAGAACACACGGTTCGGAACCGTGAGGTCGTGGGTTCGAGCCCCGCCACTCCGACTTTAGAATTATTATTGGGAGTATTAAATGGTAGTGGCGGCATTTATGACGCACTAGAGTTTGTGCCATAAATGGCACCACTACAACTAAAATACTATCAATGATTTTTAAAAAATTTATAGTTAAAAACATTTTAACCTATGTCGATAAACCCTAACCTTGAAGAACTGTATGATCAAGACGCTCAAGACCGTGTCATGAATGATTCGGGAGAGCTAGATGACGAAGCGCTAGAGAAGCAGGATAAAGCCAGATTAAAAGAAGCTCGAAAACTCCTTGAAGCGGGAGAGATTGCCCTTGATGAAATCTGGAACTGTCATTATCTCTGTCTCCTTTTTATGCATTCATGGTCAGAAGATCCAGAGGATTTTAAAAAGGCACATGAGTTTGCAAAAAAAGCCGTAGGAATGGGCTCAAAAGTCACGAAGTGGCTCTATGCGGCAAGTCTCGACAGATGGCTTATCTCTCAAGGAAAGCTCCAAAAATACGGAACACAGTATAATCTGGAGACGGGATACATGCTTCCTTGTGAGGAAGGAACAACTGATCATGAACGAAAGAAGTACTTTGTCGCACCGCTCGAAGAACTGAGAAAAAGATATTAACAATTCAAGAATACGTATGCTCAAAACACGTCGAGCCTCAACCTTCCCCATTCATGAAATTATTCTTAACCGTTGGTCGCCACGCGCAATGACAGGCGAATCGATTGAGGAAAATACATTCATGTCATTTTTTGAAGCTGCTCGCTGGGCACCATCTGCGATGAACAATCAACTCACACGCTTTGTCTATGCAAAACGTGAGACATCACACTGGGACAGTTTTTTCAATCTCCTTGTTGAGGGAAATCAAGGATGGTGCGCTACTGCATCAGCACTCGTCATCGTCATCTCTCGGAAAATATCATTTTACAAAGATCACCCACAGGTAACTCATACTTTTGAAGCAGGACTGGCAACAGAAAATCTCATGTTGGAAGCAACAAGCCAAGGATTTGTCGCGCATGCAATGGGTGGATTTGACCACCAAAAAGCACATAACATGCTCCGTCTCGATGAGAGCTGGGAAGCTCATGCCATGATCGCACTCGGCGTCTTTGATGAGAAAAAGTCAAAAGAATTGAAAGAAGAAGTTTCGGATAGAAAACCACTTTCTGAGATTGTGTTTGAAGGAGAGATTTTGATATAGTGTATTCATGCCCTATTTTCCAATCCTCGGAATCGTCTTTTTCTCACTTGTCCTCATAAAAACAGCGGAGATTTTGGCAAAAAACTTGGGAGAGTACAGCGTACGGACAAAGATGGGTGGCATCTTCCTGACTTCAATCCTCGTCGGACTCACGACAAGCCTACCTGAGCTTTTTGTCGGGATCACATCTGCACTCAGTGGAGAGCCAAATATCTCACTCGGGAATGCAATCGGTTCAAACATCGCAAACTTGACGATTGTCACAGGAGGAGCAGCACTTCTGGGTGGAGTAATCGTCATACATAACAATTCATATGTCAAGGATCTACTCCATGCCTTTATCGCTGGCATGGCTCCACTGTACCTTCTCATGGACAATGTGCTTTCTCGTGTGGACGCGCTCATCCTCATAGCACTCTATTTTTACTTCAATTACTCACTCCTTCAAAAGAGAAATATTAGCAGAATCAAAACCACTTCCTCTCGATGGGATTGGTTTATGAACTATGTCCACCCACGAAAACATGGAAAGAACCTTGTGCTTATCTTTCTTTCTATTGCTGCAATTCTCTTTTCTGCTGATATGATTGTTCGCTTTGGACTTCAAATCGCCGAAGCAATGAATATCTCAGTGCTACTTGTCGGACTCTTCTTTGTCGCTATCGGGACGAGTCTTCCTGAGTTTGCCGTGATGTACCAAGCGGTCCGTACTAAAGACGAACAACTTTTTATGGGAAACCTTTTGGGTTCTATTGTCGCAAATGCGACACTCATTGTCGGAGTCACTGCACTGATTTCGCCGATAACTATTGAGGCTTTCAATGATTATCTCTATGCGACACTTGCATTCCTTCTCATTTTTTTTGCGTTTTACTGGTTTATCCGCTCACGAGAGCGCGTGAATAGATTGGAAGGAGGACTCCTCATTGTCTTGTATGCAGTCTTTATGTTTGCTGAGTTTTTGAAGTAACAATTCACTATCCTCAACGCAACTTTATAAGGTTGATTATGTTTAAATATAAACGGTGTTTATGAATTAGTAACAAACAGGACGCCTTTCACGTTATAATAGTTTATATGCAGCTCTACGATACTTTATCACGACAAAAAAAAGAACTCCCATCTCCCGAAGAACATCCTGTAATAACAATGTATTCCTGTGGTCCCACTGTCTACGACGATACTCATATCGGCCATATGCGGCGATATGTCATGGACGACGTACTGAAACGGACGCTTCAATTTTTTGGCTATAAAATCAAACATGTGATGAATATTACCGATGTGGGGCATCTCACCGGAGATGATGACAGCGGAGAAGACAAACTTGAAAAAGGAGCTGCAAAACACGGCAAAACTGTCTGGGATATTGCAAAAGAGTATGAAGAGCAGTTCTGGCTCACAATGCAGGCAATCAACGTGTCAAAAGAAGATATCACAATTCTTCATGCGACAGAAAATATTCCAGAGATGATAGCTCTAGTAAAACAGCTAGAGAATAAAGGTTTTACCTATGACACACCAGAAGCTGTGTACTTTGATGTGACGAAGTTTGAAGGCTATGGAAAATTATCTGGACAGAAGATCGAAGAAAAGATTCAAGCCGTCCGTGAAGACGTGCATATTGATACCAATAAAAAACATCCTGCAGACTTTGCCCTCTGGTTCAAACGCACTGGGCGATTTGCCGATCACACGATGCACTGGGAAAGCCCGTGGGGAGATGGCTTTCCCGGCTGGCATATTGAGTGCTCGGCAATGAGTATGAAAGGACTTGAGACAGAAACAATCGATATCCACACCGGTGGAATCGATCATATCCCTGTGCATCACGAAAATGAGATTGCCCAATCTGAAGGTGCGACGGGCAAGCCCTTTGTCACATGGTGGGTACATCATGCATTTTTGCAGGTTGATGGTGAAAAAATGAGTAAATCAAAGTCAAATTTCTTTACTCTCAACGATATCCTAGAACATGAGATAGATCCACTTTCTCTCAGACTACTTTTTATGCAGACCAGCTACCGCAAACCGATGAACTTCACGTGGGATGCTGCGCGTGCTGCAAACACATCTTTTCATGAACTCGTCTCATGTTACCAAGAGCTGAAAAAACACTCCTCTGATACATTTGATCCTGCAAAAACGTCAGGAGGGGCTCAGTTTTTTTTCAAAAAGTTTATAAGCACTCTCTCCAACGATTTGAATATTACCGGTGCACTTGGCGAAATGTGGTATATGTTGAGAAGTGATGATTGTTCGAGGGCAGAGAAGTTTTCACTGCTTGACAAACTTGATGCAATTCTTGGACTCCATCTTGGAGCTCAAGAAGCAGTTTCAATAGAGATCCCTGCAGAAGTGCAGGAACGTGCATCAAAACGAGCTGAAGCTCGTGAGAACAAAGATTTCAAAGCCTCAGACGATCTCAGAAAAGAAATCGAGAAAAAAGGATATACGATCGAGGACATGCCAGAAGGATACGTCGTCAAAAAACAATAATTATGATAAAAAAATTCTTTCATGCCACGCGTCGCGCTCTTGCAAAAGAGTATATGCGTTTCCTCGAAGGAACAAGGAATCCTACCCAGATTGCAATCACCGGTAGCCAAGGAAAGACAACAACAACAGAAGTTGTACATCGCGTGCTTTCTCAGTTTGGTCACACGATCCGCACTGATCGGAGTCTTGATACGATTTACAATGTCCCTATCACCACACTTCGAGTAAAACCGTGGACTCAGTATATCATCTGGGAACTTGGGATCGATCACCCCAGAGAGATGGCGCGCCATCTTGAGATCGCACATCCGAGTATCGCGTGCGTGACAGGGATCTCACCGGTGCATACGGACGCAGAACATATGGGATCACTCGAGACCCTTATCAAGGAAAAAAGACGCATCATTGAATATCTTCCTGCAAATGGCACCGCAATCTTGAACCATGATAACGAGTATACACAAGCTATGGCTCTTCATACAAAAGCATCAATCAAATGGTTTGGCATGACTCCCGACTGCACCATCTGGACTGATCCGACATCTATCAAAGTCACAGTCGAAGGAACGTCTGCTACGTGCTATGTGAACGATGAGAATACATCACGAGCACTCAAAATCAAGACAGGTCTCATAGGAAACTTTCACCTTTACAATATAATGGCGGCATATCTTATCGTTCGCGAAGCCGTGCCAAAGACAGATATCTCACAGATTTTTCAAGATACTGTGAGGGTCATGAAACCACTTCCAGGGAGAATGAGTATTGAAAAAGGTCCACTCGACACAGAATTACTCAATGACTCACTCCGCGCAAGCCCTGAGAGTACTCGTGCAGGACTTGAGTCGTTTGATAGGATCACATACTCAATCGGTCGTAAAATTGCAGTTATTGGCGAGATGGGTGAGCTTGAAGACCCTCAAGGAGAGCATCGAAAGACGGGAGAGTACCTTGCAACAATGCATTTTGATTATATCCTCTGCATCGGACCCCTTCGAAAACTGACGATCGAAGAAGCAGTAAAACGAGGAGTTTCACGTGAAAAGATTGGGTATGCAACTGATGTCTTTGAAGCGGCTAAGATATTGAAACGCGTGCTCAGAAAAGGTGACTTTTGGTATCTCAAAGGGTCGCTTCTCAGGAATTATAACCGCATCTTGAAGCTCCTTTGCGATGAAGACGTCTGCTGCCATGAAGTACTCTGTCCATATGAACACTGTCAATAAAACATATCTGATGTTACACACTGAGAGTCGTATTGCGTAAGATATCCGAAATCTATCAGACAGTGTGGTCGAGTTTACTGGCAAATAACCCGTCCATCAACTGCTACGACAGTATCTTTGGTTGCGATTAAGGGGTTTATTTCAACTTCTTTTACCTGTGGCATCATCTCTGCAATGACACCAATACGAGTTGCCGCATCAAATAACGAACGCATATCAATCGGAGGCATATTCCGAAACTTCTTGGTAAGAGTTGCAATTTTTGATGTTAAAATACCATCTTCAAACTGTTCAACGGTAAACGGATACGAGAACTGAACTACTTCTTTGTAAAGCTCAGCATAGACTCCACCCATCCCAACAAGTACAACAATCCCAAATGTGTTGTCTCGCACCGCTCCAACAATAAGCTCATGTCCTGAAACCTGCTTTTGAAGATAACACCCGGCTCCTTTTCCCCCAAGTATAGACAAGCTCTGGAATGCATTTTCAAGCTCTTCACGTACTGTAATGCCTGTCACGACACCAGCAACTTCTGTCTTGTGAGTGACCTCTTCTGATGCAATTTTTGCAACAAGTGGATACCCGACAGCTTCAACAACGGTTGTAAGATCCTCTGGATGCACGGCATGAAATGGCTTTGCAATCTTCATACCGGCATACAACAGCAGTTGTAATGAGTCAGCTTGGTTCAGGTATGGTTGGTGAAGCGAGCGCTCATCAAAGAGAGTTTGAGCTTTCTTCTTGTTGGCTGAGAGCGCGATTTTATACTCGGGCGATACAACTTCAGTAGCTTTCTTTAACTTACATTCCTCGGCGTGACATATTTTAGCAAGTACAGACGGAAGTGCTGAAAAATACCTGAAACTTGCAATCCCTTCTTTTTCAAGATAGGTATGAGCTTCAGAGACAGATTCTTTTCCCATGAATATAGGATAAAGTGGTTTGTATTTAAATTCGTGATAAATATCACGAAGTACCTTTGCAGTTTCAAAAACTTCCGTATTTGCCTGTGGCGTGAGAAGGACAATGACTGATCCAATATCTTTTTCCTTCATCGTAAGACGAATTGCAGTGCGGTAATCATACGAGCTTGCGTCACCAAGAAGATCTATCGGATTATGGACAGAAATTTTCTTGGTGTCCTCGAAGGCATCTGCAAGCCTGTCTGAGGTTTTTTGGGATACCGTGACAAGATGAAGACCTTTTGACACAATCTCATCTGCAAGAAGAACTCCCATTCCACCCGCATTTGATAAGACAAGAACACGCCTATTGGTCGGAATAGCTTCCAGGGTATATAACTTCAGAAGCATCTCAAACTCAGCAAATGAACTTGCACGGATAGCTCCTGCTTGACGGATCACGGCATCAAAAACAGCATCATCTCCGACCATACTCCCTGTGTGTGACATAGCTGCGTGAGAACCTTCTTTGGTCCGCCCTGACTTGAGAATAACAACGGGCTTTACTGCAGTAGCAGCTCTCAGTACCTGACGAAACCTCACACCATCTTTGATATCCTCAAGATACATTCCGATAACATTGGTTTTCTCATCATGAGTCAAATACTCAAGACAGTCAGATTCATCTACGGCTGTTTTATTCCCCAGACTAATAAAAGATGATATCCCTATGTGACTTTTGACTGGAACATAATCAAGAAAAGCACTTCCGAGAGCTCCTGATTGAGAGATAATACCAACAGTCCCATGCGGTGCAACATGGCTAAAAAATGTTGCATTCATATTGTTTGCAGTATTTATATACCCAATGCAGTTGGGACCAAGTAGGGTCATTGCATGTTCGTCGATTTTTGCCTTGAGTTGAGTTTCGAGGATCTTGCTTTCAGGAGAGTCCGTTTCTCCAAATCCTGCAGCGAAAAGGACTACATTGCGGCATCCGTGTGCAGCAACCTCATCCAAATATGGGACTGCATATTTTGCAGGAATAGCAAGAACAACAAGATCAACGACCTTCTCGATTAACGCTAATGATGAGTGTGTGGCTTTCCCTAAAATAGTTTTTCCAGATGGATGAATGAAGTACAGATCGCCAGCATACCCCTGTGCAAGCATATTTTTTGCGACCAAGTGCCCTACTTTTTTTGGATTTTCAGAGACACCTACAATGGCAACGGCTCGGGGTTTAAAAAAGCGTTTCAAGTTCATATCACTTGTTAGTATAGCGAAGATTTTGAGAGAACACAAAGATTCAATTGGCACGTCCACCGCGCCGTTTATATACCCTCACAACAGGATGGTCAAAGACAGTCCAGGTCTCCTCGGCGGACTCGTCATGTAACACGAAGCATGTATCACGTAGCACGCAAATCCTTGGAAAGCTGGTAAACTCTGCGACCTTTTCAAACCCAAGCGAACCATCAAAAAGGTCATTATAATATGTATCTAATACAGGATATTCCTCTTTCAATTGTTCACATCGACCACTCGTGTATCGTGCCGTGCCTGCCGGCAGGTAGGTGTCGTGTATCGTGTTATTTGGCTTAATACACGTATGGTTCCAAAAAACTCGCCGTGATGGAACAAAAATATACTCTGCTGTCGAAGTGTATCCTTCAAGATCGCTTTGAAGAATGGGGTTTTGATCTACTTCATAAAAATCAAACGAGATTGGGTGGAGGGGTGACTCTATCGGGACGTCGACGACATTTGCTGTCTCGGACAAAATCTGTGCACCTGCCTCAATATGCTCATTCATCCACTGTGACGCAACAAATCTCACATCTGGATTTTGATAAATTGCAAGGTATGCAACACCAGGAATAATCATGATGAGAGCAAAGAGAATGATGAATAAATGATGAATAATGAATAATGGCAATCTCTTTGTAACGCTCAAAATCGTCAATACTGCAAATAAGACAAGAATTGGAAACACAGGAGCGATAAACCGTGTCCATTTGGCATACATGAATGCAGTCGGCACAAAAAGAACAATTGCCGAAACGCGTAACACCAGATACTTCCTATTCCATGGAAGAAAGATCATTCCAAGAAGGCTCACGATATATACTGGCCATCCAAGCGCATAAGGAAACACACTGAGTGCTTGGAAGCGTATCGGAACGGTAAACTCAAAAGAACGCGTATAAAATGCTTTATAGGTCCCCAAGCCGACAGAAGATTCATAATTCATTGAGTGTATGAATCCATCCCAATCTATCATATTGTATGGAGAGGCAATAATAAAGAAAA
>Ga0209284_10001054_pt1 | contig 43757 bp, 30 predicted proteins | sample FRY03_FD_187211 | JGI IMG/M metagenome (GOLD analysis project Ga0209284, IMG submission 187211) | Freshwater microbial communities from Lake Fryxell liftoff mats and glacier meltwater in Antarctica - FRY-03 (SPAdes) (version 2) | ecosystem: Environmental > Aquatic > Freshwater > Ice > Glacier... | reverse complement strand
ACATCTGGTTTGGATAATTCGTAATCAGTTGCGTCAAAAGTTACGGGGCAATCGAGTAGAATAGTCGCAAGTTTTTTGGATAATATTCCAAGTTCTTTGTTGTTTTCAATTTTCTCTTTTAATGCGCCTTTCAGCTTGTCGGTGTTTGCCAAAAGATTTTCCATCGAACCAAATTCTTTCAGTAATTTTTTGGCGGTAACTTCGCCAACGCCAGGCAAACCCGGAATATTATCGGAAGCATCGCCCATCATACCAAGAAAATCAATTACTTGTTCTGGTCGTTCGATTTCAAATTTGGCTAACACTTCTGGAATTCCCCAAATTTCGATGCCGTTGCCCATTCGTGCGGGTTTGTACATAAAAATATTTTCGGAAACCAATTGGGCAAAATCCTTATCGGGTGTAACCATAAAAACCTGAAAGTTTTCTTTTTCGGCTTGTTTTGCCAACGTTCCAATCAAATCATCGGCTTCAAAACCAGCTTTTTCAATAATAGGAATGTGCATGGCTTTCAATAATTCTTGAATATATGGAACAGCAATTTTGATAGCTTCGGGCGTTTCATCACGATGGGCTTTGTATTCCTTATACATTTCATAGCGATAATCGCTTCCACCTTTGTCAAAAGCTACCGCTAAATGGTCTGGTTTTTCGCGTTTGATTACATCCATCAAAGCGTTCATAAATCCCATAATTGCCGAAGTGTCCATTCCTTTAGAGTTGATACGAGGATTTTTTATAAAAGCATAATATCCGCGAAAAATTAAGGCATAAGCATCTAATAAAAACAGTTTTTTTTGTTGCGGCATCTTATTTTGACTTTTTTTCAAATGTACAAAACAAAAAGGTATATAAAAAGCAGGAAAAAGCACCAATATTGGTCGCTTGTAAACATAATTTAATCTAAAATTAGCAAGAAAAAAAACTTTGCTTTATTTTGCTTTAATCGACAAGTAATATCATTTTTTGGATAAAAAACTTTAAAAGTTTTTAAATTATATAAACTATTTAGTAGTTAGTTAAAAAACAAAAGTTAAAGTATTATTAATGCAGTAATAGAGTGATTAATTAGTTGTTATTTTGCTTATATTTATTAACTATGAGATTACTTGTTTTATTATTTTTTGTATTAATTGTTGAGGTTTATGCTTTTCAGGCACTTAAAACAATCTCAAAAATAAGCTGGGTAAATTATTTATATATTTTAATTAATTTAACGCTAACGGCATACATATTTTATTCTTTTTATAATTTTGATAGAAGTGTAGGTCAAAATAAACATTCGTTGTTTACCGTTGGATTGCTTTTAATAACATTTATTCCAAAAATTGTTTTAACAACAATTATGTTTGGCGAAGATATTTTTAGAGTTATAAATGCAATTATAAATCAATTTTTAGGCGATACGGCTAGAGAGTCTATTTTGCCTGAAAGAAGAAAATTTGTAAGTCAAATTGCAATGGGTCTTGCGGCTGTACCGTTTTTGTCTTTATTATACGGAATGACTAAAGGTAAATATAACTTTAAAGTAATAAGACAGACTTTATTTTTTAAAGATTTACCCGATAGTTTTGACGGATTAACAATAACGCATTTTTCTGATGTGCATTCTGGAAGTTTTGATAATCAAGAAAAAATAGAATATGCTATAGATTTAATTAATCAACAAAACTCTGATTTGTTATTGTTTACAGGAGATATTGTTAATTCGCATGCAACAGAAATGGACCCATGGATAGATACATTTAAAAAAATATATAATCCAAAATATGGCAAGTTTTCTATTCTAGGAAATCATGATTATGGCGATTATTTAGAGTGGAATTCTAAAGAAGAGAAAGAACACAACTTTCAGGAGATAATTAAAATTCATGATAAAATAGATTTTAATTTATTAATGAATCAAAACATAAAAATTAATAATGGAGTAGACAAAATAGCCATTGTTGGAGTAGAAAATTGGGGAGCTAAATTTAAAAAACAAGGAGATTTAAACAAAGCAACTCAAGGTCTAGAAAAAGAAGAGTTTAAAATATTAATGAGTCACGATCCAAGTCATTGGGATTATGAGGTTAAAAATAACGATAATAATTATCAATTAACATTGTCTGGACATACGCATGGCTTACAATTTGGTATAGAAATACCAGGGGTTATTAAATGGAGTCCAATTCAATATTTTTATAAACATTGGGCAGGTTTGTACGAAGAATTTGGCAAATATATTTATGTAAATAGAGGATTTGGCTTTCATGCTTATCCAGGAAGAGTAGGTATATGGCCAGAAATTACCGTTTTAGAGCTAAAAAAGCTAGAAAAGAAAGCTTAATTCGTTAAAAACGCTACATTTGTATAATATTTGTTTAAGTATAAATTAATATAAATATAAAATTTGTCAAATATGTCAAAATTTGGTGAACTAATTAGTACTAATATTCCGGTTCTTTTAGACTTCTATACAGAGTGGAATGAGTCTTCCGTGTCTATGCATCCTGTAATTAAAGATGTGGCTGCGGCATTAGGAGATAGAGCAAAAGTTATTAAAATAGATGTAGATAAAAATCATGAGTTAGCCGAAGCGTTAAGAATAAAAGGCTTACCTACTTTAATGATTTATAAAGAGGGTCAAATGGTCTGGAGACAATCTGGAGAGTTAGATGCAAACACTATTATTAGCTTAGTACAAGATCAAATTTAAGAAAGCACTTCGCAAGTATCACCTTTTATTTTACAATCCAACGCTCTTAATTGCTTAGATTGTTGCGGACTTATTTCACCAGATGGCGTTTTAAATAATTTTATCGAATTTTGAATTAAATTTTTGCATGTAATTGTATTAGCAATGTATGTCTCGATTATTTAGGACTCAGGGCAAACGTATGAGTTTTTTTTACCACATAGAATCATAGAATTTTTTATTCTTTAGTTTGAAAATAGATTTCATAGAAAAAATCTTCGATTTTTTTGCTATGTTTCCTTTAAAGCTATAACAATTTTATGCTATTTTACCAAAAGCCTATGATTATATGGGGTTAATTTTTTATTTTACAACTGATGCGTTTGCCCTGATTTAGGACTAGTCAAACTATAAGCATAAGGGTTTTTAATGTTATCTCCAACACAAAAAAAGAGCCAAAATTAATTGGCTCAAATTATTATTCATTTTTACGTTGATAACGATTAAATTGTTTGTTATATCCGTTAAATATTGCTTTATGCTTGTTATAAAAAGCTTTATCATTTTTGGCTTTCATAATATGTAATAAAGATCTATATCTTTCTATGTTTGTTACTATTTCTATCATCTTATCATTTTGAGATGATGAATCTAATGTTACATAATAGTTTAATTGATCTTGATATTTATTTACTAACTGTGTTAAAAGACTTCTAGCTTTTTGAGTTTCTTTAACATCATATAAGCCTCCTGCAAATGGTTCTATCAATGTATAAAAACCATATTGTTCTAATGGTAATTTATCTAACGCAAGATTTATTATATTTTTAGCTTTTTTTATCTTGTTTTCTTTAATTAATTGTTCCATTAACCGTGCAAGATTTGTTCTGTATGTAATGCTGTTTCTTCTAGTTTCTACATCGTGATAAATATCTGTTCTTTCGCCATTACCCCAAGTCCATTTCATTACATTATTGTACATTTTATCAGAATCTATTTGGCCCATATCTAACGGAGTACTATCTTCTGTTGCAGTTTTCTTTACTGGGATTAATTTGTAAACTAAACCATCAAGTTGTAAGTATTCTTTCATCCAAAGATAATCTTCGTCGTCAAAGCTTCCACCAGTAAAACAAATTGGTCTTTTCCAGTTGTTGTTTGCAACTATATCAAGCATCATTATTCTGTTTTTGTAAACAGCTTTACTAGTGATGTCTATATCGATAAACGGAACTATTGAGTCGAAATATTTTTCTGAAACTACTTTGTTTTTTTTAACAGTTTCAATATCTATTGGAATTCTTATTTTATTGGTAGGAAAAAAAGGCACGTTTTGACCATTTTGCCATTCCATTTGAGTTCTTTGATCATCACTTTTAATAAAGTTTAAAAATTCTTTTATATCCCATCTATTTTCTGTTAGTTGGTTATAAATAATAAAATCTAACTTATCTCCAACATAATGATCTCTTGTAAACGAAATAGGCAAAGGATCTGCTTTATAAGCCTTTGTTTTCATTTGATCAATGTACCAATCTGTCATAAATAAACTAGTGTTTACTATTCTAACATCTTTTCTTATACCTTCAATTTCTTGAGCATACCAAAGCGGAAAAGTATCATTGTCTCCAATTGTAAATAGAATTGCATTAGGTTCGCAAGATTCTAAATATCCAACTGCGTTAGATAAAGCTGTGTATTTGTTTGATCTATCATGGTCATCCCAGTTTTGATTTGCTAATAAAAAAGGCACAGCCATAAAGCAACCTATTACTGTAATTGGCAATGCTAGATTTGGTTTTATTTTAGATTTTAATGTTTCAAATATAGAGTAAACACCTAAGCCTATCCATAAAGCAAAAACATAAAAAGAACCCACTAAAGCATAATCTCTTTCTCGAGGTTCAAAAGGTCTTTCGTTTAAATAAATTTTAAGAGCAAGTCCTGTAAATAAAAACAGTACCATTAAAACATAAAAGCTTTTTATATCTTTTTTGGCATGATACATTAATCCTATAACTCCTAATAAAAATGGCAAGAAATAATATAGGTTTCTTCCTTTATTGTTTAAAACGTCTTGAGGTAGGTTTTCTTGAGAACCAAGTCTAATTTCGTCTATAAAATTAATTCCGCTTAACCAATTACCTTCGCTATCATACTTTCCTTGAACATCGCTTTGTCTTCCAACAAAATTCCACATTAAATACCTCCAATACATATAACTAAACTGGTATTCTACCATAAAAGAGATGTTGTCCCAAGTAGATGGTTTGTCTATTATTAAATAACCTCCATAAGATTTTAAAAACGTAACGTAATCATCGTTATCTAATCTGCCAGAGCTGTATGCGTTTTTAAACTCAAAAACAATATCTGCCAACTCTTCATTATCTGCATAATCTGAGCTAATTTTAAAGTTTACAGTATTAGTTATTTCCATGTAATTTGCAGCATGGTCAGAACTCCAAAGTCTTGGCAAAATAGTTTTATGATCTTTGTGGCTATTTTGTGTTGCGTTTTTAAAATTATTAGTAATTATATATTTACCAAGTTTATAATCTCTTTCGTAATTTGGGGCTTTATCTAAATACGGTTCGGTGGGGTCTAATCCGGCAAATGAATCTGTATATTGCGGACCATAAAATAATGGGTTATGGCCGTATTGTTCTCTGTTGTAGTATGCTAAAACTTCGCTAGCATCAGAAGGTTTATTTTCGTTGATTACTACATTTGCATTTGCTCTAATAGGAAGCATCATCCAAGTAGAAAACCCAATAAAAATAAATAAAATACAAAGTAATAATGTATTGTACTGTGGTAGATTTTTTGTTTTAGTGTATTTTAATCCGAAATAAAAGAAAGCTATAAGAACTAAAGTAATTACTATAGTTCCTGAGTTAAAAGGCAAACCAAAAGTATTTACCATAAAAACTTCAGACTTAGCAAATAATGCCATTGTCCAGGGTAAAAGCAATTTAAATATAAATAATAAAACGGCAACTACAACAATGTTTGCTATTATAAAACTCTTTAAAGTTATGTTTTTAAAATTCTTAAAAAAGTAAAGCATTCCTATTGCCGGAATGGTTAAAAGTGCCATAAAGTGAACCCCGAATGAAAGCCCTACAACCAAACACATTAATAATAACCATTTATTGCCTCTAGCATTGTGCATGTCATTTTCCCATTTTAAACCAAGCCAGAATAATAAAGCAATAAACAGGGTAGCCATTGCGTAAACTTCTGCTTCTACGGCGTTGTACCAAAAGCTATCTGTAAAAGTAAAAGCTACAGAGCCTATAAAAGCAGAGCCTAAAATTGCCATATCGGCAAAAATGTTATCGTCTGTATTAACTTTTATTATTTTTTTAAGTAAAATGGTAATAGACCAAAACATAAATAAAATAGTAAAGGCACTAGAAAAAACAGAAGTCATATTTACCATTAATGCAACTTGCGAAGCTTCTAGGGCAAACATAGAAAAGAAGGCACCAATCATTTGAAATAAAGGAGCTCCAGGCGGATGACCAACTTGTAGTTTAGCAGATGTGGCAATGTATTCACCGCAATCCCAAAAGCTTAGTGTTGGTTCTACAGTTAAAGAAAATGTTACCAGAGCAATAAAAAATGAAGTCCAACCTAAAATGGTGTTCCATTTATTAAAATTAAATGATGTCATATATAATAAAAATGATGGTTCTTTTAAAAGAGATACAAAGAAACTATTTTTTTGTGTAATGTAAGAAGCATTAACAAAATATTCTTAACCTAATTGAGTAAAGATTTTAATAAAGCTTTATATTGTAATTAACTGATAGTAAGCTATTTTTTGAGAAACACTTTTTTTTTAAATAAAAAACATGTAAATAGTTGCTAAAAATAAAATATGTGTTAAATTTGCACTCGCAATAGCAAAATGCTGGTCCATGGTGTAATGGTAACACAGCGGTTTTTGGTACCGTCGTTCAAGGTTCGAGTCCTTGTGGACCAACAAAAAGCTTCTCAATTTTTTTTGAGAGGCTTTTTTATTTTAGTCAATAGCTTAATTCTACTATTTCTTTTACTTTATCTAGTGTAATGTTTTGTTTTTCTCCTAGTGCTTTCCAGCCTCTTTCTGCAAATCTATTTACAATAAATTCTGCTGTATTTTTGCTTTCTGTAGTGTTTTCAGAAATAGTAGTTTTCATTCCCATTGTATTAAAAAACGCTACTGTTTTTTCTATTGCTTTTGTAGCAATTTCGTCTGTAGAATTTCCAGTAATGTTCCAAACTCTTGTGCCATATTGTGCTAATTTATCTTTTTTAGTATCAAACATTACTTTGTATAAGTTTGGTGCTATTATTGCCAATGTTCTTGCGTGATCAATTTTGTATAAAGCAGTAAGTTCGTGTCCTATCATATGTGTTGCCCAATCTGTCGGAACTCCTTTTTGTAATAGTCCGTTTAAGGCCATTGTACAACACCACATAAAATTTGAAGCTAATTTATAGTCAGACGGATTTTTTACAACTTCTGGGCCAATTTCTATTAATGTTTGTAAAATTCCTTCTGCAATTCTGTCTTGCAAAAGAGCATCGTGCGGATAAGTTAAATATTGTTCCATTACATGCATAAAAGCATCTACAACACCATTTTCTAGCTGTCTTTTTGGCAAAGAAGTAATTACTTCTGGATCACAAATAGAAAATTGAGGAAACAAAGCACTTCCGCCAATAACTAATTTTTCTTGAGTTGCTTCAATAGAAACCACTGCTCCAGAATTCATTTCGCTTCCTGTTGCAGGCAATGTTAAAACAGTTCCAAACGGAATAACTTTAGAGACATCTTCTAAAAGAATTGGTTTTTTAAGAATTTCTATTGGATCTCCTTTGTGTTTTACTGCTGCAGATATAAATTTAACTCCATCTATAACACTTCCTCCACCAACTGCTAAAATGTATGTTATGTTTTGTTGCCTTATAACTTCTACTGCTTGCATTAAAGTTTCGAACCTTGGATTTGATTCTATTCCTCCAAATTCAACTACTTCAAATCCAGAAAGAGCATCTGATACCTTTTTATGAATTCCGTTTTTAAAAATACTTCCGCCACCATATGCTAAAAGAACTTTACTATTTTTCGGAATTAATTCTGATATTTTTTCTATCTGGTCTTTCCCAAAAAAATAATTTGTTGGGTTGTATAAATCAAAGTTTAACATTGTTATATTTTATATAGTTATATCTTATTGACGCAACAAATTTACAAAATGTTATTTAGATGCGTTTTTAAAGAAATGTTAAGCTTTGTTATTTTTTATAAAATAAGTTATGGTCAACATATTCCCAAACTTCTTTTGGCAACATTGGAGTAATGTTTTTGCCTTCTTTAATGCTATTTCTAATATAAGTAGAAGAAAGTTCTATTATTGGAGCATTTATTTTAATTATGTTTGCGTTGTTTATAAACCTATTGTCTATAACAGAGCTTGATACTCTTGGGTAAACATAAATAGTGTGATTTTCTAGAATTACTTTGTAGTTCTTCCATTTATGAAATGTGTTTAAATTATCTTCTCCCATAATTAAAGAAAACTCGTAAGCAGGATGTTTTTCTTGTAAATAAACCAGTGTGTTAACTGTGTAATTTGGTTGAGGTAATTTAAATTCTATGTCTGATGGTTGTATTTTAGGATAGTCTTTAGTTGCTAAATAAACCATTTCAAGTCTATGATGGTCTTCTAGCAAACTGCTTTTTAATTTATGAGGATTATGTGGCGTAACAACCATCCAGATTTGATCTAAATCTGAATTTTCTGCCATATAATTAGCAATAATTAAATGTCCAATATGTATTGGATTAAAAGTGCCAAAATATAAACCGACTTTCATTAGTTATTGTTTCAAAAAAGTTTTTACTAGTTCGTATGCATCTTGTTTAGCAACATCTAAATCGTAATTTTTTATAACTTTATCAAATTGCGGTGCTGTTGCTAATTCTACAGAAGCTTTTGCAATACGCATATTAATTTTTTCGTTGCTTTCTGTAGATCGTTTTTTAAGTCTTATTTTTAATTCATCAATGCTTGGAGGTTTTACAAAAACAGCAAGTGTTTCTTGTTTAAACTTCTTTTTTATTCTTAATCCTCCTGCTACATCAATATCAAAAATAACATTCTTGCCTTTTGCCCAAATGCGTTCTATTTCGCTTTTTAAAGTTCCGTAAAAACTATCTCTATAGACTTCTTCCCATTCTACAAAGTCTTCTGCCTTAATGTGTTTTTTAAATTCTTCTAAAGATATAAAATAATAGTCTTTTGCGTTTACTTCATCTCCTCTTGAGTCTCTAGATGTTGCAGATATAGAAAATTCTAAATTTAAATCTTTTTGGGCTAATAAGTGTTTTACAATTGTTGTTTTACCAGAACCAGAAGGTGCAGAAAAAACTAGTAATTTACCTGTATTCATTTTTAATATTGGATTAAAGAACGTTTAGCACTTGTTCTTTTATTTTTTCTAATTCATCTTTCATTATTACCACTAGTTTTTGCATTCCGGCATGGTTAGATTTAGAACCCATTGTGTTTATTTCTCTGCCAATTTCTTGCGAAATAAAACCAAGTTTTCTACCATTTGCTTCAGAGCTGTTTAGGGTTTCTAAAAAATAATTTAAATGGTTTTCTAGTCTAACTTTTTCTTCGGTTATATCGTATTTTTCAAGATAAAATATAAGTTCTTGTTCAAACCTATTTTCGTCTACATTAATTTTTAATTCGTCTAATGCAGTTCTAAGTTTTGTTTTTACAGTTTCTATTCTTTCTTTGTCTAAACTTACTGTTTGGTTCATTAGATTTAGAATGTTAGAAATTCTTGTTGTAAACTCATTTTCTAAAGAAACGCCTTCGTCTTTTCTAAACTTTATAATGTTTTGTAAAGCTTCATCAATTACAGATTGAATAGTTAGCCATTCATCTTTGTCTAACTCTTCACGTTCTGTTTTTAATGCGTCGGGCATTCTAACAGCCATTTTCATTAATTCAGTTTCATCTGCATTTGGCATAACATTTTTCATTTGCTGAATGTAACTTTTTACAATTGGAACATTAATTTTAGAAGTAGTTTCTTCGCCAGTTATTTCTATATATAATGATAAATCTATTTTACCGCGTTCTAGATTTTGACCAATTTGGTTTCTTAAACTCAATTCCATCTCTCTATATACAGAGGGCATTCTAACGTTTAAATCTTGCCCTTTACTATTTAAAGATTTTATCTCTACAGTTATTTTTTTTGTTGGTAATTGTAACGACGATTTACCATAACCTGTCATTGATTGTATCATAATTAAAATTTGTAATAGCTACAAATGTAGTAAAACTAAATTAGTTGGTTAAAATCTAAACTAAAAATATTGTTTACTTAATGCGTATAATTTTTTTGTTTTGTGTAACTAAATAAACACCAGCAAATATTAAAATTGCAGATAAAACTTTTATTATTGTAATTGTGTCTTTGCCTAGACTAACTGCAAAAATGGTTGCGAATAATGGTTGTAAGTATATAAAAACAGCCACAGTAGTTGGTTTTAATTCTCTCATTGAAACTAAATTGAGTAAATATGTTAAAAATGTTGATATTACAACTACAAAACCTATTTTCCAATAAATGTTACTCGGAATTAAATGCCAATCTACAGCGTTAAATTCTTGCCAACCAAACGGAATAACCATTAAAAAGCCAAAAGTATAAATCCATTTTACAAATGTAAAAGCATTGTATTTATCCATTAACTTTTTAACTATTATTAAATAAAATCCATAAGATATAGCGTTTGTAAAAATCAACAAATTACCTAAACTAGCATTTGGAGCATTTGCCATAGATTTTCCGTATAGTATTAATGTAATTGTGCCTGCTAAACCTAAAAGAATTCCTGTAATTTTTTTGTTTTGCATTCTTTCTTTCATAATTATAGCAGAAAGCACCAAAACAATTATTGGTGTTGTAACCATTAAAACAGCTCCCATAATTGGCGATGTATAGCTTAAACCTTTAAAAAAAGTAAGCATGTTAAAAGCTACACCAAAAAAAGCAGCAGCTAAAATTGTTAAATAATCAGATTTTACTATTTTTTCTTTAGGTCCAAAAAAAGAAATCATCCAAAATAAAATTACAGAACTGCCAACTCTTAAAAAGATAAACCCAAATGGCTCAATAAACTCAGGCATAACGTCTTTAGCGTAAGTAAAAGTAACACCATAAATAATAGATACAATAGTAGCTGCTATTAAAGCTAAATTTCTTTTAGACATTAGCTCAATATATTTAAAACTTCTAGTATGTTTTTTTGACTATTGCCAATATATATTTTGTTGCTGATAATAAAAACAGGACGGCTTAAAAAAGTATAATGTTCTAAAATATATTTTTTATAATCTTCTTCTGTAAGATTTTTATTTTTCAACCCTTGAGTTTTATATAATTGAGCTTTTTTACTAAATAAAGCTTCATAACTTCCAGCAAGTTCATACATTTTTTCTAATTGTTCTATAGTAATACTATCTTGTCTAATATCTTGAAAAACTAGATTATTATCTTTAGGAAGTGATTTTATTATTTTTCTACAAGTGTCGCAAGAAGCTAAGTAGTATATTTTATCCATTTTGGTGTGTTTAATGTGCAAAGAAAATTCTTTTAAATTTTAAATTGATTATTTTTGTCAAAAAATCACCACTTATGAATACTTCTTTTGAAATTTGTATTTCTAACAGAAAACTATTGCTTAATTTATTAAACAGTTTTTCTACAGAGCAATTAAATAACATTCCAGCTGGGTTTTCTAATAATTTAATATGGAATATTGGTCATGTTGTTGTGGTTCAACAACTGCTAATTTATAAATTATCAGGATTGCCTATGATGGTTTCTGACGTGCTTGTTGAAAAATACAAAAAAGGTTCTTTACCATCAAATAATGTTACCGAAGAAGAGATTAACGAAATTAAATCTTTATTGTTTGTAACAATAGACCAAACAGTAAAAGATGTTGAAGCAAATTTATTTAAAAATTATAATGAGTTTACTTCTATGTCTGGTTTTACAATGAGAAATTATAAAGATGCTATTGAGTTTAATAATTTTCATGAGGGAATTCATACAGGTATCATGTTACAGATCAAAAAGCACATTTAAGTTAATTTATTAATAAACCAGTTTGTTAAAAAAGAATAAAAAGTAACTTTGTATCATTAAAATTATATAAAATGAAATTCAATACTAAAGTAATACATGGTGGTCAACATCATGATCCTTCAACCGGAGCAGTAATGCCTCCAATATATAATACATCTACATTTGCACAAAAAAGCCCAGGCGTTCCTTTAAATCATTACGAGTATAGCAGAGCTGCAAACCCTACTAGATCAGCTTTAGAAGAAGCTTTGGCAAGTATAGAAAATGGCGTAAGAGGGTTGGCATTTGCTTCTGGATTAGCAGCTACAGATTCTGTTTTAAAGTTGTTAAAACCTGGAGATGAAGTTATTGCTATGGATGATTTATACGGTGGAACTTACAGAATGTTTTCTAGAATTTATCAAGATTTTGGCATCAAGTTTCATTTTATTGACATGAATAATTTAGCAGCTTTTGAAGCATCTATCAATAAAAACACAAAATTGGTTTGGATAGAAACCCCAACTAATCCGCTTATGAAACTTGCAGATATTGCTGCAATTGCAACTATTACCAAAAAGTACAATTTATTGTTTGCTGTAGATAATACATTTGCAACTCCTTATTTACAAAAACCTCTAGACCTTGGTGCAGATATTGTTATGCATTCTGCAACAAAATATTTAGGAGGTCATAGCGATGTAATTGCTGGAGCATTAATTGTAAAAGACACAGCACTTGGCGAAAAACTTCATTTTAATCAATTTGCAACTGGTGGCACATTAGGGCCAACAGATAGTTTTTTAGTTTTAAGAGGAATAAAAACATTGCACTTAAGAGTTCAAAGACATTGCGAAAACGGAATGCAAGTAGCAGAATACTTGAGTAATCATCCTGCTGTAGAAAAAGTGTTTTACCCAGGATTAAAGAATCATCCAAATCACGAAATTGCTAAAAAACAAATGATTGGTGGTTTTGGCGGAATGGTTTCGTTTACTTTTAAATCGGGTAAAAAAGAAGATTCTATTACGTTTTTAGAAAAACTAAAGGTATTTACATTAGCAGAGTCATTAGGCGGAGTCGAATCTTTAGCTAATCACCCAGCTTTAATGACACATGCGTCAATTCCAGAAGATAAAAGAAAAGAAATAGGCATCACAGACGATTTAGTTAGATTAAGCGTTGGTGTAGAAGACATATCAGATTTGTTATCAGATTTGAATCAAGCATTTAATTAAAAAAAAGTCCCGATTAAATCGGGACTTTTTATCTAAAACTATATTTTAAAAGTAACCACTGGTCTAATAGCGTGATTTACCAAATCTTCACTTATACTTCCGTTAAAAAAGTGAGACAGACCTTTTCTTCCATGAGTACACATTCCTATTAAATCTGCGTCAATGCTTTTAGCAAAGTTTAAAATGCCTTTTTCTACACTTGCATCGTTATAGATGCTGGTAGAAAATTTGTTTATTTTAAATTTAGAAACAAAAGTGTCTAAAATTTCTTGAGAGACATTAGTAGATTTAAAGTCATTTGGAGTGTTTATCATTACTAAATTTAAATGTGCGTCAAATTTATTTGCAAATTCAACAACCTTACCAAAAGAATTATTTATTTCTTCAGAAAAATCAGACGCAAACACAAATTTATTAACGTCAAACTCTTCTATTTCATTTTTTATAATTAAAACAGGAACTTCAGAAGATCTAACAACTTTTTCTGCATTAGAACCAATAAACATTTCTTTAAATCCACTAGCGCCATGAGACCCCATTACAATTAAATCAACATTATTTTTTTTACTAATATTCATAATTCCGTCAAACGCCATTTCAAACTGTATAATGTCAGACACTTTTAATCCTTCAAGATATGGAGAATCCATAGTTTCTTCAAGTTTTTTAATTGCTGCATTTTTAAAAAACATTAATTCTGGTATTTCATGACTTATATTAATTGAATCTCCTCCTTGCGTTGGTATTTCAAGCATGTGCAATAAAATTATTTCTCCATTATTTTTTCTTGCAATTTGTGCTGCAACCCTTAATGCATATTCTGCATGATCAGAAAAATCTGTCGGAATAAGAATTTTTTTCATATGATTTTAGTATTAATTAGAATAAAATTTATGTTTTATAAAGGTAAGAATTATTTTTAAGAAATTGAAATGAAATGATTTTGAATTTAAATTATAAAAAAAACATTATATTTGCAAAGTTATTTAGTTCAAAATGAATAATGAGGGGAGCATCGCTCCCCTCTTTTTATAAAATTATGGTATTTAAAGAAAAAATATTATCGGTTTTAGATGAAGTGTTGTCTAAAAAAAAGGAATTATTTTTAATAGATATTTCTATTAGCGAAGCGTTAAAAGTTGAAATTATTTTAGACGGAGATAAAGGAGTAACCCTTCAAGATTGCATAGATGTTAGTAAAGCAATAAATAATAACATTGATAGCGAAGAATTTGATTATTCTTTAGAAGTAGCATCTTCAGGAGTGTCTTCTCCATTAAAATTGGTAAGACAATATAAAAAAAACATAGGAAGAGTTTTAAAAGTAAAAACAGAAACCGAAAAGTTTGAAGCTACATTAACAGAAGCAAACGAAAATAACATAGTGTTGTCTTGGAAAGCAAGAGAGCTAAAAAAAATAGGAAAAGGTAAAGAAACAGTTGAAAAAACCGTATTAATTACTTATCTAGAAATAAAAGAAGCAATAGTAACAATAACATTTTAGAAATATTTACAGTTTAGTATGGAAAATATAGCATTAATAGAATCCTTTTCGGAGTTTAAAGACGATAAGTCAATCGACAGAGTAACTTTAATGGCAATTTTAGAAGATGTATTTAGAAATGCCTTAAAAAAGAAATACGGCTCAGATGATAACTTTGATATTATTATAAATCCTGATAAAGGAGATATGGAAATATGGAGAAATAGAGTTGTTGTTGCAGACGGGGAAATAGAAGACGAAAATTCGGAAATTTCTTTAACAGAAGCTAGAAAAATCGAACCAGATTTTGAAGTAGGAGAAGATGTTTCTGAAGAAGTGAAATTAGTAGATTTAGGAAGAAGAGCAATTTTAGCTTTACGCCAAAATCTTATATCTAAAATACACGAACACGATAACACAAATCTTTATAAGCAATTTAAAGATATTGTAGGAGAAATTTACACGGCAGAAGTTCATCACGTTAGACCTAGAGTAGTTATTTTAATTGATGACGACGGAAACGAAATTATATTACCAAAAGAAAAACAAATTCAATCAGACTTTTTTAGAAAAGGAGATAATGTTAGAGGTATAATAGAAAGTGTTGAATTAAAAGGGAATAAACCTCAAATTGTTATGTCTAGAACATCAGAATTGTTTTTAGAAAAATTATTTGAACAAGAAATACCAGAAATTTTCGACGGATTAATTACAATTAAAAAAGTAGTTCGTATTCCTGGCGAAAAAGCAAAAGTTGCCGTAGATTCTTATGATGACAGAATCGATCCAGTTGGAGCTTGCGTTGGCATGAAAGGGTCTAGAATTCATGGCATTGTTCGTGAATTAGGAAACGAAAACATTGACGTTATCAATTACACAAGCAATATTCAATTATACATAACAAGAGCTTTAAGTCCTGCAAAAGTGTCGTCTATTAAAATTAATGAAGAAACAAAAAGAGCAGATGTTTTTATGAAGGTAGAAGAAGTTTCTAAAGCAATAGGAAGAGGAGGTCACAACATAAGATTAGCTGGTTTATTAACTGGTTATGAACTTGATGTTCAACGCGAAGGAGATATTGCTGGTGCATCTACAGATGAAGATGATGTTGAATTAACAGAGTTTTCTGATGAAATAGAAGGGTGGGTAATTGACGAATTTGCAAAAATTGGGTTAGATACTGCAAGAAGCGTATTAAAACACAATGTAGAAGATTTAGTTAGAAGAACCGATTTAGAAGAAGAAACAATCATAGAAGTTATGAACGTTTTAAAAGCAGAGCTTGACAACTAAATCATTTACATTAAAAATACACAATATAAAATTATATGTCTGAAGAAAAGAATATAAGAATTAATAAAGTTTTAAGAGAATTAAATATTTCTCTAGATAGAGCCGTGGATTTTCTTAAAGAAAAAAGCATCTTAATTGACGCTAGTCCGAACACAAAAATATCTGAAGAAGAATATACAATTCTTTGCAGCCAATTTGCAAAAGACAAAGGAAATAAAGAAGCATCTATAGAAGTTGGAGAAGAAAAGAAAAAAGAAAAAGAAGCACTTCGTATAGAAAGAGAAAAAGAAGCAGAAGAGTTTAGAAAAGAAGCAGAAGAGCGACTTAAAATAGAATTAATTAAAGCCAAAGCTGTAGTGCAAGCTCCAAAAACAGTTGGCAAAATTGATTTAACCCCTAAAAAGGTAACTCCAAAACAAGAAAACCCTTTAGTAGAAGAAAAACCAAAAGCTTTTGAGTCAAAAGCAGAAACCCCAAAAGAAGTTGTAGCTGTAGAAAAACCTAAAGTAATTAAAGGATTAAAAATAGTTAACGAAGCTCCAAAAAAAGACACTCACGTAAAAGAAGTAGCTAAAGTAAAAGAAAAACCTTCAACTGAGGTAGCTGAAGCAATTGGAGAAGAAAAAATAGAAACAAAATATTTAAAACTTTCTGGTGCAACTATAACAGGTCAAAAAATTGATTTATCTCAATTTGAAAAACCTAAAAAGAAAAAAATAGAACCAAAAATAACACCTAATAAAGGTGTTGTTGGAGGAGCTGCAGCCGCAAACAAAAACAAAAGAAAAAGAATACCTTTTAAACCAGGAACGCCTGGTGCAACACCTGGTGTGGCAATACAAGGAGGAACATCTTCTAACTATAAAGGCAATAAACCTAGTGGTGGAGGCGGAATTTTTAAAAGTGGAAACAGACCTGCAATTGTTGCAAAAGTTGAACCAACAGAAGAAGAAGTACAAAAACAAATTAGAGAAACTTTAGAAAAACTTCAAGGTAGAGGAGGCAAATCTAAAGCAGCTAAATACAGAAGAGACAAAAGAGATTCTCACCGCCAAAGAACAGACGATGAGCAAAAAGCAATAGAAGAAGGAAGCAAAACTATTAAAGTAACAGAGTTTGTTACTGTTGGCGAAATTGCTATAATGATGGATGTGCCAATTACTAAGGTTATTGGAACATGTATGTCTTTAGGTATTATGGTTACCATGAACCAAAGATTAGATGCAGAAACTTTAACTATTGTTGCAGATGAATTTGGTTTCGAAGTAGAATTTATAACTTCAGAAATAGAAGAGTCTTTAGAAGTAGTACAAGACAAGCCAGAAGATTTAAAACACAGAGCTCCAATTGTAACCGTAATGGGTCACGTAGATCATGGTAAAACATCTCTATTAGATTACATTCGTAAAGCAAATGTTATTGCTGGAGAATCTGGAGGCATTACACAGCATATTGGTGCTTATGGTGTTATTTTAGAAACCGGTCAAAAAATTGCGTTTCTAGATACGCCAGGTCACGAAGCCTTTACGGCAATGCGTGCTCGTGGTGCTCAAATAACAGATATTGTAATTATAGTTGTAGCTGCAGATGATGATATAATGCCTCAAACTAAAGAAGCAATTAGTCATGCTCAAGCCGCGGGTGTTCCAATGATTTTTGCAATAAATAAAATTGATAAACAAACAGCTAATCCAGAAAAGATAAAAGAAAGATTAGCAGCAATGAACTTATTAGTAGAAGATTGGGGAGGAAAAATTCAATCTCAAGATATTTCTGCAAAAACGGGTATAGGCGTTAAAGAATTATTAGAAAAAATATTATTAGAAGCAGAAATGCTAGAGCTAAAAGCTAATCCAGAAAAATTAGCAATAGGTACAGTAATAGAAGCTTTTTTAGATAAAGGGAGAGGTTATGTTTCTACGGTATTAGTTCAAGCTGGTACTTTAAGAATTGGCGATTATGTTTTAGCGGGTAAAAACCACGGTAAAATTAAAGCTATGCAAGATGAAAGAGGTAATAGTGTAAAAGAAGCTGGTCCATCATCTCCAATATCTATATTAGGTTTAGACGGAGCTCCAACAGCGGGTGATAAATTTAGTGTATTTGAAGACGAAAGAGAAGCAAAACAAATTTCTGCAAAACGCACACAATTACAACGCGAGCAGTCTGTTAGAACTCAAAAACACATTACTCTTGCAGAAATTGGAAGACGTATTGCTCTTGGTCAATTTAAAGAACTTAACATTATCCTTAAAGGAGATGTTGATGGATCTGTTGAAGCATTATCAGATTCGTTCTCTAACTTATCTACAGAAGAAATTCAAATTAAAATTATACATAAAGGAGTTGGGGCAATTACCGAATCAGATGTATTGTTAGCGTCTGCTTCAGATGCAATTATAATCGGATTTAATGTTAGACCTGCTGGAAATGCTAAACAATTAGCAGAAAAAGAAGAAATTGACATTAAAACATACTCGATTATCTACGATGCTATCGATGATTTAAGAGATGCAATGGAAGGCATGCTTTCTCCTGAATTAAAAGAAGAAGTTTCAGGTACAGCAGAAATTAGAGAAACATTCAAAATTTCTAAAGTTGGAACAATTGCAGGATGTATGGTTATAGAAGGTAAAATATTCCGTTCTTCTAGAATTAGATTAATTAGAGAAGGAGTTGTAATCTATACAGGAGAATTAACAGCGTTAAAACGATTTAAAGACGATGTTAAAGAAGTTGCAAAAGGATACGATTGTGGTATTCAAATAAAAGGATATAACGATATTCAAGAATTTGATCAAATCGAATGCTTCCAAGAAGTTGAGGTTAAAAAGAAATTGAAATAATATTTATAAAAAAAGGTTCCAATTTTGGAACCTTTTTTATGTTTATGTTTTAGGACTAATTAAAAACGAATGAGGATATTTTTTTTTAAGTTCTTTTAAGTTTCTTTCTGCCTCTATTCGTGTTTTAAAATTACCTACCCATACTTTATACGTTGGTGTATGAAAAATAATAGTAGCGTCTACATCTTTAAATTCTCGCTTAAATTCTTGTAAAGATTTTTTAGTACTTTCATTATCACCAGTATAAATCTGAATTTTCCATCTATCAGTTGTGTGTATTGATGCGTTTATTTTTCTCTTTTCGTTTAATAATTGCTCAAATTTAGAATCTTGTTCAACAGTAACATTTTGGCATTTTACATCAGATGTGTAAATTAAAATGCTTCCAAATAAGATCAATAATGAGAGTTTGTTTTTAGAAGAGTGATTCATAAAGTTTTGATTTTTATGCAAATGTACAGTTATTAAGAATATTCAAAATGTAAAATATTATTTAGAATTAATATAAATTAGCAATTAAGCTTATTTTAAGGTTTTGAGAGTAACTCATAAGTCGTATTTTTGTGCAAATTTAAAAGTAACGTCTAGTTTAAAAGCTATATATCCTATAGAAAAACTATGCCAAAATTAAGAAGATAAATTATAACTACTTATATGAAAAAGGAGGGTAACCCTAATTCGATTTCTAGAATCTTTCAATTCAGTTTAGCATTAACGCTAGCTTTTTCATTTCAAATTTTTGCTCAAGATGTAGCAGCAGGTAAAGCGTTATTTAATGCTCAATGTGCGGCTTGTCATAAGCTAGATGATAAAATGACAGGTCCAGCTCTTAGAGGCGTTGGCGGAAAGTATGAACTAGAATGGCTTCAGAAATGGATTCGTAACAGTGCAGATTTAATTAAATCTGGAGACGACAAAGCAAACAAAATCTTTAACGAGTATAACAAGTCTCCAATGACTGCTTTTCCTCAATTGTCTGATGATGATATTAATAATATCATTGCTTATACAATGCAAGAAAAAGAAGAGCCTAAAGTAGCGGTTGTTCCTGGAACAAAGGATGGAGATCAAGGCGACGCTATCTCTAACAATGTAATATTAGGAGCTTTGGCTTTAGTATTAGCAATGTTGGTTATTATGCTTTTCTTGGTAAGAAAGGTTTTAAATAAAATTGCCACTGCTAATGGTTTAGAAGTTGTTAAAAGCGAAAAGTCTTTACCAATTTGGAAAGCATTTGCCAAAAATCAATTTTTAGTATTAGTAACAACAATATTTTTAATGCTTGCAAGCGGGTATTATGTTTATGGATATTTTTTGCAAATTGGTGTAGATCAAAACTACGAGCCAATTCAGCCAATACATTATTCTCATAAAATACATGCTGGAGACAACGGTATCGATTGTCAATATTGTCACTCTGCAGCTAGAGATAGTAAGCATTCTAACATACCATCTTTAAATCTTTGTATGAACTGTCATAAAAACATAAGTGAAGTAGCAGAAACTACAGCAACACCAGATTATAGTAAAGCGTTTTACGATGGAGAAATCCAAAAATTATATGATGCTGTTGGATGGGATAAGTCAAATCAAAAATATACAGGAAAAACCAAACCAGTTAAATGGGTTAGAATTCATAATCTACCAGATTTAGTTTATTTTAATCACTCTCAACACGTTACTGTTGGAGGAATTGAATGTCAAACGTGTCACGGTCCAGTAGAAGAAATGGAAATTATGAAACAACATGCTCCATTAACAATGGGATGGTGTATTAGTTGCCATAGAACTACCGAAGTTAAATTAAAAGACAACGGTTATTACAAAAAAATTCACGAAGAACTTTCTAAAAAATACGGTGTAGACAAATTAACTGTTGCACAAATGGGAGGTTTAGAATGTGGTAAATGTCATTATTAATCAAATTATTAAGAGTTAATATATATATATAGTATGTCATCAAACAAAAAATACTGGCAAAGTGTTGAAGAACTAAACGAAAATAGTTCTATTGTTGAGACGGTTAGAAATAACGAGTTCTTGGAGCCTATTCCTACAGACGAGTTTTTAGGAGACAAAGAAGGATTAACAAATTCTTCTACTTCAAGACGTGATTTCTTAAAATATGTTGGGTTTAGTACTGCAGCCGCTTCTTTAGTTGCTTGCGAAGGTCCAGTTATTAAGTCTATTCCTTATGTTATACAGCCAGAACAAATCATTCCAGGTATTGCAGACTATTATGCAACTACAATGTTTGATGGTTTTGATTTTGCCAATTTACTTGTTAAAACAAGAGAAGGAAGACCAATTAAGATTGAAAACAACACTTTCGAAGGAGCAAAATTTTCTGCAAACGCTAGAGTTCACGCATCAGTTTTATCGATGTATGATAACTTACGGTTAAAATTGCCTAAAATAGCTGGTAAAGATGCTACTTGGTTAGATGTTGATTCTAAAATTAAAGCAAGTTTAGTAGATGCTAAAACTAAAGAAAAACAAGTTGTACTTTTAACTAATACACTTGCAAGTCCTTCTACAGAAAAATTAATTTCAGAATTTATTGCAAACAATCCAACTGCTAAGCACGTTGTTTATGATGCAATATCTTCTTCTACTGCTTTAGATGCTTTTCAAACAGTATACGGAGAAAGAGCTTTAGCTGATTACGATTTTTCTTTAGCAACTACAATAATTTCTGTTGGTGCAGATTTCTTAGGAGATTGGCAAGGAGGAAGTTATGGCACTGCTTATGCACAAGGCAGAGTTCCTAAGCAAAGAAAAATGTCTAAGCATGTTCAGTTTGAGTCGAATATGACTTTATCTGGAGCTGCTGCTGATAAAAGAGTTCCAATGTCTACTGCTAATCAAAAATTAGCATTAGTTAAAATATATGATTTAATTACTGGAAATAATATTTCTACAGGTAAAATTGAAAATGAAGCAGAAGTTATAAAAGCTGCTCAACAATTAAAAGCTGCTGGAACAAATGGATTATTAGTTTCTGGTATAGACGATAAAAATGCACAACTTTTAGTGTTAGCAATTAATGCTGCATTATCAAGCACTGCTTTTAATGTTAATCAAACACGTCAAATTAGAAAAGGTTCTAACGAATCTGTTGCACAATTAGTAAAAGATATGAATTCTGGAAATGTTCATACACTTATAATGAGTGGAGTTAATCCAGTTTATACTCTAGCTAATAGCAATGAATTTGTAAACGGACTTAAAAAAGTTTCTTTATCTGTTTCTTACTCTTTAAAAGAAGACGAGACGGCAAAGCTTACTAATATTGCGGCTGCAACTCCACACTATTTAGAAAGTTGGGGAGATGTAGAAATTGTAAAAGGGAATTATGGTATTACACAACCAACAATTAGACCTTTATTTAATACAAGACAATTTCAAGAAGCATTATTATCTTTTAATAATAACAATAAAACATATTACGATTACCTTAAAGAGTTTTGGTCTACAAATGTTCTTTCTGGAAAATCATGGAATCAAGCTGTTCACGATGGTTTATTTGTATCTCAATCTCCATCTGTAAATTTAGCAAGTTCAGTAGATTATAATAACGCTGCAAATGCATTATCATCTTCTAAAAAAGCGATTGGTTTTGAGTTAAACTTATACTCTAAAACAGGTATGGGCGATGGTCAACAAGCTAACAATCCATGGTTGCAAGAGTTCCCAGATCCAATTTCAAGAGTCTCGTGGGATAATTATGTTACAGTTTCTAAATTTGATGCCGACGAGTTAGGATTAAAAAATCATAACGTAGCAAATGGAGGTTTAAATGGTAGTTATGTTACATTAACTGTAGGAAGCGTTAAGCTTTCTAAAGTGCCAGTTTTAATTCAACCAGGTCAAGCTAAAAAAACAATCGGATTAGCTTTTGGTTACGGTAAAAAAGAAGCATTAAAAGAAGAAATGCAAGTAGGTGTTAATGCATATACTTTGTATTCTAATTCAAATATGTCTCAATCAGTTTCTATTACATTAGAAGATGGAGACCATGAGTTTGCATGTGTTCAGTTACAAAGAACTTTAATGGGTCGTGGTGATATTGTTAAAGAAACAACTTTAGAAATTTTTAATACTAAAGATGTTAAATTTTGGAATCCGAAACCAATGGTTTCCATGGATCACGAACCAATCGAAGTTTCAAAAGTTGATTTATGGAGTAGTTTTGATCGTTCGGTTGGACATCATTTTAACTTATCTATAGATTTAAATTCTTGTACAGGATGTGGAGCATGTGTTATTGCATGTCACGCAGAAAATAACGTACCAGTAGTTGGAAAAGCTGAGGTAAGAAGAAGTAGAGACATGCACTGGATTCGTATTGATAGATACTATTCATCCGAAGATACTTTTGCATTAGATAATAAAAAGAAAGATGAATTTGATGGTTTAACAGGAGATAAAGGATCATTAAGCGGTTTTGGCGAAATGGAACATCCTGCGGATAACCCCCAAGTTGTTTTCCAACCGGTAATGTGTCAACATTGTAATCATGCTCCTTGCGAAACTGTTTGTCCAGTTGCTGCAACATCACATGGTAGACAGGGTCAAAACCAAATGGCTTACAACCGTTGCGTTGGTACTCGTTATTGTGGAAACAACTGCCCGTATAAAGTGCGTCGTTTCAACTGGTTCTCATATAGCAAAAACAGCGAATTTGATTTTAATATGAATGATGATATGGGACGAATGGTCTTGAATCCAGATGTGGCTGTTCGTTCTCGTGGGGTTATGGAAAAATGTTCAATGTGTATTCAAAAAACACAAGCGACAATTTTGAATGCCAAAAAAGAAGGAAGAGAAATTGTTGATGGTGAATTTCAAACCGCTTGTTCAAGTGCTTGTTCTACAGGTGCTATGAAATTTGGAGATGTTAACGATAAAAAGAGTGAAGTTGCAAGGCTTGCAGAAGATTATAGAATGTATCATTTACTAGAGCATGTTGGAACAAAACCAAATGTACTCTATCATGTAAAAGTTAGAAATACATAAGAATTAAAACAAATTATTAAGAAATACTATAAAGGATTATGTCGTCTTACTACGAAGCACCCATTAGAAAACCTTTAGTTATAGGTAATAAAACTTATCACGATGTAACTATAGATGTAGCCGCTCCTGTTGAAGGAAGAGCAAACAAACAATGGTGGATTGTATTTTCAATCGCATTAACAGCATTCCTTTGGGGATTGGGTTGTATGATATATACAATTAGTACCGGTATTGGTACATGGGGATTAAACAAAACCGTTGGATGGGCTTGGGATATTACCAATTTCGTTTGGTGGGTTGGTATCGGTCACGCGGGTACTTTAATTTCTGCCGTACTTTTATTATTCCGTCAAAAATGGAGAATGGCAATTAACCGTTCTGCCGAAGCAATGACGATTTTCTCTGTAATACAAGCAGGAATATTTCCAATTATTCACATGGGTCGTCCATGGTTAGCATATTGGGTATTGCCTATTCCAAATCAATTTGGCTCATTATGGGTAAACTTTAACTCTCCATTACTTTGGGATGTATTTGCAATTTCTACCTATTTATCGGTATCATTAGTTTTCTGGTGGACTGGTTTATTACCTGATTTAGCAATGCTTAGAGATAGAGCTATTACTCCATTTACAAAAAGAGTATATTCTATACTTTCTTTCGGATGGAGCGGTAGAGCAAAAGATTGGCAGCGTTTTGAAGAAGTATCTTTAGTATTAGCTGGTTTAGCTACTCCACTTGTGCTTTCTGTTCACACAATTGTATCAATGGACTTTGCTACCTCGGTAATTCCAGGATGGCATACAACAATTTTTCCTCCTTACTTCGTTGCTGGAGCTATTTTCTCCGGATTTGCAATGGTAAATACCTTGCTTATTATCATGAGAAAAGTTTCAAATCTAGAAGCTTATATTACAGTACAACACATCGAATTAATGAATATTGTAATCATGATTACAGGTTCTATTGTTGGGGTTGCATATATTACAGAATTATTTATTGCTTGGTACTCTGGTGTAGAATACGAACAATACGCATTTTTAAATAGAGCTACTGGACCATATTGGTGGGCCTATGTTGCGATGATGACATGTAACGTTTTTTCACCGCAATTAATGTGGTTTAAAAAATTAAGAACAAGTATTATATTTTCATTTATCATATCGATTGTAGTAAATGTTGGAATGTGGTTTGAACGATTTGTAATTATTGTTACTTCTTTACATAGAGATTATTTGCCATCATCTTGGACGATGTTTTCGCCAACGTTTGTTGATATTGGGATTTTTATAGGAACAATTGGTTTCTTCTTTGTATTGTTTTTACTATATGCTAGGACTTTTCCAGTGATTGCTCAAGCAGAAGTTAAAACAATTTTAAAAACTTCTGGAGATAATTTCAAAAGAAAAAGACAAGAAGAAGGAGATCATCATAATCATTAAGAAAAAAAATAATTAACAGTATGAATACAAAAGTTATACATGCACTTTATAATGATGATGACATCTTGATGGATGCCGTTAAAGAAACGCGCAAAGCTCATCATCATATTGAAGAAGTTTATACTCCTTTTCCAGTTCACGGACTAGATAAGGCAATGGGTTTAGCACCATCAAGACTTGCAATTGCATCTTTTATATATGGAGTTATTGGTTTAATTATTGCTTCTGCAATGATGAATTACATGATGATTCAAGATTGGCCACAAGATATTGGCGGAAAACCAAGTTTTAGTTTTATAGAAAACATGCCAGCATTTGTGCCAATTATGTTTGAAATGACAATATTTTTTGCAGCTCACTTAATGGTTATTACTTTTTATATGAGAAGCAAATTATGGCCATTTAAACAAGCAGAAAACCCAGATGTTAGAACTACAGACGACCATTTTTTAATGGAAGTAGCTGTTAATGGAAACGAAGAAGAACTTTTTTCTTTTCTAAAAAATACTGGAGCAGTTGAAGTAAAAGTTGTAGAAAAGCATTAATATATCGATATGAAAAGCTTAATAAAAATAGCATTATTGTTTGGTTTAATTGTTTCAATAACATCTTGCCAAGACACTAAAAAACCAAATTATCAGTTTTTTCCAAATATGTACGAATCTTTAGGATACGAAACATATGCAGAATCAGAAGCTTTTAATGGTCAAAATCAATTAAAAGGTCAAACAGCTCAATTACCTCCAGAAGGCACTATAAAAAGAGGTTTCGAAATCTACGATTACGAAAATTCTACATCTGGGTACGAATTAGCCAAAGCTAATTTAATTTCGCCACTTGACTCTTTATCAGAATTAGACAAAGCAAAAGGTAAAGAATTATACACTATCTATTGCGGAATTTGCCACGGTGATCAAGGTGACGGGAAAGGCAATCTTGTTAAAAGAGAAAAATTTCTAGGAGTTCCTAGTTATGCAGATAGAGTAATAACACAAGGTAGCGTGTTTCATGTTGTAACTTATGGGTTAAATTCTATGGGTTCTCATGCTAACCAATTAACACAAAAAGAGCGTTGGTTAGTTACAGATTATGTGCTTGAGTTAAAAAGTAAATTATAATAAAGATAATTAGATCGTATTTAGATATGTATACTATTTCAAATAAATTAAAAATATTTTCCTTTGTACTAATGGTCGTTGGCTTATTGGGTGTTGGATATAGTTTTATATCGGCTCCAAAAACAATTGAGCAAGTAGAGAAAATTATGAACGCTGATCATGGAGATCATGGTGCAGCTTCAACTGTTCATGCAACTCATCAAGATGATGCACATTCAAAAGAAGCTCAAGCTCATGAAGAAGCAGAACACAAAAAACATTTAGAGCACGTTTTACATCAGTTACAAAATAAACCTTGGGCTGCTGTTTATGTTGCTGCAATTTTCTTCCTTTTAATTTCTCTTGGAGTTTTAGCATTTTACGGAGTAAATATAGTTGCACAAGCTGGTTGGTCTCCTGTGTTATTTAGAGTAATGCAAGGTATAACCGCATATTTACCAGTTGGGTCAATTATTTTCTTTGCTTTATTAGTTGCTTCAGCATTTCATTTAAATCATTTATTTGTTTGGATGGATCCTAATTTAATAGACCCTAATCATGTTAAATACGATAAGCTTATTGCAAATAAATCAGGTTACTTAAACGAATATTTTTGGTTAATTAGAGCTGCAATATTTTTACTAGGATGGAATGCTTATAGATATTTTTCTAGAAAAAATTGTTTAGCTCAAGATGAAGCATCAGATAATTCTTTTTACAAAAAGAATTTTAAAATATCAGCAATGTTTTTAGTATTCTTTATGGTTACAGAATCTATAATGTCTTGGGATTGGATAATGTCTGTAGATCCTCACTGGTTCTCTACATTATTCGGATGGTATGTTTTTGCCTCTTTCTTTGTAAGTGGAATTACAGTTATAGCCTTAGTTACATTATACTTAAAATCTAAAGGAGTATTAGAATATGTAAACACAAGTCACATTCACGATTTAGCTAAATTTATGTTTGGTATGAGTATATTCTGGACATATTTATGGTTTTCTCAGTTTATGTTAATATGGTATGCTAATATTCCGGAAGAAGTTACTTATTTTATTACAAGAATAGAAGATTATAACTTACCATTTTTTGGCATGTTAGCCATGAACTTTATATTTCCACTATTAATTTTAGTAAATACAGATTTTAAACGTATTACTTGGATTATAGTTATGGCTGGAGTAGTTATCTTATTAGGTCACTATATAGATTTCTATAACATGATTATGCCTGCAACAGTTGGAGATCAATGGTTTATTGGAGCTGGCGAGATAGGTTCTTTAATGTTTTTCTTTGGGTTATTTGTTTATGTTGTATTTACAGCACTTACAAAAGCACCATTATTAGCTAAAAGAAACCCATTAATCGAAGAAAGTAAACGTTTTCATTATTAATATTTAAAAGAATAAAACAGATGACAAGTTTGTTAATAATAGTTGTTTTAGGATTAATCTCTTTTGCAGTATGGCAATTGACAAAAATATTTGAACTTACTCAAATTGGCAGTAATTTAGATGAATCTCAAGTTGCTAACGACAATGATAATAATGTTAATGGTTATTTAATGTATGCTTTTTTGGTATTCATATACATAACTACAATATTTTGTGTTGTAGAATACGGTCATTTTCCTTTAATGAGTGATTCTGCTTCAGAACATGGAGTTGAAGTAGATAGGTTAATGTGGATATCAATGATCTTGATTTTTATTGTTCAAACAATAACTCAAGCATTACTACATTATTTCGCTTTTAAATACAGAGGTAAAAAAGAAAACAAAGCATTATACTTTGCAGATAGCAATAAGTTAGAAGTAATCTGGAGTATTATTCCGGCAATTACACTTGCAGGGTTAATTCTTTACGGACTTTATGCTTGGACAAACATTATGTTTGTTGATGAAGAAACAGAAGATGTAATGGTTGTAGAAGTGTATGCTAAACAATTTAGTTGGGAAGTTAGGTACTCTGGCAAAGACAATGTATTAGGTAAAGCAAATGTAAGATACATACAAGGCATAAATACTTTAGGTGTAGATGTTGCAGATCCAAATGCTCAAGATGATATTGTAACTAACGAATTACATTTACCAAAAGGCAAAAAAGTATTGTTTAAGTTCCGTTCGCAAGATGTTTTACATTCTGCTTATATGCCTCACTTTAGAGCACAAATGAACTGTGTTCCTGGTATGATTACTCAGTTTGCTTTTACTCCAACAGTAACTACGTCTGAGATGAGAGCTACAGAAATGATGGTAGCGAAAGTAAATGAAATCAATAGAATTAGAACTAAAAAAAGCAAAGAACTTGTTTTAAACGGCAAAGAAGCTTTAGACCCTTATACTTTTGATTACTTATTATTATGTAATAAAATTTGTGGAAAATCTCACTATAACATGCAAATGAAAATAGTTGTAGAAAATCCTCAAGAATTTCAAAAATGGCTAAATAAAAAACCAACTTTAATTTCTCTAATTAAAGCACAAGATGCTCCAGCAGAAACTAAAGAAGGTTCTACTGATTCAGCAAAAGCAGAAGTAGATTCTACAGTAGTTGCCCAAGTATTAAAAAAATAAGCATTAAAAATTAATTAAAATCACTATGTCAGCACACGATAACGATCACGGACACGAACATCACCATAAAGATACTTTTATTACTAAGTACATCTTTAGTATAGACCATAAAATGATTGCTAAGCAATATTTAATTACTGGTCTTATAATGGGTATTATTGGCGTTGGTATGTCTTTGCTTTTTAGAATGCAATTGGCTTGGCCAGAAGAATCATTTAAGATTTTTAATGTATTATTAGGAGACAAATTTGCACCAGATGGTGTAATGTCTAACGATATTTATTTAGCGTTAGTTACAATTCACGGTACTATAATGGTGTTTTTTGTATTAACGGCAGGTTTAAGTGGTACTTTTAGTAATTTATTAATTCCACTTCAAATTGGTGCCAGAGATATGGCATCAGGGTTTTTGAACATGATATCTTATTGGTTGTTTTTCCTTTCAAGTGTAATCATGGTACTTTCTCTATTTGTCGAATCGGGACCAGCATCTGCAGGATGGACAATTTATCCTCCACTTAGTGCTTTGCCTCAAGCAATTCCTGGTTCTGGAACAGGTATGACATTATGGTTGGTTTCTATGGCTATATTTATTACATCTTCTTTAATGGGATCGTTAAATTACATCGTTACTGTAATTAACTTGAGAACTAAAGGAATGTCTATGACAAGGTTACCTTTAACAATATGGGCATTTTTTGTAACTGCAATTATCGGAGTTATTTCTTTCCCGGTTTTATTATCGGCTGCTTTATTATTAATTTTTGATAGAAGTTTTGGTACATCATTCTTCTTATCTGATATTTTTATTGCAGGCGAAGTTTTACATTACCAAGGAGGTTCTCCAGTTTTATTTGAACACTTGTTTTGGTTCTTAGGACATCCAGAAGTATACATTGTACTTTTACCAGCTTTAGGCATTACTTCAGAAGTTATAGCTACTAATTCTCGTAAACCAATTTTTGGTTATAGAGCAATGATTATGTCTATTATAGCAATTGCATTTTTATCTACAATTGTTTGGGGTCACCACATGTTTATCTCGGGAATGAATCCGTTTTTAGGCTCTGTATTTACATTTACAACTTTATTAATTGCAATTCCTTCCGCTGTAAAAGCGTTTAATTATATTACAACCTTATGGAAAGGTAACTTACAGTTAAATCCTGCAATGTTATTTTCTATAGGTTTAGTTTCTACTTTTATTACAGGCGGATTAACAGGAATTATTCTTGGAGATAGTACGCTAGACATTAACGTTCACGATACTTACTTTGTTGTAGCTCACTTTCACTTAGTAATGGGTATTTCTGCACTTTACGGAATGTTTGCTGGTATTTATCACTGGTTTCCTAGAATGTTTGGCAGAATGTTAAACAAAAATTTAGGATACGTTCACTTTTGGGTAACTGCTGTTTGTGCTTATGGAGTATTTTTTCCGATGCACTTTATAGGAATGGCTGGTTTACCAAGACGTTACTATACAAATACAGCATTTCCATTATTTGATGACTTACAAAACGTAAACGTTTTAATTACAGTGTTTGCTTTAATAGGCGGAGCTTTTCAATTAGTGTTTATTTATAATTTCTTCCACAGTATGTTCTACGGTAAGAAATCAGAAATGAATCCATGGAATTCTAATACATTAGAATGGACAGCACCTGTAAAACATATGCACGGTAACTGGCCAGGTGAAATACCTGAAGTTCATAGATGGCCTTACGATTATAGTAAGCCGGGTTATGATACAGATTTTGTACCGCAAAATGTACCTTTTAAAGAAGGAGAAGAACAATTACATCATTAATATTTAGTAGTAATTCATATAAAAAGCCTTTCTGTTAATTCAGTTAGGCTTTTTCTTTTTAATACATGTAAGATTCTGTTATCTTTGCTATTATGAATGAAAATTTAAATCCAACAAATTCTAATTTAAATCCAGAAGACCTTGACCTTGAAAAAAAGTTAAGACCACTAACTTTTGATGATTTTTCTGGTCAAGAACAAATCTTAGACAATCTAAAAATATTTGTTGAAGCTGCTAACTTAAGAGGCGAAGCATTAGATCATACTTTGTTTCATGGTCCACCAGGATTAGGAAAAACTACTTTGGCTAATATTTTGGCTAACGAACTTGGCGTAGGTATAAAGATTACTTCTGGCCCAGTTTTAGATAAACCTGGAGATTTGGCAGGATTACTTACAAATCTAGAAGAAAGAGATGTGCTTTTTATAGACGAAATTCATCGGTTAAGTCCTATTGTAGAAGAATACTTGTATTCTGCCATGGAAGATTATAAAATAGACATCATGATAGAATCTGGACCAAATGCAAGAACGGTTCAAATAAATTTAAATCCATTTACTCTCGTTGGAGCAACAACTCGTTCAGGTTTGTTAACAGCTCCAATGCGTGCTAGATTTGGTATTCAAAGCAGATTACAATATTACAACACCGAGTTACTTACAACAATTACACAAAGAAGCGCAACTATATTAAAAGTTTCAATCTCTATGAAAGCCGCTATAGAAATAGCCGGTAGAAGTAGAGGAACGCCAAGAATTGCCAATGCATTATTAAGAAGAGTTAGAGATTTTGCACAAATAAAAGGCAATGGTTCAATAGATATAGAAATTGCCAAATATGCTTTAAATGCTTTACATGTTGATGCCTATGGTTTGGACGAAATGGATAATAAAATCCTGATTACCATTATCGATAAATTCAAAGGCGGACCAGTTGGCTTATCAACATTGGCAACAGCCGTTTCCGAAAGTAGCGAAACCATTGAAGAAGTTTACGAACCTTTTTTAATCCAAGAAGGATTTATCATGCGAACACCACGAGGAAGAGAAGTTACCGAGAAAGCATATAAACATTTGGGAAAAGTAAAAATTAATATTCAGGGAGGATTGTTTTAGTTTTGTTATAAACCCTCGAAGGGTTCAAAACCCTTCGAGGGTTGTTGAAATAAATAAATTGGGTTTGGAGTCCTTCGAGGATTAGAAAAAAAACAAAATCATTATGAAAGAAATAATTTGCCCTAATTGTAAAAAAGTTTTTAAAGTGGATGAAGCTGGTTTTGCTGATATTCTAAAACAAGTGCGTGATCATCAATTTGAAGAAGAATTGCAAACTAGACTAACCCTTGCCGAAAAAGAAAAAGCAAGTGCTATTCAACTCGCCGAAGCGAATCTTAAAAATATACTTCAAGGAGATTTAGCCAAAAAAGACAAAGAAATCCTAGAGTTAAAAGCCAAAAGTGAAAAAGAACTTTCGGAAAAGCTTACTACCGCAGCAACTGAGATTGCTCAAATGAAAGCTAAATTAGACAATGCTGAATTGGAGAAAAAACTTTCTGTTACAGAAGCTATCCAAAAGATAGAAAAACAACGTGATGATTTGGCTAACAACTTAAATAATAAGGAAATTGAAAAACAGTTGCTTGAAAAATCATTAAACGAAAAGTTTGCTATTGAACTCAAAACAAAAGACGACATTATAAAGTTGAAAGATGAAGAAATTACTTTTCGTAAAGACATGAAACTCAAACTTTCAACAAAAATGATTGGCGAAACACTGGAACAACATTGCGAAAACGAATTCAACAAACTTCGCGCAACGGCTTTTCAAAATGCGTACTTTGAAAAAGACAACGATTCAAAGTCGGGCAGTAAAGGCGATTTTATTTATAGAGAAACCGATGATATGGGCAATGAAATCATTTCTATCATGTTTGAAATGAAGAATGAAGGTGACGAAACGGCTACAAAAAAAAAGAATGAAGATTTTTTTAAAGAATTAGATAAGGATAGAACAGAAAAGAAATGTGAATATGCAGTTCTTGTTTCGCTTATAGAAGCGGAAAGCGAACTCTATAATACCGGAATTGTAGATGTGTCTCACAAATTCAACAAAATGTATGTTGTCCGACCTCAATTCTTCATCCCTATTATCACATTACTTCGAAATGCAGCAATGAACTCAATGAAATTTAAAACAGAGCTTGCTCTCGTGAAAAGCCAAAATGTTGACATTACCAATTTCGAGGAAGACGTGAACGTTTTTAGAACAAGCTTTAACAAAAACTCCGATTTAGCTCGCAAGCAATTTAAAACAGCAATCGAAGAAATAGATAAAACAATTGATCACCTTCAAAAAATTAAAGATGCGCTACTTTCATCTGCAAACAATCTCCGTCTTGCGAATAATAAATTGGAGGATTTAACAATCAAAAAATTGACACGAGGGAATCCTACAATGACAGCAAAGTTTGAGGCACTTTCTGATAAGCATGAATAAATAGTCTTCGGTCGAGTTCGGCAGGGCAAACGCACCGATTGGAATTAATAAAACAAACACAAGGCTTCCATTCTAATGTTTAACAACAAACAAAAATATACGCAACTCATCAAATCCGAAGCCAAACGCCTCGGTTTTTTGTCTTGTGGCATATCGAAAGCTGGATTTCTCGAAGAAGAAGCACCACGATTAGAAAGTTGGTTAAAAACCAATATGAATGGTCAAATGAATTATATGGAAAATAATTTCGACAAACGTTTAGACCCAACTTTATTAGTAGAAGGCTCTAAAAGTGTAATATCATTATTGCTAAATTATTACCCTTCCGAAGTACAGAATTCAGACAGTTATAAAATCTCTAAATACGCTTACGGACAAGATTATCATTTAGTGATAAAAGAAAAGCTAAAAGAATTATTACATACTATTCAAACCGAAATTGGAGAAGTTTCTGGTCGTGCCTTTGTAGACTCTGCACCAGTTCTAGATAAAGCTTGGGCTGCCAAAAGTGGTTTGGGCTGGATTGGCAAAAACAGCAACTTATTAACACAACAAGTTGGCTCGTTTTATTTCATAGCAGAACTAATTGTCGATTTAGATTTAGAATATGATTATGCAACAACCGACCATTGTGGCACTTGCACAGCATGTATAGATGCTTGTCCTACCGAAGCCATTGTTTCGCCTTATGTTGTGGATGGAAGCAAATGTATTTCGTATTTTACCATCGAACTCAAAGAAAACATGCCTATAGAAATGAAAGGAAAACTGGACGATTGGATGTTTGGTTGCGATGTTTGCCAAGATGTTTGCCCTTGGAATAAATTTTCTAAACCTCATACAGAAAAACAGTTTAATTTATTGCCCGAAATAAAAAATTACAGTAAAAATGATTGGAAAGAGATTACCGAAGATGTGTTTAAAAAAACATTTAAAGAATCTCCCATTAAGCGAATTAAGTACGAAGGACTTAAAAGAAATATCGATTTTTTATAAAATAAAAAAACACTTTAATTGATGTTTTATCAATAAATTATAAAAAATAAGCGAGTTAATTTCTTACATTTGGGCATAATATTTTTATAAGCCAAAACTAAATTTAGATTAAAATTGAAAAACATTGTCTATATATTATTGTTTTTTTCAACCGTTTTATTGGGTCAAAATCTGCCAAACGATTGTGTAAATTATGTGCAAGTTTGCGACGATCAAAGTGTAACTTTTGATGTTTCTGGTGCTGGAGTACAAGAAATTGTGCCGCCATCTTGTGGAAGCAACGAAAATAATTCGTTATGGATAAGAGTTTCTATAGGTCAATCTGGAAAACTAGGGTTTACTATTATTCCGCAAAGTACTGATATTAATGAAGATTACGATTTTTGGGTTTTTGGACCAAATGTTAGTTGCAATGAGTTAAATGCTCCAATTAGATGTTCTACCACAAATCCTTCAGCCGCAGGACAATCTAACAATCACACAGGTTTAAATGGTTCGTCAACAGATTTAACAGAAGGTCCTGGAGCAAATGGAGATAGTTTTTTAAAAGAGTTAGATGTTTTAGCGGGAGAAAGTTATTATGTAGTTATAGATAGACCAATTGGAAACTCTCCTTTTAGTTTAAATTGGACAGGAACAGCAACAATTACAAACCCTTTTGCAACTCAAATATTTCCAGATTTCGATGTAATTAATTTATGTGTTCAAGTTTCTAGTTTATCTACACCATTTAATTTTACCACTTTAAATGCAGCTTTTTTAGGTTCTGTTTCTGGATATGCATTAACTTATTTTGGCTCTTTTCAAGATGCTGCTACAAATAGTAATCAAATTATTGGTTTAAACGATGTGTTTTCTGTTACATATTATGCTAGAATAACTCATATTCAATCGGGTTGTTTTGTAATAAAACCAGTAACAGTTAATTTAATTCCGTTTGAAGCTACCGATGTTGCTAGAACATTATGCGAAAATACTTTAACCCAAACTGTAGATGTTGATTTAAGCAGTTATCGTAATTTAATTTACAACAATCCATCTGCAGTTTTCGAATATTATACTTCATTAGCAAATGCAAACTCCGCTACAAATCAAATTACCAATTTTCAGAATAGAACTTTAGCTGTTGGTATTCATGTTATTTACGTAAAAGTTACTCAAAATAATTGTTCAGACATTGCTTTGCTTACTATAGAAGTTGTTGACAGACCAACAATAAACCAAACAGTTACTTTGGTTCAATGTGATGATGATGTAGATGGTTTTTCATTCGTAAACTTAAACCAAGCAAATAATTTAATTACAACTCAAACGGGTTTAACTTTTACGTATTTTCTAACAAATTTAGAGGCTTCAAATAATTCAAATCAAATTCAAAATTATACTGCTTTTTTAAATCAAAGTGTTGGTTCTGGAGTTGTTTATTGTCGAATTGTTAATGCAAATAATTGTGTTAGAGTCGCTCAAGTAAATTTAGTTATTTCGGTTTCGGCAATTCCGCAAAATTTTATGATAGATTTTCATGAATGTGATGATGTAGCTTCGGGGTCAAATATTGATAGAATTACTACTAATTTCGACTTTAGTTCTGCTACAACAACAATTCTTAATTTATTTCCTTCGCCTTTAAATCAGCAACTTACAGTTTCTTATTATAAATCAGAATCAGATGCTTTGGCAGAATTTAATCAAATAACAAACACTTCTAATTTTTCTAATATAGATTTTCCAATTTCTCAAAATATATTTGTTAGAGTAGATAGTCAAACCAATAACGAATGTTTTGGATTAGGACATCATATAACTTTACATGCAGATAAAATTCCAGAAATAGAATTGATTGGAAAAGAAGAAATAATTTGTTTAAACAATCCAACTTATTATGTAACCTTAAATGCCGGACTAGTAAATTTTACAACATCGTCGTTTTATTCTTACCAATGGAGCCTAAACCAAGTGCCTATAAATGGAGCTAATTCTTATACTTTAAATGTTAACGCTTCTGGATTGTATAGTGTAGCTGTTTTTAATGCTGCAAATTGTGCAAATACTAGAACAATTACAGTATCGGCATCAGAAAGTGCTACAATTACAAATATTATAATTACAGATATTGTAGATGTTAATTCGGTGGTTGTAATAGTTGACGGAATAGGAGATTATGTTTATAGTTTAGATGGGTTTTATTATCAAATATCAAATACATTTTATAATGTAGAACCAGGATTAAATACGGTTTATGTTAAAGATTTAAACAATTGCGGAATTGTAGATAGAAATATCGGAGTATTATCTATCCCTAAGTTTTTTACTCCAAACGGAGATGGATTTAACGATTTATGGAATATAAAAGGTTATAACGCCAGATTTAATACGAATACTACGCTTTCTATTTATAATAGATTTGGTAAATTATTAAAACAAATATCGTCAGATTCGCAAGGTTGGGATGGAATTTTTAACGGACAACAATTACCTTCTACAGATTATTGGTATGTTGTAAAACTTGAAGACGGAAGAATAGAAAAAGGACATTTCTCTTTAAAACGATAATAAAATATATTATAAGGCGATATTCTTAGTCAATTTCTTTCAAAATAACCACTTAAACAAGAAATTTAATTGTTTTGTTGCTTTGCTTATGTTAACTTTGTATGTTCTAGAAGTTAATTTTATTTAGATAAATCATATGCATAAAGACACAAAAAGACGAGAAGCGTTATTATATCATGCTAAGCCAACTCCAGGTAAAATACAAGTTGTGCCAACAAAAAAATATGCTACTCAAAGAGATTTGTCTTTAGCTTATTCACCTGGTGTTGCCGAACCTTGTCTAGAAATTGTAAAAGATATAGAAAATGTTTATAAATACACTTCCAAAGGAAATTTGGTTGCCGTAATTACCAACGGAACAGCCGTTTTAGGTCTTGGCGATATTGGTCCAGAAGCTTCCAAGCCAGTAATGGAAGGTAAGGCATTGCTCTTCAAAATCTTTGCCGATATTGATGTTTTTGATATAGAAATTGGCACTAAAGATGTTGACGCTTTTATAGAAACGGTAAAGAACATTGCACCCACTTTTGGCGGAATAAATCTAGAAGATATCAAAGCTCCAGAATCTTTTGAAATAGAAAGAAGATTGATAGAAGCACTTAATATTCCTGTAATGCACGATGATCAACATGGTACTGCCATTATATCTTCGGCAGCATTATTAAACGCATTAGAATTAGCCAACAAAAAAGCAAATAATGTAAAAATAGTAGTATCTGGAGCAGGTTCTGCAGCTTTGGCATGTGCCAATTTATATGTTACATTAGGTGTTAATGTAAAAAATATTTACATGTTTGATGTAGACGGAATGATAGTTACAGGCAGAACAGACTTATCAGACCTTCAAAAAAGATACGCTCAAAATTGTAATTCTATGAGTTTAAAAGAAGCAATTGTTAATGCAGATGTTTTTTTAGGCCTTTCTGTCGGAAACATTTTAACGCCTGAGATGTTACTTTCTATGGCAAACGACCCTATAGTGTTTGCAATGGCTAACCCTATACCTGAGATAGATTATAATTTAGCTGTAAAAACTAGAGAAGATATTATTATGGCAACAGGTAGGTCAGACCATCCTAATCAAGTAAATAACGTATTAGGTTTTCCTTATATTTTTAGAGGAGCTTTAGATGTTAGAGCTTCTAAAATTAACGAAGAAATGAAAATGGCTGCAGTAATAGCATTAGCAGAGCTTGCTAAATCTTCTGTTCCAGAACAAGTAAATATAGCTTACGGCGAAACAAAATTAATTTTTGGAAGAGAATATATTATTCCAAAACCATTCGATCCAAGATTAATAACAGTAGTTGCTCCAGCAGTTGCAAAAGCAGCAATGGACTCGGGAGTTGCTAAAAATCCAATTACAGATTGGGCTAAATACGTAGAAGAACTATCAGACAGGTTAGGCAACGATAATAAAATGGTTAGAATGTTAACCAATAGAGCAAAAACAAATCCTAAAAAAATAGTATTTGCAGAAGCAGATCATTTAGATGTTTTAAAAGCTGCTCAAATTGTTTTAGAAGAAGGAATTGGAATTCCAATTTTACTTGGCAACAAAGAAATTATACTTGAGCTAAAAGAAGAAATTGGTTTTGATGCAGAAGTAGAAATTATAGATCCAAAAACTAGCGAATGCGATATAAAAAGAACAATTTATGCTAATACTTTTTGGAAATCTAGAAAAAGAAGTGGGATAACTCTTTTAGATGCTCAAAAATGGATGCGAGAAAGAAATTATTTTGCTGCCATGATGGTAAATGAAGGAGAAGCAGATGCTATGTTAACAGGATATTCAAGAAGTTACCCTAGTGTTGTAAAACCAATTTTACAAGTAATTGATAGAGCTCCAGGAGTTACAAAAGTTGCAACTGCTAATATGATGATGACTAACAGAGGACCAATCTTTTTATCTGACACTGCAATTAATCCAGACCCAAATGCAGAAGAATTAGCAAAAATTGCTTTAATGACTTCTAAAGTTGTTAGAATGTTTGGGTTAGAGCCGGTTATGGCAATGGTTTCATTTTCAAATTTCGGGTCATCTAATAATCCATCTGTAACCAAAGTTAGAGACGCAGTTTCTTATTTACATAATTATTACCCAGATTTAATAATTGATGGCGAACTCCAAGCAGATTTTGCTTTAAATCAAGAAATGTTAAAAGATAAATTCCCGTTTTCTAAACTTGCAGGGCAAAAAGTAAATACATTAATTTTCCCGAATCTTGAATCGGCAAATATTACGTATAAAATGCTAAAAGAACTATATAAGTCAGAATCTGTTGGTCCAATTATGTTAGGTTTAGACAAGCCAGTCCATATTTTTCAATTAGGAGCAAGTGTAGAAGAAATGGTAAATATGGCAGCAGTTGCTGTAGTTGATGCACAAGAAAAAGAAAAAAAATTTAAAGCAATACAAGTTAGTGTTTAAAGTAATATTTTAAAAAAAATAGAGCTAATTAAATTTTTTTATTAAATTTGAAGTTAAACAGTATAAAATAAATGATAGCACATATTCAAGGAAAGCTTGTAGAAAAATCACCAACAGAAGTGGTAATAGATTGTAACGGAGTTGGCTATCAAATAAATATATCTTTACATACTTATACATTATTACCTAATACAGATTTTATAAAGCTATTTACCTTTCTTCAGATTAAAGAAGACGGACATCATTTATTTGGTTTTGTAGAAAAATCTGAAAGAGAATTGTTTAAATTATTAATATCTGTTTCTGGAGTTGGTGCAAGTATTGCAAGAACAATGCTTTCTTCTATGGAGCCAATGCAAATTATTAATGCAATTGGTCTTGCAGATGTTGGCACTATTCAATCTATTAAAGGAATTGGAGCTAAAACTGCTCAAAGAGTTATTTTAGATTTAAAAGATAAAGTGTTAAAGCTATACAGTTTAGACGATATTTCTATTACTTCAAACAATACAAATAAAGATGAAGCGTTATCTGCTTTAGAAGTATTAGGTTTTAATAAAAAAATTGCAGAAAAAGCAATAGATAAAATTGTTAAAGAAAACCCAGATGCTACGGTAGAATCATTAATAAAACTAGCTTTAAAAAATCTATAATTTTTGAGAACTTTTAATATAAACAAAATATTTTGGGTAACTAAAATTAGTTTTTTTGCACTAATTTTTATATCAAGTTGCAACACATATTCTCAGGTAAATCCAACGGATACTACCGGATATAATATAGGCAGAATGGCTTTAAAAAAGCCAACAAGCATATTATCTGCTTATACTTACGACCCTGCTACAAATAGATACATTTACAATAGTTCTTTAGGCGAGTTTAATTTAAATTACCCTATAATATTAACTCCAAAAGAATATCAAGAACTCGTTCAAAGAGAATCTATGCGAGCTTATTTTAGAAAAAAATTAGACGCAATAGAAGGCAAAAAAGAAGGGTCAGAAGATGGTAAAAAAGATTTATTACCAAGATATTATGTAAACTCCGGATTTTTCGAAACTATTTTTGGCAGTAATACAATAAATGTTCAGCCTAGAGGTTCGGTAGAAATGGATCTTGGTATGCGATATGCAAAACAAGACAATCCTGCTTTTTCTCCAAGAAACAGAGTTACAACAACCTTTGATTTTGATCAAAGAATAAACATGAGTTTAACAGGTAAAGTTGGTACTAGATTAAACATTAATGCTAATTACGACACGCAATCTTCATTTGCATTTCAAAATCTTATAAAGTTAGAATATACTCCAGTAGAAGATGCAATTTTGCAAAAATTAGAAGTTGGTAATGTAAGTATGCCTCTTAACAATACTTTAATTAGAGGAGCTCAAAGTTTGTTTGGTGTTAAAGCCCAATTACAATTTGGTAAAACAACAGTAACAACAGTTTTTTCTGAACAAAAATCTCAAACAAAATCTGTTACTGCTCAAGGTGGCGGAACTTTACAAGACTTTCAATTTTTTGCATTAGATTACGATTCAGACAGACACTTTTTCCTATCACAATATTTTAGAAGTAGATACGATATTGCTTTGCGTAAATATCCATTTATAGATAGTAGAGTACAAATTACTAGAATAGAAGTATGGATTACTAATAGGCAAACACGAGTAAATACTTCTCTAGACGGAAACAATCTTAGAAATATAATAGCCTTACAAGATTTAGGAGAAGCTCAATTACCATCTATTCCAGATCAAGAAGTTATTGGTTTAAACCCAATTCCAGGAGGCTTTTTTAATGCTCCATCTAATTCGCCAGCAAAAAACTCTAATAATGATTTTGACCCAGCTTTAATTCAAGCAGGAGGCGGATTATTAAATCCAAACATAAGAGAGATTATTACTTCTGGTTCTGGTTTTAATTTTAATGCAAGCGAAGGTCTTGACTATTCTAAATTAGAAAACGCAAGAAAATTAACAACTAACGAGTTTACTTTTCATCCGCAATTAGGATATGTTTCTTTACAACAAAGATTAGCTAACGATGAGGTAATTGCTGTTGCATATCAATATACAATTGGAGATCAAGTACATCAAGTTGGAGAGTTTGGTAACGATGGTGTAGAATCTACTGTTGTAAATTCAAACACAAACATTCCGTCTACTCAGAGTTTAATTTTAAAAATGTTAAAGAGTAATTTAACAAATATAGATAAGCCAGTTTGGAATTTAATGATGAAGAATATTTATCAAATTCAAGGAGGTTCTCAGTTAACCCAAGAAGATTTTAGATTTAATATTTTATATACAGATCCTTCTCCTTTAAATTATATAACTGCTGCAGGAAACCCGCCATTAGCATTGCCTATAGATGTTAACGAAACACCATTATTAAACGTTTTTAATGTTGACCAATTAAATTATACAAACGACCCACAAGTTGGAGGAGATGGTTTTTTTGATTTTTATCCAGGTATTACAGTAGACACTCAAAACGGCAGAATAATATTTACAACCGTAGAACCATTTGGCAGACATTTATTTAATAAATTAAAAACTGCAAATCCGTTAGAAGATTATGATAATACTATAACAGGATATAATAGCAATCAAAGTAAATACGTGTTTAGAAACATGTATAAAAGCACACAAGCAGCAGCTTTACAAGAAAGCGAAAAAAATAAATTTTTATTACGTGGCAGGTATAAATCTAGTAGCGGAGACGGAATTCCAATTCGAGCATTTAACGTTCCGAGAGGTTCTGTTGTTGTAACAGCTGGCGGAAGAACTTTGCTTGAAGGTGTAGATTATACAGTAAATTATCAATTAGGCAGAGTAAATATTGTAGACCCTACATTAAAAGCATCTTCAACACCAATTCAAATTTCGGTTGAAAATAATTCTGTTTTCGGGCAACAAACTAGACGATTTTTTGGAGTTAATGTAGAACATAAATTTTCAGATAAATTTTTATTAGGTGCTACTTTGTTAAAAATGACAGAAAGACCTTTTACCCAAAAATCTAGTTTTGGTCAAGAATCTGTTAACAATACAATTTTTGGAATAAACACTAACTACTCTACAACACTGCCTTTTTTAACTAGATTAGTAAACAAAATACCTAATGTAGACACAGATGTACCTTCTAATTTATCTTTAAGAGGAGAAGTAGCGTTTTTAAAACCAAACACACCAAAAGCAGATAATTTTCAGGGAGAATCTACTCTTTATGTAGATGATTTTGAAGGTTACCAATCTACAATAGACATGAAATCTGCAAATTCATGGAGCTTGTCTAGCGTTCCCGAACGTAACAACACAAGCACTTACTCCTTTTTTGGCAATGCTAACGATTTAAGTTATGGTTTTAAAAGAGCAAAAATGTCTTGGTATACTGTAGATCCAATATTTTACACAAGTCAAAGACCAAGTGGAATTACAAATGCAGATATGGTTTTAAACAAAACTAGAAGAATTTTTATAGACGAAATTTTTCCTGTTACAGATATTGCACAAGGCCAACAAACTGTAATTAATACATTAGATTTATCTTATTATCCCTCAGAAAGAGGTCCGTATAATTACAATCCGGCAGCTTCGGCAACTAATATTTTACCAAACCCGCAACAAAATTTTGGCGGAATAACAAGGTCTATAAACTCTACAAATTTTGAACAAGCTAACGTTGAGTATATTCAGTTTTGGTTAATGGATCCTTATTTTGGTACAAACGAAGTTTTGCCAACAAATACGGGAGAAATATATTTTAATATTGGAGAAATATCAGAAGACATTTTAAAAGACGGGAGAAAACAATACGAAAACGGATTGCCAGAATCTGGTTCTACACAAGTTTCTATTCCTTCTATTTGGGGAAAAACGCCAGCATCTCAATCTTTAATTTATGCTTTTGATACTAACGAAGCTAATAGAGCACTTCAAGATGTAGGTTTTGATGGTTTAAACGATAATGATGAGGCAAGTTTAAATCCGCAATTTTCAGCACAACTAGATCCAGCAGCAGATAATTATACTTTTTATTTAACAGCAAACGGTAACGTTGTTGAACGCTATAAAAATTATAATGGTGTAGAAAAAAACTCTCCAGTAAATGTAACAGATAGTAATAGAGGAAGCTCAACTTTGCCAGATGTAGAAGATATTAATAGAGACAATACCATGAATACTATCAATGCTTATTACGAGTATAAAGTAAGCATTAAACCAAACATGATTGTTGGCGAAGATTATATTACAGATGTTAGAGAATTACCAATTAGACAACAAGGATCTGGAAGTTTGCCTCTACCAGCTGTTAGATGGTTACAGTTTAAAGTGCCAGTTGCTCAATATGATAATAAAATAGGTAGTATTTCAGATTTTAGATCTATCCGATTTATGAGAATGTTTATGACGGGTTTTACTAACGATATTACAATGCGTTTTGGAGTTTTAGAACTTGTTAGAGGAGAATGGAGAAGATTTACAAGTACTTTAGATTTGCTAGAAACAACAGCTCAGAACGATTTAGACAACACCGCTTTTGATGTTCTTGCTGTAAATGTTCAAGAAAATAGCAATAGAGTTCCTGTAAATTATGTTTTGCCTCCAGGAGTTCAAAGAGAGCAACATTTTAATAATAACAC